>Ga0335075_10009895_pt1 | contig 14502 bp, 8 predicted proteins | sample Lox_Sample_24_FD_206723 | JGI IMG/M metagenome (GOLD analysis project Ga0335075, IMG submission 206723) | Soil microbial communities from Loxahatchee National Wildlife Refuge, Florida, United States - Lox_Sample_2.4 | ecosystem: Environmental > Terrestrial > Soil > Wetlands | place: USA: Florida...
CAGGACAAGGACTACTTCACACCATTGTCAGAAGGCGAGAATATTCTTCCCGGCCTCCATGCGTATAGCCATGTCAACGCGCTCTCTTCCGCGGTGCAGGCGCATCTGGTCGACGGCAGCGCGATGCATTTGAAGGCGGCCACCAATGGCTTCGAATTTGTTCGGGCGACGCAAAGTTTCGCGACAGGCGGATGGGGGCCCGACGAGACCTTCCGCAAGCCCGGCAGCGGAGAGATGGGCGAGAGCCTTACGAGGACACACGCCAGCTTCGAGACCCCGTGCGGCTCCTACGGCCACTTTAAGATCGCTCGCTACCTGATGCGGATCACCGGGGACAGCGGGTACGGCGACAGCATGGAAAGCGTACTCTACAACACCATACTCGGAGCCAAACCCATCCTGGAAGACGGAACCAGCTTTTATTACTCCGACTATAACGACTCGGCAACTAAGTTCTATCATCAGGATAAGTGGCCATGCTGCTCGGGAACATTCCCGCAGATCACTGCGGACTACGGCATAAGTTCTTATCTGCGCGGTCCTGATGGCGTGTATGTCAACCTTTACGTTCCTTCGCAGCTTAGCTGGAGCCAGCAGGGTACGCGATGCACTCTTGTCCAGCGAACCCAGTATCCATACTCCGCAGAGACGAGCATGGAGCTGCAAATGGAGAAGCCCGCGGTCTTCGTGATCTATCTGCGCGTACCGGCCTGGGCCGGTATAGCAACACACCTGGCGGTGAATGGCAAGACCGAAGCAGCGAGCCTGACGCCGGGAACATTCGTTCCCATCCGACGTACCTGGAAGAATGGCGACCGGATCGAGTTCACGATAGACAGGCCAATTCGCCTCATGGCGGTGGACCAGCAGCATCCGAATCAGATGGCGTTGCTGCAGGGACCGCTTACCCTGTTTGCGGTCGGCGATATTCCCTCCAGCATAGCTCGCAAGGATCTTTTGGCGGTGGAAGAGCGAACAGCCGGGGAATGGCGTGTTTCGACTTCCAATGGATCTTTCTCCATGCTCTCTTACCCCGCCATCAAAGACGAAAAATACCGGCTGTATCTTCCCGTGACTCTCTGAAGGTGGAGGCAAGAGGGCTCGCTCATAGATTCATGACGGTTGGTCGGACTACGGCCTAGACTCACCAGCGAAGCGATGGCTCGCGTATTCCTGACGACGCCACGATGCGGAGACAAGACAGCTTCCAGGGCATGCGAACCAGTGGAACCTTTCGCGTAATCATTTAAAGTAAAAGTGATTTGTGCGCGGGGATATTGGCGAGTGAAATGGAAGCCGAATACAACTCGGACAACTCCTTCACCTACACCCGATACGCATGGGGCAAGGACAGGTATCTCGCGAAATATCTGCTTTCCCGGGCCGGCAAGATGCTATATCAGTCGGCCGGGATGTCGTATCCGGCATGGCTCAGGGCTGCCCTAACGGCTTGCAGGGGCCGATCTGGAGAGGGCTCGATATCGATTCTTTGCTGCGCGGTCCGCGACACAGCGCTCGCAATCCTCCTGGTCACCTCGAGCATCGCTGCTTGCCATGCTCAAACTGCTGAAGCGGGCTTGGCCGCGGCCAGAGCCGATCTCGACCAAGGCCGTTACACCGATGCGGAGAGTGTTCTTCGAGACTACCGGGCGCACAACCCTGCAGATGCCTCCGGATGCTATCTGCTCGCTTACACGCTCTTCCGCGAAAACAAGCCTGCCGACTCACTCAAGGCATATACGGAAGCGGCCACTTTGCGCACGCCGGGGGCAAAAGATCTCAAGACAATTGCGCTGGATTATGTACTTTTAAATGATTACAAGGATGCTGACCACTGGATACGCTACGCGCTTTCTCTCGATGGCAACGATCCGGAAGCGTGGTATGAGGCGGGCAGGATCGAATACACGCTCAATCGCTTTCAGGATGCGCTGGAGTCGTTCGAGCAGGCGCTTCGCCTGAATCCGGCTTTGGTGAAGGCCGAAAATAACCTTGGCCTCACCCTCGAGGGCCTCAATCGAACCGATGAGGCGCTTGCGGCGTACCGTAAGGCGGTGGCGATGCAGAACTCCTCGGAGGATCCGAGCGAGCAGCCGCTGTTAAACCTCGGAACCCTGCTCGTGCAGTTGAATCGGCTCGACGAGGCGCTGCCGCTGTTGCTGCGGGCACACCAAATTGCACCCCATGATTGGAAGATACTCGCACAGCTTGGCCGGCTGTACGGCGAAAAGGGCGATCTTGATGCGGCGCGACAAACGCTCGAACAGGCGGTGGCGATTGAGCCGAAGAAGGCTTCGCTGCACTTTCAACTCGGTCAAATCTACAAAAAAAGCGGAGATGCAGAGAAGGCAAATCGCGAGTTCGCCACCGTCCGCGATCTGCTGGGAACTTCTTCCAGCCCTCAATAGCGGGTTCGGGGCGGACCCGATCCGTTCGTTTTGCAATTCCCGCCTTGTAGATCGGCTTGCCCCTGGCCATGTGGTCCAGGTGGACCATGCGGCGGCGTTCAAGGCGTGAAAGACTCTCCGGAGAATGCCGACTTGTGCTGCCCCGAATGCTGGAAGAGAGAGAACACATCCGATGCTTAAAGCAATACGCGGGCTGCGATTCCCCGCGGCGATTCTGATTGCATTGCTCGCGGTCACGCCGGCAATGGCCAGACAGCGATGGACTGCCGAACAAGCGAATACTTGGTATCAGAATCAGCCGTGGCCGGTTGGCAGCGACTACATTCCCGCGGATGCGATCAATCAACTCGAGATGTGGCAAGCGGGAACCTTCGATCCTCAACGAATCGATCTGGAGCTGGGTTGGGCGGAAGGCTTGGGCATGAACACGATGCGGGTCTTTCTTCATGACCTTCTTTGGCAGCAAGACCCCACCGGATTCGAGCAACGCATCGACAAGTTCCTGGCCATTGCGCAAAAGCATCATATCCGCCCGGTGCTGGTGATCTTCGACTCTTGCTGGGATCCGTTTCCGAAGCTTGGACCGCAGCATCCTCCAATCCCCGGCGTTCACAACTCCGGCTGGGTGCAAAGCCCAGGCGCTGTGGCGCTTGAGACACCGGCCCAATATCCACGGCTTGAAGAGTACGTCAAAGGCATCATCGGTCATTTCGCAAAGGACGAGCGCATTCTCGCCTGGGATCTGTGGAATGAACCAGACAACGACAATGGCGGAGCGCAGGGCGCCTATGGGCGTTATGACCCGAAGAACAAGGCCCAGATCGTCGCGCAATTGCTGCCTCAGGTCTTCGCATGGGCACGATCGGTCGATCCGGAGCAGCCACTCACCAGCGGCATCTGGAATGGAGACTGGTCCTCGGAGGCGGCCATGAGCGCGACGGCGCGCATCCAGGTGAACGAATCCGACATCATTTCCTTCCACAACTATGGCTGGCCCGAAGAGTTTGAACAAAGGGTGCTCTGGCTGCAGCGTTATCACCGGCCCCTGTTCTGCACGGAATACATGGCTCGTGGGGCAGGAAGTACATTTGACGGGACTTTGCCGATCGCCAAAAAATACCGGGTTGCCGCTATCAATTGGGGCCTGGTTGCGGGCAAGACCCAGACCTATCTGCCCTGGGATTCGTGGCAACGGCCTTATGTTCTCATGCAGCCGACCATTTGGTTTCACGACGTCTTCCGCACTGATGGCACTCCGTATCGGGAACGTGAGGCTGAGATCATTCGCAACCTCACCGGAGCCTCTTCGGGGGCGGCCGCCAGGCGCGATGGCAACGGATCACAGAAGAAGCCTGCGGCTACGGAATAGCCCTGAGGGAATATCCATGCCGCAGGCGGTTTTGCTCCTCGGTGAGCTGCTGCGCGGTGGCCTCTTCCTGGCGAGATTGCTGAACCAGTCCGAGCCGCGCGAGCGTCATTGCATAATACCTGTGAGCAGTCACATACTCGGGGGCGAAGATCACGGCCTGTTTGAGATATTTCGCCGCGGTGTCGTAATCTTTCGCCCGAAAGGCAAGAACCCCCATGCCGGTGAGCGCCCCGCCGTGGTTCGGCGCCGCTGCCAGGACTTTCAGGTAGTCTTCTTTCGCCGTGGCGTCGTCATGGGCATCGAGCGCAATCTGCCCCAACTCGTAATAGGACTCGGTTTGGCGCGGCTGTAGCTCAATCGAGCGCTCGAGCTCTGCTCGCGCCTCTTCATCTTTCAAAGTCATGTAGAGCAGATGCCCCAACCCATAGTGGGCGCTGGCATCTTCGGGTCTGATTTTTAGATAGGCACGCAGGTTGGCCTCGGCTTCCACTGTCTTTTGCTCGTCGAGTTCCACGTGTGCCAGCGCGTAGAGCACCTTGGCATTTTCCGGGTCCAGCCGGCGGGCCTCCAGCAATGCCTCCTCCGCATCTTTGTAAATCCGCATGCTGTCGGCCTGAATGCCGAAATCCATCAACAGCTCCGGCGATTTCGGCGCGTATTTTCTAGCGCGCGACAAGGTGGCGAGGGCACGATCTGGATTTCCCGCATTGCGATCGGTAAGCGCCTCCGCAATGGCGGCTTGTACCTCACCGGTCTGAGCGGTGACCGCGTCCGGCCGTGCTTTCAAAACTGTCTCGAAAGAGTTCATCGCATCGCTATTGAGCGACTGCGCCAGCTGCACATCGCCAAGCTGTTGCCACGCGGCCAGATTCTGCGGATCGCGTGAAACCATTGCCGTCAGCATTTCGTTTGCTTGCGTCAGATGCTTCGCGTCGGTAAGTTGTCGAGCTTTTTCAAGGGACTCCGCGGGGTTCTGCGTTTGTGCTTGCAGGACCCCGAACGAGAACAGGAGGGCCGCAATACACGCCGCCGCCAGCCGGCGCGGGTTGCCGGCACGCGAAGATCGGGTGTGGAGATTTTCCCGCATGCGCTATTTTGCCGGCTCGTCTATGTGAAGTATCTGATCGGCTCTCACGTTATACAGTTCCTGGTGTATCCCACTGGGCCAGGTGATCTCGATCGATTTCGCGACGTTGTCTGCTCCTAAGCCGAAGTGCGCGCGCTTGTCGCTCGAAGAAAGATAACTTCCGGCTGTCGATACCGTCCACCACTGCGGACCTTTGGATGTAGTCAGCTTGATCAATGCTCCGATGCCGTCGCGATTGCTTTTATGGCCGGTGAGTTCCAGCGTCAGCCAGTGGTTAGCGGTCGGAGTTTCATTGCGGATGATATACGCCGGACCGTCGTTTGTAGTCACCACGAAGTCTTCCAGGCCATCGTTGTTCAGGTCGCCCGCAGCCAGTCCGCGGCCGACCCACGCCTGCTTGAACACGTCGCCCGACTCTGCGGATACATCGACAAACTTGCCGTGTCCGGCATTGCGGAGCAGCAGCAGGGGCTCCTTGTAACGAAGTTGCGGAGTCGTGAGTTGGATGTTGTCGATGTCATGCCCCTGGGCGATGATAAGATCCTTTGCTCCGTCATTGTCGTAGTCGAGAAACTTCATTCCCCAGCCAGAGTGCAGCATTGTTATTCCAGCCACGCCAGAAGTGTAAGAAGAATATTCGAAGCTCCCGTCACCGTTGTTCCGGTAGAGCGCATATTTCTGGTTGGCAAGATCGGTGATGGCGAGATCCGGAAATCCGTCATTGTCGTAGTCCTGGAAGTCGACGCCCATGCCGGCAAAGGTTCGACCGTCGCCATCCACAGCCATCTGCGACATCAATCCTTCTTCCTCAAAGGTTCCGTCCGGCTTCTGGTGATAAAGGTACTCAACCATTGAGTCATTCGCGACGGCGAGGTCAATGCGTCCATCGCGATCGAAATCGGCCAGCGCGATACCCAGCCCCTTACCAGGCCGGTTCAATCCGAGCTTCGCTGAAACCTCGGTAAAGTGTCCGTTGCCGTCATTGTGATAGACGAGGGGAGAAATAGCGGAAAACGAGTCCGGATGACAATAGGCCCGGTAGTTTGGACGATGCTCTCCGCACCAGATCTCGTCAAAATCCCACTTCAAATACCGCAGCACGACCAGATCGAGGAGACCATCATTATCAAGATCAACCCAGGCCGCGCTGGTTGACCATCCCGAACCTCCTGTTCCCGATTCTTTCGTTACATCCGTGAAGGTGCCGTTTCCATTGTTGTGATAGAGATGGTTGCCCCCATATCCGGTAACGTAAAGGTCGTCGAAGCCATCATTGTCATAGTCGCCGACGGCGACGCCCATGTCATAGTTGGTGCCCTGAAGCCCGGCCTTCTCCGTTACATCTTCGAATGTGCCGTCTTTCTTCTGGTGATAGAGGCGGTTCCAATAGGCTTGACCATCTTTCTTCGGGATGGTACCGACGGCCGTCGGATCGGCAAGCGGCGCACCGTTCGCAAAGAAGATGTCGAGCCGGCCATCGTTGTCGAAATCAAATAATGCCACACCCGAGCCCATCGTTTCGATGAGGTACTTCCTGGTGGTATGAGAAGCTTTGCCAAGAAAGTGCACACCGCTGCCAGGGGTTACATCCACGAATTTGGCCGGCACCAAAGGGCCGGCCGAAGACACTTGCGCGCGAGCCGATTCCGGCGCCAGGGTCGCCACGAGGATAATTACCGCCAACGAGAGTGCGCCGTGCAGAGCCGGAATCCAAGGGTAAGTCAGCCTCGATTGTCCTGATAAACAGGGGGCTGGAGAGCATTTTTCCATTACTGGATTATTGTCGCCCAGGATCGCTGGCCTGGAGGTTCGGCGCACTCAGTTTTCGCCAGTCGTCCACCTGCTTGGCGCTGGCTTCATCGGCCGCTCGCCTCAATTGTTCGTATTTCTCGACGGCTGAGCGCGCCTCCGCTGTCTTGCCAAGCCGGCGATAGGCCTGCGAAAGCTCATACAAAGCGCGCCGCTGCATTTCCCCGTTCAAAGTGGTGGCGCGCTCAAAAGACTCCGCGGCCTCTTTGTCTTTTCCTTCAGCCGCCATGGCTCTGCCGAGATAGTAGTCGGCGCTGGTTGGCTGTCCGTAGATCTTGACCACCTCTTCGAGAAGAGGAATCGCAGCGTGTGCCTCCCCGCTGTCCACCTCTGCACTGCCGAGGTTATACATCGCGATAGGGTTTCCCGGCGTCAGTTTTAATTGCTCGGAAAAGGCGCGCGCGGCTTGATCGGCATGCCCTAATTGACGCAGCTCCCATCCCAGGCCCTCATAAAGCTCAGGCTGCTTTGGGGCGAGTTTGATCGCCTGTTCGTACTCTTCAACAGCATGCGTGTGATCTTGGGCCTGCGCGTCAATCGCCGCATTGAGCCGGTGCAGCCGCCACGATCCGGGATTCACCAGGTAAAGCGCGGTGTAACTCTGCTTCGCCACCGCCAGGTGGGCTTGAACACGGTAGTCCAGAATGTTCTCATCCTGAGGAGCAAGAGCGGCGGCGCGGTCGAGAGGTTGCACCGCTGCCTCGGGGTGACCGCTGTTCATCTCAACGATGCCCAGCCAGGTAAGCGCCTGCGTGTTTTTCGGATCTTCCTCGATTGCGGTGTTGAGATCGTTGATCGCGTCGGCTGCATGGCTGCTCTGGTACTCGGCGATGCCTAGAAAGAGGTGGGCTCCGGGCGAAGATGGATCGAGCGCCAGCGATTTCTTGATCGACACGATCGCGTCGAGCAGCTTGCCTTCCTTCAACTGGGCAAGACCCAGATCGAGATGAGCAGGAGCAAAAGATGGATCGAGCGCGATTGCCTTTTGAAAATCTGCTTCTGCCGCCGCAGCATCGCCAGCGTGCATGCTCTCGGCGCCCTGCCGGAAAAGAGTCTGCATCTGCTCCGATGTCGGTTGCTGAGAGTAGGCGATCAGGGGAGCGGCCAAGGCAAACGCCAGCAGCACGGAGGGATTGTTCCCGGTCAGCCGCATAAAGATAGGCCCACCCTAGTGCAGAGAGTCGCCAATGTCAATCCGCCCAGAAGGAAGATGGGCGAGATAGCATCGAGGGATAAAAAAAATGGGGAACGCAGACTTTCGAGTGCGCTCCCCAGTGGAGGTTGCCTAGAAGCTGATCTTGCCGGTAACCTGGATGGCCCGGGGCGAGTTTGCCTGAGAGGTCGGTATGCCAAAGGTGAAATCGGCGGGGTTTGTGTCCGGAGTGCCGAAGAGGTGACGGTTAAAAGCGTTGAGGAATTCGAACTTTAACTCGAAGGCCACGCTCTCATGAATCGGAATATCCTTGAGCAGGCTAAAGTCTTCATTCATCCACGCCGGCATGCGTACATTGGTGACCCGTGGGGTGTCGCCAAGTGAGTACGGCAGGTTTTGGGTTGAACTATTCACCGCAGCTACCTGATCGATGAAGGCCGGCCTGGCCACGCCGCTGGTGTAGGCAACCGCCGAGCTCGTGTTCGCACCGTTGAAGAAGCTGTTGACCGAAGGATCGCTTCCGTTGATGGCATTGAATGGCTGAATGTGCCTCCACCCACTTCGATATACCGCGCTCTGTATCGGCACGTCAGGCACCAGATTGTACCGCGTGGCGTTTTGCCATCCAGGAATTCCCACGGTGCAGCAGAAAGCCAGAGGTTGACCATTCTGATATCTCAGAATGGTTCCAATCTGCCATCCTCCGGCGAGATAACCCAGGGGTCCATGATTTAGGAACGGCTTGCCTTTGCCGTAGGGCAGTTCATAGCTCGCGCTCAGGACAAAGGTATTGGGAACATCCTGAATGCTGATCGCCTTTTCCTGACGAAGGTTGTCAGGATTCTGCACCTGCGGCTGGCCGGGGTTGGTGTTCGGCAACGTGCTATCAGTGTCGTTAATGTTTTTGGCGAACGTATAGGACACTTGCATGCTCAGGCCATCCCGGAATTGACGGGCGAGAGATACCAGCATGGCGTCGTAACTGGAGTGGCCGGTTGCCTGCAGGCAGCAGCCGGAGTCGATGTAGTCGTATTGCGGGAATGGCCGAAGAGCCTGCTGTATCTGCACGCCGTTGCCCCACAAACTGAAGTAGTTCGGGAACGGGACTGGTACGCCATAAGAGTTGTTCAACAACCCGGTGCCAAGCTCCTTACCAAGGGCGATGTCCTGATAGGGGATGTTGTTGATGTTCTGATTGTTCGCCTGCAGGTTCTGGGCTTCGCTTCCTACGAAGCCGATGCTGAAGATCAGGTCCTTCGCAACTTCCTGCTGGATCTGCAGATTGTATTCATAGACCTTTGCCGGACGGCCGGCAATCTTCTCGATATAAGAGCCGGAAAGGGGTTGGCCGTTAAACTGACCGGGATCGAGGTTTGGAGGCTGGGGAAATGACGGATAGCCCGAGTCAATCACAAATGAAGGATCGAATCCATTCTTGGAGTTGAAGCTGGGGCTGGATTTATACCCGGCATTCATGGACCCACCAAAGTCGTCATATTGCAAAGGACCGTACAAGATGCCGGCGCCTCCACGGATGACGGTTTTGCCATTCAGCCACGGCGGCGAGTATGCGAAACCGACGCGCGGTGCAATGTCCTTGTAATAGGTGTCAGCCCAGCGAGTATTGCATCCATTGCACTGAGTGCCGAATACCAGAGCTCCGGGGACGCCGTATTCCGGATCGAGTGCTGTGGCACTGAAGTTAGAGGTGAAGTCCTGCGCCTCGCGGCGTGGCACGTCGACGCTGTAGTTGAGTCCCAGGTTAAGGGTCAGGTTTCGCGTAGCCTTCCAATCATCCTGGACGAACCCGGAGTAATACCAGGAAATCCAGCGCGACTGATGAGCATAGACATTTTGACCACCGCCGCATACCTGTCCGAGCAGTTCGCTGGCCAATCCGTTGCCGTTGTTGCTGGAACCCTGATAGGCGGAAGTCTGTTGGCTGCAGAAGGCGATAGACGGTGAGTTATTGTTGATCGGCGAGTACTGCTGGTAGCGAATATCCGTTCCGAAGGTCAGGCTGTGCGCGCCTTTCTGCCAGGAGACACTGTCGACGAGGCGGAGCCCGTTGTCGATGTTATCGCCATTGTTTGGCATGCCCTCCTGGGCCGTGACTCCGTTGGTCACAACCGGGAAATTATTGCTGACGGCATTGCCGATTCCCAGTTGGCTAAACCAGTTCACATGTTCGAGGGCTGGAACAGCGAAATTGATGCTGTTCGAACGGTTTGAACCGATGATGAAGTGGTTCAACAGATTTGGCCTGATGATGTAATCCCAGCCGAACCGATAGAAGTGCGTATCAAAGTCCTGCTTCCAGGTCGCGTAATCGATCGGGTAGGGAAGGTATTGAGGCGCCCCGGAGATACGGTTATTGTCGCGGGTGCTGTAGGAGCTCCAGATTTTGTGCTTGCTGGTGATGCTGGCGTCGATGCGAACCGTGTATGTTGTGTTGGTGATGGGCGCCGTGCTCGCGTAGGAAAAGTTGTTGAAGACATTTCCATTGGTGGGCCCGGGAAAGTAGGAGAGTATCTTCTGGGCGACTGGCGAAAACCCGCCGGGAATTTTGTTTCCCGGAAAGGCAGTACGGCACTCCACCCCATTGACCGTCCGAGTCGTGGACGGGTCGAAGATCTGGCCCTGCAGTACAGGACTTCCGTCGCATGGATTGGTTCCCACGGTCTTGGATGGGTTGAACAACGCAGGGTTCGAGAAGTCACCGGAAAGCTCCTGCGGAGTAGGCACGGTCGTAATTGTTGTTGCGCCAAGGTTGTACTTCAACTGCTCCCAGGCGAAAAAGAAGAAGACTTTGTCGCGACCGTTGTAGACCTTGGGAATCCAGACCGGGCCGCTGAAGGTGCCGCCGTAGTCATTCTTCCGGTCCACGGGTGTTGCAAAACCCGAACGGCAGGCCGCAGTGTCATTGGCCCCGACGCAGGAGATTGCTTCGTTGCCGCCGTTAAACCATAGATTGGCGTCCAGAGCAGTGTTACGGATGATGTCATATCCGTAGCCGTGAAATTGATTTGTGCCGCTCTTGGTGACGAAATTTTCGAAGCCGCCCGTCGTACGGTTGTATTCGGCGGACGGTAGTGCGTCGGTCACGGTCAACTGGCGGAGCGCGTCTACCGAGGGCGCTTCTTCGTCGAAACTAGAGCCATTTTCACTCCGTTGCTGGCTAAGACCATCGATAAGCACCTCGGCTCCGTAATCCTGGCCACCGGCAATCTTGCTGAAGAAAATACCATTCGGGCTGTTGGCCGTACCCGGACCGGTATTTCCAGGCAACAGGAAGATAAAAGCCTCCGGCGAGCGAAACGCTCCGACTCCGCCGAGGGCCAGGGGGAGTTTCTGATACTGCTCGGCGGTAATCGTGCCCGAGATGTCGGAGCTTTCAGTTTGCAATTGGGGCGCGTTCGCGACGATCGTGACGCTCTCGCTGGCAGAGCCGACCTTCAATGTGACATTGACTGGAGTGGTCACCTGCAGGTTGACCTGGATCCCGGTCAGCTTCTCGGGTTGGAAGCCGGGCGCCGTCACGCTAATGTCGAAGGTGCCGACTGGAACCTGCGGAAAGTGATAGGTTCCTGCAGATGACGTGACCGCATTGAACGTAGTGCCGGTCTTTTCGTCGGTGGCCTCTACCTTAGCACCGGGAACGACCGCACCAGTGCTATCGGTTACAGTTCCAGTGATATTGCCGGAAGTGGTTTGTGCATTGCCTTGCGGGGCCAGGAGATAGCCCACCAGGAATATAACGAACGTGCATACTGTCCCAGCCTTGAAAAATTTCATTTGTCACCTCCAGAGAAATGCCGTTCAGTCTTTCATCGAATGGAAACGATTTTGGTCTGACTGCTCCGGAGCGGGCGGAACAGATGGTGCTGCGTTATGTAAACAGTTACACCCAAACCTTCAGTTGGCGTTGGACGGGCACACAGAGTATCCGCATCGGGGCTCTATCCAAACCAGCAGGAGAGTACTGAAGTGATAAGACGGCGCGCATGAGTCACCCCAACCACGAGGTCATGGTTCAGGTGAACTAGATGAGAGGATGCGAGAGGCTACGCTTAGCAGTTCACGTCGAGGAGGCCCTGTTGGATCGCGGTGGCGACGGCCTCGGTTCGATCGGCAACTTCGAGTTTTTCGATGATATTGTTCACGTGATTTCGAGCAGTGTAAGCGCTGATGTCGAGAGCTGCGCCGATCTGTTTGTTGGTCAGCCCTTTGGACATCATCTCCAGGATCTCCTGCTCGCGTGCGGTGAGATTGGTGCGCGACATGCGCTGGGCGAGGCGCGAGGCAATGTGCGGTGGGAAATGGTGGCGCCCCGCCGCAACGGCAAGGATTGCCTCGATCATGTTCTGCTGGGTTGTGCTCTTCAGCAGATATCCATGCGCGCCGGCGCGCACAGCGCGATAAATATCTTCATCGGTTTCAAAATTCGTGAGGACGAGGACTCGCGGCGCATCCGTCATCGACCTCAGGGCATGCAAGGTCTCGATGCCGTTCATGCCGGGCATGCGGAGGTCAAGCAGTACGACTTGAGGGCGGCGCTCCTCGATCAGCGCAAATGCCTCCCTTCCATTCCATGCCGCGCCGATAACGTCGAAGCTTTCGTGTGTGCCCAACATGCTGGCCAGGCCGGCGCGAACCACGGGATGGTCGTCAACGATAAGAATACGGACTTTGCCGTTTACTTTCTTTTGCATGACCCCGCCTCCGCAGCCGAAAGTTTCTCACATAACTCGTCACGCGAGCCAGCGGCCGCGGGACTGGAGCATTCACCCGCACCCGGGTTCCGGCGGCCGGCGAGCTGACGATCTCCAGCTCGGCGGCGACCGCCTCAGCGCGCTTGCGCATCCCTTGCAGCCCAAATCCTCTGCTGCCCAGAGAGGGTTCAAAGCCTCTACCATTATCGTCCACAGTGAGGAGAACATTTGTCGCCCCGTACTCGACGCGGATACGCAAGACCGACGGCTCGGCATGGCGGAGTGAGTTAGCGATTGCTTCCTGTCCTATCCGGAACAATGCGTCCTTTACCGCGTAAGGCAGGCCGTTCTCCTCGCCAGCTACTTCGAGCACCACGCGGATAGCGCCGTGCTCAACGATGCGGCTGGCGAAGGCTTCGAGCGCCGCGTGCAAGGGCTCCGCCTCAAGAAATTCGCGGCGCAGGGTCATCAAACTGCGACGCGCCTCCTCGTGGCTGTGGCGCACAAGCTCGCATGCCAGATCGAGTTGATGATTCACTTCCGGGAGATCGCGCGGAACCCTGTTGCCGATCGCCTGCAGCTGAAATCCGATTCCCGCGAAGCTCTGCGCCAGCGAATCATGCATCTCGTGCGCGATTCTCTCCCGCTCATTGAGCACCGACTGCAGTCTCCAGTGATCCAGGCGAAAGTAAAGCAGAAGGGAAACCAGCAGAAGAGTCGTGGCGCCCAGTCCGAAGAGAGCCAGACTGCGTGCGCTCCACCACGGAGGGCCGGCCAAGACTTCGATATCGTCTGCCGAAGGCACCAACAATACGAAGGGATACAGGTTCTGGGTGAAGGCCGGATCTACAACGCAGACACCACGCAGCCTCAGCCGGCTCTGCGCAACCAGCCTGTGGAGGAGGGCGCCGTTTCTTCCCGGATTCGCAATTGCGCGAAACGACTGCACATTGCTGGTGAATTCAAGCTGAAGCGAACCATCTTTTCGAGTTGAGTGGTCAGCGAGAACACCGTCCAGTTCGATGAACATGGAGTCGTAGGCGCCTGTCGCGGCCTGATTTGCAGTCACTGCAATCGGCGGCAGCGGAGCTCTGGCCCACAACGGCCGCACCAGCGCGTTGCGCAAGGTCAAGTTGTAACCCCGGAGGTCAACTTCGCCTTGCACTTCCACCTCATCGCCAAGCTTCAGGTCGGGCAGTGCAGGCCCGACTACCGCCGCTCCGCCGGTGTTGTCCTGCACATAAAGCCGCGGCGAGGTCAATACCACGGTGCCGCGAAGAACAGCTCTTCTGCCCTGACCGCGAACCAGCTTCAAATTGGCGATCGTCTCGACGAGTTCGGGCCGCACCGGGGATGATTTCGGAAATCCTGGCGCAATGTGTTCCTGACCATCAGGCCCATTGAGGACAGGCTCGTCAATCGCATAGGGGATGCGGGCGGAAGCTTCGCTTGCGGGGCTGGAAGTGACAGGCGATAGGTCGGCCGCGTTTGCCCGGCGCACGGTAAAGTTCTTCCACACTCCACCTGACGAGTGAGAACGGATGCCCACTCGGCCCCGGGTGAGGCAATCGCTCTGGTCGTTCACGCTGATGGAGCGGGTTGTCCCCGTGGCGGCATCAGTGGCCACCGCCGTGATGCGGCAGCCCTGAACGCTTGCTCGCAGGTGATACCAATGAAAGGAATGCACTCCCCCCGGCATAGGCTGGCCGGCGAGTTGAATCCAACCATGTTCGGCAAGTCCCAGGATGAGACTGCCATCGTTGCTGCGTAAGCCGACGTAGTAGCCAGTGTAGGAGTCCACGCCCTGCTCCTCGTCACTGCCGCGCAGGATCACTCCCGCATCGCCCTGCTCTCCCAGTAATTCGACATCGGTCACGACCGTATAGTCTTTCCACCAGGGCGAGCCGGTCATGAGTTTTGCACCGCGCTCATCGGACTCGTTCCAGATCGCGTCCTGGGCTACG
>Ga0335075_10009897_pt1 | contig 14500 bp, 11 predicted proteins | sample Lox_Sample_24_FD_206723 | JGI IMG/M metagenome (GOLD analysis project Ga0335075, IMG submission 206723) | Soil microbial communities from Loxahatchee National Wildlife Refuge, Florida, United States - Lox_Sample_2.4 | ecosystem: Environmental > Terrestrial > Soil > Wetlands | place: USA...
CAGTTGCATGGCGGAGCACGGCCTCGAGGGCCGCGTGATCGGCGTTGCATGGGATGGCACCGGCTTCGGCACGGACGGCACCATCTGGGGCGGAGAATTTCTCGTGGCCGGCTACCTCGGCTTCGACCGCTTCGCCCGCCTGCGCCCCGTCCTTCTCGCGGGCGGCGATTCCGGTGTCCGCGAGCCGTGGCGCGTCGCTCGCGCCTGCCTGCTCGATGCTCTCGGCGCAATTCCAGCCGGCGCGCGTTTTGATGCAATGGCCGCGCCGGAGCGTCTCCGCATCGTCGATGCGATGCTGCAGCGGCATGTCAACACGGTCCCGACCTCATCGGCCGGGCGCCTCTTCGATGCCGTCGCCTCGCTCATCGGCCTGCGCCACTCCGTCTCCTTCGAAGGCCAGGCGGCGATGATGCTCGAAGCCGCCGCCGAGGCGTGGCGCGAACCGCCTGACCAGCCATACGAATTCGCGCTCGCCGGCGGATCCCCCGTGGGGATCGACCTGCGCCCGATGATCCGGCAAATTGTCGAAGACGTGCAGCGCGGCGAGCCTCGGCCTTGCATCGCGGCGCGCTTCCACACCACGCTCGTCGCCGCGATCGCCGCCGTTTGCCGCCGCATGCGCGACGAGCTTGCGCTCACCCGGGTGTGCCTGAGCGGCGGATGCTTCCAGAATGCGCGGCTGCTTTCCGGCTGCCTCCGCACACTGCGCGAGGACGGCTTCGAGGTCTTCTCGCAGCGCGCCGTCCCCGCCAACGATGGAGGCATCTCGCTGGGCCAGGCTGCCATCGCGTGCGAAATTCTCCGCAGCGAAGGGACGGCCTAAGATCGGCGTATCCCACATCTGCCAAAATCCGGCAGACGTGGGACATGTGACTGCCTTTGGATCCGCCCTACGCCGACTTCGCGTGCTCGTCCTTCAGCTCCTTGAGCAGCGCATCGATGTGCTCTTCGCGCTCCAGCGCGGCAAAGCGATCTTCGATCGAATCGTCGTGCATCAACTCGCGCGAAGCCGCGTTCCGCGCCTCGGCGCCATCGATCCGCGACTTCATGCGATCGATGCTGGTCGAGCGATCTGACCTGTCGATCGCTTCCCGCGCGGTCTGCGCGCGACCCACAACGCGCGCCCGCCGATGCTCGGCAATCAGCAGATCGCAGCGGCTGCGCGTCTCCTGCAGCTTCTGCTCCAGGTGGCGCAGCGCGGTCTTCAGCGTCTCCACCTCGGTCTTCTGGTCTTCGAGCTGCTGCACGAATCCGGCAGCCATGTGCCTGCTGCTCAGAGAACGCTCCAGAGCCGCGCGCGCCAGGCCGTCGTCGTTCTTGCGGACGGCCAGCTCGGCCTTGCGCTTCCACTCCGCCTCGCCGTCTTCGTGCTCCTTGCGCTTCTTCGCCAGCAGATGCTCATCGGCGATCGCGATGGCGACCTGGGTTTTCACCTGCATGAGCTGATTCTCCATATCGAGGACCAGCTGTTTCAGCAGCTTTTCCGGATCCTCAGCCTTATCGATCAGGTCGTTCAGATTCGCCCGAAGCAGTGTACCTACCCGTTCGAGGAGTGACATATCTTTTCTCCCTTCAATGAAAGTGCGGGCGGAGAACCGCAGCTCTCCGCCCGATGGATTACTTGCCGTCGACCATCGGCGCACCCGCCGATCCGTTGCCGTCGCCGCGCCGCCGGATGCCCTGGACGTTCGCCATGAGCTCGCGAAGATCCATGCCCGAGAACGCTTCCACCAGCGCCGGCACCTGTGCCGCGATCTTCGCCATGTCGCCGGTGAGCTTGTTGGCGCCCGCGGCGTCGCCGCCCGTCGAAACGATGGTGACTTTGTCCACCTTCGACAACGGCTCGGCCATGGCACGCACGACCTCCGGCAGAGTGGCAATGAGGCGGTCGACCACGGCAGCCTGGTTGAACTCCTGGTAGGCCTGCGCCTTCACGCTCATCGCTTTCGCCTCGGCCTCGCCCTTCTGGAAGATGACGGCGGCTTCGGCTTCGCCCTGCGCGCGGATCGACGCAGCCGTGCCGTCGGCTTCCGTGGTGAGCTTGGTGCGCTGCGCACCCGCCAGAGTTTCAATGCGCTGCCGCTCGATCTCCGCAGCCTTCAGTACAGTCGCGATCAGCTCCTTCTCGTGGCGCTGGATCTCGGCCTCCTGTACCTTCACCTGCTGCTCTTTCTCCACCTGCTGCACCTTCACCTGCTCGGCGATCACCTGCTGCTGCATGATGTTGGTTTGCAGCTCGTAGGCTTTGTCAGCCTGCGCCTGCTGCTTGCGGCTCTGCTCGCTGAACTGCGCCTTCTGGATGTCGAGATCGCGCTGCGCCTCAGCCTGTTTGGCCAGGGATGCGGTCTCGGCGATTACCCGCGTCTGATCCGCAGCCGCCCTGGCCACCGCAGCTTCGCGGGTGGCGTTGGCACGCTGGATAGCGGTATCGCGCTCGGCTTCCGCGGCCGCGATCTCCGCGTCCCGCTTGATGCGTACGATATCCGGACGGCCCATGTTCGTGATGTACTCGTTCTTGTCGCGCACCTCCTTGATGGTGAACGAGACGACCTCGAGCCCCATCTTGCTCATATCGTCGGCGCAGGTTGCGCGCATCCGATCGGCCACCATCTCCGGCTCCTTGACGATCTGTTCGACCGTGAGCTGGCCGATGATCCCGCGCAGATGCCCTTCCATTACCAGGCGGATGAGCCCTTCCCGCTGCGGCGGCGTCTTGGTCAGGAACTGCTCGGCCGCGGTCAGGATCGACTCCTGATCGCTGCGCACCTTAATCTGCGCGACGGCTTCCACCGTGACCGCGACGCCCTGCTTGGTGTAGAGATCCTGCTGCGGCGCCACGTCGAAGCTCATCAGCTCCATCGAAAGCTCACGGCAGCTTTCCATCATGGGGAAGATGATCGTGCCGTGGCCCTTGATCACTCGCGGGCCGCGAAAACCGTAGACGATGAGCGCCTCATTGGGTCCGGCCTTCCGAAACATTCTTGCCATCATTCCCATCAGAATGATGATGATCAGCAGGCCAACTCCCGAGCCGACAATCCAATAGGTGGTGGGGTTCATAACGCCTGATCCTTTCCATCAGGAACGTCATTGGTTGAGGGGCCTGACAACGCGATGGGGGAATCGCGTTCAGAGGCCCCGGGTTTCAGGTTCCGCAGCCGGAGATGTCGCCTCGCCGGCGACTTCGTCCCAGGGCCGCACATACGCAATGCCCTGCTCGTAGCGCATCACCACTGCTTCGGTGCCCCGGGCCAGGGCCGCACCCGTATCGCTGCGCGCAGGCGCAAAACGGCGGCTGCCGTTCTGCGTGAACTGGATCTCGCCCGTGCCGCCGGCGCGCACCGGGCTGGTAATCAGCCCCAGCACGCCTTCAGTCTCGGTGTCGGCAGCGGTCAGTTCCTTCTCATGCGGCAGCAATACCCGCACGAGAAACCAGAAGAGAATCAATCCGCCCGCCAGGCCCGTCACCAGGGAGATCACCAGCACGGTGAAGAACGCAAAATCCGCGCCCCGGGAAAGCAGATATCCGCACCCGCCAAACCAGCACAGGAACGCCGCCAGGGTGAATCCGTTCACCGGACTCACGCCGGCCTTCCCCGTCCCGCCTTTTAGGCCGCCGGCATGCGCAGCCCCGTGCGCATGGCCCACGTGGAAGTGCACGTGGCCGAGGTGCAGGTGGGAGAACGCTCCCAGCGCCGACATGAGCGTGAGAACCAGTCCCAGCGTGAAGCAGATCAGATAAAGAATGATCATTCTGCCGTCTCCTTTCTGCCCTTCTTCGCGCGGCGCACCGCTTTGCCGCGCGCGGGGCTGGTTGCACTCGCCGCTGCCGGCGCCGGTCGAGCCGCCGTCACGCGCCGGTCGATCTGCCCAGCGGCCAGCACATCGAACAGCCGATCCACCAGCCCCGGCGTGTCGATGACTGCCTCCAGCAGCAGCAGGCAGCGCCGCGACTCGTCGTGCTTCGCAAGGGCCAGCAGCGCCTGGCGCAATTCCGGATCGCGCCGGAACCGCTCGGCCCCGCTCACCAGCCACAGATCCAGCTTGTCGTCGAGCATGCGCGCGTCGCTTTGCAGTTCCACGTGGTAGCCCTCGGGGTCGTCCACCAGGTATCCGGGATGGACCTTGAAAAACTTCGCCAGCACCTGGCGCGTGGTGTTCGTCAGGTGCGGTCTGGCCCCGCTTTCGATCTGCGACAGATAGCTCTGGCTGAAGGCTGAGCCGGTCTCGGCGCGGATGGCGCGGATGAGTTCCTGCTGCGTCATCGCGCGACCGAGCCCGCGAAGGTTTCCTTCGACCTCGCGCAGATACCGGAGTTTTTCGCCCAGTTTCATTCTCGTTATTGCAGATCGCAATTACTCTATCGCAATTCGTAATATTGTCAAGCGAAATCGGAACCCTCTCAAAACAGACCTTTTTCCTCGGGATGTCCCCAAATTGCGGCGAAAGCCCTATGATGGTTGCGGCCTGAGTAAACGCTATCTTGCCCGTTTCAGCGATTCGCCATCAGGAGACGCCTTCCATGAAATTCCGAGCATCTGCCGCCATTTCCGCCCTCATCGCCATGGCCGCCGGCGCTGCTTGCGCGCAGTCGAAGCCCGCCGTGCTCACCATCCACCCCGATCAGCCCGTCGCCATCGTCAGCCCCACGCTCTATGGCCTCATGACCGAGGAGATCAACCACGCCTACGACGGCGGCCTCTACGCGGAGATGGTCAACAACCGCGACTTCCATGCCGACTGGGGTGGCATCCTCGACTGGTACCTCGTCGAGAAGGGCGACTCCGAAGCGAAAATCTCGGTCGATCGCACCAGCGGTCCCAGCGAAGCGCTGCCCCAGAGCCTCAAGCTCGAGGTTTCGAAGGCCAGCGCCGAGAGTCCCGCCGGAGTCCTCAACACCGGCTACTGGGGCATGGCTGTGCGCGGCAATACCGCCTATCACGGGTCCTTCTATGCAAAGGGCGACTCGATCGGCACCATCACCGTCGCGCTCGTCGCCAACCAATCCGGCCGCGTGCTCGCGTCCGCAACCGTCACCGGCGTCGGCACCGACTGGCGGCAGTACACCTTCACGCTGAAGACCGGCGCCGTCGAGCCGTCCGAAGCGGACCATCTGTCCATCACCGTCGCGCAGCCCGGATCGCTCTGGCTCTGCCTTGCCTCGCTCTTCCCACCCACCTATCACGACCGCGCCAACGGCAATCGCATCGACCTGATGGAAAAGCTTGCCGCGATGCATCCTGCGTTCCTGCGCTTCCCCGGCGGCAACTACCTCGAGGGCAACACCATGGCCGAGTGGTACGACTGGAAGAAGACCGTCGGCCCGCTGGTCGATCGCCACGGCCATCCCAGCCCCTGGGGATACTTCTCCACCGACGGTCTCGGCCTCCTCGAATTCTTCGAGTGGTGCGAAGACCTGCACATGCAGCCGGTGCTCGCGGTCTACGCTGGCTACTCACTCAACGGCGAGCATGTTGAGGCCGGTCCGAAACTCGAGCCCTACGTGCAGTCGGCTCTCGACGAGATCGAATACGCGACCGGCGGACCCGATACGAAATTTGGCGCACAGCGCATCGCCGATGGCCATCCGCAGCCGTTCCATATCACCTACGTTGAGATCGGCAACGAGGACCAGTTCGACCGCTCCGGCAGCTACGAGGGCCGCTACGCCCAGTTCTACAAAGCGATCAAGGCCAAATACCCCGACCTCCAGCTGATCGCGACCCGGCCGGTTACCTCGATGAAGCCCGACGTGATCGACGATCACTACTACGTGCGCGCCACCGAGTTCTTCCACGACGCCACCCACTACGACAAGACCGACCGCAGCGGCCCGAAGATCTTTGTCGGCGAGTGGGCCACGCGCGAGGGCACACCTACGCCCAATATGGGCGCGGCGCTCGGCGATGCCGCGTGGATGACCGGCCTCGAGCGCAACAGCGACATCGTCGTGATGGCGTCCTACGCGCCGCTGCTCACCAACGTCAATCCCGAAGGCCTGCAGTGGACGCCCGACCTCATCGGCTACGATGCGCTGCGCAGCTATGGATCCCCCAGCTACTACGCGCAGGTCATGTTCGGCTCGCACCTCGGAACCCAGCGCCCCGCATCTTCCGTCGACGGCGGCGGCTCGCGCTTCTTCTACTCCGTCACCGAGGACGCGACCAAGAAGCAGCTCTACCTCAAGCTGGTCAACGCATCGACCACCCCGCAATCGCTCGACATCGATCTGCCGGGAGCGAGCCTTGCAGCGGCGGCGAAGCTGACCACGCTGAGCGCGCATAGCACCCAGGCCACCAACACCATCGACGAGCCACGGAACATCGTCCCCGTCGACAGCGAAGTGCACACCGCATCCGGCAAGATTCACGTCGAGATGCCGGGCCTGTCGATCCAGGTCCTGCAAATCGGTCTGAAGTAGGAGAAATTGTCTTTCAGCGGCCGTGGTTGAAAATTATTTGAGATCCTCAGCTCTACCTAATTGATTGCATGGATGCTGGAGGGTAATACCCTGAGGGTATTACCCTCTGGAACTCATCCAGAAGCGGAAAGCCCTGCGAGCACTCACGCGCGCAGGGCTTTCCCTTTTCCAGCATGAAGAATGCGCGCTGCGGAGGCAAGCGAAAAGCGCACGGCGGACGGTACGGAGGTAATGAGTTGAACGGTCGCGCTCGATCGCAACGCGCCTGCGCTCCAGGTTATCCGGAGAACCGCAGCCTACGGCTGCGGCACACGCTGGATCTCCTGCTCCGCCTGCTGATTCGCCTTTTGCATCTGCTTGATCTCGGTCGGATAGTAGCCCGAGCGCGTCTTCACCGTCAGCGGCCCGCGTTTCGGAGCGAACGCCTCCACGCGAACCCGGCGGTAGCCGCCGAGGCTTTCCGCGCGGGTGGAGTGGTAGCCCACCGTGTACTGGTTGCGAATCACCTCGGAGATGGTCTGCGCGATCTGGGTCACGTCACCCAGGGAGCTGGGGAAATACGCAAAGCCGCCCGTGCCCTGGGAGAGCTGGATCAGAGCGTCGCGCGCCTGCTGCGCTTCGTCGCGGCTCTCGGAGTCATACAGCAGTCCAATCGTATAAACGACCGGGCCGTTGAGCTGCTGGACGCGATGGATGGCCTGCTGAAGCGTGAGCCGGGAAGCGTTGTCGGCGCCGTCGGTGATCACCAGCAGCACCTGCTTCGGCCATTTGGCGTAGCGGGACAGTTCATCGGCCGATGCCACCACCGCATCGTAGATCGCGGTCGTGCCGCGCGTGTCGTAGTGCGACAGGCCGCGCTCGAGATAGCTGATGTTGGTCGTGAATCCCTGATCGAGAAACGCCTTCTCGTTGAAGTTCACCACGAAGGCCGTGTCCTGCGGATTCGACTGGCGCACCAGGTCGAGCGCCGCGGCATCGACTGCATCGCGCTTGCCGCGCATGGAACCGGAGTTGTCGACGAGAATGCCGATCGAGATCGGCACGTCGCGGAATTCGAAGGACGAGATCGACTGCGGCACGTTGTCTTCAAATACGCGGAAGTTCTCCTTCCGCAGATCCGTGACGAGGCGTCCGTTCTGATCGACCACCGTGCACGGCAGCAGAACCTCGTTGACGTTCTCGTGCAGGGTGTAGATGTTGTTGCCCTGCTTGGTCGCGACCTGATTGGTGTTTGAAGGAGAAGGCGGCAGAATGGGGGCGTTGTCGGTCGCATCGGGCGAAAGTACGGGGTCGCGGTCGACAGTGAGGTTGGGCTGAATCTCTTTCCGCCGGTAATCCTGGCTGGTCGCCGGGTTCCCGGGAGCCGTTTGCATGGAGGCTGGCGCACTCTGGGCTTGCGCCGCGGCCAGCCGGGGCACGCTGCCGAGGGCCAGAAATACACAGAGGCAGAGCCAGAAGGTCGCGCGGGATCGTGCGGAAAGCATGGCGAGCATAGATCGGCACCGGGAGTCGTGAGGCTCCCGATTCATGACTCCTCAGATGCAGATTGCGGGCCAAAAGACCCCCTGCTGCACGGGTGGATTTGCAGGAAAAAGACGAGTTCTGAACCACAGGCGCGGCAGGCAATCCGCAGCTGCGTCTCCTTCGCGAAACAAAGAAAAGCGGAGCCTCCATGGCTCCGCCTGGGGGTGAACCAACCCTGCACGAAACTCAGTACAGGTGGAAGTCCACATCAACAACAAGACGCACCGGCACCGGATGACCCTGGAACATGGCCGGGTGGAACTTGTACTGCCGCACCGCGTCGATGGCCTTCTGATCGAGCCCCATGCCGAGGTGCCTGACGATCGCGATGTTTTCCGGATTGCCGTTGGAATCGACGATGAGCTGAATCTCGACCACGCCCTGATAGCGGGCCGAGCGGGCTGCATCGGTGAATTCCGGTTCGACGCGGTTGATGAGCTGCGGTGCGCTGACTCCGCCTCCTACGCTCATGACGCCACCGCCGTAGCCGCCGCCGATGCCCGAGCCGAGTCCGCCGCCGTGGCCGGATCCGATGCCGCCGCCAAGGCCCTGGCCAAAGCCGGAGTTGCTGCCCGAGCCCTGCGAGGCCATCGCGATCTGCGGAGACTGCGGCACGCCGACGTTGGGCATGTTGTTATCCGGAAGCTTAATGTTCTGCATCTGGATCGCTTCCGGCTGCGCGAGCTTGGGGTGGTCGATCTTGATCAGCTGCGGAGCGGTCGTCTGCAGCCTGGTGACCGGAGGCAGATGCCCCTTGCTGGGCTCGATGATCTTGTGCGCGCCGCCGCCCCCGCCGCCGCCCATGGCTTTTGGCGTCGGCACGGTTGGCGGAATATACGGCCGGAACGTGATCGGCGTGATCATCTGCGCCTTCTGCGCCACAACGTGCGGACGCGCCGTCAGCGTGAACCAGAGGATCGCGCTGATGACCACCACGTGCAGGATGAAGGCGAGGGTGGCCGACGTAGGATCGCGCTGCGTTTTCAGCGGATCGCTCACGGCGACCGGGCGCGCGGTCAGATGCAGGGGCGGCTGTTTCGCGGGAAAGAATGCGTCCCTGAAATTGTTGATGATTCCGCTCAGCAGCGACTCTTCGGGAACGCCCCTGCCGAAGGTAAGGGGTTTGGAGCACAAATACAGCCCATTGGTGGACCGCACTGCTGGAACTTCTGCTTGCGATTCCAGCTCGGAGCGTTGCAACACGGGATAGCCCATAACCAATTGCCGGGAGGCAGAAAGCCCGGCACCTCCTTCGTCGTGGTGTTAACGTTCCAGCCTGAGCACCTGGGAAATTCGTGCATCCGCAGGCCCGGCCTTAGGACAGCTACCAAATGCCTTTGTCGCTGCCCGTAATCTTCTGCCCGATGGCTGCAGCGGTTGCCAGCCATGGCAGGAGTCCGAGTCGTGCGCTGCTGTGCAGCTCTCGTCTGCGCAGCAGCCCCGCGAGCTGAGTGCGATACAGCCCTGCGGAATAGGGGAGAATGGGGACCCGAAGGAACGAGCTCCTGAACGTGATCAGGTTTCCTCCAAACCGAGCGGCGTCGCGCACAAACTGCGGAAGGCCGAGCCCTGTGCCGCGATACTGGCACACGTAATCGGAAACGATGACGAGGTACGTGGCGACGCCCTCCCAGATTCCGGCTTCCTGCGCGTAGGCGCGCAGATCGTGAAAATCGAGATCGCCCGAGCTGACCAGCGCCGCGGAGTCGACCACATCGCAAAGCCGGAAATAGAAGTGCCGGTACATGCGCTGCAAGGTCGAAATCATGAGGCGATCGGCCGCCGAAGGCACGCGGAACGTATGTCCCTTAACCTCAAGAAAACGCGACCGCGCATGGATGCGCGAGGCAAGAACCGCCTGCTCGCCTGTTTGCCCCAGCCGCCTCACGTGCACTTCCACCGGCTCCGGCAGACCGGGAATCTCGAAATTCCATTTGTTGGCCAGCCGGTCGCCCCAGCTGCGATCGGCGATGCGCGCGCCGAAGCGTCCCGTCATCAGATCGCAAACGGCGCGGGGAGAGGCGTTCGTGTAGAGGTCGAGATCGTTGCCCATATCGGGCCAGTGATCGAGCGACTTCATTACGGTGACATCGAGGCTCGCCGCCTGGAACGCGTCGCAAACTTCCGCGAGGGAGCGAATGGCAGCGGCAATCCGGGAGCGCTCGGCCGCCAGCGCGGCGGCAGCCCACTCGGCCCGCTCCTCGTCCTGCCCGGCCAGCATGATGCCGCGGAAAACCTCGAGGCCGCGCACGATCACGTGGTTGGCGCCGGCCAGCGCGAGGAACTCCTCGAACTGAGCAGCGGTCATGGCCCGGGCGGCTGCGGCAACGGGCCACGCCTGGTCCTGTCGGCCGGTCGAGAGCAGCAGTTCGGAGAGCATCGTCATCGATTCTCTGGCAACAGCGGTGGCAGGCAATTTGGACATGGCAATTTCAGCTTGTTTGTGACTCATTGTTGTTGTGGTTGTGATGGCGATCCCTGAGGCCGGGCTGCGGATTTGTCGGGCTCCAGCGATCCGTAACGGGGCGTAAGCTCCACCGGTCCCTGCTCCTCATGCCGCTCCTGGCTGTACGTTTCCAATCGGCCATCCACTTTCTGATTGCTGTCGTTGGCCACAGAGATGAGGCGAAGCCCCTGTGCGGATGCCTCGGATGCCATTCCGACTTTGGAATTTGCATCGCCGGCCTGTCGCGCTCGCGCATAGAAGAACTGCGCCGTCTCCAGATCGCCGTCCAATTCGGAGACGTAACCGAGATTGTTCAGCGTGAAAGCGCTGTTCGGATTCAGCCGGTAGGCGTCGAGAAAATCCTGTTTCGCGGCCGCGACCTCATTCGAGTTGAGCTCATAGACGCCGCGCATCTCCAGCATGGTGGCGCGTTCCTGGGTCATGTCGCTCCTGCGCATGCGCCGCCGCAGGTTCTCCGCGCTCTGGGCGGCCAGCTTGCTCACGCCCGCCCCGCGAGTTCCCTTCTTCAGGGTGATCACCGCGGCTTGCTTCGAATCCATGGCGGCGGCCTGGTCGTAATACTTCAGGGCGGAGTCGTAATCGCCCACCGACTCGCTGGCGACGCCAAGATTATTGAGGGTGAAGGCATTCTGCGGATCCGCCTGCAGAGCCTGTTGCAGCACCTGCTGCGCTTCGAAGCCCTGCCCCTGCGAGATCAGTTCCAGCCCCTCGAGGTTGAGACGGTTGATCCGCATCGGTCCGTTCATACGGGCGTCGATTGCGGCGGTCATGGGCTTGCCCTGCAGCGCCTTGTTGTCGCTGCGGGCGATTACGGCGCCGCAACCCTGCTCCGCGGCCAGTTTGTAGAAAGTCTGGGCGCGCTCGATCTGACCCTTCAATTCGGAGACATATCCAAGGTTGTTCAGCGTGAAGGGGTCGCCTGGATCGTAGAGATAGGCCTTGTAGAAGAGCGCTTCGGCTTTGTCGTACTGGTGATGCACGACCGCGTCTACGCCGCTGCGGTTCAGCTTCTGGACCGGCGTCAGCTCGCTGCGGCGAGGAATCCTGATATGAATGTCGCCAGCCTGCGCAGACGGCGCTGCCAGGCATGCCAGCAAGCCGACTACGGAGAGGCAATACGAACGGGTCAAAGACATAGAGCCAGAATCCGTTCCCGGCTAGCGCATAGAGTTGGGCCGCTCGGGGTCTACGGCATTGGATGCGAACAACGCCGCAGTGTTGCCGCGGCGATCCACAGAGAACTGGAACTTTCGTACCAACGCAGGCGACAGCAGCGCACCCGCCGCCATCCAAGGACTTGCCGGCGATGTCCCGGCCCGAACTTTGCCAGGATATCTCGAATGATTCGTCTCTTTGCCGTGATCCTGCTGAGCAGCGTAGCTTTCGCTCAGTCGCCCGCACCCGCTCCCGCGACTTCCCGGGCGCTACCGGATGCGATGCCCGCTCCGGCGGTCGCCCCGCCCTCGAAAGATCTGCCGCCCGACCCGAAAGGCCCCAGCACCGTTATCGGGGGACTCGTGCGCAAGGTCGATCCGATCCGCGATCAGCTAATCCTGAAGGTTCCCGGCGGAAATCAGAACATCAAGATCCTCTACGACGAGCGCACGCAGGTCTATCGCAACGGCCAGCGGATTTCGGTGCTCGATCTGAAGCCCGAGGATCACGCATCCGTTGAGACCGCGCTGGACGGCGATGCCGTGTTTGCGGTGCGCATTCATATGCTTACCGATCAGCCGCAGGGCGAATGCGACGGGCAGGTTCTGAGCTACAACGCGCGCAACGGCGAACTGGTGGTGAACTCCAGCCTCTCTCCGGAGTCCGTGCGAATCCGCATACCCGCGGGAATCCAGATCGTTCGCGTCGGGCAGGCCGACTTCACCTCCGGCCAGCGCGGCATCGACGATCTGATGCGCGGCGCACTCGTCGATGTGAAGTTCCAGCCCGGCTACAACGGACTGGGCGTCGCATCGCACATCGATGTTCTGGCAACGCCCGGCTCGACGTTCGTCTTCAGCGGCGACGTCGAGTACCTCAATCTGCCCGGCCGGGAGATTGCCATCGTCGACCCGCACGACGAGCGGAGTTATCGATTTGCCTTCAGCCCCTCGCAGGCTGCGACGGTGGGTGAACTGCATCCGGGATCGCACGTGCGCGTGACTGCCGACTTCGACGGGACCCGGTACAGCGCCAATCAGATTACGATCGAGTAGATGGGTTCGGGCGACAGGCGGGAATTTCTCAAACTCTGCATCGCATCGGTTCCGGCTCTGGCGCTTAGGCAGCGGGCCGGGGCTCTCTCTTCGCCATCTCTGTCCGCGGGATCGAACGGCACGCGCACGCCGGCGACGCTCGACCGCTTCATCGATCCGCTGCCCCTGCTGCGGCGGCTGGAGCCTCATGGCAAGCGCGGCGAAGCCCTGCAGTGCCGCATCCGCATGGTCGAGTTTCGCCGCGCCCTGCACTCCCAGTTGCCGCCCGCGACACTCTGGGGATATGAAGGCGAATATCCAGGTCCCCTCATCGAGGCGCAGCAGGGGCAGCCGATCGAGATGGAGTGGCACAACGACCTGCCGCGGCGGCACATCTTCCCTGTCGATCCGCATATTCACGGCGCCATGCCGCCGTCGCCCGCTGTCCGAACGGTCCCACATCTGCACGGCGCGCGCACGCCTTCAGAGAGCGATGGGCTGCCGGAAAAGTGGTTCACGCCCGGGCAGTCCGTGGTGTACCACTACCCAAACTCACAGCCGGCTGCGACGCTCTGGTATCACGATCACGCGCTGGGCATCACGCGCCTGAATGTCTACGCGGGGCTTTCCGGCCTCTATCTGTTGCGCGACCGGCGAGAGATGAGCATGAACCTGCCTTCGGGCGACTACGAGATTCCGCTCGTGCTGCAGGATCGCTCCCTCGACGACCAGGGCCAGCTTGTTTATGCGCCTACGCAGGAAGACGGCACCAAAGCGCCGCCGGGCGTATGGGCGCCGGAGTTTTTCGGCGATCTGCCCGTGGTCAACGGCGCGATCTGCCCGTATCTCGAAGTGGAACCCCGTCCCTATCGGCTGCGGATTCTGAACGGAGCGAACGCGCGGTTCTTCCATCTCTATTTCAATCTTGCGGCGCGACCGATCGACATTCCCGAACTGGTGAACATTCACCAGATCGGCTCGGATGGCGGCTTTCTGGCTTCGCCGGCGGAGATGAGCAAGCTGCTTCTCGCGCCCGCGGAGCGCGCCGACCTCATCGTGGACTTTTCCAGCCATGCGGGCCGCACGATTACGCTCGCCAACGATGCGCCGTCGCCGTATCCCGGCTGGGCCGTGCTGATGGGCCAGCACGCGCCGCTGAACGAGCTGATGCAGTTTCGCGTCACCCGGCCGGCGGCGCCGCAGGGGCGAGCATTCAGTCTTCCTGCCACCGTGCCGCTCCCGCGCTTCGATCCGAAGCAGGCCGTGAGAACCCGCGATTTCGTGCTGACGGAGCGGGCGGATGCCCACGGAAAGACCGTGGCCGTGCTCATCAACAACCAAGGCTACGACGACCCTGTGACAGAATTGCCGGAGCTCGGCGCGCTCGAGAAATGGCGCTTCATCAACACCACCGACGATGCCCATCCCATGCATCTGCACCTGGTGCAGTTCCAGATTCTGGAACGTCAGGGCTTCGATATGCCGGCGTTCACGCAGGGACGGCTGCAGCTGCTGGGCTCACCCCGTCCGCCCGCGCCGAATGAGGCGGGCTGGAAGGACACGGCGGTGGTGAATCCGCGCGACGTCCTCACGATTCTGGTGCGGTTTGAAGGGTACACCGGCCGTTATGTCTTCCACTGCCACATGCTCGAGCACGAGGACAACGACATGATGCGGCCCTATGAAGTGGTGGCGGGAAAGACCAGCGCGCAGCAGGCGGCCCCGGCTGCGCGCTGACTTCCTCTACTGCGGCGCGAAATTCGTTGGCGTGCACGAGTTGTAGCCGAGCGAAGAATCCGACGCCGGCGTTGGCGGAGTGGGCGGCGTAGCCCACGGAATGCCCGTGAAATCGAAGAAGTCGAGCAGGTTGGGCTGCGCGGCGTCGCGAGGCGTCAGGTG
>Ga0335075_10009899_pt1 | contig 14498 bp, 11 predicted proteins | sample Lox_Sample_24_FD_206723 | JGI IMG/M metagenome (GOLD analysis project Ga0335075, IMG submission 206723) | Soil microbial communities from Loxahatchee National Wildlife Refuge, Florida, United States - Lox_Sample_2.4 | ecosystem: Environmental > Terrestrial > Soil > Wetlands | place: USA...
CTACGACGGCGTGAACCTGCCCACCGCCGACGGCGCGTACGACCTGGGCATCCTGTCGCACGTGCTCGAGCACGTGCCCGACCCGCCGGCGCTGCTGGCCGAGGCCGCCCGCGCGTGCCGGGCGGTCGTGATCGAGGTGCCGCTCGAGGTCAACGTCTCCGCGCGGCGGGCATCCAAGCGCGAGCACGCGCATGAGGTCGGCCACCTGCAGCGCCTGGACCGCGACGGCGCGCGGGAGATCGTCGCGCACGCGGGCTTGCGCGTGGCCGGCGAGCTTGAGGACCCACTGCCGCTGGCCACGCAGACGTTCTTCGCCGATAACGCCCCCGCCCGCGCCCGGGCCACCGCCAAGTGGGCGCTGCGCACGGGCCTGCACGCCGCCGCGCCCGGCCTCGCCCGGCGGCTGTTCACGGTGCACTACGCGTGCCTGTGCGTGGCGCCGAGCGCGTAGAGCGACCCACATGAGTGGCACGCGCCCGGCCGGCCATCGAACCCCGTCTGACTACCACCCGTTTGTAGTACATGGCCTTTGTAGTACAAATGATTTGTAGTACAATCCCGGTGTGGCGGGCTCAGAAATGATCGATCGCGTCCGTGAGCTCGGCGCCTTGACCGGCGCCTGGGAGCAGGCGTGCAGCGGACGCCCCCAACTGGCGGTCGTGTGGGGGCGACGTCGCGTCGGCAAGACATACCTCCTCTCCCATTTCGCCCGTGACCGGCGGGCGGTGTTCTTCGGCGCCACCCAGCAGGCAGAGGGTGTGGAGCTCGCACGCCTGGCGGACGCCGTTCGCAGGGATCTCGGCGACCAGACGGCCGACCTGGCGGGGGGCGGCTTCGCCAGCTGGGAGGCGGCATTGCGCTTCTTCGTCGCGCTCGCCGCCGAGCAGCCGCTCGTGGTCGTGCTCGACGAGGTTCCCTACCTGCAGAGGTCCACATCGAGCCTGGCGAGCATCATCCAGGTCGTGTGGGATCATCTGCCCGCCGACTGCAAGCTGATGTTGGTGCTGACGGGATCGGCGGTGGGGATGATCGAGACGATGGTCGGCGCGGGTGGGGCGTTGCGCGGCCGCCCGACGGTGATGCTGAGGCTCCAACCGCTCGATCCCGTGGACGCCCGCGCGTTTCTGCCCAAGCTGGAGCCGGCGGCGTTCTTCGAAGCGTACGCGGCCTGCGGCGGCTACCCCCTGCACCTGCGTGCGTGGGAGCAGTCAGCCGGTGTCGAGGCCAACCTCGTGCGCCTCGCCGCCACGCCCGGCGGGATCCTGCTCGAAGACGCGGCGGGCATGCTGCTCGAGGAGCTGGGCCACGCGGGTGGCTACTCGCGCATCCTCGCGGCTGTCGGACGGGGCAAGACGCGCTTTGGCGAGATCGCCGCCGAGAGCGACCAGCGGGTGGAGCGCCCGCTGGAGATACTCGAGCGCGCCGGGCTCATCGCGCGGGCGTTGCCGGTGGGTGCGCCGAAGGGCGCCTGGCCGCGCTATGAGATCGCCGACCCCTACTTGGCGTTCTGGTTCGGCGTGCTCTACTCGGACATTCCGCAGATCGAAGCGGGGCAGGGAGCGGTGGTGATGCGTCGCAGACGGCCCGCCTGGCAGAGACACCTCGGGGCGGTCTTCGAGGATGCCGCGCGAGCTCACGCACGTCGCCTCGTGGCTGCCGGCGAGTTGGCAGACGACCTCGTGGTCGGCCGCTGGTGGACAACCACCGGCGAGCCCTGCGAGATCGACGTGCTCGGACTGCGCGGCTCGGAAGCCCGCCTGCTCGGAGAGGCGCGCTGGCAGAGCCGCCCGCTGGGCAGGCGCGATCTCGAGCGGTTGAAGCGCAAGACCGCGCGCGTGCCGAACCCGGCACAGGAGCCGATCTACGCCCTGTGGAGCCGCGGCGGGGTGGACGACACCATCGAGCCGGCGGACGCACTCTCGTTTACACCGCAACAGATGCTCGCCTTCCGCTAGATTGCATAACAACTGGCCAGCCAGCCAAACCAGGCCCGAAGGAGCAAACACCCCATGGCGAGCACACCCACCTCCGCATCATCCGACACCGACTCGACCTCGACCGACTCGGTCTCGGCTGACTCAAACGGCGCCGCCCCCAGCGGCGCAGCCCCCAACGGGGCCGCCGCGTCCAACCCCGCGAGCCTGCCGACCGACGCGATCTCCTACGAGGACCTGTACGCGCGCTGGGAGCGCGGCAACTGGAAGGCGAGCGAGCTCGACTTCTCAGAGGACCGCCGCCAGTGGCACGAGGACTTCACCGAGTTCGAGCGCATCGCGGCGCTGTGGAACTACTCGCTGTTCTTCTGGGGCGAGGACGCGGTCGCCGACAACCTGTCCCCCTACATCGACGCGGCGCCGCTGGAGGAGCAGAAGTACTTTCTGACCACCCAGCAGGTCGACGAGGCGCGGCACGCGGTGTTCTTCAAGCGCTTCATGCAGGAGGTGTGCGACATCGCGCCCGGCGGGTCGACCGGCTCGAGCCTGCAGGCGATCAAGCCCCAGCTGTCCCCCGGGTTCAGAAAGATCTTCGACCGCCTGGACCGCATGGCCGACGAACTGCGCGCCGACCGCTCGCCGGCGAAACTGGCGGCCGCGGTGACGCTGTACCACATCGTCATCGAGGCCTCGCTGGCCCAGCCCGGACAGCACTTCATCTGCAGCTACCTGGAGCGCCGCGACCAGTTGCCGGCGTTCCGGGAGGGAATGCAGAACATCGCCGCAGACGAGCAGCGCCACATCGGCTTCGGCGTCAAGCTGCTGTCCGACCTCGCCCGCGAAGACCCCGTCCGCGTGCCCAAGGCGGTGGCCGGGCTGCTGCGCGACGTGACCCGCTACACCGCCCAGGTGCTGATGCCCCCGGGCTGGGACGAACGCTACATCACCGTGTTCGGCGCCACCTACGACGACGTCGGCGTGGAAGGGCTCACCTCGCTGACGACCAAGCTGCGCTCGGCGGGCCTGGCGATCGACACGCTGCCCGGACCGGCGCTGCTGCCACCCGGGCTGAGCCCGCTGGAGACCTCCCAGCGCGGGCGGACGCTGGCCAAAGCGGGGATCATCGGCGTGCGCGAGGGACCGACCAAGCGCGACCCCGAGACCGTGGAGCTGCTGTTCGACACGATCCGCCGCCAGGTCAATCCCGCGCACGGCCTCGCGCGGGCGACGACGTTCCAGTGGGAGTTCACCGACCCCGACGTCCCCACCTGGCACCTGACCGTCAACAACGGCTCGAGCACCGTCGCGCAGGGCGCCGCCGCGAACCCCGACCTGCGCCTGCAGGTCGCCTACCAGGACTGGGTCGACATCATCGGCGAGCGCCTGGACCCGCGCCGCGCGATGCTCACCGGCCGCCTGCGCCCGCGCGGCAACCCGCTCGGCCTGCGCAAGCTGATGCGGGCGTTCCCGCAAGGGTGAGCGCTACCTGAGCCCGAACTCCCGTGCCGCGGCCGAGGGGTCGCTGTGTTCGGTCGCGGAGGACCCCGAAGACGCGCTCGCCTGAGCAGCAGCGCCGCTTTGCGACGGCGATTCGCCGCCCGCGCTCGCCGTGGCGGTGTTGGCGCTCGCGGCCCCGGCGAACTCACGCGAAGCCGAGGCCGTCTGAGCCGTCACGGCGCCACCGGCGGCGGAGACGGTCGATCGCGCGGGCGTCTGGCCGGTCGCGTGTTCGATGCCGAACTCGCGCTGAGCCATTTCGGCGGGCCGCGGTTTGGAAGCGCTCGACGCAGCGGCAGCGCCGGTAGCGCCAGCGGAGACATGGCCTGAAGCCGACGATGCAGAGGCGGTGGCGACAGCCGAGCCGAGCTGGGCGCCGACCGGCGGGCTCAGCTGCTCGTAGGGGACGACCATGTGTTCGCCGGAATGCCGCGTGTGGTGGCGATGAGCGATCGCGCGGCCGGGCAACGGGATCGGGCTCACGCTCAGCGCCACGCACCCAGCGCCCACGCTGACCGCGACCAGACAGCCGACCGCGAGCTTGGCGCCGAGCCCACCGGCCATCAGCCAGCCGCTGCCGACGCCCGCGCCGGCTCCCGCGGTGGAAACCCCGGCCGCCGTGCCGATGCCCGCGGCCGTACCGGCGCTTGTGGCGCCGCCCGCGCTCGCACCGGCGCCAGCGCCTGCGCCCGTACCCGCACCGACACCCGTCCCCGCACCGGCACCTGCGCCCGCGCCCGCGCCCGCACCGGCGGCCACACCCGCCCCCAGCAACAACGGCAACGGCAACGGCGGCAGCACCGCGGCCAGGCCGCGCAGCGACAGCACGTGCGCGCGACAGGCCGGACACTCGCGCTGGTGGGCCACGGCCAACGCGTAGCGCTCTCCCGCGGGGTCGAGCACGCCAAACGCAAAGCCGCGCATCAGCGAGGACTGCTCGGCGCAGTAGGCCCCCGCGCTGATCGACTCAAGCAGCTCGCCGACCTTGCTCGCCACGCCCGGCGCGCCCGGGCCCGCCCCGTCCATCAGCTTGCGCATCCGCTTCTCCGACACCCCCATCTCGGCGGCGGCCTGCGCACGGGAGAGGCCCTGCAGGTAGCACAGCGCCGCCGCCTCACGCTCGCGCGGGTCAAGCCGCACGCGCAGCCCCTCCATCAGCCGGCGCAGCTTCATCCGGTCGTCCAGCTCGCCCGCCAAATCGCGCTCTGGCGCCTGGATCTCGAGCTCGCCGCCAGCGCCGGCGCCGGCGTCACGGTTGCGCCGGGCGCGAACCTCGTCGATCGCGCGGCGGTGGGTCACGAGCGCCAACCACCCTTCCGGGTTGGCGACCTCCGCGCGGCCCTCCAGCATCGTCATGTACAGGCCGTGCCACGCCTGGGCATAGCAGGCCTCCAGGTCCGCACGGTCCATACGCACGCCGGCGGCCCGCAGCCGCGCGCCAACCCGCGCCAGCACCCGTCCCCGCATCGCGTCGAACTCCCTGCGCAACAGCCTTTCGGCCCGATAACGGCGTATAGGCAGTGGACTCACTCGCTGGACGATGGCGAGCGAGACGAATTCGCGCTCAGCTAAAAGTCGCTATTTGCCGCAAACAAACGCCGCAATTTGCGCCATGCTGACGCCGCGCATGTCCTCACCGCGATCGTGCGCCGCATGCCAGGCCGCGACGCGCGCCAGAGCCTCTTCGAGATCCCAGCGCGGGCGCCACCGAAGCTCGCGTTCGGAGGCGCCCGAGTCGAGCTCCAGGCGCATCGCCTCGGGCGGGTTGGTCCCACGGTCGGGCTCGTCCGGCAGCGGCTCATCCAGCAGGCCGTGCAACCGTCGCACGATCTCGCGCACCGGCCGCGCGTCCCGGGGATGCGGGCCGAAGTTGAACGCGCGCGCGTATGTGCGCGCGCGTTCACCGGGTTCGGGTTCGCACAGACTCCGAGCGAGCGTCATATACCCGCTCAGCGGGTTCAGAACGTGCTGCCACGGGCGGATCGCGTCCGGGTTGCGCACCTGCACGGGACGGCGCCGCGCGTGCGCGCGCAGCACGTCCGGCACGAGCCGATCTTCGCCGAAGTCCCCGCCCCCGATCACGTTGCCCGCGCGCGCGCTGGCCACTTGCGGACCGTCGCCGGCGGCGAAATACGACTGCCGATACGCCGCAGTCACGAGCTCGGCGGCGGCCTTGGAGCTGGAGTACGGGTCGTGCCCGCCCAGCGGATCGGTCTCGACAAAGCGGTGCACATCGCCGCCCGCATCCGCTGCCGCACCCAGCCCCGACGCCGACGCCGACGCAGACGCGGACGGGCTGGTGTATCCGGATGGGTTGGCGTAGCACTTGTCCGAGGTCACGACGACGACCGCCCTGACCGACTCGCCCGCCACGCGCACCGCCTCGAGCACGTTGACCGTGCCCATCACGTTCACGGCATAGGTCAGCGCCGGCTCGCGCAGCGACAGCCTCACCATCGGCTGGGCCGCCAGGTGCAGCACGATCTCGGGCCGGCTGGCCCGCACCGCGTCGCGCACGGCCTGCCCGTCGCGCACGTCGATCTGCAGCTCGTCCGCCATCCCCTCGCTCACCCGCGCGAGCGCGTACAGCGAGGGCTCGGTCGGCGGGCCGGGCGCAAGACCGGTGACGCGTGCGCCCAGCGACTGCAGCCACAGCGCCAGCCACGCGCCCTTGAATCCGGTGTGGCCGGTGAGCAACACGCTGCGTCCGCTCCAGAACTGTGGATCGATGTCGGCCGACGCGGTCATGGCGCCGCTATCTTCACGGAATCGCCGCCCCAGACACATCCTCCTCGTCCTCGTCCCAGCCGATCGCCGGCGCCACAGCGGCTGCGACGACGGCCGCCACCGCCGACCCGGCATCTGGCCCGACGGCCGACACGGCAGCCGCTCTGCCCCCGCGCGCGGAGATCCTCGGCATCCCGCTGGCCGTGTCCGACTACGAGCAGGTCATGGACTGGATGGACGGGGTCATCGCCGCCGGCGAGCGCGCGTACGTGACCGCCGCCGCGGTCAACCTGGTGATGAACGCCCAGGAGAACCAGGCGACGATGGAAGCCGTGATGGCTGCGACGCTCGCCGTCCCCGACGGCATGCCGCTCGTGTGGGCGCTGCACGCGCTCGGTCATGCCGGCGCCACGCGGGTCTACGGGCCCGATCTGATGGCCGCCTACTGCGCCCGCGGCGCGCGCGCCGGCGCGCGGATGTACCTGTACGGCGGCCGTGGCGACTCTGAGCGCGAGCTACTGGCGCGGCGCCTGTGCGAACGCTACCCGGGCCTTGAGATCGTCGGGGGCGCCTCGCCGCCGTTCACGCCGCTGTCGCTGAGCGAGGACGAACGCCTGCTGGCCGACATCGACGCCTCGGGCGCGCAGGTCGTGTGGGTCGGCACCGGCCAACCCAAGCAGGAGCAGTGGATGCACCGCATGCGCCCCCGCCTGCGGGCCCCGCTGCTGATCGGGGTCGGCGCCGCGTTCGACTTTCACGCGGGCCTCGTCCCCCAAGCGCCGTCCTGGATGCAACAGCACGGCCTGGAGTGGTCCTACCGGCTGATGCGCGAGCCCCGGCGGCTGTGGCGGCGCTACGCCCGCTACAACCCCCGCTTCGTGATCGCCTTCGCCCGCCAGTACGGGCGCCAGCTCCGCGGCGCCGACCCGTCGGCGTAGACGAGCTGCAGATGCCCAACGATCCCGGAGGGCCAGATGGGGCCGATGGGACGAGCGACCTCCGCGGGTCGGGCGTATAGGGTCCCGGCCATGGCGACCTCCGCGGGTCGGGCGTATAGGGTCCCGGCCATGACGACATCCGCCAAGCGCTCGGCGCTCATCACCGGGATCACCGGCCAGGACGGCTCCTACCTGGCCGAACTGCTGCTCGAGAAGGGGTACGACGTGCACGGCATGGTCCGCCGCGCCTCGACCGAGAAGTTCGACCGCATCGAGCACCTGCGCGACCGCATCGCGCTGCACCAGGGCGACCTGCTCGACCAGCGCTCGCTCGTGGACACGATGCGCGCCGCCCGGCCCGATGAGATCTACAACCTCGCCGCGATGTCGTTTGTCGCCGTCTCCTGGATCCAGCCCACTTTGACGGCGGAGTTCACCGGCGTCGGCGTCACGCGCATGCTCGAGGCGATGCGCGAAGTCTGTCCCGACGCCCGCTTCTACCAGGCTTCATCCTCGGAGATGTTCGGCAAGGTGCTGGAGGTCCCCCAGACCGAGACCACCCCGTTCTACCCGCGCTCGCCCTATGGCGTGGCCAAGGCCTACGGGCATTTTATTACTGTCAACTACCGCGAGTCCTATGACCTGCACGCGACCAGTGGAATACTTTTCAACCACGAGTCCGAGCGCCGGGGGCTCGAGTTTGTGACACGCAAGATCACCTGGCACGCGGCCGCAATCCGCCATGGGCTCGAGCAAGAGCTGCGGCTGGGCAACCTGGATGCAGAACGCGATTGGGGCTACGCCAAGGATTACGTCGAAGCGATGTGGCTGATGCTCCAGCGCGATGACCCGCAGGACTATGTGATCGCCACGGGCGAGTCCCACTCGGTGCGCGAGTGCTGCGAAGTGGCGTTCGACGAGGCTGGGCTCGGGGACTTCAACCAGTACGTCACGATCGATCCCGCGTTCGTGCGCCCGGCCGAGGTCGACCACCTGATCGGCAATCCCGCCAAGGCCGAGCGCGATCTCGGGTGGAAGCCGCAGACCTCGTTTGAGGAGCTGATCCGGCTGATGACCCGCGCGGACCTGGAGCTGCTGCAGCCTCGCTGATACGAGAACGTGTTTTGCTTTCCGTTGCGGTCTGCTCGTTTGCGTGAGGTGGTTGTGAAGGGATTGTGAAGGAGGGGGTTGTGACGTATACTTTTTGAAGTTTGATAACTATGGTATAGACCCTTGTCGTCGTTTGAGCAAGCTCCCCCACCCGCCTTCGCATATACAACAGAAAACTAACGGCTTCTCAGACACGTCACGATGACTGTTCCCCTGTTCGACACGACTGCTCCGCTGGAGCCGCTGCATGACGACATCCGGAGTGCGATCGATCGGGTGCTCGACTCGGCTCGCTACATCCTCGGACCGGAAGTCGACGCGTTCGAGCGCGAGTTCGCCGCCTACTGCGGCGCCGCGCACGGCATCGGCGTGGCCAATGGCACCGACGCGCTCACGATCGCCTTGCGCGCGATGGGGGTCGGTCCGGGCGATGAGGTCGTCGTGCCCTCGTTCACGTTCTACGCCTCCGCGGAGGCGATCCCCCCGACGGGCGCCACGCCGGTGTTTTGCGACATCGACCCCCGCACCTACTGCGTCACGCCCGACACGGTCCGCGCGGCGTTGACCCCGCGCACCAAGGCCGTGATCGCGGTGCACCTGTTCGGAAACGTGGCGCCGGTCGCCGACATCGAAGCCCTGGGCGTGCCGGTGCTCGAGGACGCGGCGCAGGCTGCGGGCTCGCTCTGCATCCCGACGACGAACGCACCCCCGGGCTCTGGCCAAGCCCCTGCCGCCAGCCCTACCGCCAGCGTTACCAACATGGCCACCGCCACCGCCCGCCCCGGCGCGCTCGGCCGCGTGGCCACCTGGTCATTCTTTCCCTCCAAGAACCTCGGCTGCTTCGGCGACGGCGGCATGATCACCACCTCCGATCCCGACATCGCCGAGCGGGCCCGCACGCTGCGCTTCCACGGCTCACACGACAAGGTCACCTACGAGCAGATCGGCTGCAATTCGCGTCTGGACGAGCTGCAGGCGGCGATCCTGCGCGTGCAGCTGCCGCACCTGGACGACTGGGCGGACGGACGGCGCATGGCGGGCGATCGCTACCTGGAGGCGGGCCTGGGCGAGCTGGTGGGCCTGCCCCAACCGACCGCCGGCGCTCGGCCCGCGTGGCACCTGTATGTGATCTGCGATCCCACGCCCGCCGAGAGCTCCGGCCCGACCTCGCTGGAACGGGCGTTGAGCGAGGCCCAGATCGGCCACAAGGCCTACTACCGCACCCCCATCCACCGCCAGCCGGCGATGCGCGTGTGGGGCGCCGAGGCCGACAAACGGCTGCCCGGCACCGACGAGGCCGCGCGCACGCACCTGGCGATCCCGATGAGTCCAGTGCTCACGCGGGCGCAGGCCGAGGAGGTGGTAGCGGCTGTCTCCGTTGGGTCCGAGCGGGTGTCCAAACGGCCTTAAAAGGTCGCTACTATAGTTATCAAAAACCAAAAAGACACATACACAACCCTCGCCTTTATGTTCTCTTTATATTCGATCCGGCGAGTTGGCCCACCCCATGCCTGAGGCCGGACGCCGGCGCTCCAGCAAGCCCTCGTCGCCGGCGGCCCCCACTGCCCACGCCGCACGTCGCCAGACGAGCCTAACGCCAGCGCTCGAGCAGATCCTCGTCTGAGACCTCCCGCACGACTCGCGCAGGCACGCCCATCGCAACCGCGCGGGCGGGCACATCCCGCGTGATGAGCGCCCCAGCGGCGATAAATGCCTCCTCGCCGACCTCGACACCCGGCGTCAGCACCACCCCACCGCCGATCCGGCAGGCCCGCCGCAGCGTCGCCCCGCGCAGGACGTAGTCGGCCCCGTGCCGGGCCATCGTGTCGTCGTTGGTCGTCGTCACGCCCGGCCCCACGAACACGTCGTCCTCGATCGCGGTCCCCGCCGTCAGATACACGCCAGTCTGCACGCGCACCCGCGCGCCCACGCGCACGTCGTTGTCGACCACGCTGCCCCGGCCGATCACCGATCCGGCCCCCACGTGGGAGCGCTCGCGCACGAACGACTGATCGCCGAGAATCGCCTCCTCATCGACGCTCGCCCCGGCGAACACGACCGCCCCCGCGCACACCGTCACGCGCTCGCCGAGCACCAGCGGGCCGGGCGGCGCCCCGCCACGTGCGGATGAGGTACGCGCCAAACGGGGCCGCTTGCCGAGCACGGCGTGATCCTCGATCACGCATCCCTCGCCGAGGACCGTGCCCTCGTGGATGACCACGTGCGCGCCGAATGTCACACCAGCGCCGATCGCAACGCCCTCGCCCAGGATCAACCCCGGCGCGCGCGGGTCGGGGCTCAGGGTCACAGCCTCACAACCTCACCACGTTGGCCGCCTCGGCGGCAAACGAGCGGGTGATCCCGCGCAGATCGAGGACCAGCGGCGCCCGCGCCACGACCAGCTCGTGATCCACGCCGGGATGAGCCGTGACGATCAGCGCGAGGTCGACCGCCTCGAGGGCCTCCTCCAGCGCGACGCTGCTCAGGCCGAGCTCCGCGAGCTCGGGTACATGCGGATCGTGGTAGCGAACGTCTGCCCCGGCGGCGCGCAGCAGCTCGATGATCTTCAGCGCCGGCGACTCGCGCATGTCGCCCACGCCGGGCTTGTAGCTGACGCCAAGCACCGCCACGCGCGCGCCGCGCACGGACCGCCCGGCGTCGTTGAGCGCGCGCTGGGCCAGCGCGACGCAGTGGTAGGGCATCTGCTGGTTGACCTTGCCCGCGAGCTCGATGAACTCCGTGGACATGTCGAACTCGCGCGCGCGCCAGCTCAGATAGAACGGGTCGACCGGCAGGCAGTGCCCGCCCATGCCGGGACCGGGCGCAAACGGCATGAACCCGTACGGCTTGGTCGCGGCCGCCTCGACGACCTCCCAGATGTCGATGCCCATGCGATCGGTCAGCATCGCCAGTTCGTTGACCAGAGCGATGTTGACCGAGCGAAATATGTTCTCCAGGAGCTTGGTCAGCTCGGCCGCCTCGGGCGTCGAGACCTCCACCAGCGTGTCGCACACCAGCCCGTACAGCTCCCGCGCCCGCGCGGTACACGCCTCGGTCAGCCCGCCGATCACCTTGGGCGTCGTGCGCAGCGTGAAGTCGGTGCGGCCCGGGTCCACGCGCTCGGGGGAGAACGCGAGCTGAAAGCCCTCGCCCGGCTCCAGCCCCGACGCCGCCAGCAGCGGCGCCACGCGCTCGCGGGTCGTGCCGGGATAGGTTGTCGACTCGAGCACGACCAGCTGACCGTGCTGCAGCACCTCCGCCAGCGCCCGGGTGGAGTGCAGCAGCGGCCCGAGATCGGGCTCGCGGTTGGGCGTCAACGGCGTGGGCACGCACACGATCACCGCGTCGGCCTTGGCCAGGCGGGCGTAGTGGGTGGAGGCGTGGATGCGCTCGGCCACCGCCCGCAGCTGCTCGGAGGGGACGTCCTCGATGTAGGACTCGCCCGCCTCGATCGCCTCGATCTTGCGCTGATCGACATCGACGGCGATCACCTCGCAGCCCTCCGCGGCGAACGCGACGAGGAGCGGCAGGCCGACGTAGCCGAGGCCGATGACGCCGACCGTGGGCGGGGATGCGCCGTCAGGCGAGGGATCCATACCGCGCGCAGTCTACGCGCCGGCTGTGACGCGCTCCAGCTCGCGCAGGTCGGCGGCGACCATCCGCTGCACGAGCTCCTCGAACCCCAGCTGGGGCCGCCACCCCAACCGCTCGCGCGCGCGGGTCGGATCGCCGACGCTCGGGACCGTCTCGGCGGGCCGCACGAGCGAGGCATCCACGCCGACATAGCGCTCGTAGTCGAGATCCACGCACGCGAACGCCACGCGCGCGAAGTCCGCGACCGTGTGCGCCACCCCACTGGCGAGCACGTAATCGCCGGGCTCGTCCTGCTGGAGCATCAGCCACGCCCCGTACACGACATCCCCCGCAAACGACCAGTCCCTGACCGCACCCAGATCGCCGAGCGTCACCTCGTGCCGCAGGCCCAACGAGATCGCGGCGGCCGCACGGGTGATACGGCGCGTGACGAACCGCTCGGGGCGACGCTCTGACTCGTGGTTGAACACGATCCCCGAACTCGCGTGCAGCCCGTCGTGGGCGCGCGTCTGGCCCACGAGCTGATGGGCCGCGAGCCGTGCGGCGCCGTACGGGGTGGTCGGACGGCAGGGAGTGTCCTCGCGCTGCGGAGATTCGGGCGCATCGCCGTAGATCGCCGCCGAGGCCGGCACGAACACGCGGATCGCACGGCCCGGTCCGGAGTCCGGTCGAGAGTCAAGCTCGCGGACCGTCTCGAGCATCGCCGCGGTCGAGCCGGCGATCGCCAGCACCGTCTCGTACGGGCGCTCCCACGAGGCCGGGATGAACGAAGGCGCCGCCAGGTGGTAGATCTCGTGCGGGCGCACCGCTTCGATCGCCGACCGCAACGTCCCCGGCTGCAGCAGCTCTCCCGAGACGAGCTCCAGCCGCTCGCGCAGGTGCTCTGCGCAGCCCAGCCGCGCGGGGCCGTGCGCAAGGCCGGTCACCTCATACCCCTTCTCCAGCAGCATTTCCGCCAGGAACGAGCCGTCCTGACCGGATATCCCGGTGATCAGGGCGCGTCTGCCCGAGGTGTCCACGGGCGCGGCGTCGGGCATGGTGGCTGGCACGGCGTGGTCAGCTTACGTGCCGGCCACTTGCTCGTACACCCTCGCCAGCTTGCGCGCGACCACCTCCGGCGAGCAGATCGCCGCGACCCGCTGCGCGCCACGCCGCCCGGCGCCGGGATCGGCGAGCACCGCGCCGATCGTCTCGGCCAGCCCCCGCGCGTCCCCGGGGGCGGCCAATGCTCGCTCCTCGAGCAGTTCGGGCAACGCACCGATGCGACTGCCCGCGACGGGCAGCCCGCACGCCATCGCCTCGGCCGCCGCCATCCCGAACGTCTCGGCCGAGCGCGAGGGCACCAGTGCGATCGCGGCGCGCGCGCGCAGCTCGCCGAGCTCGGCCGCGGTGACGTGCCCCGCAAACCTAACCTCCCCCCCTCCCACACTTGCCATCCTTTCCAACGCGTCCCTTTCAGGACCCTCCCCGGCGATGAGGAGCGGCACCCCTGCCAGCCGGCTGGCCGCAATCGCCACATCGACCCCCTTCTCGCCCGCCAGCCGCGAGACGACCAGCGCATAGCCCTCACCGGCCTGCGCCCGTGTCCCCGTCGCGCACGCTCGCACCGGCGGCGGCAGCACGTGCACGCGATCCCACGGCAGCGGCGCACCCAGCTCGCGCAGCCGCTCGCGCGCGAACGCGCTCGGCACGATCACCGCGTCGGCCTGCTCGATCAAACGGTGCTGCCACATTGCCAGCGCGGCCCCGTATGTCGCCGCCTCGGGCAGGCTGCCACGACAGCGCAGGCGCACGCCCGGCAGCGTGTCGCGCCCGTGACAGCGCGTGCACTCCGCTCCGCGCGTGTAACACACGCCGATCGCGCACACCAGCCGGTACTGGTGCAGGTGCAGCACGACCCGCGCGCCCGCCCGCCGGGCGGCCGCGAGCGCGCGCCAGCCGAACGCCGGATTCAGGTTGTGGGCGTGCACGACACGCGCGCCACTCAACCGCACCGCGCGCCCGACATCGGCAGGCTGCAGGCCGCCGCGGATCAGACCCGCCGCCGCGCGTGCGCGTCCCAGCGAGGCCGAGTCCCTCCTCAGCAGCTCGGCCGGCTCGCCCATGCGCTCGCGCACGAGCCACAGGAGATCCTCGACCGTGCGCTCCTCACCGCCGGTCGTGCGGTAACGGTTGTGCAGGAACAGGACCATGAATGCCTCAAACCTAGACTCTCCCACTCATGCTTCCCTCCGAGCAGCCACCGCTGGTCTCGATCGTGATCCCGACACGCAACCGCCCGCAGTACCTGGAGGTCGCGCTCGCCTCGATCGCCTCTCAAGCGCATGCCGTCGGCGCAGAGGTGCTCGTGGTCGACGACGCCGGCCCGTCCGCCGCCGCGCGCGCGCAGACCGAGCGATATGGCGCCCGCTACGAGCCCCACGAGCGCCCGCTCGGGCTGAACGTCGCTCGCAACACCGGCGTGGGGCGATCGCGCGGCGAGCTGGTGGTGTTCGTCGACGACGACATCGCCGCCCGCCCCGGTTGGCTTCACGCGCTGCTGCACGCCGCCCGCGCGCACCCCGACGTCGACGTGTTCGCCGGAGCGATCCACGCCCGACTCGAGGGCCCTGCGCCGCACACATGTGGTCGCGAGCGCCCGCCGATCACGACGCTCGAGCTGGGGGGCGAGGACATCGACACGCGCTATGCCTGGGGC
>Ga0335075_10009900_pt1 | contig 14498 bp, 11 predicted proteins | sample Lox_Sample_24_FD_206723 | JGI IMG/M metagenome (GOLD analysis project Ga0335075, IMG submission 206723) | Soil microbial communities from Loxahatchee National Wildlife Refuge, Florida, United States - Lox_Sample_2.4 | ecosystem: Environmental > Terrestrial > Soil > Wetlands | place: USA...
ACCCGGCCCGCCAGGAGCGGCCGGCCCCGCACGCGGGCGGGTACCGCGAAGGGGGCCCGGGGCGCGCGCCGCGACGGTGCGCGCCCCCGTCGTATCCGCGCCCGCCCCCGGGCGGCGGCCCGGTACGGGCTCGCCCGGCTGCGGGCGGCGCGTTATGCTGACCAAAGGGTCTGTCATAGGCCGCTCCCTTGCGCCTTCCGGTTTTCCGTCCACTACAGAAATCGGGTTTTCGGGGCCTTTTTTCGCTGGGCATCCCGAAAAAGGTGCTGGTGAGGCAAAAAACGCGGCTTGTAGGGATCCGGTGAAGCTGTCATCTGGACCGCCTAGTTGTCATCCCGGATGTCATCTGTGCAGCTACTTGTCATCTGCGGTGTCTGGTCCCGGTCGTACTCACTGCAGGCGCAGGGCGGTCTGGCGAGTCTCAGTGATCTTGGCAGGCCGCCTTGGCGGTGGTGACATAGCGTGATTGATCGTTTTCTCAACTGAACGTCGCTGTCTCACTGTTTCTGGCAGACTGCGGTGCGTGACATCGGGGGATGCCGGCGATTTTGCTCCTGCCGCCGGCGATACAGAGGTCAGCGGGGCTGATCCGGGCGGGGCGGCACAGTTGGGGACTGTCGCGCGGGCGAGTTTCCGGGATGCCGCCGGGAAGGAGTCGACCGCTGACCTGGCGCTGGTGCGAGTTGAGCAGCTGGCAGCGGGGCGGCCGTGGCGGGTGTTCCGCTGGCGGCAGGGGCAGGCGCACTACTCGGGCTGGTACTGGTCGGCGACGACCGGCGGGCACGTGGTGTATGAGAGCCGCCTGGAGCTGGCGCGGCTGCTGCTGGCGGACTTCGACCCGCGGGTGACGGCGATCGCGGCGCAGCCGTTCCTGGTGACGGCCCCGTCTGGCGGGCGGGTGCGGCGGCACGTGCCCGACTTCCTGCTGGCCGACCGTGACGGCGGGGTGTGCGTGGTCAACGTCAAGCCCGCCGGCCAGCTGGCGGTTCCCACGGTCGCGGGGGCGCTGGCCTGGGCCGGGGAGGTGTTCGCCGCCCGCGGGTGGCGGCACGAGGTCTGGTCGGGGGCTGATCCGGTGCTGCTGGCGAACGTGCGGTTCCTGGCCGGGTACCGGTATCCCGGCCGGGTGGACGCGGGCCTGGTGGCCGCGGTCATGGACCGGGGGGACGCCACGGCGGGCATCGGCGACCTGGAGGGTGCCTGGCCTGGCCGTGCCGGCGAGGTGCGGGCGGCGGTGCTGCACCTGGTGTGGCGGGGCGTGTTCCGCGCGGACCTGTCGGTGCCGCTGTCGGCCGGCACGGTGCTGGAGCGTGCCGCGTGACCGCCCGGCCAGGGGTCACGGCGGTCACGACCGGGACCGTGATCGCCTATGACGGCGAGGCGTGGACCGTGTCCGGCATCGAGGCGGGCCGGCTGCTGCTGGCGGGCGCCCGGGGCAGGTCGCTGCTGGCGGACACGGCGGCGCTGCTGGCTGACCCGTCGACCCGCCTGCCCGGGACGGGAGGCGGGGGTGAGCCGGCCGCGTGCGGGCCGCTGCTGGACAGCCTGCCGTCGGCGGAGCGCGGCGAGCTGGCCGTGCGGGTGCGGCACCTGCGGGAGGCGCTGACCGGGTACGCGTCGGGGACGCCCGCTGCGGCCGGGCCGGGCGAGCCGCGGCCGGAGTACGACCCGTCGCTGCCGCTGCTGGACCGCTACCAGGCGAAGGCCGCCGAGCTGGGCGTGAGCAGGCGGACAGTCCAGCGGTGGGCGGCAGTGCTGCAGGACTCCGGCCCGGCCGGGCTCGCCGACGGCCGCGCCCAGCGGGGCGCCGACCCGCTGGGCGGGGTCGACGAGCGGTGGCTGGCGATGTGCCGGCTGGTGCTGGCCGAGCACACCGGGGCGTCCCGGCCGACGAAGGAGCTGGTGCTGCGCCGGGTCTCAGCCCGGCTGGCCGCCGAGCACGGCGAGGGCACCGTGCCCGAGCCCGGCCGGCGCCGCGCTCACGCCGTCCTGGCGGAACTGTCCCGCGGCACGAACGCGTTCACCGGGAGCACCAGGGCGAAGCGGTCGATCGCCGCCCGGCCGCAGGGCGTCTACGGGCGGCTGCGGCCGACGCGGCCGGGCGAGTACCTGCTGCTGGACACCACGCCGCTGGACGTGTTCGCCATGGAGCCGGTCACGCTGCGCTGGGTGCGCTGCGAGCTGACGATCGCGATGGACCTGTACTCCCGGTGCATCACCGGGCTGCGGCTGTCCCCGGTGTCGACCAAGTCGGTGGACGCCGCGCTGGTGCTGTTCGAGGCGCTGCGCCCGGGATCGCGCCAGCACACCAGCGGCGGCTTGCTGCCTTACGCGGGACTGCCGGACCTGGTGGTCGCCGGGGACGGTACCGCCGGGCTGGCCGGGGTGGCCGCGGAGACCGTCGTGGTGGACCACGGGAAGATCTACCTGTCCGATCACCTGCTGAGCGTCTGCCAGCGGCTGGGCATCTCGGTCCAGCCGGCCAGGCCGCTCACGCCGACCGACAAGGCCGCGGTCGAAAGATTTTTCAGGACCCTTTCCGAGGGGCTGCTGGCGGCGCTGCCCGGCTACAAGGGCGCGGACGTCTACAGCCGCGGCGCCGATCCCGAGGGCTGCGCCTACTTCTTCACCAATGAGCTGGAGCAGGTGGCCCGGGAGTGGATCGACCGGATCTACCACCACAGGCCCCATGCCGGGCTGGCTGAGCCGCAGGTGCCGGGACTGGAGCTGTCCCCGGCGGAGATGCTCGCCCATGGGACCGCGCGGGCGGGGCGGCTGAAGATCCCGGCGCACCCGGGCATGGTGTTCGACTTCCTTCCGGTCGCCTGGCGCACCGTCCAGCATTACGGCGTCGAGGTCGGCGGGCTGCGCTACAACGGCCCGGCGCTGACCCGCTACCGGAACAAGACCAGCCCGTTCACCGGGGAGCACGCCGGGAAGTGGCCGGTCCGCTACGACACCGACGACGTCTCCAGGATCTACTTCCAGGACCCGGCCGACAACGCCTGGCACGAGCTGGCCTGGGAGCACGCACAGGAAATCGCCGTCCCGTTCTCGGCCGAGGCGCTGGCCTACTCGCGCCGCCTGGTCCTGGCCGAGGGCCGGCACGTCGATGAGCGGCGGGCGCTGGCCGGGCTGCTGGAGCGGTGGGACGCCGGGCTGGTCCGCCACCCGGCCGAGCGGCGGATGGCGATCCGCGCGTCGCAGCAGCGGGCCGCCCGGATGGCCTGCGGCCAGGAGGCGGTCGCGGAGGTCGCGGCCCTGCCGTCGGCCGCCGCCGTGACCGCCGTTCACGAGACGCCATTCCGGGACGGCCCGGCGGCAGGCGGCGATGACGACAGCCCCGGCGAGCTCGACCCGGGTGACGATGACTACTACGCCGACGCGTTCGGGGTGCTGCCGTGACCAGCGCCGGGCAGTTCACCGTCGAGGAACGCGACTGGAACCCCTCGGCGAAGGCCGGGTGGTTCGCGATGGCCGAGGCCCCGCCCCGGACCCGGCCGCCGCTGCTGACGGCGGAGGAGGCCGCGGCGCTGCCGCCCCACGGGCGGCGCCGCTATGACCAGGCCCGCGCCGCCTGGCACGCCAACCTCGGCCCGATCCGCACCCCGCAGGTCGACGCCGTCTTCGAGGCGCTGGAGGAGATCTGCGGCAGCAACCTCCAAGACGGCGGCAAGGTGCGGCCCGCCGCCGTGCTGGACGCGCTGCCCGGCCTGGGCAAGACCACCGCCGCGCTGGCGTTCGGCCGCTGGTTCCACCGCGAGCAGATCGATCAGCACGGCCCGCAGGTCAAGGTCCGCGACGGGACCTGGCAGCGGATCCCGGTCGCCTACCTGGGGCTGACCTCGCACACCACCATGCGAAGCCTGAACGCGATGCTCTGCCGGTTCTACGGGCTGCCCGAGCGCGGCAACGCCGACGTGCTGGCCCACCGCGCCGCCGAGTGCGTGATGAACTGCAAGACCCGGCTGGTCATCGTGGACTTTACCGACCGGCTGCCAGCCTGTGCGGGATGTCCGGCGCGCCTACCTGCGGGAACGTCGTGGTCCCGTTAACCTTCGGTGCTCGGGGTGTTGATCATGTCCGGGGATCGGGGGGATGGGTGGCGGGCAATCTTGTCATTGGTGATCTGCGGGTTCAGCGGCTGGAGCGCAGGGACGGGGGCCAGTCGTTCACGATCGTCTGGCCGGAAGGAAGCGTGCACGAGGAGGCGGACCGGTTCCTGCAGGAGTATGAGGGGTCAGGCACGCAGCGGACCTACGCTTACCTGCTGGTGGATCACCTGCGGTGGCTGGAGCGCGAGTGCCTCGGGTTCGAGGCGGTGGCGCTGCGGGACCTTGAGCGATACATGGGCGTGGTCGGCGCGGAGGTTCGCATGCCGCTCGGCGAGCTGTGGCGGGCCGGGAAGCGACCATACAGCCGCTCGGCGCTGTCGGCGACGGCGGCGTGCCTGAAGGGTTTTTACCTGCACCAGGCTTCGCACGGTGTCAACGCCGAACTGGGGAGGACGCTGGATAAGTCCCGGCTGCCCTCGAAGGCGGACCGCCGCCGCGCGTTCCTCGGCCATGTGAAGAGCCCGCTGCCGGTGAACCCGCTCGCGCCGGCGGGGCCGTATCGCCGGCACCCGAGGATGCTGCCGGACGGCGCGCGGGAAAGGCTCCTGGCCGCCGTGAACGCGGCCCGGGACCGCCTGGTGGTGACGTGGCTGGCCGACTGCGGCATGCGAGTCGGTGAGTTGTGCGGGCTGCACCTGGCTGACTTGCACCTGCGGGAGAACGCGGCCTGCGGCGAGTGCCACGCGCCGCACCTGCACGTCTGCCACCGGCCCGGCAACCCGAACCAGGCCGTGGCCAAGACCAAGGTCCCTTGGCGCGTGGAGGGCGGCACGGTGACCGGCGGGCTTGTCAAGCGGGTCAGCCCGGCGATGGTGCATTCCTACTTCGAGTACCTCACCAGCGAGTACCCGCGCGGGGCGGGGCACGGGATGCTCCTGGTGCAGTTGCATGGCGCGGGCACTGGGGAGCCGTGGGCGCCGGCCGGGGTTCGCCGGATGCTCGCGCGGGCCGGGACCCGGGCCGGCCTGGGGGTGGTGAAACCCCATGCTTTCCGGCACAACTTCACGTCCGCGGTGCTCGATGCTGCCGGCGGGAACCTGCTGATCGCCCGGGATGCCGGCGGCTGGGCCTCGGCTGCGATGGTGGACGAGGTTTACGGGCACGTCGACATCCACGACCCGGCGTTCGACGCCGCGCTCCGCACGGTCTGGGGTGAGACGAGGTGACCGCCAGGTCCCTGGCCCAGGTTTACAGCACCGGACCGGGCCGGGAGAGTCGTGACCGGCTGGAGATCCTCACCGCGCTGATCGGTGCTCCGTCCTTCGATCCGGTCTTCCGGGACGTCGTCATCCGCGTCCCGCAGGGGCACCGCGTTTACCAGTGGGCCTGCACTGTCGAGGGTTGCGAGCGGGTCCGTTCCGGCGGGACCGACCTGTGCTCGGCCCACTGCCAGCAGTGGGCCGGCGCCCGGGATGCGGGAACGAGCCGGGCGGAGTTTCACGCCACCGCTAAGCCGCTGCCACGCGCGGAGTTCGAGCAGGAGGGGCCGTGCCTGATCTGCCCCGGCCGGCCCGCTTCCCCGCGAACCGAGCTGAGGCTGTGCCGCCGCCACTACGGCGCGTGGAAATATCCTCCCGGCCCGCGCGAGACCCCGGTGGACTTCGCGCAGTGGGTGGCGGACCAGCAGCCGTGCGAAGGCTACGGCAATTGCCGGGCCTCGGTCTGCCTGGGCCTGGCGGACTCCCCGCTGGGCCTGTGCTGCTGGCACCGGCACCGCTACAAGCGTGACCGCCGCCCTGGCGGAGCGCAGCTCCCGGCGAGCTGGTGGCAGAGGTTTGAGCAGATAGGGCAGCCGGTCCCGGTCTCCTATACCGGCGAGGGTGCCTTCCGCGCCTGGTGCACGGCCGTCGATCCGGTGCCCCGGCCGGGGCAGGTCAACCTGCGGGGGCTGCGGCCGTTGCTGCGGGCCGAGATCCAGTACTGCCTGTTCGCCCACGCCCGTCAGGACCGTCCCGGCATCTGGCGCCTGGAGTGGATCCAGAAGCTCGCCAGCCTCGCCCGTGAGCGCGACGCCGGGTCGCTGACCGACCTGGACCTGGAGGACTTCCCGCGCTTCCACACCTCGCTGGTGAAGAAGATGCTGCACTACCTGCGGCTGGTCTACTTCACCCCCGAGCAGTCCCGGGAGGCCGGGTTCCTGGAAACCGACCACTTCGGCGTCCGTTTCCCCTACCGGGCCAGCCACGTCGATCTGACCGCCATCACCCAGCGCTGGCTGCGCGACCTGCTATGGGACTACACGGCCGGGCTGATCCGCTCGCCCCGCCGCCCGCGCACCGCCACGCCGGTCGACGGCATCCGCCGGGCCTGCACCGAGCTGAGCGCGTTCCTGGAGACCGACGCCCCGGGCGGCGGCCATGACCCGGCCGCGCTGCGGGCCGGGCACATGCACCGATTCATCGCCGACCAGCGGCACCGCGAGCGCCACGGGCTGCCCTCCATGGCGGTGAAGGGGCTCTACGGCCAGGAGTCCACGGTCACCGTGGTCACCCGCACTGACGTGTTCAACGGAGTGCGCAAGATCTTGCGGACCGCGCTGGATGACGGCACCGCCGGACGCCTCGGCCTGGACCGCGAGTTCATCATTGCCATGCCCTTCGCCGGCGCCGAGCCGCTGCGGACCCGGCGGCCCTTCCCCGATGAGGCCGCCCGCGCACTGGCCGACGAGGCCAACCTTGCCCGGCTCGCGGAGAAGTACGACCCAGATGACCAGGGAATGCGTGATGTCTGGGAGACCATCGTGCTGACCGGGCGGCGGGTGAACGAGGTTCTCAGGCTGCGCTGGGACTGCATCGGCCGTTACGGCGGCCTGGCGATGCTCTGGCACGACCAGACCAAAGTCGGCAACTACGATGCCGCGATCCGCATCCCGGACCGGCTCTATGACCTGCTCGCCGAGCGGCAGCGCAAGACGCTGGACCGCTTCACCGCCCGGCACGGGCGCCCGCCCGCCAGCGCCGAGCGCGCACGCCTGGCCCTGTTTACTAGCAAGGTCCGCAACCCCGACGGCTCCACCGCCTTGTCCTACCAGTGGTTCCACCACCGGTTCCGGGACTGGATCGCCGACCTCGACCTCGGTGATCTTGTCCCGCACCAGGCCCGTCACACGCTGGCCACCAGCTTGCTGCGGGCAGGCGCCAGCCTGACCCACATCCGCCGCTACCTCGGCCACGTCTCTGACCGCATGGCCGAGCACTACGTTCACCTGACCAGCACCGACCTGGAGGACGTCCTCCAGCACGTCTGGGTCGCCGGGCCAGGCACCGCCAGCCCCGGCAAACTCCTCGCCGGAGGCGCCGCCCCACTGTCCCACGAGCAGGCCCAGGCCCTGGCCATCGACCTCGCCCGCCGCAGCACCCCCGCAGAGGGCGGCTTCTGCACGTTTCAGCCCGTGGTCGACGGCGGCGCCTGTCCGTGGAACATGGACTGCCACAACTGCGACAAGTTCGTCCTGTCCGGCGCCGACCTGTTGTACTGGCGGCGCAAGCGCGAGCAGTGGTACTCGCTGGCCGAACGCGCCCCGGATGAGGCCACCGCCGCCTGGCTGCACCAGGTTTTCGCGCCCACCGCCGCCGCGATCAACGGGCTGGAATCCGCACTGGCCGGACTCGGCCTGCTCGATGACGCACTCGCCCTGGACCTGCGCCGTCCGCAGGACTACTTCCAGCGGATCTGGAACACCGGGTTCCGTGCCGCCGAGCTTGCCAGGACCGTCGAAGACCCGGATGCCGTTCCTGGTGACGAGCCAGATGCTGCGGGCGCCGGGTTGGAGGCGACAGCGTGACACCGGACCGGACTGCCGCCGCGATCGAGGCCCGCCGGCGCGCGACCGGGCGGAAACTTCGCCAGGTCCATGACGCCATCACTGAGCTGAGGCGGCGCAAGATGCCGGTGACCTACCCGGCCGTCGCCCGCCGCGCCGCGGTGTCGCGCACGTTCCTCTACGACAACGCCGAGGCGCGGGCGCTCATGAGCGATTCCGTCAGCAAGGCCGCCGGGCAGCGGGCGCACGCCCAGGCCGAGGCCGATGCCCGGCATGAGGCGTCCTGGCGGGAACGGGCGCTGAACGCCGAAGACGCGCTGAAAGCCGCGCACGCCGAGGTCCGCGCCCAGCGCGAGCGGATCGGAGTCCTCATGGGGCAAGTCCGCGACCTGGAACGCGAATGGTCCCAGGAGACCACCCAGCGGATCACCACCGAGAACACCACGCTCAAGCAGCGCGTCCGCCAGCTCACCCAGGAGAACAGGGTCCTGGAGGAACGGCTCCAAGCGGCCCGCTCCAACAGCCAGTTCGCCGACCGGCGCATCGCTCAGCTCGAAGCCCAGCTCGCCGATCAAGATCACTCCGCTCCCGGCAGTCCGGCCAGGGGACCAGCCCGCCTGGAGCCACGATCAAGATCTTGATTACCGACTTATAGGTGACTTCGATGCGGCGAACAGACATTAGCTGCACGTCACGAACAAGCGTCTAGATGCCCGTCCCGCATGATGCCCACGCGGCCCTTGAGGATTCTTTCCCTGTGCTTGCCGCTCCCTCACCATCATGCGGCGGATCTATCGCTGACCGTGATCTGCCGGCACGTCAGCGTGGCCGGTGGCGAGCGCTCGGCGGATGCGAGTCCGACGCGATGACCGGCCGCCCCAGGCGGGTGAGGACCGCCGCCCCAGGCCCGGCCAGGAAAGCGCGGGCGCTTGAGCGCACGTGCTCGGCCTCGGCGGCTTCCGCGCCGGGCAGGCCTGATGCGCTGTGGTGCACATCGTTGATGCAAGCGGCCAGCGCATCGGCGACGACATTGACGCTGTGCCATTCGATCTCCTTGCGGCGCGTCTCCTGTCGGGACCGGTACATGCCGGCAGCCGCCGCGATCACCGCAGTCACGGCTGCCGCCAAGAACACGGTGCTAGAACGGGCTCCGGCCGCCATCACGATGCCTGGCACCACCGGCACCGCAGCCCCTGCTGCCAGCAGCCGTAGCCTGCCGGATACCTGCCGTCCGGCGCTCGCGTGCTCACACGCTAGGTGGCGCGCGGCGTGGGCCGGGGAACCGGCGGGATCAACGGGCGATACGGTCATTGCTGGACTCCGGGTGGCGGCGGAGACGGCCGTGGCCGTCGTGATGGCATATGCCGTGAACCTAGATAAGCCGAGGGACGCCGCCCCACGCATCGCGAACAGGACCGCCCGCCCAAAATCACGCCTGCGTGCGTGGGGCGGCAGCGGAGTGACTATCTAGACGGGTAAAAGAACATAAACGCCTGCCGCCGGTACGATCTTCGGAGGACTTACTGTAATGAGGCACGCTGGGGGGGCCAAGGCCGGGCAGCCGCCACGGGTCTCCCCGGCACGCGAGAACGCAAGAGACCGGGAAGCTGGCCGCGCTTCCCTGGATCAGCAAGGCCCCGACGCAGCCCTCGGCAGCGGCCCGCTATCAGATGATGCTCATGCCGGAACGTGGGATCCCGGCCTCGACGACGCTGAGGTCGACGCGCTGGAAGCCGAGATCGTTGACGACGACTTCGCCAGCGAGCGAGAACGCCTCAAAGCGCAGAACGCGCAGCGCCGCCTCCAGGACCAGGCATGGCTTGATGATGTGACCGCACACGATTTCAGCGGCCCGCTCTTTGAGGTCTACTGGGAAGAACTCGCCGCCTACGGTGTCGCGGTGACCATGGCATGGACCCGGACAGGGCAGATCAGCGCCCGCTGCAAGGCTATCGGCCGGCCGCTGCCCGCCAGCGAGTTCGGACCCGGCCGGTGGTCTCGTGACGACCGGATCGAGATCGCCGTGGAGACCGTGGCCAGGGCACTGAAATTCTTCCTCGACCAGGTGCTGAAGCCGGGTAGATGGGATCACCGTCGCGGCGCCTCGCTGAGAACGTACTTCGTCGGGGCCTGCCTGTTTCAGTTCCCGAACGTGTTCGCGGTTTGGGCCGGCGAACAGAAACGCTGGCACGCCATCAACGACGGAACAGTCAGCCCGGACGACGCGGAGACCCCCACCGCACGTTATGTCAGCAGCTCCGACCCCACCTGCGAGACGGTCCTCCGCCAAGAAGAAAGCCAGGCTGTGCTCAGTGCCATCAAGGACACCAAGATCCGGGCAGCGGTGCAGATGGTGGTCCACGGATTCACCTTCGCCGAGGCAGCCAGGGCGCTGGGGCTCGGTCCCCGAGCGCTTGAAGGCCGTTTGTATCGGCTCAGGTCCAAGTCATCCAGGTCCGGGAGGCACTCATGAAAGTCACCGCCGACCTCATCAGGCTGGCATTCGACCTCTACATCGACCAGGTGCGCTGCGACGAGCCCGCTGCCCTGGCAACTGCCGCCCTCGCCGGACGCTTGCGCAACCAGCTAGCCCACAACACCTGGCAGGACGACAACCGCGAACTCCTGGCGGAACTGAAGGACAATCCCGGGCGCTACGGCCCGCCTGAGACCCGCGCGATGCTGCTCATGCTGGGACCTGGCCCCGGTGCCGACGGCCCCCCGAAGACCGCGTTCTTCCTCTTCGTGGAAACGCTAGCGGCAATCGCGGCCGTCGAACGCACTTCGCTTGGCACACTCGCCGCCCGCCGCCTGCGCGCACAAGCCGGTGCAGCAGACACGAACGCAGTCTGGGAACGCTGGCTGGAACTTCGTCGGCAGCAGCACCCCGAAGAAAGCACCGGCTTCCCCGGACTGAGCAGGTCAGCATTCCATGCAGGCATGAGTTCCAGCCCGCTGGACCACATCACCCGCGAGATCGCTGCTCTCCTGGACGCAGGCACCGATGCGGGACAGCCCATGCTCATCCCGAGAGCACCGCAGCACGCACAACCAGACCCGCCAACCAGGTCTGGGCACGAGACCAGTGAGGCAGAGAGGCCAAGGTCAACGGCTACCGCCACGCTGCCGCTCAAAATCTCCCGGCTGGCCACAGCCGAGCGCGCAAAGCTAGCCGCCACCATCAGACGCCGCTACGACGCAGGTGAAAGCATCCGCGCACTCGCCACATCCACTGGCCGCAGCTACGGTTTCATCCACAGGATCCTGACTGAAACCGGTGCCGCCCTCCGCGGTCGCGGCGGTGCGACGCGCGGGATCATGCAGCCCCTTGCTGCCCGCGAAGCAGCACTGGTGGCAGCGCACTGCGCTGACACGCGCCTAGCGCTCGCCGAGGACGCAGCCGTCACGGCGACCCTGCTACAGAATCTGGGACCTGTAATCGCGTCGCTGCAACCCACCAAGGACGCAGTGATCCGGGTGGGCGCCCTGCTGATTGTGAAGGTGGACTGGGTCGTGAACGTATACCAGCTGACTGCGGCCCAGCAGGCGATATTGGATCATCACCCCCAATCCCAGTCCTCGCCGCACGAAATCATCGCAGCCCTCGATCTCCCGACCGAGGGTCACGAACATGTCAGTAACGTAGAACCACAGCTCAGAGACTAATCGGCGTGCTGGGCGGTCGGTAAAATCGACGACGTCCACTTCCTGGACATTTCCCGCCGGGACGGACGCGAGGTCGCCAACCACTTCAAGTGGCTGGCGAACACCTTCCCGGTTACGTTCCTGTTCGTCGGCGTCGGGCTGCGCGCCCGCGGGCTGCTCGACGAGGGCCTGTCCGGCTCCGACTCCGCGTTCTCCCAGACCGCGCGACGGTGGAACGTCCTTCCAATCGACCCGTTCGAGATCCGCACGCAGGAGGGCCGGCGGACCTGGCGGCAGCTGCTGCTGGGCATCGAGCGCGAGCTGGTGCTCGCCGGCTCCTGGCGCGGCATGATTGCCGGGGACCTGCCCGAGTACCTGTTCGCACGCTCCACCGGACACTTCGCGTCGCTGATGTCGCTGATCAGCCGCGGCTGCTACCGGGCCGTCAGGACCGGGGCAGAGTCACTGTCCGCCGGGCTGCTGGACGAGGTGCGCATCGACCAGGCTGCCGAGGACGCCCGCGGGCAGCTCCAGGCCGCCACCGGAACCGGGCAGCCGCCCGCCCGGCCCGGCACTCGGGTCGGCGCACCCGCCGGGGAGGCGATGGCAGTATGACCGGACAGTTGCCGTTTACCCTCGCCCCACTGGACGGCGAGCCGTTCGGCGTGTGGCTGCACGCTTACGCTGCCCGGCTAGCCATGAACCCCGGGCACCTCGCGGAAGCGCTCGGCATGCCCGCCCGCCAGGACTACGGGACCGGGGCCGCCGTCCCTGACGGGGCGTCCGCCGCGCAGCTGGCCGCCATCTGCGCGGCCAGCGGCCTGGCCCAGCCGGCGGTCACCGCCATGCTCGCCGCCGGGCCGTCTCCGCCGCCGGCGCTGATGCTGGCCTGGGCACCGCAGCGCACGACCCGCTTCTGCCCCGCCTGCCTGGCCGAAGACCCCGGCGAGATGCCGGCTGCCTGGTCGCTGCCGGTGACCTTCTTCTGCCTGCGGCACGGCCGGCTCCTGGCCAGCCGCTGCCCGCGCTGCGGCCATCCGCCCGCTAGCCGATTCCTTCCGTCCGAGGCCGGGCAGTGCAGCGGACCTCATGGCTGCGGCGGACGGCTCGACACCGCCAGCCCGCCCCGTCACGACGGCATTCCCGCAGCCCGGCAGGCGCAGGAAGCCATCAGCGGCCTCCTCGCCGGCCTCCGCGACCCTGCCGGGGCGGCAGCCAGCCGCCGCCACGCCCTCACCCGGCTCACCGACTTCGTTCTCACCGCCTACCACCTTGCCGCTGACCGCGACTCCCACCGGACAGGGCAGGCGTTCACTCCCGGCATGCTGGACGCCGCCGTCCTCACCACGGCGGTCACGCTGCTCGCCGCCCGCCCTGACCCCGGCGGGGACGACCCGCTGGCCAGCCTGGTCACCGGCATCTCGCAGGGCACCGTTTCTCCGGCCATCCCGTCGTCATGGCGCCCGGCCAGCCCGGCGCTGGCCGCCCGGGTCGCCCGCGCCCGCGACTCCTGGCTGAGTCCTGCCGACCGGCTCCGGCACGCCACTACGCTGCCCGTCCCCCGCACCCGGGTCCCGCCCCCGCCCGGTACCTCCGACCTGGCCGCCGTCCGCGCAGCCCGGCTGCCCGACCAGCTCTGGCCGGACTGGGCGGTCCGCCTCAGCGACGACCCTGCCTCCTCCCGCCACGACAAGTTCCTACCCGCGGCACTGACCGCGCTGCTGCTCCCGCACAGCGATATGCCGCTGAACCAGGTCACCGCGATGGTCAGCGGCCAGCTCCGCCGGCACGTCACCGGCTACCACATGAGCAAGCTCACCGGCAGCGCGCTGCGCATCCTCACCGAGCTCGCCCTCGCGATCGACGACCACGCGATCCCCATCGACTACCGGCGCCGCCGCGACCTGGCCGCCGGCGCCGCCCTCATCGACGAGGACGCCTGGGCCAGGATGACCCGCGAGGCCGGGATGCGGGCGGCCCCAGCCGCGAGCGCTCGCCGCTACCTCTACGAGCTGGTCACCGGCTGCGCCCTGAGCACAGCCCCGCCGCCTTACCGGCTCAGTGCTGGATCACTGGGCAGCTACAGCGACTTCGTCCTTGGCATGCCCGCCAGCCTGGCCGCCGCGCTGGCCAGCTATGCCCGCAGCCTGCTTGACGGATGGGCAATCGGCAGCGAGCCCCTGCACTGGCAGCCGCCCGACGACTGGGTCACCGTCACCACCTGGCCCGGCGCAGACCCCGCACGAACCGACCCCGCACCCATCCACCGCGCCCTGCTGGAAGAAGACACCCCGCCCGCTCAGATCGCGGCGGACCTGGGCATCTCCCTTGGCCACCTGCGCCAGGTCCTGCGCCGGCACCCGCTGCCCCGGCCCCGCCGCCCGGTCCGCCGCACCCTCATCCCCGCGCCCGAGCCGCCCGCCCGGCCCGCAGGCCAGCAGCCGGGCGTGCTCTACCTCGACCCGGCCTGGCTCCGCGAGGAGTACCTCACCTGGCACCGCTCCCTGGACGACATCGCCGCCCAGCTCGGCTGCCCGCTGCAAACCCTGAACAGGTTCGCCCGCGACCACGGCATCCACGTCCGCAGCCGCGGCACCAGCAGCTACATGCCGGCCGCCGCGGCACCCGGCCTCCACCCGCGTGACCTGCCCGAACCGCTCCGCAGCGCCCTTATCGGACCCCGCGCACGCAGACGCCTTGACCACCTGCTGATCATCGCCCGGCACCCCAGCATCCGCGCCGCCGCCGAGGCACTCGGCATCTGGCACAGCACCCTCTACCAGCAGGTCACCCGGCTCGAACGCGCCTGCGGCGGACCGCTCCTCAACCGCGGGCCCCGCCCTGCGGGCACCGCGATCCTGACCCCGCTCGGCAAGCAGCTCTGCCAGCAGGCCCGCCAGTATCTCGGTCTCCCAAGCTAACTGCACGCACAGTGCCGGCCGCCAGCTGACGCTTATGAGCACGTGGCTGAGCCC
>Ga0335075_10009901_pt1 | contig 14497 bp, 19 predicted proteins | sample Lox_Sample_24_FD_206723 | JGI IMG/M metagenome (GOLD analysis project Ga0335075, IMG submission 206723) | Soil microbial communities from Loxahatchee National Wildlife Refuge, Florida, United States - Lox_Sample_2.4 | ecosystem: Environmental > Terrestrial > Soil > Wetlands | place: USA...
TGCTCCTCGCTGCAGCCCCGTCGCATGGCCGCTAGAATGGCGGCGTTACGGAGTGTTCGACGAGTAGCGGAAGGTCGCTAATGGGTCCATAGCGTCCGCCCCGCTATGGTCTTATGGGCGACCGTGGCCGCGATTGAATCCAGGTCGCTCGCCGCATGAAGGCGCTCGAAACGAGCGCCTTCATGCGTACCTCGGGTGTGTTGCGGTCAAGTTCGACGGCGAACTGGAACGCTTCGTAGATGTAGCGGCGCAGCTCGGGGTCGGCCTGGGCGAGCGGCTCGCCGAGGTCGGGGAGCGCTTCGAGGATCGCGCAGGCGTCGTCAAGGTCGAGGGTGGTTCGCTGGCGCTGCTCAAGATCGAGTGTGGCGAGGGCCGCCTCGGTCTGTTCGCGTTCGGCCTTCAGGGCGCTGATGCGCTCGCCGACGAGCACGGGATCGACGCCCGACTCGATGGCTGCGATCTGGCGCGCGATGCGCTGGTCGAGGTCGGCAAGGCTGCGGGTCGCGCGCTCGCGCTGCTCGGTGCTCTTGTCGTTGAGGGTCGGCGCAAGCGCGGCGTGCTGGGAGCGGAAGTGCGCGACGGCGTTCGGCCCGAAGATGTAGGTCTTGAAGAAGTGGTCGATCTGGTCGGTGAGACGATCCTCGCGGATGTACTGCCACTTGCCGTGCCCGAGCGCTTCGGCAGCGTTGTCGCCGTAGGCGATGCGGTAGCCGCAGGCGTAGTAGGTGTTTCCCTTGCGGGTCTTGCCCTGCATCCGCAGGGCGTTGTGGCCGGTCGCACACTGGACGATGCCGCGCAGCAGGTAGAAGCGGTGCGCTGGTCGTCGTCGCGGGCTGCTCTCGCGGATACGTCGGCTTGCCATGTTGGCTTCGGTGCGCGCGAACCAATCGTCGGGGATAAGCGCTTGATGGCGGCGCTCTGCCTGTATCCACTCCTCCTCGGGCCGGCGGATCAATGGTCCCTCGCCGAGCTTGACCTGGCGAAAGTCGAGCCGGTTCCAGTAGAGCCGTCCCGTGTAGACGGGGTTTTCGAGGATGCCGCGCACGGTGCTCTTTGACCACTTGCCCGCGGTGTTGCGTTGCTCGTCCACATGCACGGGGGGCGGTGGTCCACCCGGCCGGTTCAGGTGATTGGTGATCTCCTTGAACCCCCATCCGGCGAGATAGCGCTCGAAGATTTCAACGATGACGGGCACCTGCTCGGGGTCGGGCTCAAGGCGGGTCTTGTGATCCCCGGAGCGAGCGCGCCGGGGATCGGGATGAGCTTCGCGGCGCAGCCGGTAGCCGTAGGGCGCACGTCCGCCGTTGCGGTAGCCCTGGCGGGTGTTCTCAGTCTGTCCGCGCCGTACCTCGCGGCCCAGCTTCTCGACCTCGAACTGGTCAAGCGCCTGAAACATATGGCGCATCAGGCGTCCCTCGGGGCTCGTCTGATCCCCGGCTGCGATGGCGTAGTAGACCTGGACGCCCGCGCGTGCAAGCTCGCGCTCGAACGCGAGCGCGTGAAAGAGGTCACGGGAGAGACGCGAAGTCGAGTAGACGACCACACAGTCAAAACGGCGTGCGTCGCGGTCGCGGGCCTCGCGTACAAGTTCGCTCCATGCCACTCGGTCATCGCGGCGGCCGGTTTCCTGGTCGGTGAACTCGCACACGATCCGCCCGCCAAGCTCGGCGGCCTTACGCTCGCACTCCTGGCGCTGGGAGGGGAAGGAGATAGTCGGGTCCTGCTTGTCCTTGGTCGAGAGTCGGCCGTACCACGCGAAGCGCATGGCGATACTGCCTAGCAGGGCGCGGGCGCCTGTCCCGGCCGGCGTGATGGTGCTGGTGCTCATATCGGGGTCCTTTCGGTCGCCGACACCGACGGACGCACACCAGCGGCCAGTTTGAGGCTACGGTGTACGCGCATCGAAGCTATGTCCTTCGGTGCCCTGGCCCGGGGTGTTACTAGCACCGCCGGGCCGCTTTTGGGTTGCGTTTTCGCTGGCGGGCGACGTGATCGGCCAGAAGGTCGAGCAACGCGCGGGTCTGCTCGCGGCGCAAGTGGTCATCGAGCGGACTGCCAGGCTTGGTGTGTTCTATCGACACGACGATCGGCGCGCCGTCCAACGGATCGCTCGGAGTCTGGCTGCGGTTGGGGCCGGAGCGGCTGCGGCGGCGCTGTGGAGCGTGTCCAGACGGTCGTGGTTCATCGTCCTCGATCAGAGCAGACCCGGGCCGTGATCTCAAGGTCCTGGCATCGGCAGCCGGCTCTGTGTCGGGCTGGCGGGGCAGGCGTGCGTCGCTGGCGGGCTGTGGCGGCCGTGCGCTCATGCGGCGCTCGCTCCGTGCGCGGCGTGGCGAGCGTCGCAGGACTCGCAGAGCAGGCCGGGCGCCTGCCTGGGCGCATCGGTGGCGCGGTTGCCGTCGCGGTCATATCCGCCCCAACGGCACCAGCGCAGGCCTGCCGCCTCGGCCTCGGTCTCAAGCGCTTCGATGCCCTGAAAGAAGTCGGGGTAGAGCGCCTTGAGCATCGCGCGCTCTTGCGCGGCGGAGGCGAACGCGCCGCAGTTGCACTCGCCTGATCGGTGCAGCAGGGCGGCGGCGTCTGACTCTGGCAGATGGTGTTGGCGGCGGTAGCGGCGCACGTCCAGGTCCGTCCAACTGATGAACGGGTTGACGAACACCGCCGAAGTGCGACCCAGGCGAGTGATCGGTGCGCGCTTGGCGCGGCGACGACTCTCAGCACGGCGGACGCCTGAAAGGAACAGCACCCGGGCGCGTTGGGACTGGCCTTCCTTGCACTCGCGCAGAAACGAGATTATCTGCTGTTCCTTCAGGCGCTCGTATGTCCGTCCGTGCATCGCTGGGCCGGGAAACCCCATGCCGCGCTCGATCGTCCCGTTGCGCCTGACTGTGCCGCCGAGAACGAGCCTGCGGTAGGCGTCCCTTGCGTGCAGGACGCGCAGTGGCTTATCCAGCCAGAGAGCGAAGTCGCAGGCGAACTCCGCGACGCCGGCCGCGGTGGAGGTCGAGCGTGACTGGCTGCGCACCGGGGATGTGTGGCAGCGCACGCTCAGCGTCGTCGGCTATCCGCGCGAGGTCGGCCGTGGCTGGCTCGCGCCGCTGCTGCGGCGCAATGCCAGTTCTGGTTGCGAAACGCGCTGCTCGTGAACGTGATCTCGAAGTAGCGGCCGTTGAACGTGCCAATGCTGCTGACATGGCCCGTGTAGCCGCGCAGGGTCGCTTCGCCGGTGACGCCGCCTACTTCTTCGCCGAGTAGCCCCGTGCGCTTCGGCCTGGCGCTCATACTCGCGCTGAAATCGGGAGGATGGAACGCGCTTTCGTCGTAGCTGAGACATTTCGGGCCGAGCTTGAAGCCTTCGCCAATCTGTTCGCCCCAAAAAGCTGGGTCGAAGACTTCCGCACGGAGCGTGACGGTGCCGACGCTCGCGTTGTATCGAATGATGACTTCGCGTGTGGACTCTTTCGTCTGGACCGCAGGAGGCGGCGGTACGCCTATGCTCGGGGGGTTGTGCGGTTCGGGGAACACGATGCGGCCCGTGTGGATCGTCGCGCTGGCTACGCTGGCTGCTATGAGCCCAAAGGCAGCGGCAAGCACGGCGATGCCGACGACACGGGTGCGCATTATCGGGTCCTTTCATTCGGTCGAAACTGCTGCGACGGTGGCCGCCGTAGGGCTCGGCATCGAACCGTCAGATCAGGCGCGGCTCAGTGTAATCGAGTCATCGTGTCCGACTGACTGGATCGGCGGCTGACAGGTAAGGCCGCTGTACGCGAGAGCATCCGCGATGTCCGCTCTGGCTCGGTCAGTGAGCTTGGCGCGGTCGAACGCGCGGAGCAAGTCCACGACCGGCATTGTCCACGGACCGGAATGATCGACATGGGCGCGTAGCTCAAACTCCGGGATGACTTCGCGGCGGGTTAGACGCACGGAGCCGTTCAGGTCCAGGTCATCAACGTGGGGGTCGCTGTCCAAGCCTGCGTCATACAGCGTGTGGTCGAGGTCATCCACCGCCGCCTGTGTAAGTCGCTCACGATCGAGGACCGTCAGCAGCTCCCGCACGGTCATTTCGAGCATCCCGTGGTTGGCCGATACCCGGACTGCCAGCACAAGATCAGCGGGGTCATCGTCGCCGGGTGGGGGCACGCTCAGCGGCGTGGCTGCTTCTACCTCCGACGGTAGCGGCGCCGATCGCACTGCATCGCCGTGGGCTTCTCCCGCCGCTTCTTGCTCTGCGAGCGCGGCGAGGGCCCGCACGGCGATACCGCGAACGTCTGCGGCACTGTCTTTAGCGGCTCGCAATAGAGGCTCCTGAAGCTCTGGGCCAAGCCGATCCTCAAGTGCGCGGATTGCTTCGTAGCGGACATCCTCATCGGAATCCCCAAGCGCTCCGACGAGCAGGCCGGTGTCGCGCGGATCATTTAGACGAGCGACGGCACGGAGGGCAATTCGTCGCACGAAGCGATCGTCGTCTTGTGCTGCCACAAGCAAGGGCTCCCGAAGCTCGGGGCTGAGGCGATCCTCGAGAGCATGGATCGCCTCGTAGCGGACATCCTCATCGGCGTCCCCTAGCGCGCTGACGAACAGGCCGGTATCTCGTGGATCGTTGAGACGAGCGAGACCGCGCACCGCGACCTTTCGGACCATCCCCTCTCGATCCTTCGTCGCCAGTAGCAAGGGCTCGCGTACCTCGGGGCTAACTCGACCCTCCAGCCCGCGGACCGCCTCATAGCGCACGTCGTCGTCGTCGTGAGCCAATGATTCGACCGGCGGCTGGACGTGGCGCGACACCACCGGCTGCGCTGGCGCCGACGGTTGGCTCTGCCTGCTTGGGGCGACGTTGCGAACTCCCCGTCCGCGCGAACCGCTGATGCTGTTGAGTAGAGCGTTTTCAGCGGTATTGACCGGATGAGTGACATTGAAGACCGACCGCTCCGCTTGACGGATCGGTCGAGGTGTGACCGCGTGGACGCTCGTTCGCACAGGATGGCGGACCACGCGGTTGACCTGGCGCACCGGCCTTGGCGTCACACGCCGGACGGACCTCCGAGCCATCTTTCGCATCAGACCCATGTTGAAGAACAGCCTCCTCGTCCCAAGCTCGCTACGACAACCAGCCAGCCGTCACATTCGCGCATCTTGGCAGACGTAGCGCGAGGTTGGCCCGCCATGCGAGGACGCTCGCATGGACCAGCGTCTGAGTCTCATCGCGCTCGGCATCGGCAATCTCGCACCGAGCCGATCGGTAGACGGCAACAAGCGCGTACATGATCTTGATCTCGGAGTTTTTCCGCCGCGGGCTCTGCTCTGATCGCGCCAACACGCGAAAACCGATGCGGCCGAGCGGGATGCTTGCGACACCCCGCCCGGCCAATAGCACCGAAGCGACTACCTTCGATGCCACGCCCCACCGTAGCTCTCTGCGGATAGCTGGTCGTGCTCGCTGGCGGTTTCTCGGTGCGCCGAAAGGAGGTCAGATGAGCGCCGAGACTGTCCGAAGATCGGGTGGAGACTCGACCACGAGCGCGCCCGCGCTGCTTCTCTACGGCGAGGAGCACACGAACCTGGCGCTGGCCGACGAGCTGGCGCTTGACGGCTACGAGGTACACCGGGCCAGCGACCCCGCCATGCTGCGCGCCGCGTGCGACACGCGCGAGATCGCGCTCCTCATCTTCGGCCGCGCAACCGACCGTGGCGCGGGCCTTGACGTGCTGCGCAGACTGCGCGCGGGGGAGTTCATGCCCGAGGTCAATCCGCGGTTGCGCGCGCTGTGGATGAGCCCGAACGGCGAGCTTGGCGACGTGCTGCGCGGCTTCCAGGCCGGTGCCGATGACGTGATCCGCAGTCCGTTCGCGTACCCCGAGTTTCGAGCCCGTGCGCAAGCGCTCATCCTGCGCCGCGACCTCACCGGCCCGCCCGGCGTGATCGAGTACGCAGAGCTTCGGATCGACACCGCCGCGCACGAGGTCACGATCGGAGCGACCCACGTTGGTCTGCGCCGGCTGGAGTACGCGCTGCTCGTGCATCTTGCGAGCGACCCTGCCCGCGTCTACACAAAGGACGAGCTGCTGCGGACAGTGTGGGGCATCGGTTCGGGGATCGTGACGAGGACGCTGGACTCGCACGCCTCGCGTCTGCGATGCAAGCTCGCCCAAGCCGGCGCCGAGGGCTGGGTGACTGCCATCCGCGGCGTCGGCTACCGCCTCGCCCCGGACCCTCTTGCCTGCATCCCGCGATCGGCGTCGCACGATCGCGGCCTCCACGTCACAGCTTTGTGTCCTGCGCCCACAACGCCATAGGCGCGCTGTAGAGCTGAGAGTCAGCCATCGCCAGATGGCCTCGGCGCGGGGATTGGAGCCCCGCCCGAGACCGTGACACAGGAGGGAATAGCTCCCATGCTCGACCAACGTAGCTCAACCGAATCCGAAGCGCACGCCTTCATCGACCGCGCCATCCTCGGACTCCTCCTCGATGACGACAAACAGCGGCCGTGGTCCGAAGTCGAGATCGCCCGCGAGATCACCGCGCCCGGCCACGTACCCGCCAGCCTCAAACGCCTCCGCGTCGGCGGACTCATCCACCGCTGGAACGACCTTGCGACAGCCACACGCTCAGCCGTGCGCTTCCACGAGATCACCCAAGGAAGCGACCCAGCCTCAGCCGACGAGAGCCACCACGACAAAGCCGTCCTCGAATCGCTGCTGGCACGTGCCACCGAGGGTCAGCGCCCAATCTCCGAGGACGAGCTATACGAGACCTTCGGCGCCAAGGAGACGCAGCAGAAGCTCCTCGCCATCACCGACGCACTGGACCGCCTCGACGCCGCCGGTCTCATCGAACGCCGCGGCGGCCGAGCCATAGCCTCCGAAGTCGCTACCTACTTCGACCACATAATGACGCTCTGACGCCTGCCGGCCGAGATGCGTCCCTGTACGCTCGCGGAGCGTCGTCGGCTGTATCTTCACGCGCGCCTGCTGGTCAAACGTCGCTACGGCGAGCACCTGACGCTCACGATCGTCGCCAAGACGCTCGCCAGCTCCCCCCGCCAGATACAGCGCGCCTACGCGCAGTTCGGCTGCGGCACCTTCCGCGAGGACCTTCTCACCAGACGGATGATCGCCGCCGCCGAACTGCTGTCCAAACCCTCGATCCCGATGCGCGATGTAGCGCGGCTCGTCGGCTACAGTCAGCCGCCCCACTTCGCGCGGGCGTTCGGGCGCCGCTACGGGGTTTCGCCCTCCGTCTTTCGTGCCAAACGCCAACGCAAAAGCGCCGTTCATCGTAGGCTGATGCTGGCGCTATAGCGTTAGCAGCGTCCATCGAGGGAGGCGTCTGAAAGCGCGATGGCTTCAACGTCGGGGTGCTCAAGGAGCCGGCCGGTCAGGCGGATGATGCGCCCGTTTACGTGGGCTCGCCGCTCGAACATCTCGTTGACAACTGCGCGGGGGATGCGGATTGCTTTCTCGATCCGTAGTTCTTCCGTAAAGACAACCACGATCACCGCGTCGTAGCCGTCGTCAGAACGGATGGGCGAGAGGTTGCGTCGCTTGCCGCCTTCGTTCCGGCGTAGCGCCTTGACCTGCAAGAACTCGGTGCCGACACGCACGTCCCACGTCTTCTGGCTGAACGAACCCCGTTCCCCGCCGTAGTGGAGCGCCACCAACTCCTCGGCGATATCACCGATAGGGCTGTTGAACGTGCGGACCACCCCGCGCCTGCGAAGCTCGCGGAGGGAACCCCCCCACAGCGCAAGCAGCTCACGCACCGACAGGCCAGCAACATCGACGGACGCCATGCCCTACGTGACCTGTCCGCCGACCGCGTCGAGTTCGTCTGTCGTTGTTGCGCGGCCATGTCGCGGACTGGCTATTTCAGCTCGCACCGACCCCCCACATGCCGACAACCTCATCGTCCCACTGTTCCCATGTCATCTGTAGCGTTTCTCCCCAAGTGACGACAAGCGGCCCTTCGGGAGTGAAGCCGTCAACGACAACATCATGCGTACTGGCAGTCGCAATGCTGTATTCACCGAACCCATCTTCGGCTGAAAAGGAAAGCTCTGCCATCAATGCGCCATAGTCGCGGACCGCGTTCTCGACATCTTCGTAGCCGGTGGTATAGCGATGCAGCCCGGTAAGATAGACGCCTCCAATGCCATCCTTTCTCCAGTAGGTCCAGAGCGCATTTTGTGACAATCCACTTTCCGTCCCACCCGCCCGCGCGAACTCGTAACCGAGCACGGTCGGATTCACGCTTATGTGCAGAACGATCTGCTCCCAGTTCGCCGCAGCGGCGAAGGTGCAGTCGCCGAGCGCATCGGGCGCGACGTTGCCCCAGTTCTGGAAGGATTCATACGCGGCGCCGTAGTCACATTCCGCGCTGGCGGTGCAGGCATCCAGACCTTTCACGGCTGGGGGCGCCGCGACGCTCGGTAGCACTTCGACCTCGCGGTCCTGCGATCGAGCGTTTTCCGTGCCGCTGTGTGCCTCGATGTGGATAAGCCATACCGCCGGGAGCGTTCCGTTGTTCGCGGGAGCGTGCCGCCGGTAGGAGACTCGCCCGGACGAGCAGTTGACTGTCCGGGGCGACCCGAGCCCGTAGAAGTACACGGTGCAAGAAGCGGCGTTGCGCACGCGCGCGGTGATCGTGAACTCTCCACCGCTTGACGAAAGAACGTGTGGGCTTACTGATAGCGACACTACGACCGGCACGCTCGCAGCGGCACTCGCAGCGCCGACCAACAGGCCGAGACACATCAAGGGCACAAGCAGCGCCCACGGCCTGAGCCCATGCACGGCTCGCTGTCGGCAAAGCGCGATCACTGTGATTCCCGCTCAGCCCGTTGAGTTTCTTCTTCGTTTTTGTGCTGTTCGGCTTCGCGTTCGGCCGCTTCTTTTTTGCGTTCCCGCGCTTCCTGTTCTCTACGCTGCGTTTCTTCGCGTTCCAGCTTCTGCTGTTCAGCGTGCTGTTCGGCCTGCTCTTTGGCTTCTTCCGCCTTGTGTTCTTCCTGTTCTTTAGCTTCCTGCGCGGCCTGCTGCGTTTCTTCCTTCTTGCGTTCGCCTGCCTCCTTGGCCTGTTCGACCTTCTCCTGTCTTTCCTGCTTGCGCTGTTCGACGGCCGCCGTGCGCTGACGTTCGGCTTCTTCTTCATGTTCGCGGCGTTCCCGCGCTTCCTTTGCTTCGGATTCATGCTTGGCACGTTCGCGTTCGATCTGACTGCCCGGACCTTCCTGTTCAGTCCAGCCCTTGCCCGTGAAGAACGCGCAGAAGCGGTTGCCGTAGAAGTGGCCGCCTGTGTCACGCACTTCGACCAAAGTGTGTTCCTTCGCCAGCGAGCAGACCAGTTCGCCTTCGAGTTCGGCGCCTGATGGCTGGACCCGCCAGTAAGACCCCTGGCGGCCCAATGCGCGATCTACCCCTTCGCAGGCCGAACGCCCCGCGCTGCTATACACCGTCAGGCGCACGTTCGCTTCTACATCCGCAGAAGTGCAGCTTTCGTCAGCAGTGTATGAAGTCTCCACGGAACCGGACCCTGATCCAACTATGGCGGCGACACCCACGGCCAACCCGACGATCACAACGACAGCGATCAGCCACCGGAGTCGGTGCGACTTGCGCTCCGGCTCATCCGGTGCGCGCTCGGCTTCTGGTGGAGGCAGGCTCATTGGAGGCAGTATCGGTTGCCCGGAAGCCGGACTAGACCCAAATGGATCGCTGCGAACGCCATTCCAACGTCCGGTCCTTGCCCACCATCCGCTAAAGCTGCGCGAGGATACCAGACAGGGCAACTCGGACAACAAGCGTCACCCACCTGACCTGCCGAGTGGCTGCTGGTACACGCAGATGGGCAGGCTGGCAACCCGACGCGGCTCAGGCTCGCCCATCGGCAACATCGTCCGCCGGTTGTGATTCCCGCAGGCGGCGCGACATTTGAGATAGAAGGTCGGTGGCGTCGCCGCGGAGACGCTGGTAGGCATCCTCGATGTTCTGGATTCCGCGGCGCGTAACCTTGACGCCGGTGGCGATGGCCTTGCCCTTCTCGATGACCTCGGCGAGTCGTGCTACGTCGGCGTCGAGTGCCCCGATATCGACCGTCCGCTCTTGTGCGCGAATCGTGGCGAGCGCCAACTCGCGGATGAGCTGGCAGGCTATCTCCAGGGCCAGCGGCTCGGGGTTGTGTCGATCGAGGCAGGCGATCACGCGGTTGCCTGGGTATGCCCGCAGTGGCAGCCCGCCGAGCGCGGTGCCATCTGTGTTGTCGAGCACCAGGAGGCCGGCACTCGCCTCGCGGTTTGCCATCGCCCGATCAAGTTCGGCCAGCGCGGCGCGAACGCCGATGTTCTTGCGCGCCTTGCACTCGACCACGATCCGAACCTCTCTGCCTCCGGTGGAGTTGGGGTCGAGGGTCGTACGGTGTCGAGCGTGGCATCCGAAGCGTCATCTTCGGTTGTCCACAGGCCGGGCGGGCGCCACTAACGCTCGCCCGGCCACGCGATGTCTTTGGGCGGGAGAGCAGAGCAGAGCCCACGCCGAGCCGCAAGAGACAAGTAGCTGCACGGGAGCCGACGAGTTCGCACCGCACCGTCGGGGGTAGGAACCCGAAGGTCGCCGAGGCCGACGCGCCCCAGTGGAGCCGGGCGCCGATGCGGGTCCGGTCGGGCACCGGAGTGCGCGAGGCCGTAAGGTCGAAGCCTGGCTGCGTCACGTCCACCCGAAGGCTGGCTCCGTCCAGCACCGCCGCAGGCGCTTGAGGGCACCGACCGCTTCGCTGGCGCCGACGCGACGGTGCTGGACTATTGGCGCTGGGCGTTCTCGGACCTTCGGGACAACACGCAGCGAGGAGTGCTGGCGGAGTTCCTTGTCGCACTCGCGCTCGGGCGCACCGAGACGCGGCGGAAGGCGTGGGACAACTACGACGTGACGACGAGCTCGGGCCTGCGAATCGAGGTCAAGGCGAGCGGCTACCTGCAATCGTGGGCACAGGCCACGCACTCACGGCTGAGCTTCGGGCGCGTCATCGCCCGTACTTGGGATGCGAACACCAACGAGTTCGGCGCTGAGCCCGAGGTCCGCGCGGATGTCTTTGTGTTCTCGGTCCAGACCTGCAAGGACCCACAGCGCTACGACGCGCTCGAAGTCTCGCAGTGGGAGTTCTACGTCGTAGCTGCTGACCGAGTGCGCGAGTGCAGGTACAAGAGCGTGAGCATCGCCTGGGTGCGCAAACACGCGGACCCGGTGCCCTATAGCGACCTGGCGGCGACCATCGAGCGCGTCGGGCGTGGCGGCAGCACTCACGTTCTTGCGTGACAACCGCGCCGCGGTGGAGCACCGCGGCAACGGGTCCAGTAATCGGGCGCAGTAGAGCTACGTGTACGGTTAGCAGATGGCGTGCGAGCTTGAGCTGGAAGGTGTTGTAGCCGTTCTTCGGACCGTCGTCCACGATCAGGAGTTCGAGGGCCGTCTCCTCGACGAAGCGCCGAGCCTCCAGCGTGACATCTACGCCACGATCAGCAGCATGGTCAACGAGCAGTTCGGTGGGCAGATAGAGCTGTCTCCCGACATCGAGATCGCACGCGAAAGCGTCGTGATCCTCCTTACGCTTGTCACGGTCGGACGAGTGGTCATCGAATACGGCGCACTCATGGCCGGGCTACGCGAGCTATCGCGGCTGATCCCCGAGCGGATTCGACGCGCCATCTTCCATCGCCGTCCCCATCCAACTCCGCTGCGGATTGAATCTCCGCAGGTGATTCTCGGTCCGACGGTTCTTATTGCGCGGCCGGCGAAGCGTGCCGCCGTCTCGTCGGCAATGACCGTCGCGCTCTCCGCGGCCGGCGGAGCGGCGTTGATTGTCGCTGGCGTTTTGCTCGGCCACTTTCTTTAGAACGAAGCCATCCTGGGGTTTGACGGCTCCGTGGAAGCCGGCTCATATACAGGCCCCCCGCGCCCGTTCGGGCTTAGGCGCCGAGTCGGTTGCAGCGAGCCTGAGAAGCGTGCGTTAGCCGTTGAGAACGGGACCGACGAATAAGCTGCGTTCGGTGCCCGAGCTTGGCGACCGCATCTATGAGCGTGCCCGCCTCACGGGCGAGTTCCGGCTGCGCTCAGGTGCGGCCTCGTGCTCTGGCTCGGAGCGCGTCGCCTACGCCCGAGCCGTGTAGGCCGTGATCGACCGTCGTGCGCCTACCGCAGAGAAACATCGAGCTGAAGGCACTGGACCCGGACCAGTCCGCGTCGCTGGAGGTTTGTCGGGCGCTCGGGGCCGAGGACCGCGGCGCGATCGCGCAGCGCGATACCTACTTCGACGTTGCGCGGGGCGGGCTCAAGCTCCGCGAGGAGCAGCCCGGTCGCCCGCACTTGATCCAGTTCGAGCGCGCCAGCGAACCGCAACAGCGCGAGAGCCGCTACCGGATCATCGAGGTCAGCGACGGTACGGCGCTCTGTGCGGCGCTCGCCGCCGCGATCGGCATACGCGGGGTCGTCGTCAAGTGCCGCCGTCTGCTGCTGTGGCAGAGCGTGCGCATCCATCTCGATGAGGTCGAGCAGCTTGGGACGTTCATCGAGCTTGAGGCCGTGGCGCCGCCGGACTCAGACCTCGCCTACGTGCATCGGCTCGTCGCCGAGCTACGCGACGCGCTCGGGATCACCGATGAACGCCTTGTCGCTCTCGGCTACGCGGAGCAGCTAACGCGCAGGGACGGCAATGTTGGCGCAGTCTGAGCAGCCCCACGATCGGCGGGTGGCGTTCATCGGTGATTCGCTCGTCGCTGGCGTCGGCGACCCGACAGGAATGGGCTGGGTCGGGCGCGTCGTGGCAGCCTCATTCGGGCTGGGCCTGCCGCTGACGGCGTACAACCTCGGCGTCAGACGGGAGACGTCCGAGCAGGTCGCGGCGCGCTGGCGCTCTGAGACGGAGCCGCGCCTGCTGCCCGATACCGACGCACGAGTCGTGCTGTCCTTCGGCGCCAACGACACGACCATCGAAAACGGTCAGCTTCGCGTGTCGCCCGAGCGTTCCTGTGCAGCCCTCGCCACGATCCTCCAAGACGCGGCGAGCCTGGCGCGGCCCGTGCTGATGATCGGTCCTGCACCCGTTGACGATCCCGAGCAGAATGCGCGCATCCGCAGCCTCACGGGTGCCTTCGCCGACGTGTGCGAGCAAGCCGGCGTTGCGTTCGTAAGTGTTGTGGAGCCGCTGCTCGCATCGCGTGTCTGGATGACTCAGGTCGCGGCTGACGACGGCGCGCATCCTGCGGTCGAGGGCTACGAGGTCTTGTCGGACCTCGTGATCGCCGCGGGCTGGGCCGACTGGCTGAGGGGAGAATAAGAGCGCGTGGCGCCGAGCGTGGGCTTGCAGCTTGTGATCTTCGACTGCGACGGCGTGCTGGTCGATAGCGAGGTCATTTCCAACCGGGTGCTCGCAGCGATGCTCACCGAGCAGGGGCTGCCGACGACGTTGCCGCAGGCGCGGCGCGAATATCAGGGCCTGCTGTTGGCGGACGTGAAGGCGCGCGCCGAGGCGAAGCTGGGGCGATCCCTCCCGCCGGACTGGCTCGCGCGATACGAGGACGTGCGCGCCGATGTCTTTCGTCGGGAACTTGCGCCAGTCGCGGGGGCGGCAGAGGCGGTGGAGTGCCTGTGCGCCGCTGGGTTCGGAGTATGTGTCGCCTCGCAAGGCAAGCTGGCGAAGACACGGCTCTCGCTCGCGCTGACTGGCCTGGATCGCCTGTTTCCAGAGCGCGCGCGGTTCTCGGCGTACGGCGTCGCTAACGGCAAGCCAGCACCCGACCTCTTCCTCCACGCAGCCGCGGCGATGGGAGTCGAGCCGGCCGCTTGCGCCGTGGTCGAGGACACCCCTTCCGGCGTCAGGGCTGCGGTCGCGGCCGGGATGCGCGCCATCGGCTATGCGGCCGACAGCGACGAACAAGCCCTGAGCAACGCCGGCGCCGAGCTACTGCGCTCGCTCGCGGAGCTTCCCCGCGTGCTCCTGAACGCAATGCCGTGACGCTATGATCGAGGCCAGCCGCGGAACACCCGCGTTATGGCGAGGTCGCCCATAAGACCGGATCGCTCCCCCGCTATGGACCCATTAGCGACGAGGTCCTGAAGATTGTCCGCTTTGAGCGCGCTTGATATGAGCGCGCTCATTCGTATCTCGGGCTTGTTGCGGTCGATCTCGAGGGAGAAGTTGAAGGCGTCGAGGACTTGGCGACGCAGTTCGGGGTCTGCGTCGGTGAACTCGTTGTCTAGGAGGGGTAGCCGGTCGAGGATTTCGCAGGTCGTGTCGAGGTCTGCATGGGGGCGGCTGGTGGCAGAGCGCTCGCTTGTGGCGAGGGCGCGCTCGAGGTCGTGCTGCTCGTGCTTGAGCGCCTCGATGCGTGCGGTGACGAGTGTCGGCTCGACGCCGGCCTCGATGGCGCGTATCTGTACGGATGAATGTCAAATCACGGAGCGCGTTGCATGGGAACGTGCAACAGTTCTTGGTGGGCGTCGGTGACGACGAG
>Ga0335075_10009902_pt1 | contig 14496 bp, 19 predicted proteins | sample Lox_Sample_24_FD_206723 | JGI IMG/M metagenome (GOLD analysis project Ga0335075, IMG submission 206723) | Soil microbial communities from Loxahatchee National Wildlife Refuge, Florida, United States - Lox_Sample_2.4 | ecosystem: Environmental > Terrestrial > Soil > Wetlands | place: USA...
GTTCACAAGAACACCGCCGAAAAAGCCGGCGATAAATTTTCCGAAGAGGCGTGGTCGAAATTCGCCAAGCGGCTCTCCTACATCGCGGGCGATGCGACCAAGGACGATCTCTACAAGGCGCTTGCCGCGAAACTGAAAGGCATCGACGAGGTCAATTACTACCTCGCGGTGTCGCCGGATTTCTTCGGCGCGATTGCCGTGCATCTGAAGTCCTCGGGCCTCGCGCACAAGCAGGCGCGCATCGCGGTGGAGAAGCCGCTCGGCCACGATCTCAAATCCTGCATCGAGATCGAGAAGTCTATCGAAGCGGCCTTCACCGAAGATCGCATCTTCCGCGTCGATCACTATCTCGGAAAAGAAACCGTCCAGAATCTTCTCGCACTGCGATTTGCGAACACCCTGTTCGAGCCCTTGTGGAACAAGGACTCCATCGAGCATGTGCAGATCACCGTCGCCGAAACCGTCGGTGCGGGCGGGCGCTGGTCGTACTACGATCACTACGGCGCGATGCGCGACATCGTGCAGAACCATCTGCTCCAGTTGCTCTGCCTCATCGCGATGGAGCCGCCGGCGAACATGCAGCCGGACTCGGTGCGCAATGAGAAGGTGAAAGTCATCCGCTCGCTGCGTCCCATCGGCGAGAACGAGGTCGAGCAGCAGACCGTGCGCGGCCAGTACACCAAAGGCTATTCCGACGGCGGCGCGGTGCCGGGCTACACGACGGAAAAAGACGGCGGCCAAAGCGACACCGAAACCTTTGTCGCGATCGCGGCGCATATCGACAATTGGCGCTGGGCCGGCGTGCCGTTCTATCTGCGCACCGGCAAACGCATGGCGGAGCGCTCGACGCTGATCGTCGTGCAGTTCAAGCCCGTGCCGCATTCGATCTTCTCGCGCCGCGGATTGGTCGCGAACCGGCTGACGATCCGCTTGCAGCCCGAGGAAGAGATTTCGCTGTCGCTGATGAACAAGACGCCGAGCCTCGATCATGGCGGCATGGAGTTGAAGCCGCTGTCGCTCGATCTCAACCTGATCGACGCCTACAAGAACGCGCGCCGCCGCATCGCCTATGAACGCCTGCTGCTCGATCTGCTAGCCGGAAATCAGACGTTATTCGTGCGCCGCGACGAAACCGAAGCCGCCTGGGCCTGGATCGACGCCATCTCCGATGGCTGGAAAGCGCGCGATATGAAACCCCAACCCTACGCCGCCGGCACCTCCGGCCCGTCCGCGCAATATGCGCTGACGGAGCGGCATGGTGACAGCTGGGTGGATTGAGCTAACCTAGCGGAGTGATATGAACCGCTGGATGTCATGCTTCGTGCTGTTCGCAATTGTAGGAGCGTGCGCTCCCACAAAGCCGAACCCCACAACCAACGACTCCTTTGGTGTTTGCGTGCGAGCAGATGGCACGCAGTACCTCGTTCCGGCGACATCTACTTGCGCAAAGGGCGATGAAGCACACCGCTGTGCCATGCCCGATCTCACGATGGCCTTAGTCCACTCGGCAAAAGAGTGCGAAGACCGCGGCGGACGTTTTCTCGCCGGGTCTCCGCAAACTGAACATCGCCAGCCGAACTAAGACCTGTTCGGAAACACCATCACGGGCTGTTCGCGGAACATCGCGGGATAGAACTTCTTGAACGTTGCGACCTTCGGCAGGTCGTTGAAGGCGATGTAGGGCTGATCCGGGTTATGGATCAGGTAGTCCTGATGATAGTCCTCGGCCTGTGAGAAGCTGCTGAACGGCGTCACTTCGGTGACGATGGCGCTTCCGAATGCGTGCGTCTTGTTCAGCTGCGCGATGTAGGCCTCGGCCACGCGTTTCTGATCGGCGTTGGTGGTGAAGATCGCGGAGCGGTACTGCGTGCCGTGATCGGGGCCCTGATAGTTGAGCTCCGTCGGATCCATCACAGAGAAATAGACGCGCAGGATTTCGCCGAACGTCACCTGCTTCGGATCGTAGGTGATGCGGATCGATTCCGCGTTGCCGGTCGTTCCGCTCGACACTTCTTCATAGCCGCCGGTCGGCTTCGCGCCGCCGGAATAGCCCGACACAACGGCGCTCACGCCTTTCAGATGCTGGAACACGCCCTGCATGCCCCAGAAGCAGCCGCCGGCGAGCACCGCGTTTTCGCTTTTGAGCGACGACGGCGCGCTGGCGAGCGCGGGGGCGGGCAGGGGCTTCGATGTTTCATCGGCAATCGCCGAACCGGCGGCAACAACGAAGACCGAAGCCAACAACAGCGAACGGATGTTCATGTCTTTCTCCTTCACGCTTTCGCGCGCGGTACGAATTTCAGGGATGCCGAGTTCATGCAGTAGCGCAGGCCCGTCGGCTTCGGACCGTCATCGAAGACGTGACCGAGATGCGCATCGCAGCGCGCGCACGCGACCGCGGTGCGATCCATCAGGAAGGAGTGATCGCTGATCTCCGCGACATTCTTCTTCGAAATCGGCTGCCAGTAGCTCGGCCAGCCGGTGCCGGAATCGAACTTGGTCTTGGAGTCGAACAGCGCCGTGTCGCAGCAGATGCAGCGATACAGCCCGTCGCCCTTGCTCTCGGCGTAGATGCCAGTGAAGGCGCGCTCGGTATCGGCGTGGCGCGTGACCTCGAACTGCAACGGCTGCAGCATCTTCTTCCAGTCGGCCTCGCTCTTGACCACCTTGGCGACCTTTGTGGCGCCGAGGTCCTTGCCGGCGGCGGAGAAATTCTCGATCGCGACCGTGGGGACGCCGGCGTGCACGCCGAACGGCGCCAGCGCCGCAACCGCCGAGGCCACCTGCAGGAAATTGCGCCGGGAGGAGGAATTGTTCATGGGGTCGTCCTCATCTTTCTGGTTCAACTGTAGGCCAATTCGCGCGAACCGGCAGGCCGGTTACAGCACTTCTGTACGGTTCGCGCGCGAATTTGGTTCAATCGCTGGGGACTCCGCCGCCCAATTGAACCGCGTTTTGCAAATCGGCGCATTCAATCCGGCCCGGGTGTTCGATAAGCCGGCCAAAATAAATTTTTCCGGGCCTGCGGCGCGGCTGCGGAGCATGCAAAAAGCCCAGCCGCCGCGCGGCTTTTCGCGCGCTGCGTCGTCGTCCTTGCTCCTGTGGGGATTTAACCGAAATGGCGATTGGAGCGCCACGCTTCAAGGGGGTGCATCGGAATTTTTTGGTGCGTCCGAGGCGTGGTCTTCGGCCGCCAGATTGCTGTGTCCGATGGGAACAATCGTGCGCGTGTAGGTCGTCGCGTTCATCCAGCCCGGATGCTCCCTGGATTCGCAGGATTCGCTGGTGTAGCGGATCGCGTAATCCCGATTCAGCGGCCGGTCCCAGTTGAAGATCGTGCACCTGTTGCCCGCGGCGTCCCGTGTCTCGCCGGCGGCGCGCATCTCGTAATTGCCGAACTCGCTTCCCACGCCATTGCCGACATTGAACGGAAGCGCGGGAACGGACGGATGTTGCGAAGGCGTCGAAGTGCAGCCGGACAAAACCAGCGCCGTCACGCAACAGGCCGCGATCTGCCGCATATCCCCTCCGCTGACGTTCGACAGGGAAGAGGAGGAATGCGCCGTTTTCACGGCGCCTCGCGCGCTCCTGCGGCCCTGGTGTGGAACACACCGGGACCGGATTACGAATGGGCAATGCGGCGGTTCCAGGACTGTTGCCGGACCGCAGTCGAGTTCAGACTGGCTCCGCCAATCGGGGGGCGAAAAATGCGCGGATTTGGGGTTGTCACGGCGGCTGCCGTTTTTGCGGCGTGCAGTGCGGCGTCCGCCGCGCCGCAGATCAAGGCGACGCTGGCCTGCAAGCTCGGCCAGGCGATGGAGAACGATCACATGCTCGACGTGCAGAACACGACGAAGGCCGCGTTGCCCGCCGAGACGATCATCAATCTCTACCTGACGACAAAACCGAACGGCGAGCAGTTCGATTGCTTCGCGCTGACGTCGCCGCTCGCCGCCGGCGCGCATCTCAGCCACATGGAAAAGGTCAACGTCGGCAGCGACGGCCTGACCTGCAAGGCGTTCCTGTCGTCGAAGATCCCGTCGATCGTCCACGACTCCGACGGCGGCGCGACAACGCAGTGCGATTATTGAGGCGCGCCCGGCTTCAGCGCCGCGCGCCGGAGCTGTGCATTTCCCAGTTGCTGACCATGGCCTGTTCCTGCTGGCGCATGCGATCCCATGACCGCTGGGTCAAACAGATCCGCTGCGGCAGGACCGAGCCCTCATGGGCCTGTTGATGGCATATGAGCTTCTGGCCATTCGCGGTGGTCAGCGCGACGTTCTGGACGGCGTTCGGATCGATGTGCTGAAAGCGCGGCACCGAAGACGTCGCTGCCTGGGACGACGATGTGTCGGTGGTGCCGGCGACCGCTGAGCCGCACAGCGACAGTGCAGCGCCGGAAAGAAGTGCGAAGAGCATCGCGCGCATTTCAAGTTCCTCCTTGGGTGACGCCATGCTCGCGCGCGCTCGAACCGGCCACAATGCGCGCGGCAACGCTCTCACATGAAGGTGATGGCCGAATGGGCACAGATGCCGGCTTATCAACGCAATGTGATCGCGGCGAGTCTCACGCCAGCGTCGGCAGGTCCTCGACGCAGCGCGACTATTGAGGAGGAGCTGTTACTTGCGGGCGCTCAGCGTGGATCGATCAGTGTGCCGTTGCCGTCAAAGACTGCTCCGCAATCCTGGCAATTGAAGATTGGACCCGTCGAAGAGACGCCGGTGTAAGTGCTGGAGCGGCGCGATCCGCAGCGTGGGCAGGTTCGTTGTCCGCCGAGATTGTAGGTATATGCCGACGCTGCAAACCCGGCGACGATGATCAGGGCTGCGATGATGATGACCACGGTCATGTGCTGCCAGCCTGATTTTCTACTTTCGCTTCGGCGGGACGCACGACACTTCGACAAGCCATTCCGTCGCAATATTGTCTGCCCTGTCTACGTCTTTTTTGTCCTGAAGGTGCTTGCGCAGGAAGCTTGCCGCTTTGCAGGCGTGCTGCAGCCGCTCTTCGAGGGATAGCCTCCGCGCGTCGATTTTATCCGCAGCCATAACAACGGTCGTTATGGTCGCCGTTGTTGCGGCGGTGGCCGCGATTGGCGCGACGGTGGCAAGAGCTATCGCCAGAAGGGCCGCGACTCTCATTTCAGATGCATGGGCGCTGTTACGGCGTCGTCGGCGGCACCGTGCCGCCGGGGGCGAGCGTGGTGACGGTGTGGGGCAGGACCCGCGCGAGTTTCGCGCTTAGCTCCTCGGGCGTCATGCCGGCTTTGGCGGCGAGCTCGCTCATCGTCTGCTCGCCGAAGGCGCTGTGAACCTGGCTCGGCGAAACCGGCGCGGCGTTTGGTCCCTCGGACATCCACGAATTGACGGTCGAGCCGAGGCCGTTGGTGCGCAGCTGATCCATCACACCCTGCACGCCGCCATGCTTCTCGATCAGCCCGTTCACCACCGTGACCATCTCGGCCCCAACCATGCCTCCGATCAATCCATCCAGAAGTCCCATGTCGTTCTCCTTGCGTAGTCGGCGATATTTGGACCTTTTTTCGTTGTTTATTCAGTGCCACTGCAATGATCTACTTTTCTAGATCTATTGGCTTCCATTGTGGGCGAGGTTGGGGATCAGGAAGTAGGAGATCGCCGACGGGCTTTAATTTGCATTTTGAGTCCAAGTCGGGGATCGCTTTTATCAGAAAATCCAGTTCCTCAACTCCCTCGTCGTCCGTTTCCCGATGAGGGGTGGGCATAGACCAGCTAAAGTCATTCCGGCTCGCCTCGGTTATCAACATGTCTCCGGTCAATACCTGTCCGCTCTTTCCCCGGAAACTGAATTCAATTGCTCGCCTAAATGAGTCAACGGAGTACAAGCTAATCGTTTGAACCTCAGAATTAGCTTTCAGGTGAGTGTAGGCGCATCTTATCGCGGCTTTCGTCGCAGGACCGAGATCGCTTTCGGCAGCAGAGGCAAGTGTGGCTTGCGCGACCACGGCCGCAACAGCTATCGGAAATGCTAGGAGAAGGCCGCCCCTCACGCCTTGCTCCATTTCCCCGTCTTGATGTCGAACTTCACCTTGCCTTCGGTGCGCATGCGCATCAGGAGTTCCTGGAGTGCGTCGGTGCTTTTGTTGCTGGGGTCGAGGCGCTGTTGCAGGCCATAAACGGCGCGGGGTTTGTCCAGCGCGGCGATGACGTCTTCTTCTCTGACCATGGTGGGTGTTCCGGCGTTGATGTTCCGCGCCTATCAGGACGCGCGCCGGAGCGTTGCGCAAGCCCTATTCGTCGATGCCCTCGCGCAGTTCCAGCCACATCGCGTTCAGGACCGCGAGCGTGCAGGCGAACCCCAAACCCAGCACCCAGGAAAAATACCACATCGCGTGAGGCCCTTTCAGTAATAGGAGGTTGAGTCGCCGCTGATCGCGTCCTCGCCGACCCGGCCGCGCAGCACGCGGTACACAAAGCCGGTATAGGCGAGGATGATCGGCAGAAATATGCAGACCGCGCCCAGCATGATGCCGAGCGTGAGCTTGCTCGACGACGCGTCCCACACGGTGAGGCTCATGTCCGGCTCGCTCGACGACGGCAGGAGGAACGGGAACAGCGCCGCGCCCGCCGTCGCGATGGTGCAGACGGGCACGAGCGCGCTCATCAGGAACGCGAGGAGCGGGCGCCTGCGCAACGCGACGGCGAGTCCCGCCGCAACGATGGCGAGCAACGGCACGAGCCACAGCAACGGACGATCGGAGAAGTTCTGCAACCACGCGCCTTGTATGCGCGCGACGGTCTTCAGCAACGGATTGGACGGACCATTGGGATCCGCGCCGCCGGTGATGCGCGCGCCCTGCGCCTGCATGACCCAGAAACCCGCGCCGAGAAACAGGAACGTGTACGCCGTCGCCGCCCAGCCCATCGCGCGCGACGCCCGCTCGGCGACCGCGCCGCTGGCCTTGTAGTTCAGCCAGGCCGCGCCATGCAGCACGATCATCGCGAGGCTCACCAATCCGAACAGCAGCGCGAACGGATTGAGCAGCGAGAACAGCGTGATCGTGGAATGGAAGCGCAGATCGGCGTCGTATCCGAACGGCACACCGCGGAACAGATTGCCGAACGCGACGCCGAACACCAGCGACGGCACGATGCCACCGATGCACAGGGCCCAGTCCCAGAAGCTGCGCCAGCGCGCGTCCTTCACCTTGCCGCGGAATTTGAATCCGACCGGGCGGATGATCAGTGCCGCCAGCACCAGAAACATCGCCAGATAAAATCCGGAGAACGCGGCGGCATAGAGTGGCGGCCACGCGGCGAAGATCGCGCCACCGCCGAGAATGAACCACACCTGGTTGCCTTCCCACACGGGGCCGACGGTGTTGATCGCGACGCGGCGCTCGCCATCCGTGCGCGCGACGTAGGGGAGAAGCGCGGCTGTGCCGAGATCGAAGCCGTCCATCACCGCAAAGCCGATGAGCAATATGCCGAGCAGCGCCCACCAGATGAGACGAAGCGTTTCGTAATCCATCACGCGGCCTCCTCTTTGGCGGTGCGCCCGAGCGTCGCCTCGGGCCCGAGGCGGATGTATTTCGCGAGCAGGAAGACATCGACAACCAGCAGCGACGAATAGAAGACGAGGAAGCCGATCAGGCTGAACAGCACGTTGGACGCGCTGGTGCTCGACACACCGAGCGCGGTCGGCAACACGCCTTCGATCGCCCAGGGCTGGCGTCCATATTCCGCGACGATCCAGCCAAGCTCCGACGACAGCCACGGCAGCGGCAGACTCAACAATGCGGCCCAGAGATAGAGCCTGTGTGTGTCGAGTTGCCGTCGCGCGGAGAGATAGAACGACACGGCGAACAGGGCGATGAACCAGAACCCGAACGCCACCATGAACCGGAACGCCCAGAACAGCACCGGCACATTGGGGATGGTGCTGTTCGCGGCCTGGTCGATCTGGTCCTGTGTCGCGTTCTGCACATCGGGCCGCAGGCGTTTCAGTAACAGCGCGTAACCGAGATCGGCGGCATGCGCGTCCAGCGTCGCGCGCAGCTGCGTGTTGGTGCGGTCGCGGCGCAGTCTGTCGAGCGCGTCATAGGCGATCATGCCGCTCTTGATACGCACCTTCGCCATGTCGACGAGTTCGTCGATTCCCGGCACCGGCTTGTCGATGGAGCGCGTCGCGATCAGGCCGAGCACCCATGGCACCTTGATCTCGAAATTGGTCTTGCGGCCCGCGACGTCGGGAAAGCCGAAGGCGGTGAACGAGGCCGGCGCGGGCTCTGTGTGCCACATCGCCTCGATGGCGGCGATCTTCATCTTCTGGTTCTGGCCGGCGGTGTAACCGCTCTCATCGCCCAGCACGACGACGGAGAGCGCTGAGGCGAGGCCGAAACTCGCCGCCACCGTCATCGAACGTTTGGCGAGCGCGATGTGCCGTCCGCGCAAAAGATAATACGCGCTGATCGCCAGCACGAAGATCGAGCCCGTCACGTAACCGGCGCTGACGGTGTGCACGAATTTCGCCTGTGCCACGGGATTGAACATCACCGCCATGAAATCGGTGACTTCCATGCGCATCGTGTCGGCGTTGAAGCGCGCCCCGACCGGAAACTGCATCCAGCCATTGGCGATCAGGATCCAAAGCGCCGAGAAATTCGTGCCCAGCGCCAACAGCCAGGTCACGATCAGATGTCCGATTTTCGACAGCCGATCCCAGCCGAAGAAGAACAGGCCGACGAACGTCGCCTCAAGGAAGAATGCCATCAACCCTTCGATGGCCAGCGGCGCGCCGAACACGTCGCCGACATAATGCGAGTAATACGCCCAGTTCGTGCCGAACTGGAATTCCATGGTGATGCCGGTCGCGACGCCCATCGCGAAATTGATGCCGAACAGCGTGCCCCAGAACTTGACCATGTCGCGCCAGATCGGGCGGCCCGTCATCACATAGACCGTCTCCATCAGACCCAGCAGAATCGAAAGGCCCAACGTCAGCGGCACGAACAGAAAGTGATAGAGCGCGGTGATCGCGAATTGCAGACGGGAGAGTTCGACGATGTCCATGCGGCTTGCCCCTAAGGATCAAGAATGCGTGTTCGTACCGAGAACGTGCGTGGATGTGGTGGGCGCATCGGCGGTGATGCGATGCGATGGCGAGAAAAATGCGAAATAGAGAGCCGTCAGCGCCACAAGCTTGGCGCAGAGAAGAAGAGCGATTTCGACGGACAACTGCTTTCTCGGCATAGGTGGCCGCTCCTGCCGGAATCAGTCTAGCCCCGGTTGTTTGCCTTTGCCCAGCTTCGTTCAATGACGCTTACGCAAAAGAGAGTCAGGCCAAACAGCGAGAAGCTGGCCAGGACGAGGGCGAGATAGACCTCTTCTCCGGATGACATGGCTTATGTCCCAATGAAGCACCCGGGAGATTTGCGCCGCGGCTCGACCGGATTCCATCCGTAGCAATACCTATGCGACATCGTCGCCACCCAGGCCGTGATACGCATATTTTCGTAGGTTTCATATCTGACTATCGCTCCTGCCCCGATCGCGAGAGTGTGTACGCGCCGGAGGGCATTTCGATGACGTACGAACCGACAGTCTTGCAGATGATGTCTCAATCCGAGGCCGCACAATTGCGTGAGCGGATTCACGAAATCTCGGTGACCACGCGGCTCACCCTCGCCGATGCCGCGCGTCGGGTCCGGGCGGAAATCTCCCGCCGCAACGCGGACCGTGACGACACTCTGCAGAAGGTGGCAGAGGCGCTCGAGCATCTTGCTTACGGAGAAGCATAATGCACTTCTTCGGCACGGGTGTCGTGAGTAGCGTGCTGGTGATTATCGCAAGCGTGCAGGCGTCTTCGCCCGAGAAGATACCACAGGCGAAAATCACCGGCATGCACCTCGCGACGACGGAGGACATTCTGAAGACCTTGCGCCGTATGAGAGCCGAGATGGAGGAGAGCGATCACACGACGCCGTCTCAGAGCCCCTGACCGTCATCCAGCACGAACGCCGATCCGGTGATGGCGCGCGAGGCGTCGGAGAGCAGGTGCAGCACGGTGCCGTCGAGATCGCTCTCCTCCATCGTGCGGCGGCGGGGGAAGCCGGCGATCATCTTCTGTCCCGGTTCGCTCGCCAGGAATTCGTCGTTCAGTTCGGTCGAGATGAATCCCGGGCAGATCGAATTCACATTGATGCCCTGGTTCGCCCATTCGCGCGCGAACGCCTTGCCCATCATCAGCACGCCGGCTTTCGTCGCGCAGTAGGTGACGAGGCCCGGCAACACTTTGTGCGCGCCGAGCGAACTCACAATCACGATGCGCCCGCGCTTCGACTCTTTCGAGCCGTGCGCGATCATGCGCTTCGCCGCTTCGCGCACGGTCAGGAACACGCCGCGGAAATTGACGCTGACGATCTTGTCGAAATCCGTCATGTCGAGATCGAGCGCCATGCCGCGATGATTCATGCCCGCATTGGCGATGACGCTGTCGATCGGGCCGAGCGCTTTCTCCGCCGCATCGAAGCCCGCGATCACCGAGACTTCGTCTTCCACATCCATCGCGACGGCGGCGGCGTTCCTGCCCAGTTCCTTCACCAGCGCCTCGAGCCGGTCGGTGCGGCGCGCGGCGACGACGACCTTCGCGCCGGCGGCCACGGCGATTTTCGCAAAGTGCTTGCCAAGGCCGGACGAGGCGCCCGTGATCAGGACCGTGCGGCCCGACAAATCTGACGACATAGTTTCATCTCCAGGGATCGAATTGCGTGATAGCGTTGGGCCGAGGAAAGCGGATCGCACGCCCATGCGCAAATCCTATCGCTCGCATCTGACGCGCATGCTGCGCGAGGCGGATGCCACAGTGGATGAATCGCGCCTGACCGGCGTGCCGCTGGACGAGGTGGCCGCGATGCGTGCCGCCCGCACGCCCACACGCCGCCAGATCATCGGCGGCGCGCTCGCTGGCTCCGCAGCGATGGTCCTGCCGCGCAAGAGCTTCGCCATCGGACAACCGCGCGTGGTGATCGTCGGCGCGGGCATTGCGGGGCTCTGCTGCGCACAGCGGCTGTGGCACACGCAGAAGATCAAGGCGCAGATCTATGACTGGGACACGCGGATCGGCGGCCGCATCCAGACGATGCGCGGCTATTTTGTGAACGGCCAGATCGCCGAGCAGCACGCGGAGTTCATTTCATCGGAGCATACCAAGACACTCGATCTCGCGACGCGCTTCGGGCTGACACTGGAGAACACCTACCGCGATCCGAAAGGCTCGAAGGACACCTATTGGTTCGGCAGTTCGCGCTACGATCAGGAAGCGCTGAACGCGGACTGGCGGGATTTCGGCTACAAGCTGTTTCGCCAGGCGGTGCGCGAGGCGCCGGGTGCGAGCTATCTGCGCCATACCCGCACCGCGAAGAAGTGGGACCAGATGTCGGTCCCCGAATGGATCGAGAAATATGTGCCCGGCGGTTTGGCGAGCCCGTTCGGCAAGCTCTGCTACGCCGATGTGATCAGCGAGTATGGCGGGCCGCCGGAAAGCCAGTCGGCGCTCAATCTCGTCTTCCTGCTCGGCTACAACGACAGCCGCCAGGATGGCTATCAGTCGCCGAAGGTGCCGATGCTCGCGGGCTCGGACGAACGCTGGCATCTGCAGAACGGCAACGACCAGCTCATCACCGGACTGACCGGTATCATTCCGAAGGGCACGATCAATCTCGGCCATCAACTGATCGCGCTCGCGGAGAACAGCGACGGTAGTTTCACCTGCACCTTCGACAAATCCGGTTCGACGGTGGAGGCGGTGGCCGATCATGTCGTCATCGCGATTCCGTTCACGACCCTGCGCAACGTCGATCTGTCGGGCGTGACGCTGTCACCGCTGAAGCAGCAGGCGATCGCGAACCTGCCGCTCGGCAACAATGTGAAGCTGCAGATTCAGGTCGCGAAGGGCCCTTGGAAGAAGGATGGCTACAGCGGCGACACGCTGACCGATGCGCCGTTCGACGGAAGCTGGGACGGCAGCACCTATCAAACCGCCGCCGGCCACCAGAACACGGAAATCCTCATCGTCGTGCCGGGCGGTGCGGAAGGCGCAGGGCTCGCATCAAAATACGGCCTCACGCAGGTGCAGGGCCCGGCGCCGTCCGCGATGGTCGGCGATGCGCTGGCGCAATACGAGGCGATCCTGCCCGGCGTCACCGCGGCGTGGAATGCGGGGCCGAAACTCGCCTGGGTGAACGACGGCAATCTGGAGCCGCGGCTGCTGGGCGCGTGGTCTCAGTATAATGTGGGGCAGTACACCGGCTTCAGCGGCGTCGAGGCGCTGGCGGAGGGCAACATCCATTTCGCGGGCGAGCACACCTCAACCGCGTTCCAGGGATTCATCGAGGGCGCGGTGCGCAGCGGCTATCGCGCGGCGGACGAGATATAAGGACTCATGATGCGCAGATTCGTTCTTCTCGTTGCTTTGCTGCCGCTCGCGGCCTGCACGGGCAACACGCCGCCGCCCGCGCCGGTCCCCGCTCCGCAGCCCGTCGCCGCGCCGGCGCCGGTTTCCGGTCCGGGCAAAGTGCTTGCCTATTGGATGCAGCTTGGTCCTCACGGTTCCCGCGACGTGCGCGCGGTCGTGAGCGGAAGCGAGTGCCCGGAATTGATGACGGCGCATGCGCGGCTTCCGCTGGATGTGCGCGCGGCGGCCAGCGGGGAATTTCCGCTTGTGTGCGACGGCGTCCTTCCGTCGGGCGGCGACGCGGCAGAGATGGTGACCGCGAACGATCTTGCAGAGCATCTGCCGCTGCCGAAATTCACGGCCGATCCGCAGCGCATTCTGGTGGTCGGCGATACCGGCTGCCGGCTGAAGGGCGATCTGGTTCAGCCTTGCAATGACGAGCGGCAATGGCCGTTCGCGAACATCGCGCGCAAGGCGGCCGAGCTGAAACCCGACCTCGTGATCCATGTCGGTGACTATCTCTATCGCGAGAACGCGTGTCCCGCGAACGAGAGCGGCTGTCAGGGCACGCCGTTCGGCGACAACTGGCCGACCTGGACGGCGGACTTCTACACGCCTGCGCAACCGCTGCTCGCCGCGGCGCCCTGGGTGTTCGTGCGCGGCAATCACGAAGACTGCCAGCGCTCCGGTCCGGGCTGGACGCGGCTGCTCGCGCCGGCGCGGTTCAATCCAGCCAATCTCTGCGCCGATCATGCGCCGCCGTTTGCTGTGCCGCTGAAGGCGATGACGCTGGTGGTGATGGACAACGCCAATGCCAACGACACCGCGGTCGATGCGAGCATGGTGCCGGCCTATCGCGATGATTTCGCAGCACTCGGCACCGTGCAGGGGCCGGTCTGGGCGCTGATGCATCGCCCGATCTGGGCCGCGGTCAGCGGCCCGCTTGGCGTTCCGGTCGGCGGCAATGCGACGGAGATCGAGGCGGCCGGGAAGAGTGGTATGCCGAAGTCGGTCGAGCTTTTGCTCGCCGGACACATCCACACCTTCGAAGCGATCAACTATGTCGACCACAAGGTGCCGCCGCAGGTTCTGGCGGGCGGCGGCGGCGACATGCTCGACAAGACGCCGCTTGACCTCGCGGGTACGATCTTCCAGGGCTCGTCCGGCGTCTCGGTGAAGGACGGCCTGTCGATCAATGGCTTCAGCTTTCTGCTGATGACCAAAGCGGCTGATGGCTGGGGCATCGACGTCTACGATCAGGACGGCGCCGTCGCCCGCCACTGCACCTTTGCCGGTGGCCGCGTGGACTGTCCGGCGCCAAAGACGTAAGAACGCGGCATGTTTCTGGAACTGAAGGCCCTCCTCACCCCGGCCGAGGTCGCGCGTCTGATGACGCTCAGCCGCGAGGTGAAGTTCGTCGAGGGCCGCATCTCCAACCCGGCGAATACCAGCAAGGACAACCTTCAGGCCGATCTCGCCGATCCCAAGTATAATGAATCGACACAGATCGTGAGCACGGCGTTCTCGCGCTCGCGGGCGTTTCTCGATTTCGCGATGCCCAAGCGGATCGCGCCGCCGCTGCTCTGCCGCTATGAGCCCGGAATGAAGTACGGCGCCCATGCCGATGCCGCCACGATCGCGCTGGCCGGCGGCACGCTGCGCTCCGACATCTCCTGCACCGTCTTTATCTCCGAACCGCAGACCTACGAGGGCGGTGAACTGGTCGCCCATCTCGGCACAAGGCCAGTCGTGTTCAAGGGCATGCCGGGCGACGCCATCGTCTATCCCTCGACGCTTCTCCACGAAGTCCGTCCGGTCCGCGCCGGTCAGCGCGTCGTCTCGATCACCTTCATCGAAAGCTTGATCGCCGACGAGTACAAGCGCACGCAGCTCTACGAACTGAACGAAGTCGGTGCGCTCGAAGGCCTGAAGATGGACTGGCAGAATCGCGTTCGGCTTGAACTCGTCCGCCAGAACCTCTTCCGCATGTGGTCGGACAAGTAACAGCAAAAATAATTGATGCTGCAGCGCATGAATGCGCGCTTTGTCACCATCCCGCCGTT
>Ga0335075_10009903_pt1 | contig 14495 bp, 12 predicted proteins | sample Lox_Sample_24_FD_206723 | JGI IMG/M metagenome (GOLD analysis project Ga0335075, IMG submission 206723) | Soil microbial communities from Loxahatchee National Wildlife Refuge, Florida, United States - Lox_Sample_2.4 | ecosystem: Environmental > Terrestrial > Soil > Wetlands | place: USA...
GGCGACAGCCACGGGTCGGTGAACAGGACGATCCGGGCTCCGGCGTCGTGCGCAGCCGCGGCGAACACCTGCGTGTCCCGTTCATAGCGGCGAAAGTCGAATGCGCACAGCACGTCTCGCTTGCCGATATCGGCCAGGGCGGCTGCCCGCTCGGCGGCGACCGGCGGGACCAGGCGCACGCCGGGTCGTATCTCGCGCAGAACGCCGACGAGATAACCGGCCACGAGCTGGCTGAATGCGCCACCGACGGCCAGGACGTGATGGCGGGTGTCGGCTAGCAGCCCGGTGGCGTTGGCAAACTCGGCCGAGTCCAGGCCCTGGAGGCTGGCCAGCACCGAGTCGGCGAGTGCGGCTCCGCTGCGGCCAGGGAAGTCGGGTTCGGCTGGCTCAACTCGCTGGCGGCGATAAACCTCGACCGGAGAAACGACCCTGGCCGCTATTTCGTCACGCAGGGCCTGCTGGAAATCGGCGTAGTTGCGGAAGCCCAGGCTCTGGCTAACGAAACGGCTCACGGTGGGGCCGCTCACGCCTGCATGGTCCGCGAGCTTCGCCGACGATTCGAGTCCCGCGGTGGGTGCGCCGGACAGCAGCACCCTGGCCACCCGCCGCTCGGAAGCCGAGAGCGAGCCAAGCTTCTGCCGGATCTGCTCGGCAATCGTCGGCTGCTCTGGCGCCACGGCCTGCCGCCCGTCCTGGGCTTCGGGCACTGTGGCCGGAGGCCCAAGGCCGTGTTTCATTTCATTCATGATGCCATCTTGACTGAGAATCGTGAATCATGTTGTACTCGAACGCGTGTCTGGCACAGGCGGTGAGTCGCGCACGATTGCCCAGGTAAAGGACGCTCTGGCGAGAGCCGCCGACCGGTTCGGCACGCCCGTCTATGTCGTGGACATGATCTCGGTGGCGACCGCCGCACGGCAAGTCGAGGCCGCATTCGGCTCGCCGTGGCTGCTGCACTACTCACTCAAGGCCAACGACCTGCCAGCGATCGCCGGATACCTGGCTAGCCGGGGCTGGGGCGGTGCCGTCGTTTCGACCGGAGAGTGGCAGCACGCGAGGTACGGCGGGCTAGCCAACCAGAACGTGGTATTCGAAGGAATCGGCAAGACCGATGCGCAACTGGCCTACGCGACTGCCGAGACGGCCGCGGGCCGGCCGCCGCGGTGGCTGGTGATCGAGTCGGCGGAGGAACTGAGCAGCCTGGCCGGCTTCGCGGCCCGCTATCAGCTAGGCCGCGGCCGCAGACCTGGCATCGATGTCCTGCTTCGCCTGAATCCGGGCGTCGATCCAGAGACGCGCCGCGAGTTCGCCGTCGGGTCGCCGGCGAGCAAGTTCGGTCTTCCTGAGGCCGAGATCAGCGCGCTAGCCCGAGGCGCTGCCGCGGACTACCCGGGAGTGACAGTACGAGGCATTCACGTGCACGTCGGCTCAGCGCTCACCGACGTCAGCGCCTGGGCGCTGGCCGGCCTTCGCGCGACCAGACTGCTGGCAGATATTGCCAGGTACTGCCCGCTGGCTGACACCGTGGACTACGGCGGCGGATTCCCGCTGCCCGGACCAGACAGCCCAGGGCCAGCGCAGTTCCGGGACGCCCTGCTCGACGTCCTTGCGGAGGCTGGGCTGCCACTGCCGCCACGGCCGGCGATCGAGCCAGGCCGGTATCTCGTGGGCAGCGCCGGCTGGCTGGTGAGCCGGGTCCTGCATGTACGGGAGCAGCCAGAACATTCTCCCGGCGAGCCCCGGGTGATACTCGATGCTGGCATGACAGAACTGATGAGGCCTGCGTTGTACGGCAGCCTGCACCGCGTCCACGCGCTGAAGGCTGGCGGTGAGTTGCTGCGGCCGACCGCAGTCGACGGGCCCGTCTGTGAGATGACCGATTCCTTCGGCACCCACCAGCTGCCGTCACTTGCCCGCGGCGACCTGGTCGCGATCGAGCAGGCGGGTGCGTATGCGGCATCGTTCACCTCGCGGTACAACGGCAGGCCGCACCCCGCCGAGGCGCAGTTGTGGCAGGGCGGCGAGCTTGAGGAGTGCGAGCGACCACCGCTGCAGACAGGCGGCCGGAGGCATGGCGAGCAACTCCCGTCAGCAGAAACGAGCCTGGTATGAGTGACCAACGGACCGGTGACCGGCCGGTTTCGCTACGCCGCCCGCGGGCGCTCGCGCCCGGCGACAGGGTCGCGGTGATGACGATCAGCGGCCCGGCGAGTCAGGACGCGCTCTCGGCCGGCCTGGACACGCTGCGGTTTGCCGGGCTGGAGCCCGTCGTCTACCCGTCGGCGCTCGACACCGGAAGCTTCCGCCACTACCTGGCCGGCGACGACGCTCAGCGGGCAAGTGACCTGTATGCCGCGCTCGCCGACCCGGCCATCGCCGGCATCCTGTTCGCCTGCGGCGGCTACGGGGCGCAGCGCACGATTGAGGCCATCGGCTGGGACAGCCTCACCGGCTTCCAGCCGAAAGTCCTGGCGGGCTACTCCGACGTCACGGCAATCCTGGAAGCTGTCGCGGCCAAGCTGGGCTGGAGTTCGCTGCTGTCGACCATGGTGGCCACGTCGGGCGTCCGGCCGCATTACTCGTTTGGCTCGATGCTGCAGACGCTGCTGCGACCCGAGCACGCCATGAACATCAGCTATCCCGATGCCATGCCGATCCGGGGCGGTTGCGCGCAGGGGATGACCATGGGCGGCAACCTGGCCCTGCTGGCTAGTTCCATCGGCACCGACAGCTCCCTGCCGGCCAAGGGCGGCATCCTGCTGATAGAAGATGTGGACGAGGAGGACTACCGGCTCGACCGGATGCTCACTCAGCTGCGCCGCTCCGGCTACCTGGCGGGAGTCGCGGCGGTGATCACGGGTACGTTCGCCGGCTGCGGGGAGCAGGCCGCGATCGAGCAGATTCTCGCCGAGCGGCTGGGCGATCTCGGGGTGCCGGTGCTCGCCCGCGCGAACGTCGGTCACGGCTGCCCGTTGCAGGCATTCCCGATCGGCGTTGCCGCTGAGGTTGATGCGGATGCTGGCACGCTGACATTGCTCGACCCGCCACTGCAGCCCCGCTCCGCCGGCGACGCCGCCAGCAAGGCTGCGGCCACGCCAGTTCTGAGCCGCTGAAAAGGAGCGCGATGAAGATCCTTATCTCTGCCGACATGGAGGGCGCGACCGGCGTCACCTGGCCGGCTGACGTGGAGCCGGGTACCGAGCAGTGGCAGCGCTGCCGGGCGATGTTCACCTCCGACGTCAACGCGGCGGTCGCAGGGCTCTTCGATAGCGGCGCCACCGAGGTGCTGATCAACGAGGCACACGCCAGCATGCGGAACCTGCTGCTTGAATCCCTTGACGAGCGCGCGGCGATGCTGACTGGCCGGCACAAGGACCTCAGCATGGTGGAGGGCATCCAGCACGGCGACGTCGACGGCGTGGCGTTCGTCGGCTATCACGCAGGCGCAGGCACTGAGGGCGTGCTCGCACACACCTTCCTGGCCAACTCGATCACCTCGGTGGTGGTGAACGGAGAGCCGGCCAGCGAAGGCTGGCTGAACACGCGGGTGGCGGAGCAGTACGGCGTCCCGGTCATCTTGATCACCGGCGACGATCGCACGTGCAGCGACGCGGCGAGCTACGCTCCGGCGGCGCAGACCGTGGCGGTCAAGCAGTGCGTCAGCCGGTATGCGGCCATCTGCAGGCCGCCGAAGGTCACCGCCGAGGCCATCGCGACGGCGGCGGCGAAGGCGGCGGCCCTGGCCGTCAGGCAACCGCCAGCTGAGGCTTCGGCGTTTCGCGTCGCAGTGGAGGTCGACGCCGCGCACCTCGCTCTCGCCGCGGCTATCGTGCCGGGAGTCGAGCGGACCGCAGTACGGACCATCGAATACGAGGCAACGTCGGCATCGGAGATGATCCGGTGCTTCAAGACCGTGTGCACAATGATTTCCGCGGCTATCGAGGCGAACTATGGCTGAGTCCTCCCTGGCCGAGCAGGAGGTCGTGCGGCTGGCCGCGGATCTGATCGCGATGGACACCTCGAACCGCGGCGGCGGCGACTGCTGCGAGCGCCCGGCCGCCGAGTACGCCGCGGCCCGGCTCGCCGAGGCCGGACTCAGCCCGCAGCTGCTGGAAACCGCTCCCGGACGGACTAACGTCGTAGCCCGATGGGAGGGAACGGGGTCGGCCGACGGTGCTCTCCTCTTGCACGGCCACCTCGACGTGGTGCCTGCTGATCCCGCAGTGTGGTCAGCGCCGCCGTTCGCGGGTGAGATCCGCGCCGGCGAGCTCTGGGGCCGCGGCGCGGTCGACATGAAAGGCGCCGACGCGACGCTCCTGGCTGTCGTCAGGGACTGGGCGCGCACTGGAAGGCGGCCAGCACGCGACGTAGTGATCGCGTTCACCGCGGACGAGGAGGACACTGCCGCCTATGGCGCGCAGTGGCTGGTCGACAAGCATCCGGAACTGTTCGAAGGCTGCACTGAGGCGATCGGCGAGTCAGGTGGCTTCACCTTTCACGCCGGACCTGACCTGCGGTTGTACCCGATCGCTTCCGCTGAGCGCGGTACCGCGTGGCTGCGCCTGACAGCACGCGGCACCGGGGGCCATGGTTCCAAGCCGAACGGCGATAACGCGGTGGCACGGCTTGCCAAGACCATCACAAGGATTGCTGAGTATCGCTGGCCGGTTCGGCTGATCCCGACCGTGCAGGCTGCCATCGACGCGATCTGCGCAGCTGTCGGAGCCGACAGCACGCAGCTCCCGCAGTTGACTGCTGACGGCGATGCGGCCGGGCTGCTCGACATGCTCGGTCCGGCCGGAGCGCTCGTCGCCGGGACGATTCGCAACAGCGCGAACCCGACAATGCTGCGAGCCGGCGAGAAGGTGAACGTCATTCCCCCGGAGGCCGTCGGATACGTGGACGGCCGGGTGCTGGCCGGGTATGAGGCCGAGTTCGCCGCCACCCTTGATGAGCTGACAGGGGATGGAGTGACCTGGGAGTACCTGCATTCCTCTCCGGCCCTGGAAGCTCCCGTTGATACGCCGCTGGTCAAGGCCATGGCAGCCGCGCTGGTCGCTGAAGATCCCGGCAGTATCGCCATTCCCTATTGCATGAGCGGGGGCACGGATGCCAAGGAGTTCTCCCGGCTGGGCATGAGCTGCTACGGCTTCACGCCGCTGGTGCTGCCGCGCGGTTACGACTACTACGCCATGTTCCACGGCGTGAATGAGCGCGTGCCGGTGACAGCGCTCCGCGCCGCCGCGCGCGTCCTGGACAGGCTCCTTGCCAGCCTGCACTGACCGATCCGGTCATCTGACGGCCTCGCTGCGCGCCGGCCTCAGCTCGATTGTCGGCGCTCCGCACATATTGACCGGCGCCGCCACGGCCGGCTACTCGATCGACTGGACCGGCCGGTTCCGTGGCGAAGCCGCTGCGGTGGTCCGGCCGGCCGATACCGAGCAGGTAGCGGCAGTACTGCGGCTATGCACAGACGCAGGCGTGGCGGTTGTCCCGCAAGGCGGGAACACCGGGCTGGTTGGTGGCGGGGTGCCGCTGCACGGTGAGCTGGTGCTGAGCCTGACCCGGCTGAACCGGCTAGGCCCAGTGGATGCCGATAGCCGGCAGGTGACGGCGGGCGCCGGAGTCACGCTGGCGCAGGCCGCCAACGCTGATCCCGCACTAGACCTTGGCGTCCGGATCGGGAGCGAGGACAGCGCTACGGTTGGTGGCGCGATCGCGACAAACGCGGGCGGCACCAGGGTGCTACGGCACGGGCCGATGCGCGCGCAACTGCGCGGCGTCGAGGCCGTCCTTGCCGACGGCAGCGTCGTGGCGCATCTGTCCGGGCTAGTCAAGGACAACACCGGCTACGACTACGGGTCGCTGCTAGCCGGCTCGGAGGGCACCCTGGCCGTCATCACGCGCGCGCGACTGCAACTGGTGCCACGCGCCGCGCAGCTGTGCACCGTGCTCATTGGCTTGCCAGGACCTGCTGATGTGCACGAGCTTGCGCAGCGCGCGTTGCGGGAGATACCAGGCCTGCTATCAGCGGAGTACTTCACGCAGACCGGGCTGGACATACTGACCGAGCGGGTCGGCCTGGCCCCGCCGCTGCCCGAACCCGCGCCCGTTTACCTGCTGCTCGAGGCTGATGGTCTCGCGGCGCTCGAAGGCCTGGCAGAGCTCACGGGTGACCGGGTAGCGGCAGTAGGACAGACACAAGCGGAGCGATCGAGGCTGTGGGCCTACCGCGAACGGCTTCCTGAGGCTGCGGCTTTCTTCGGCACCCCCATCAAGCTCGACGTCAGCGCACCGGCTGCGAAGTGGGTTGAGCTGGCCTCCAGTGCCGCAAGGGTAGTGGCTACGACCGATCCGGGTGCGCGGGTGCTGACATTCGGTCACGTCGCGGACGGCAACGTGCACATTAACATCGTGCCCGCCGCACCCGCCGACGGCCGGCACGAGGATGCGGTGCTGTCCTTCGTCGCCGGCCTTGGCGGCTCCATTTCGGCAGAGCACGGCATCGGCACGCTGCGTGCGCCGTGGCTCGGGCTCGCTAGGTCGCCGGCAGAGCAGGACCTCTTCGTCAGGATCCGGTCAGCGCTCGATCCGGCCGGGACGCTCAACCCGCACATCCTGCCGCGGTGACGCGGCCGGCGAGCCCCCCGGTAACAGCCCCCGCGCGGCGACGTCGCCGATGGGCAGCGTGACCTCCAGGGTGGTGCCCGCGCCGCGCGGGCTGTGGAGCAGCAGGTGGCCGCCCAGCGCCTCGGCCCGGTCGCCCAGTCCGCGCAGACCGGAGCCGTGACTGACGCAGGCGCCGCCGCGCCCGTCGTCGCGAGCGCGCACGTACAGGACGCCGCCATCTTCGGTGACCTTGATATCGGCGGCGGTGGCGCGGGCGTGTCTGGCGGTGTTGGTGAGCGCTTCGGCGACGGTGTAGTAGGCGGCCATCTCAACCTGGTCGGGCAGCCGCCGGCCGACCTGGACGTCAAGGCTGACAGGAACGGGGGATCGGCGGGCTAGCGTCTTGAGTGCGGGGCGCAGGCCCCTCTCGGCGAGGATGGCCGGGTGCAGGCCGTGGGCAATCTCGCGGAGTTCGCCTATGACGCCGTCTAGCCCGGCGGCGAGGCGGTCCAGCTTCTGACCGGTGCTGGGCGGTGCGGCTGCCTCGGCGGCGCGCAGTTTCAGGGCGAGGGAGACCAGGCGCTGCTGGGCGCCGTCATGCAGGTTGCGTTCGATGCGGCGGCGGGTGGCATCGGCGGTGGCGACGATCCGCGCGCGGGAGGCGGTGAGGGCGGCCTGGGCTTCGGCGTTGGCGATCGCGGTGCCGGCCAGCTCCGTGAACCCGGCCAGGCGCGCCTCGGTGCCCGGGGGCAGCGGTCCCGTGCGGGATGCTACGACCATGACGCCCCACGGCTGCCCTTCCGCGCTGACCGGCACGCCGACGGCGGCGCGCATGCCAAACCTGCGGACGGACTCGGCGACCGGGCCAAAGGCGCCTTCGTAGTCGTCGATCCGGGCCGGCCGGCCGGTCTGGAAGATCATTGTGTGCACGTTGCGTCCGCCGAGACTCCACCGGGTGCCGACGGGCATGGTATGGCCGGAGCTGTCCCACGCGGCAACTACTGTTTCCGTGCCGTCGGGGTCGTTCCGGCTCATCGTCGCGCGATCGGCCTGCAGGAGCCGCCCGGCTTCCTCGGTGAGGGTGGCGAACACCTTCTGCGGTGCGGCCGCCTGAGCGACCAGCGTCGCCACCCGCCGCAGCGCGGCCTGCTCGTCGGCGTAGCCGCGCAGTTCCACGCGGGCCTGGGCACTTGCGATCGCAGTGGCGGCCAGTTTGGTGAACCCGGCCAGCCGTTCCTCGGTGCCCGCCGGCAGCGGACCTACCGCGGATCCCGCAATCATGACGCCCCACAGCTTGCCCACGACCCTGACCGGCACGCCCACGCCGGCGCGGAGGCCAAGCTTTCTGACGGCCTCCCCGATCGGGCCCGAGGCGCTGCCATGATCGTCGATCCTCGCGGCGCGGCCCGTCTGGAACACCAGGGTCGCTACGTTCCGCCCGCCGAGCTTTGCCATGCTGCCGACTGGCAAGGTAGGGCCGGTGCTGCGCCACGTCGCGAGCAGCGTTCTCACGTCGTTCTGGTCATACCGGTTCATCGCTGCGTAGTCGGCGTGCAGCAGCCGTCCGGCTTCCTCGGTGACTGCGGCGAAGACCTCCTCCGGTGGCGCTGCCCTGGCGACCAGTGTCGCTACCCGGCGCAGCGCCGCCTGCTCGTCGGCGTAGCCGCGCAGTTCCACGCGGGCCTGGGCGTTGGCAATTGCGGTGGCGGCCAGTTCGGTGAACCCGGCCAGCCGTGCCTCGGTGCCGGCCGGCAGCGGCTCCGCGTCGGATCCCACGAGCATGACGCCCCACAACTGGCCCTCGACTGAGACCGGCACGCCGACAGCGGCGCGGAATCTCAAGCCGTGGGCGACGTCGGAGACCGGGCCCGAGGCGCTGGTGTAGTCGTCGATCCGGGCCGGCCGGCCCGTCTGGAACACCAGGGTGGTCACGTTGCGCCCGCCGAGCCTTGCCTGGGTGCCGGCGGGGTATTCAGAGCCGCTACTGCTCCAGGCGGCGAGAACCGTCCTGGTGCCATCGATGTCATACCGGCCCATCGACGCGTAGCTCGTGCGGAGTAGCCGCCCGGCTTCCTCGGTGATCGCGGCAAAGACTTCCTCGGGCGCCGCCGCGCGCGCTACCAGCGTCGCCACCCGGCGCAGCGCCGCCTGTTCCCCCGCGACCCGGTCGGCGCCGGCTCGCCCCGGCAAGGCTGCCATCTTCCTGAGGGTACCCGGCTCGGCATTACGCCTGGTCAGGCCAGGGGAAGTGTGATTTCGACAGTGGTGCCTGCTCCGGCCGGGCTGTGGAGTACGAGGTGGCCGCCGAGTGCCTCGGCGCGGTCCCTGAGCCCGAGCAGGCTGGTGCCATGGCTGAAATCTGCGCCGCCGCGGCCGTTGTCGCTGATACGCAGGTGCAGGCTGCGGCCATGGGTGGCGGCCTGGATGTCGGCGGCGGTGGCACTGGCGTGTTTGGCGGCGTTGGTGAGTGCTTCGGCGACGGTGTAGTAGGCGGCGGTCTGATACGGCCTGGTCAGGCTACGGATCCCGAGATCATTCTGTCGCGTCTACGCCAAAAGGCCTGAAGCTCTTGAAGTTCGGCTCGGTCCTGAGCGTCGGCAGCCGGAAGGCGCGCAGCCTCGTTGGCTGTTCGATATGTTCCGGCTGCCATCCCGTATTGAGCTCGAAGTACCTTGCTGCTGTCGCAACTGAAGGGTAGTTGCAGTCGTCGAGTATCACCAGCCCGCCCGGGCGAACCAGCTCGCGCAGGTAGAACAAGTCCGTAAACACGTTGTGAAAGATGTGGCTTCCGTCTACGAACGCGGCATCGGCGACGAAACCGTCGTCTAGGAGCCGAGGCAGGGCGATCTGCGATCGCTCCTCCACCAGGGAACATAGCCCGGTTAGCCCGGCTCCGGCGATCGCAGCCCATCCGGAACCGTGGAATTGCTTCTGGTAGGCGTCGATGATCACGTGGCGAACTTCGCTCGATCCGCCGGCGGCCAGCGCCTCCGCGATTGCGAGCGCGGAGCTTCCGTAGGCAAGCCCGATCTCGATCACCGTGCCCGGTTTCTCAGCCAGGAGAAGGTCGCGCAGGACATCGCTGTCGGATGCGGGCACTGAGACCAGTTCAAAGTCCCCGTCGGAACGAACACGAAGCGGGCCGTCAGCCGCTAGCCTGCCGCGCGCTGCACGGATTCTGCCGATGAGGTCTTCCTCGTTCCCCACTCGTCGAGTATTGCCTACCCTCGGCACCTTCCACGAGCAGCGACGAAGAGCGCACCAGGGCGTTACCGCGCGTGAGCAAGCAGGCCCAGCTCATGGGCGATGCGCGAGCCGAGGTCGGAATCGACCTTGCTCCAGTACTCCCTGACCGCGCGCTCCTGGATGCGGCGCTCCACTCCCTGGCTTAGATGCCAGACGATGTTGCCGGCCAGATGATCCCGGTCGGTTGGCGACATGACCTCGCGGTACAGCGTGCCGGGCTGGATGAAGTCGCTGTCGTCCTTGTGCGCTACGTAGGCCGTGCGCGCAATCTCGGCACCCTGGACGAACCAGGCCGGGTCGTCGTAGCGCCGCGGGTCAGCTTGCGGTCCGCCGTAGCTGTTGGGCGCGTAGACGGGCTGGGCGCCGTCGTAGCTGACGCGCATCGGGCCGTCCTTGGAGTAGCTGTGCACGTCGCTGATCGGCCGGTTCACCGGCAGCTGCATATAGTTCGGGCCATTGCGGTACCGCGCCGAGTCGCCATAGGCGAACATCCGTCCAAGCACCATGCGGTCCGGGCTGGGCCCGATGCCCGGCACCATGTTCGAGACCTCGTACGAAACCTGTGTGACCTCGGCGAAGAAGTTCTGCGGATTGCGGTCGAGCACCATCCTGCCGACCGTGATCGGGGGGTAGTCCTTCTGCGACCAGACCTTGGTGATGTCGAAGGGGTTGAACCGGTACTTCGCCGCGTCCTCGAACGGCATGATCTGCATGTCGAGGCGCCAGGAAGGGTAGTCCTTGCGGCCGATCGAGTCCCACAGGTCACGCCGGTGGCAGTCGAGATCCTCGGCGCGCATGGCCCTGGACTCGAAATCGGTCATGTTCTGGATACCCTGCTCGGTCTTGAAGTGGTATTTGACCCAGAACTTCTGACCCTTCGCGTTCTCCCACAGGTACGTGCTGCTGGCGTAGCCATGCATGTGCCGCCAGGTGCGCGGGGTCCCGCGGTCGCTCATCAAGATTGTCACCTGGTGGGCCGACTCGGGGGACAGGGTCCAGAAGTCCCACTGCATGTTGTTGCTGCGCATGCCGGTGTCCGGCAGGCGCTCCTGCGAGTGAATGAAGTCCGGGAACTTCATCGGGTCGCGCACGAAGAAGACCGGCGTGTTGTTGCCGACGATGTCGTAATTGCCCTCTTCTGTATAGAACTTGATGGCGAAACCGCGAACGTCGCGGTCTGTGTCCGGGGCGCCATCCTCGGCGGCCACGATCGAGAAGCGCGTGAACAGCGGGGTGCGCTTGCCCACTTTGCTGAGGAACGCGGCCTTGGTCCACTGGCTGACGTCCGCTGTCACCTCGAAGTAGCCGTAGGCGCCGCCGCCCTTGACGTGGTAGACCCGGTCAGGAATGCGCTCGCGGACGAAGTGCGCCAGCTTCTCGTTCAGGTAGAAATCCTGCATTAGCACCGGGCCAGCGGGGCCGGCCGTGAGCGAGTACTCGTCGCTTGGCAGCGGGATGCCGGCGTCGGTTGTCGTGTTCGGCCGCTTGTCATTCATTCTTTGCCCCCACTCTTCCGGCAAGATCTGATTCACTCGCTGAGACTCGTGGCGGGCCAGTCGCGCGGAGTTGTCATCGCGCAGCGCGCCGACCCAGCCCTAGGTCACGTGGGTCAAGGCGCAGAGCCCTTGTGGCTAGGTACCCAGCCGCCAGACCATCACACCGGCGCGTCAGGCAAGCACATTCCACCCTGGAGACGGTCTCCAGGTTGGAGCGCGTCACGTCGCGTAGGCGTAGAGCGAGCCGCGGTTCTCGTGGAGCTTCTGCGGCAGCGGCGGTGCCGCGTATTCGTCCGTGACTATTTCGATGTAGGAGGCTGAGACGTTCTGGCTCGCTTCCTGCAGAGCCTGGTCCAGTTCGGCGCAGGTCGTGGCACGCGTGGTGAACCAGCCGTCGCAGCCGAGGGCGTGCGGCAGTTCGGAGTAGCGCCATGCCGCGAGATCGTTGTAGGCGATCTTGGGGTCTTTGCACAAGAGCCGCTCGATCAGGTACCCGGAGTTGTTGAGTACGAAGATGGTGGGCTTGAGGCCGTGTCGGCCCATCTGGCTGATCTCCTGAGCGGTCATCTGGTGCGATCCTTCTCCGGTGAACAGGACGACACGGCGGTCAGGAACGGCAACGGCCGCGCCGAATGCCGCCGGAGTCGCCCAGCCGATCGCACCCCAGAGAGTCTGGTTGTGGAAGGTCGTTCCCTTGGGCATCTGCGCGAAGGCCAGGCCCATCGAGGCTGTCCCTGTCTCTGCAACGACGATGTCGTCTGGCCGCAGGAAATTGGCCCAGCGCGGGTACAACGCGTCGGCCGTAATGGCGTCGCCGCCGCTGCCGGTTGTCTGCCGGGCCGAGGGCGGCGGCTGTAGGGAAGTCTTCTGGTCGCGGCGCTCGACCTGGCTGGTGAGCGAGCTCAGGACATCGCCCATCTCGACGTCCTGAAATTCCCGCTGGCCGACGCGCGTGTGGTGATGCTTGACGGCGATCGTCTTCATCGGGTCAAGGCGCGCAGTGAACGCTCCGCTGTTGAAGTCGGTCATCAGCGTCCCGACGGTCAGGACCTGGTCGCAGGACTCGACAAATGCGCGCACGTCCGGGTTCATCAGCTTGCCGTCATACATCCCGATGAACGACGGCTGCTGCTCGTCCAGGACTGACTTGTCGGCAAACATCGTGGCGAAAGGCATGCCGCTGGCATCGACGAGGGCCTGCAGCTGCGACTGCAGCCCGATCCGCTTGGCCAGCATTCCGGGCAGGATGCATGCGGTGCCGGCCCTGTCCAGGGCGGCCAGGATCGCATCGGTCGCAGCCCTAAGGTTGTCCGGGTTGCTGCGCGATGCCTCGAAAGGCTGCGCGGACCCGAGGACCTCCTGGTCCGCGACATCGCTCGGGATCGCCATGTAGACCGGCCGCCGATGGTAGAACGCATGGGCGATCAAACGCTCGGTCTCATAAACGGCGTTCTGCGGGCTGAGGATCGCCCTCGCGGAGACAACTGGACCCGCCATCTTTGCGAAGAAGTCGAACTCGCCGTTTCCCAGGGTGTGGTGGACAAGCTCACGCTTGTGCTGGGCGGCCCTCGTCGGCATGCCCGTCAGGTGGAAGATGGGAACATTCTCGGCGTACGCTCCGCCGATCGCGCTGATCGCGCCGAGCTCACCGGGACCGTACGTGGTGCTGAGCGCACCGATGCCGCGAATTCGCGCGTACCCGTCGGCAGCGTAACCCGCATTCAGCTCGTTGCAGCACCCGAGCCAGTTGATGCCCGGGTACTGAACGATCGCGTCCTGAACGGGAAAGGCATAATCGCCGGCGACGCCGAAGATGTTATCTATCCCGATGTCTTTGAGCCGTCCGAGCACGTGCTGGATGACCGTCTTCGGCATTTGCTGATCCCCCGGTGATTCTGCTCGTCGCTGTAGCTGACGCACACGGCAGTTGGCTGGCCTGTGATGCTCGTCTGAGCAGTAGGAGAGTCCCCGCTGCGTGCCTGATGTCACCACCCGACGCGGGTGAATCCCGCCGGGGGCAGCGCCTTGGTTACCAGGGGACTGGCCCGAAGCGGCTGACGAAGCGGCCGGTTCCCGCGGACGGGTCGGCCGCGGTGCTTGCCTTAAGCTGAAAGAAGTCTTTCCTGTCGGACGCGCCATGAGCAGTGCCGCAGACGACTCCTCCGCATATCCGGTACTGGGCGACGAAGAAGTGGCCATCCTTCGCCGCTACGGCACGGTGCACCGGACTACGGCCGGTCAGGTTCTCTCCGCGGCTGACGATACCTATGACCTGATTGTCGTTCTCAGCGGCTGTGTTGAGGTTGGCTTTCCCGAGGGGATATCCGGCACCGAGCTGACTACTCGCGCCACGATCCAGGCGCAGAAGTTCGGCGCGCTGCTCGCCAGCCCGTGCCGTGTCGACCGGCTGACCGTCTCAGGCGGCAAGTTCAGCGTGCTGCTCACTGACGGCACAGTGCTGTCCGCGCGGACGGTCGTCGCCGCGACCGGGCCGTCTATCGCCGCCTGCCGCTGGCGGGCTGGCGGCGGCTGGAAGGAGCGGGAATTTACTACGCCGCCACGGACCTGGAGGCCGGGCTGTGCGCCGGCACGCCGGTCGTCGTCCTGGGCGGCGGGAACTCGGCCGGCCAGGCTGCGCTCTACCTGGCCCGGCGATGCCCCCGGGTCACGATCGTCAGCAGGGACGACTCGTTCGCGGCATCGATGTCGCAGTACCTGATTGAGCGCGTGGCTGCCAGCCCGCGCATCGAAGTTGCCATGTCCACGATCATCCAGGCAGTTGACGGCGGCGAGCACCTGGAAGCGGTAACCCTCAGGAACACCGTGACGGGCCGCACCAGGCGGCTTAGTGGTGTGGGGCTTTTCTGCTTCATCGGAGCGCTGCCGGCCAGCAGCTGGCTGCCTGAGGATGTCGCGCGCGACGACGACGGATTCGTGCTAACGGACATCGCTGTCCCGCATGGCGTCGGGCGGCCGCGGCTGCCGTACGAGACCTCGGTGGGCTGTTCGCCGCTGGCGACATCCGCGAAGGGTCGATGAAACGCGTCGCGGCAGCCGTGGGCGACGGCTCATCAGTGGTTCGTTCCATCCAACGGCACCTCAGCTTCTGCCGCGAGCCCGCTGCGGTGTAGGCGCCGCAGCGGG
>Ga0335075_10009905_pt1 | contig 14495 bp, 13 predicted proteins | sample Lox_Sample_24_FD_206723 | JGI IMG/M metagenome (GOLD analysis project Ga0335075, IMG submission 206723) | Soil microbial communities from Loxahatchee National Wildlife Refuge, Florida, United States - Lox_Sample_2.4 | ecosystem: Environmental > Terrestrial > Soil > Wetlands | place: USA...
CGCATAGATGCGGGTCACTCGCGCGTCTAGGTATAGCCGGGCGATTGGGTACTCCATTATGTAGCCGTAGCCACCGAAGAGCTGGAGGCACCGGTCCACGACTCGTGCCTGACATCTCAGTGCAGAACAGCTTGACTCGTGCCGCGCAGCGCCCGACAGCTGGCCCTCAAGGTGATCCAAGATCGACTGATCAACCATCGCCTGGCCGGCCTCAACTTCCGCCGAGCACGCGGCCAGCTCGAACTTGGTGTTCTGGAATGAGGCGACGGTGGCACCGAAAGCCTTGCGGTCTCGTGTGTAGTCGATCGCGGCGGTCACCGCGGACCGCGCTTGCGACACCGAGCCGACGGCCACCGTTCAGTCGCTCCTGAGACAGGTTGTGACCAAGGTAGCCGAACGCTTCACCGGAATTTCCCAATTGAATCGCCATCGGACCCCGCACATCGACAAACGACAGCTCGGCCGTGTCCTGTACCTATGACTCCTTGCCCCGGTTTACCCAAACAAAATGGGCTGCAAGCCCATTAACAACCGTGTCGAGGCTGCGCGAAAGATCTCCGCCATGTGGTGATTCCACTTTGATCACGCGCGCGCCAAAGTCGGCGAGGGTTCGCGTACACATCGGCGCTGAAACCGCCTGCTCGAGGGCCACGACTGTAACACCCGCCAACGGTGCGCATGGGGCTAAGTCAGCTGATGGCAAAGCTCTAATCGAATCTCCCTAGTTCCACATACCAGCTCGCGCCGGCATGAACCTCCCGAACCCTCCCACCAAACAGTGGATGGCAAAACCGTACCAAACAGCGTCTGGTTTTGAAAACTTAGTTTCATCGGGACTCGGAAAGGCGCGCGAGCCACACGTGTCGCTGTAGTCGTCGCTCGCTCCAATGGCATAGGTTCCAGATCGCGCGCTCACTGCCCGGGGCGCCATCTGCGCGCGGAGGCATCCCTATATCAAACAATGTATGGTTTTGATATCGTGCCCATCATGACGGCTCTTAGCGGCAAAGTGGCATTGGTGACCGGCGCAGCCCGCGGACAGGGACGCGCGCATGCGGTGAAGTTGGCGTCGGAGGGCGCCAATGTGATTGCCGTCGACCTCTGCGATCAAATCGAATCGGTGCCATATCCGATGGGGACATCCGGGGATCTCGCCGACACCGTGAAGCTCGTTGAAGATACCGGTGCGGGGATTGTCGCGCGTCAAGCCGACGTTCGCGATGCCGGGGCGCTGACGGCCGCGTTGCAAACCGGTTTCGATGAGTTCGGTCGTCTCGACATCGTGGTCGCCAACGCGGCAATCGCGCCAATGACCGCCGACAACGGGTGGCGCGACGTGATCGATGTGAATCTTACTGGGACCTACAACACCGTAGCGACGGCCGCGCCGATCATGATCGAACAAGGCATGGGCGGTGCGATTGTTCTGATTAGCTCCGTTGCCGGCCTCGCTGGCATAGGTACGAACGCATCGGGATCGATCGGGTATGCCGCCGCCAAGCATGGCGTAGTCGGCTTGATGCGGGTTTACGCTAATCTACTGGCGTCACACCGTATCCGTGTCAACTCGGTACATCCGAGCGGTGTTGATACGCCGATGATCAACAACGAGTTCACACGGCAATGGCTTGAGGAGATTGCAGGCGGGCCCGACAAGCAGCAGGATCTGACGAACGCATTGCCGGTGCCCGTGCTCGATCCGGATGATATCGCTAACGCCGTGCTGTGGCTGGTTTCTGACTCCGCGCGCTACGTGACCGGCGTTACCCTGCCCGTCGACGCTGGCTTCACCGTAAGACGGTGATGTTACTGATAGCCATGTCTCACTCTGGTGATCGCAACCGCGAAGACCGCCTACCTCACAACGTATCTCGCGTACGACTGTCTTCGAGATCCCATCCTGTGCGGTTACCCGGCCGCGGTCGATTTGACACCGTGACGACTAACTTGGATGTGGTGTCTAGGTGCGAGGGGTAGTTATTGTCGAGGCGGTTCGGAGCGCCGTCGGATGCGCAACGGCGGACTGTCCTTGGTTCACGCTGCCGATCTATCCGCTGTAGTCGTCAATGCTCCTATCGAGCGGTTGGCAATGAGGCGGCGCGGTTCCGTTACGGCGAAGGCGATTCCGCACGGCGGTACCGCGAATCACGTTCCGCCGTGGAGGCGCTGCCACATCAGCCGGGCAACAGCTACAGCGTCGCGCCGAAAGTCAGATACCCGGTGAACACGGCAAGCCAGAGTCGGTTTAGGGCTATCAGCAGTCCGGTTCCGCTCGTTGGTCTGCATGGTTAGTCGAGGTCGTGGTGGCAGACCGCTTCGAGTTTGATGCCGTGGGGGTCATACCAGAAGGTGGCGTAATAAGGGCTGGGGTATTGCGGAAAATGTTGCGGGGTGTGAATGACCGGGCCGCCGAGGTTGACGACATGCTCGTGAACGGCGTGCACGGATGATCGTCGAGGAACCATGAACGCCAGGTGTTGTAGGCCGGTTCGGTGGTGCGAATAGTCGGACGGTTGAGCCGATGGGTAGAAGAACAGATAGGTGCCGCGTTTGTTGGCGGCGGGCTTGTAGGCGAACTCGTTGTCGGCGTGGAAGAATGGCTCGAAGCCGACCAGGGGCATCAGGGCGTCGTAGTAGCGCTTCGCCGCGGCGAGGTCGGGCACGTTGATGGCTAGGTGGCCAAGCATATGACCACCCGGCTACGTGGTGGCACGACGTAATTGGGCAACGGTTCGGTTTGCATCGGCGAGGGGGTCGGCGGCAGCGCCACTTCGAGGGCCAGTCCGTCGGCCAGCGGCAGGTCAAGGGCTTCTAGTGCGACGCAGCGGGTCATCAACAGACCGGGCTGGGGGTAGCTGGCGATCTGTTCGGCGATTTGCAGTGCCCGGGTCATATGCTGGCTAGGTAGAGCAATTTCGCTGATCAGGCCGAAAGCTAGTGCCTGCTCGGCGACGATGTGCCGGCCGGTGAGCATCAGGTCCAGGGCGCGGGCCAGACCGATCAGCCTGGGTAGCCGCTGGGAGTAGCCGTCGATGGAAGGCACGTCCCAGCGCCGCTCGACGAAACCGAATGTCGAAGCGGCGGTAGCGATTCGCAGGTCACACCACTCCGCCAGGTCCATGCCCGCGCCCAGACACCAGCCATTGATCGCCGCGATCGTCGGCTTGAGTGAGGTGAACCGGGTGAAGCCGATGGTGCCTCCGGGTTCATGCAGGCGCGCGGACAGCCCGGCGCCGTCGTGGAGGTCTGCGCCGGCGCAAAAGGCATCGTCGCCCTGCCCGGTGAGCACCAGCACACGCGCCGTGTCGTCGGCCTCGAACAGGCGGTAACCGGCCAGCAGCGCCTCGGCGGTGTCGACATCGATGGCGTTGCGGCGGGCGGGTCGGGTGATCGTCATGATCGCCGTGGGGCCCCGACGCTGGTAGCTGACCTTATCGCTGTCCATCCTGGGTTCCTCCGATTCTCAACCAACATTCCTGGTCGTCTAAGGCGGTTCATCGCTCGCATGCGCGAGATCTGTTGGCGGCCACACTGTCTGGGATTGGCCGAATGCGTCAGTCACGACTGCGCGCCGTCTAGGCCAGTGAGCGGGTCGGCCACAGCAGCGCACGGACGCGACACACTCATTGCCGGTCGCCATGTCCAGCAGTGCCGGAGGTGGCGGTACGCAGCGTGTCGGCCACGATGCGACCGGTATCGCGCAACGGCTGGGTGCTTCGTTGGATGCGGCTCACCATGATCGCGCCTTCGAGGCTGGCGACCGCAAACGTCGCCAGCCGGCGCGCATGCGCGGGCCGCACCCCCTCACGAACGAGTTGGGCGGCCACCCGGGAACGCCACGAATCGAACACCGCCTGACTGGCTTCCCGTAAGGCGTCGTTGGTGCTGGCGATTTCACAGGCCACCGTCCCGATCGGGCAACCGTCGGCGAAGTCGGACTCCTCCAGCGCTCGCGCCGCCCAGCTGAACCACTTGATCGCCGCCGCCCCAGTATCGGTGGTCTGAGCGAATACCCGATCCAGCAGCTTCTCATAGCGCGCGGCGGTGCGGGCCACGGCGTTGAGTGCCAGGTCTAGCTTTCCGCCGGGAAAAAAGTAGTACAACGAGCCCAGCGGGGCCCCGCCCTCGGCGACGATCTGTTTCAGACCGGTACCGCTATAGCCCTGGCGGCGAAACAATCCTGTCGCCGCGGCCAAAAACCGCTCCCGCGTCGGCGGGCTCACGACGTCACCACCGGATGCGTATCGCCGCCGCTGCCTCTCTGGAGCGGGATGGTCTCGAAGATGCCGAGCGCAATCTGGCGGTCGATCGCGTAGCCGGCTAGCGCCTCGATCTCGAGCTGGTCATCAAGCCGGCGCCCGATCACATCGAGCACGGTCTGCTTGGCTGAGCGCACCGCGGACTGGTGGTGTCCAGCGATTCGGCGGGCCAACGCGATCGCGGCGCTCATCAACTCCTCGTGGGCCACGACACGGGTGACCAGATTGACCTGCAGTGCGCGTTGCGCGTCGATGGGTTCGCCGCTGAGTTCCAGATCTAACGCCACGGCAATCCCGCAGGCATCGACCAGCCGGGAAATGCCACCGTCACCGTGGTGGAATGCCAACCCGACCAAGGGAGTACCGAACATCGCCTTCTCCGAGGCGATCCGAATGTCACAGGCCAGCGCCAGCTCTAAGCCTCCGCCCAGCGTCCATCCATTGATCGCCGCGATCACCGGCTTAGGGACCCGATGCAGGCCGCGGGTCAGGCCGGTGAATCCGACACCTTTAGCGTTGGCGCGCACCGCGGCGGCGTCGGCGTCGGCCCACTGCGAAAACCAGGTGTTGCGGTCTGCGCCGGCACAGAAGGCGGTACCAGTGCCGGTCAGGATCGCCACGTCAACGTCCGCGTCGTCACGAAAGTCAGCCCAAATCTCACGCAGCCGCTGATCCATCGCCGGATCAATCGCGTTGCGCGCCTGCGAACGGTCCAACGTGACCGTCGCTATCCGATCCTGCTTCGCATACCCAACGAAGTCTGCGTTCACGAAGACATGATTATATAGACCGTTCTACTAAGTCAAATCGCGGCGTCTCCGATGCGACGCTGGGCCCTTTAGCTCTCTGGCGGCCATTTTCGGATCTGGCATCAGCTCGACACGGGCGAACTCCGCGAGCTCTATCTGAACTAGCACCGTCAGCTGCCGCGTCAAGACGCTTTGAAGGTGGATCCCGCGGATGTGCGAGTTATGCAACGGCGTTATACTTTTAGCTCGGTGTGGCAAACTCTGTCGTCCGTCAGCTGCCGGGAACAAGGGCCGGCTCGGCAAAGGCTGGCCATGAGGATGGGACCAAAGCCGTGTCGACCTTGATGGCGCTTCCTTCAGCGAGCCCGATGCGGTTCATGACAACCACTACCCAGTCGTGCGTGCCGACAATCTCGGCTACGCGAGAGCCAGATGCGTAAAGGAGACCCACACAAGACATGGAAAGCACAACAGTGACGGAAGTGAACCGCGCGATCATTGAAAGCTTCTACGCGGCGGGTCTACGTGGCGACATCGAGACGATGGACAGCTTCCTCGCGGATGACGTTGTCATTTACGAACCGCCTTACCTGCCCTTCGGGGGCGAATATCGCGGCAAAGGCGGACTGTCCGCCATTTACGCAGCGGTCGCGCAATTGGCGGACGTCACACAGTTCAAGGTCCACTACGTCCTGGTGGACGGCGATCGGGCAGTCGCCGTCGGCGGATTCCCGGTCAACGACACCGGGCAGTTCACGCACTTCGCCGAGGAGACCCGGTTGGTGGGCGGGAAGATCGTCGAGATTCGCATCTACTACCACGACGCGCAGTCTCTGCTCGGTGCCGCCAAGCCCGGCGCCGGTGGTTGAGATGGTCGACACGCGATCACAATTAGGACAGGGGCCCTGACACAACGTCCGGGTGCTGCCGATTCGCCGGGAACACAATCACAGCGGGCGGCGACTAGCCACCCACCGCGCAACTAAATGGTCGTCAGCGAACCGCCCGACAACGACCTGGGAACGTTACCCGGCCCGCTTTGCTCAGCCGCCGGATTTTGTTGTTGCCCCACAGGCGCTTTAGCGGATTACGGCACCGCCGTCGACGGCGATTATTTGGCCCGTCACGTAACTGGTTTCATCGGAAAGCAGCGTCGCAATGGTTGCGCCAATCTCGTCGGGTTGACCGATTCTGCGCAACGGCAGAGTGGCCGAGGCATTGGCTGCCACATTTTCGTCGAGGAACCCGGCGCCCATGCCCTCGCTTGCCGTGGCGCCCGGGCACACACAGTTCGCGCGGATCCCGTTGGGGCCGTAGCGCAACGCAATTCGACGGGTTAGCGCAATTACGCCTCCCTTGCTGGCGGTGTACGCGGTCCCGAAACCGTGCCCGACCAGCCCGGCGACCGAGGCCACGGTGACGATAGCTGCCCCGGTTCCAAGTAGTGGCAATACCGCGCGCAGGACCAGTGCAGTACCGCGCAGATTGACGTTGATAACTCGATCGAATACGGCTAGATCAAGTTGATGTATGTCAACAAGATCACCGGGATCGAAAACGGCAGCGCTGGTGACGAGGCCATGAACCGACCCCAGTTGCGCGGCTGCGGTGGTGATCGCCGCTTGAACAGAGACTTCGTCGCTGACATCGCAATAGATCGGCAACGCCGCGCCCTCGGAGCCCAGTTTCTCAGCCTCCACGCTAAGCGTGTCGACGTCACGATCCAGCATGGCGACCGATCCTCCAGCTGAAACGATCCGCCTACAGGTTCCCAGTCCGATCCCGCTTGCGGCGCCGGTCACTACGTATCCGCGACCGGGGATTCCTCGCATGTCAGGTTCCGTTCTCTGCTACGTCGAGCGGGTCTTGTCGGGGCCGATCAGGGGACGAGGGCTGGCATGGTTTCCCAGCCGCGCACGGTAGAGGTCGTCGACATCCGGGCTTTCGACAGATCGACGTGCCATTCGGGGAAGCGGTTCAGGATCTCTTCGAGGGCGACGCGTCCCTCCAGGCGCGCCAGCGCGGCACCCAGGCAGTAGTGTGCACCCACCGCGAATGACAGGTGGGTGCGGGCGCGGCGATGAATATCGAAAGCCTCAGCATCAGGGGGGAATTGGCGGTCGTCGCGATTCGCGGCGCCGATCAGCAGCGTCACGATGCTTCCCCGGGACACGGTTTGTCCGTAGTACTCCACGTCGCTGGTGACGTAGCGAGATGTGTGCGGCGCTGGCGCCTCCAGGCGCAACAGCTCCTCGATCGCGTTTGGGATTAGCGATCGGTCGGCCACGAGTTCCCGGCGCTGGTCGGGATATTCGGCGAGCACCTTACCCATCCAGCCGATGAGCCGATTAGTCGTCTCGTTGCCCGCCGCGCTCACCAGGGCCACATACATCTGTAGCTCCGCGCGCGTGAGTTGGCGGACTTCCCCTGTCTCGTCTTCGAATTCGACGTTCAGTAGTTCGGTCACGATGTCGTCGGAGGGGTGCACCGTGCGCCAGTCGATGTAATCGGCGAACATCTGGCCGTCGTCGAATCCGCTCGATGCAGCGGCCATGGGCTGGCCCGCTTCGGTGTTCAGGTGCGTGTTGGCCCGCTCGCGCGCCGCCTCGTGGCTTTCCTCCGGGAGTCCTAGCAGCATGCCGATCACCCGCATCGGCATCTCGGCACCCAGGTCGGTGACAAAGTCGAATCTCCCGGTTTCGACCAGTGGGTCCAGGCAGCGGGAACAGAACTGGCGTATGTTGTGCTCGAGCTCGTTGATCTTGCGGGGCGTGAACATCCTCGACAACAGTTTGCGGTGGACGTCATGGCGCGGCGGATCCTCCATCACGATCAGCCCGCGTGGAATCTCCATGTCCGCCTTGATGAATTCGAGCATGTTGCCACGCGCGGAGCTGAACGTCCGGTGGTCCATCAGTGCGCCGTCCACATCGGCATAGCGGCTCAGCGCGTAAAAGTCGTGTTGCTCGTTGTAATAGAGCGGCATCTCCTCGCGCAGCCGTCGAAACATCGGATACGGGTCGAGGGCTAACTCAACGTCGTAGGGATCGAAATGGATGTCCTCAGATGCGCGGACCGTCATGGTCTGGTCGTCCTTTGCGGATGTGGCAGTCGTCAAAGCCCCATTGCGGTTCGACGTCATCGCCGGACCACGGACAATTTAAGCAGGTGCTTAAAATTTGTTAGAGCACATGCTTAACATGCATGCGTGAGCCGGTCAAGGGACGGGCCACCGAACGTACCGCTACCTTTGTCAGATCACGCCAGCGCAAGGATCGAGAGTGCAATCGATGGCATCGCCGCGCAGGATCACCGCATCGGACACCAGGACCCGCACCATGCTGCTGGACGCTGCCGAGCGGCTGATGCTGGAGGAGGGCTGGGCGGCGGTGACCGGCCGCCGCGTCGCCGATGAGGCCGGCCTGCGGTCCCAGCTTGTCCACTATTACTTCCACAGCATGGACGACCTGCTGTTGGCGGTGTTCCGCCGCCGGGCCGAGCAGGGCTTCAAGGGACATGCCAAGGCCCTCCAATCGCCACAACCGCTTTGGGCCCTGTGGCGGATCTTTAACAATCCTCCGTTCAGCGCTTTCACCATGGAGCTGTTCGCGCTGGCGAATCACCGCGCGAAGCTACGAGCCGAGCTGACCCTCTACGCCGAGCGGTTCCGTGCTGCACAAACTGCTACTTTTGCCAAAGTCCTCAAGAACTACGGCATCGACACGAGCCGGTTGCCGCCCGTGGCCGTGTCGTTCCTGATGACCGGCGTACCAGGAATGCTCTTCATGGAGCGGGCGGTCGGCATTTCTGGCGGGCACACCGAGATCGTGACGCTGGTAGAACGCTACCTACGAGAACTGGAAGGCGATCCACCTCCCGGCTGACGGGATCGATCGTCGCCACCGTCGCAGGTCCTCGCAAGACCTCCTGCTGCGATGATCGACGGATACCATCTACCCCCAGTGTCTCGCATATCGCGCCGAGACCCGTTATGTGCGAACCATTTTCGCAGACGAGCACCCACAGCCATAACGTCGCTGCCGTAGATGCGTCGGCTACTTGCTGCGTGAGGGAGGACTCGCGGCGGTTTGTGGCGTCGCCACCCAGCCGCGTGCTCGTAGCCGCCATTTTGCGCCGCGTCGCTTAAGCCGACGTAGGTCGGCACGTCGTCGGCTGACATGCTCATACGAGCACACCACACTTATCGAGTGCTACTAGACAACTTACGCGGATACGTGTTACCTATGGAGGGGTGACCGCGACGTCGTCGGCAGTTGGGTTCTCGGGTAGGCGTGGTTGCGTCATGTTGGCGCGTGTCAGTCGGTCGGGTCGTCGTGGTCGACGCGGGTAGCGCACGGACATGGGCCCGCCAAGCACTGCGGGGGATCGGCAACTCCCTCTACACGCCGCTGTCGGGGCTCGACGGTGACGAAATTGATTGGGACGCTTACCGAACTCTGGTTCGCTATTGTGTCCACAATCTGCGCCATCCGATGCTCTGGGTCACTAGCGGAGTTGCCGAGTTTTGGTCACTGACGATCGCGGAACGCCAGCGACTGCTTGAGGTCGCGATCAAGGAAGCCCGGGAAATCAACCCCGATGTCGTCATCCAATCGTGTACCGCGGCACTGTCAGCCAAGGATTGCCTAGAGCTGACGTTGCATGCCCAAGCCGTCGGCGCCGACATCGTATACATCCAGACGCCGATGATGGAGGTGCACGCTGGCGAAGGCGTGCTGCGGTTCTTTCGCTATATCGCTGAGCGCACCGACATTGCACTGGGCATGTTCAATTCACCGTCATCCGGCTACGTGCTCACCGCAGCCGAAAGTGCGCACATCGCGGCGGAAATCCCCGCCGTCTGTGCCACCAAGGAGGGGGCGTTTCGACCCGCCAACAGCCGCCTGCTGCACACCCTGGCACCTGAGCTCGTCATTTGGGAATGCGACACCACGGTTTATCAAGCGGGTTGGCTGCGGGCGGGAATCGTCGGACCGGCTCAGTTGGGTACTACTGGCTACCTGTGGGAAACACCCGCCCGGCCGGTCCTGTCGCACTACTGGGACCTGATCTGGAACGACAAACTGGTCGAAGCGATGGACTACGCCCGAGAATCGGGACTCGATCAGTTTTCGGCAGAGATTTCGCCCTGGCTTACCCGCTATCCCGGGCGCCCCGACTACTTCACCCATTGGTGCGGTGCGTTCAAGTTCGCCGCCTCACTGCTGGGTCTACCCGTCGGGAATTTCCCGGAGTCGCGCGCGCCACAAGCGGAGCTCCCTGATGAGGCGCGGAGACAAATGCGCGAAACTTACTGCCGATTCGGACTTCTCGAGGCTTGAGTTGCACGATGGTCACACCGATCGAAACCGAAACAGTCGACGAATTTGCGGGCAGGGCAGGCGAATGGATCGCAGCGAATCTAAGCCCCATCGACCCGCACAACCCGCCCGTGGCCGACCGGGGCAACGACAACGCGTGGACGCATGCCCGTGGGTTGCAAAAGCGTTTGTACGAAGGCGGTTTCGCTGGCATCTGCTTCCCGCGCGAATATGGCGGCCAGGGATTGGACTACGCCTACCAGCAGGCGTTCAATGCAAAGGCCATCGGCTACGAGATGCCGCTCATCCTCAATATCCCGAGCTTCACGATCTGCTGCGCGACGATTCTGGACATGGGCAGTGAAGAACAGAAGCGTCAACACATCCCGGCCTGTCTGCGAGGTGACGAGGTGCTCGCGCAGCTGCTGTCCGAACCCAACGGAGGGTCCGACCTGGCAGGCGTGCTCACTCGCGCGGAACGCCGCGGTGACAGATGGGTGATCAACGGCGCCAAGACGTGGACTACCGCCGGCTTTGCCGCCGACTATGGTCTGTGCCTGGCCCGGACGGACTGGGACGCACCCAAGCACGAAGGCCTGACGATGTTTCTGGTGCCGATCAAGCACCCTGGGATCACCATCAGACGTATCAAGCAAGTCAACGGTTCGACAGAATTCTGTGAAGAGTTCTTCGATGACGTCGATGTAGGTGACGAAGCAGTCGTCGGAGAGGTCAACCGGGGATGGGATGTCGCTTCGCGACAACTACATCACGAGCGGCGCACGATGGGCAACGGCTCGGAGTTTTCCAGCGGCTCAGGCAGCGAGGGACATCAAGATGCCGCAATCGACTATTGCGAATTGGCACAAGGCACGCTTCAGGCTGACGACATTCGGATACAAGAGATGGCCGGCCGGGCGCTCGTCCACCGCGAGGTAAGCACGCAACTGAGCCAGTTCGTCTACCGCGCCATGGTTGACGCACAATTACCGCCTGCAGCGGGGGCGATCATCCGGCTGTTCCATGCCGACACGGCGAACCTGGAGACCGACACAGCGATGGCGATCGCGGCGACCACAGCAGTGGTTGGCCATGATTCCGCCACACTTCAACTTGGAATCCGTTATCTGGCAAGGCAATCGGCCAATCTCGGCGGTGGCACGACCGAGATCGCGCGTAACGTGATTGCCGAACGGGTTTTAGACCTCCCCCGGGAGTATGCCGCCGACCGTGGCGTTCCATTCAACCAGGTGCGACGCAACCACGCGTCGGGATCGGCCCGCACCTGATGGCGACAGGCGAAAGAGGGCTGCGCGACATCAGAGAACTCGCCGACGATAGCGAGGCTTACCGGGAAGAGCTATTCCGGCGCTGGACAGGGCTGCTCAGTTACCGCTACATCGGACGTAATCATTCACCCATGAACATCGGGCCACGAGACGACACGGTGCGGATACGTCGTGACATGCGCAACGACGGCGGCGGAATCATGGCCGCCCCGTTGGCGATCGCATCCCCGGAGGGCTGTCAGACCGACCTCGTGGCGGTGCCGAACCCGGTGATTTCCTGCGTGCAGATCATCGACCCTGGTTTTGACATCACTACCTTCGAAGTCGTCGATTCGGGCAATATCCATCAAGGGAGGACCGTGGGTTATGGTCGCTGCCTCATCGTCGACGCCGAGAATCCCGACCGCGTGCTCGCGTTCATACACGGGCAGGGCGTTGCCATCGGCACGCCGCCGGACGGCTTGGAGAAGTTTGACGTGTCTGGTACCGAGCTGGTGATCGAGGACAGTCCCGACCTGCCGCCGTTATGGCAGGCGTTCGGTGCGTTCAAGCGCGATGACGACCGCTGGATGCTTCCCGAGCTCAGCGTTGAGCTGGCCTCGCCAGATGCCGCTTTGCACATCGGCCCGCAGCATGTTCTGCTCGAAACCGCGGCCATCGACCTCGCAGCAGACTTGGCGGGAACGCGAAAGTTACAGGTCCAGAGCTGGCAGGTCATGTTCATGGCCAGAGGCAAAGTCGGTCCCTTCCGTGCTGAGGGTGTGGCGTACCAGGGCGCTTCCGGAAGTATCGGAGTGCGCCTGCTCGTCCACGACGAGGGCAATAGCGATCGTATGATCACCACAGGCTCGGCGGTGTTCGAGGTGTTGCCCTGATCCGACGTCAGCGCCGCTGAACAGCAATCACGATCGAGGTCGCTCAGAATGCTTCAGTCACCCCGACTGCACGGATGGGACGCCCAAAACCCCTACCACGACCTGCGGCACCCCCAATGACGCAACGACATCCGACACCTTTTGAGATCGCGTGGCGGGGCGATCTTTTTGCTAGCTATGGTCATAACGTCGCAAAGCGGAGGACTTAAGAATGAGCGATGCGGATGCAGCCTCTATCCAAGCGGATCGACGCGAGTGGATTTCGCGGCATCACGAGATGTACCTGAGCTCGGCGGGGACGCGGGGACACATAATGGACCTGAGAGATATTGGTGGGCACGCACTAACGGCGCACTGCTTGCTTCGGACCAAAGGCCGCCGCTCCGGACGGGTTTACATCAACGCCTTGATCTACGGGATCGTCGCGGGCGAAGTCGTGGTCGTCGCATCGAAAGGCGGTGCCGACCTTCATCCCGACTGGTACCTCAACATGCGCGAGATGCGTGAAGTCGAGTTCCAAATCGCGACCCAAGCATTCCGGGCCAGCTGGCGCGAGCCCGAAGACACTGAGCGCGAGGCAGTTTGGACCTTCATGGTTGGCGTATACCCGCCATACGCGACCTATCAGGCCTCTACTGCTCGAGTGATTCCGCTCGTGATGATGCGACCACTCGAACCGATCGGAGTGGTCAGGACTACCGACGATTCACCGATTGGAATTAAAGATCATCGCTGATAATTTGCGAGCTGAGTCCAGCCCCGTCGATATCGTGTATCAGCCAACGTGGGATTAGCCGACGTTTCCGTTGCAAAACGCGCGGTGATCATTTGTATCAATCCCCAGCGCGCGCCGCCCCACTATCTTCCCACCACGAGGCCATCCATAGTTCCTTGTTCGCGCCATTCCTTCAGCAAGTCGGCAAAAGCGTAGAAGCCGGGCCCATATTGCTCACCCAGGTAAGAGCGGATCCCCTCGCCCCCTCCCCCGCCTTCGTTGTTGAAATAGCCTGGTGTGCAGTCCAACTGAAACTGGCTGAGGTCGACAGCGGTCTCGCGCATGGTACTCACCCAGTCGTCCTGCGCAGCTCGGCTCGGTTCGACAGTTACCGCCCCGCGCGCCAGCGCCTCGGCGATGATGTAGGCGATGTGCTCAGCCTGCAGTTCGTAGTTTGCAGTGATATTCGCTGATACCCCGACCTGGGTGAAGCCGGTGACGAACAGGTTGGGAAAACCGTGGCTAGTCATGCCATGAAAGGTCTGAAAGCCGTTGTCCCAGTGGTCAAAGAGTGATAGTCCGTCGCGGCCGTCGATCCCGTCAATAGAGTAGCGGCGGCTGATCTCGGTCGAGATCTCAAAGCCGCTGGCGTAAATGATGCAGTCGACCGCGTACTCGTCGCCATCGGCGACCAGCCCCTTTTCAGTTGCAAGTGGCACACCTTGGGTAGCCGACACGTCAACCAGGGTGACATTGGGCCGATTAAACGTTGGCAGGTAGTCGTTGTTTGAGCATGGCCGCTTACAAAAGAATCGGTAGTAGGGTTTGAGCGCCTCGGCTGTCTCGGCGTCCTCGACGATACCGTCGATGCGGCGGCGCAGCCGCTCCATCATCTTGTAGTCCTCCTCCTCCTGCAGTTGCATGAACCGCTCAGGAGTCATCTCAACGGGATTCTCTAGAAGAATCCGCGCGGCAGTATTGCGACCGAGTTCAGTCCAGAAGTCGCATACCAGATCCGCCGGCGCCGCGGCGCCACCTTCGAAGGTCAAGGCATGGAAATTTCGGCGTCGTTCCTCCTGCCAGCCCGGCTTCAACATCATCACCCATCCGGGATCAGGCACCGCGTTGTCACGCTCGCAGACAGTGGAAGGTGTGCGCTGAAAGACGTAGAGATGCTTGGCGTAGCGGCCGAGAAATGGGATGACTTGAACGGCACTCGCGCCCGTTCCTATGATCGCCACCCGCTTGTCGGCCAGCTTGTGCAGTCCGCCCGATATGTCTCCGCCG
>Ga0335075_10009906_pt1 | contig 14492 bp, 11 predicted proteins | sample Lox_Sample_24_FD_206723 | JGI IMG/M metagenome (GOLD analysis project Ga0335075, IMG submission 206723) | Soil microbial communities from Loxahatchee National Wildlife Refuge, Florida, United States - Lox_Sample_2.4 | ecosystem: Environmental > Terrestrial > Soil > Wetlands | place: USA...
GCGCATGCCGCGGTTGAACACGAACCCGGAGACGCGGAACGGGTCACCGCCCGGCGGCTCGACCTTGATGACGTCCGCGCCGAGCTCGGCGAGCAGCGCCCCGGCGTACGGGCCGGCGACGAACGTACCCATGTCGAGCACGCGGATGCCGCTCAGCGGGCCCTCGGTGACCGGCGGCTGCCCGTCCGGCGCCGCCTTGGGCGCGCGCGGCGCGACGACCCCGTCGTGCTGGCCGAGGCCGGGCGCCGGGCCGCGGACCCGCCCGGGCGCGCCGGTGAGGTTCACCGGCACGCCTGGCATGACCACCGGGCCGCGCTCCGGGTCGTCGACCTCGGCGCGCATGCCGATCGCGCGGACCTGCGCGTGGTCCAGCCACCGGTCCCGGTCGTCGAGCGGGCCGCAGGGGATGCCGAGCCCGGACATGAGCTCAAGCCACTCGTCCCTGTCCCTGGCCAGGAAGGCGGCGGAGGTGAGCTCGTTGGCCCACAGGATGTTGTCCGGCCTGACCAGGTTCTGCACCCGGCCGCCCATCCGCTCCTCCTGCAGCATCCACGAAAGGCCGAGGATGCCGAGCAGCGCCGTCTCGAACTTGGCGCCAAGCGCGCCCGACGCCAGCCACTTGCCGTCCCTGGCGACGAACCGCGTGTAGGTGGGATGGCGGCCGCCCGGGCCGATGGCCGTCGGCGGGTCCGGCAGCGCCGGGTCAACGCTGAACGACCCGATGTTCGCCTCCATGACGGCGTTCACGCCCGACACGCTGACCAGCTGGCCGAAGCCGGAGCGCTCGCGTTCGACGAGCGCGGCCACCGCGCAGACCGCGGCCCAGACGCCGTGCACCTGGAGCAGGAAGCGGGCGACCGACTCCACGGGGCCGCCGTCGTGGGATGACTGGCGCCACGCGACGCCGAGCGCCGCCGCCAGCAGCCCGTGCGATTCGGCGCCGCCGTGCCAGGGAGCGTCTCCCGCGTACGGGGGGGTCTCCACCAGAACCAGCCGGGGACTGTCGCGCAGGAGCCGCCACCGGTCCAGGCCGTAGCCGGCCAGCGTGCCGTTGTCTGACACCAGGCACACGTCGGCGCCGGCGATGAGCTCGGCCAGCCAGCGGCGGCGGGCGGGATCCGCCGGGTCGGCGATGACGCCCTTCTTGCCGCGATTCCAGGCGGCGAATCCCGGCTGCGGCCGCGCGGGGTCGCCGGCCGGGGTCTCCACCTTGATGACCTCGGCGCCGAAGTCGGCCAGGAACATGCCGACGACCGGTCCCGCGATCCCCTGGCTGAGGTCGACTACCTGAATGCCTTCAAGGACGTCCATGACCGCCTCATCCCGCCGGTGCGTCAGTTGGTGCCGAGCTGGCTGGAGAAGACGCTGCCGGGCAGGCCGTTGGCGGCGGGCCTGAAGCTGCCCTCGATCGCCTGCGCGAGCCGGTCGTACTCCCACGGCGCCGGCGCGCTGAGCTGCCTGATGATCGTCGGGTTCTCGTACAGGCCCACCTCGAACCCCGCGGAGGACAGCACGCGGCCGGTCAGCCAGTCCGATCGCTCGCTCGCCAGGTAGAGCGCCACCGGCGCGATGTTGTCCGGCGACATCCGCAGGTCCTCCGCCGCCGGCCGCTCCTCGCGCTGCACGCGCTTGTCCGCCGGCACCGTGGCGGTCAGCCGGGTGGCGGCGCCCGGCGCGATCGCGTTCGCGGTGACGCCGTAGCGGGCCAGGCCCTGGGCGAGGGAGTAGGTCAGCCCGACGATGCCCATCTTGGCGGCCGCGTAGTTCGGCTGGCCGGGCGACCCGTCGAGGCCGGACACCGAGGTGAAGTTGATGACCCGGTAGTGCCCCTGGGGGTTGCGCTGCTCGCGCCAGTACGCGGAGGCCGGGCGGACCGTGGAGTAGTGCCCCTTCAGGTGAACCCGGATCACCTCGTCCCAGTCCTGCTCGGCCAGGTTGAAGATCATCCGGTCACGCAAGATGCCGGCCACGTTGACGACGATGTCCAGCTTGCCGTACTGCTCGACGGCCGTGCGCACGAGCCGCTCGCCGGTCGCGACGTTGCCGATGTCGCCGCCGTCGGAGACCGCGGTGCCGCCCGCCGCGACGATCTCGTCGGCGATCTGCTTGGCCGGGCCCTCGTCGCTGCCCGAGCCGTCCGGCGCGCCGCCCAGGTCGTTGATGACCAGCGACGCGCCCTGCTTGGCGAACAGCCGGCTGATCGATGCGCCGATGCCGCGCGCGCCGCCCGTGATGATGGCTACCCGTCCGTCGATGACGCCCATGTGCTTCCTCTTTCCGTTTTCTGGCAGCTAGCTCGTTTCTGGCAGCTAGCTCGTGAAGGTCATCCGGCCCCGGTCAAGTACCGGTGCCCCGTTGCTCGTGGTGCGGAAGTAGGCGGTGCCCCCGTCGGCCCAGATGGAGATGGTCAGCTCGTCGCCGGGGATGACCGGGCGGGTGAACCGGCCCTCCATCGAGCCGAACCTGGCGGGCTCGGACCCGCAGACGGCGTGCAGCAGCGCGCGGCCGGTGTACCCATAGGTGCACATCCCGTGCAGGATCGGCCGGGCGAAGCCGCCCCTGGCGGCGAACTTGGGATCGGAGTGCAGCGGGTTCCTGTCCCCGGTCAGCCGGTAGAGCAGCGCCTGGTCCGCTGGTGTCTCGTAGATGACCTGCTCGTCGGGCGGCCCGGACGGCATCGCCCAGTCCTGGCCGGGTCCGCGGTCGCCGCCGAACCCGCCTTCGCCGCGGATGAAGATGGACCCGCGGGTGGTCACCAGCGGCTCGCCCGTGGCCGCGTCCACGGCCGTGGACTCCGTGACTACGAGCGCCGCGCCGCCCTTGTCGTACATTCCGGTGACGCGCGACACCGACCGGGAGGTGCCTTCCGTGGGCAGCGGCCGGTGCAGCGTGAAGGCCTGCTCGGCGTGCACGAGGGCCGCGGGGTCGAAGTCGCCGAGGCTACGGCCGCGCCCGCCGCCCGCGATCATGGTGCCGAACGTCGGCAGCACCTTGGTCGGCACGCCGATGGAGTTCTCCGTGGTGAACTCGAGCTCGGCCAGCGGGTCCGCCTGGCCGGCACCGACGCCGAGCGCGTACAGCAGCACGTCGGACGTGCTCCAGGACCTCATCGCCGGCTCGCTGTCCACGCCGATGAGGTCGAAGTTGAGCGACATGTGGTCGGTTCTCCCTTCCGCGTGAGTCCGTCATGGCTTCCGCGTGAGTCCGTCAGGGCTTCCGCGTGAGCCCGTGAGTCCGTCAGGGCCTGCGGCTGGACAGCACGAGGCTGCCTGCCGCGGCGAAGAACATGCCGACGCCCTGCACGAAGCTGACCGTCACGCCGGGCACCTGCACGGCCGCCTGGCCGCGCAGCTGGCGCACGGCCTCCTGGATGGCGAACATCCCGTACATGCCGGTGTGGGTGTAGGACAGGCCGCCGCCGTTGGTATTCATGGGAAGGCTGCCGCCCTTGCGGGTGTGGCCCTCCGCGATGAACGCGCCCGACTCGCCGCGGCCCACGAAGCCGACGTCTTCCAGCATGTAGAGCGGCAGGTGGGCGAACGCGTCGTAGCCCATGAAATGGTCGATGTCGGCGTGGCCGACCCCGGCCGTGGCGAACGCCTCCGCGCTGGCCCGGCGGAAGGCGCCGAACGAGCCGGGGTCGTCCATCTGCGACATCAGCGGCGCCTCGCTGGACTCCCCCGAGCCGAGCAGGTAGACCGCGTTGCGACCGCCCGGCAGGTCGGCGGCGCGCTCGGCGCTGGTCAGCACCAGGGCGCCGCCGCCATCGGTGACCACGCAGCACATGTCGCGGGTGAACGGGTAAGCGATGGGCGGACCGTCGAGCACCTGCTCGACCGTGACCGGCTTGCGGCGGAACGCCCGCGGGTTGTCCAGCGCCCACTCACGCTGCGCCACCACCACCTCGGCGAGGTCGCGCCTGCTCATCCCCCGCTCGTGCAGGAAACGCTGCGCGGGGACGGTGAAGGTCGCGTACGGTGCGAGCGCGCCGAACGGCGCCTCGAACTGGCCCTGGGCCGAGGCGGGGTTCGTCCGGTAGCCGCCGACGCCGACCCTGGACCGCCCGGACTCGCCGTGCGTGATCAGCACGACGCTGGCCTCCCCGGCCGCGATCGCCGCGGCGGCGTGCCGGACGTGCAGCATGAAGCTGCACCCGCCGACCATCGTGCCGTCCAGCCACCGCGGGGTGATGCCGAGGTGATGCGAGACCTCAAGCGGCAGCGGCCCCGCGGTCGCCACCCCGTCGACGTCGGCCGCGGTCAGCCCCGCGTCCGCCAGGGCGAGCAGCGCCGCCTCGGCGTGCAGCTGGATCATCGAGCGGTCGGGGAGCACCCCCACCTCGCGGGTCTCGCTCGCGCCGATAATGGCGACGTTCCCGCCGTGCATGCCCGTCACCGCGGCTCTCCTTCGCTCATCCGGAACACCGGCAGCGCCTGGTCGCCGCGCGGCTCGAACTCGACCCGCACCCGGCCGTCGAGCGGCAGGTGCCCGGGCTCGGGCGGGACGCCGACGATGTTGGTGAGCATCCGCGGTCCCTCATCCAGCTCAACCAGGGCGATCACCTGGGGCTCGGCCGGGTCGGCAGGCGGCAGTGGCCGGTAGTTGATGACGTAGGAGATGAGCCGGCCGGCGCCGGACACCGCCTGCCAGGCCACGTCGGCCGACTGGCAGTACCGGCAGAACGGCCGGGGATAGAAGTAGTGCCTGCCGCAGTTGTTGCACCGCTGTACCCGGAGTTCCCCGGCCAGGGTCCCGGCCCAGAAGGGCTCGGTCTCCGGCGTCGGCACCGGCACGGTCCCGCCTGCCATTCAGTCTCCTCGCTCGCCTGTGAAGTCGTCGATTTCCAGAACACATTCTGTTTAACACGTCCGCCAAGCACGGTCAATGCCCGAGGCAGACTTGGTCGAGCCACGCCGACAAACTCTCCTCATCTGAGAGATAGTCGTATATATATTCGGAACGGATTGGCGTGACTCTCGGATCAGATATGAGAACTTATTCTCGCTGACGAGCGGTCAGGTCGCGTCCAACGCGGGCCGTTCGCCCCGCGGGTCCTGGCCGCCGGCCGCCCGCGCGCCGGCGCGCGCGGCCTGTGCGGCCGCCGAGCGCTGAATCAGCGCGGCGCGCGCCCGGGACGGGCGGTAGTAACCGCCGAGCCCGTACATGCACAGCGGGATGAAGGCCAGCATCATCACGATGCAGCAGATGAACCAGATCCGCCAGCCGTCGGCGGTCGCGACGGGCGAGCCGATGATGTGCGGGATGAGCAGCCCGCCGATGACCGAGGACAGCCGGTTGAAGACACCGAACACGGCGAAGGCGGTGCCGACCAGCGCCGGGTTGATCCGCTCGGAGTCCTCGCTGTAGGCGGCGTACCACGGGGAGAACCCGCCGCCCATGCCGATGGACCAGAAGACCAGCGGTATCGCGAGCCGCGCGTAGCTCGGCTGGTTGGCGGTCATCACGAAGATGATGGAGATGACGACGATGACCGCGCCGAGGATCATCACCGGCTTGCGCACAAGCAGCCGGTCGGAGATAACACCGAAGCCCACCAGGGCGACGCAGTTCGCGGCCCAGTACAAGGTGCCGAGGTCGTTGGCCGACGCCAGGGACAGGTGCTGGACCTCCACGTTGTACAGGGTGAGGAAGCCGGACGCGGTCACGAAGATGACGAGGTAGAACATCATGGCCAGGTTGGCCGAGATGATCCGCGGTGTGAGCACCTGCCGCCACTTCGACCAGCCGCCCTTGGCCGCGGCGAGCACCCGCTCCGCCTCGCTCGCGTCGGTCTGCCGCTCGATCACCCCCTCGTCCGCGCGGCTGGCAACCACCTGGCCGCGCAGGTGCGGCGGCAGTTCGCGCAGCAGGAACAGGAGCACGACGAACGTGCCGAGCGCGGCCCCGCCGACCAAGTGCAGCATGACCCGCCAGTCGGTGGTGTGCGCGAGCAGCCGGGCGGCGAAGAAGCTGATCAGCAGGGCGCTCGCGCCGGTGCCGAGGGTGTTCACGCCCATCGCCGTGGCCCGGCCGGTCTGCGGGGTGAAGTCCCGCATGAGGGTGGGGGTGCCGACCAGGGCGATGCCGTCGGCGAAGCCCATCACGCAGTACCAGACCGCGAACTCCCACTTGGTGTGCGCGCTCGGCACGCCGAAGTAGGCGATGAGGCCGGCGACCAGGGCCCCGTAGACGATGAGGTTGGCCCGGCCGATCCGGTCGGTCAGCGAACTGAAGTAAGCGGTGGCCGCGCCGAACAGGCCCGCGACCACGATCAGGTAGGAGTAGAAGTCCGTCGACATCCCCGTCTGCCCGATGAGCAGCGGGGATATTGAGCCGATGACCAGGCCGAGTGAGGTCAGGCAGATGCCGCCGGCCGTCACGAGGAAGAGGAGCCCCCATCGCAAGGGGCCCTTGGGGTAGGCGGTGAGGTCACGCTGCCAGAGCCAAGAGACGTATCTGCGCTGCGCCATTGCATGCTCCTGAAGAGGTTGCCCGCTTTGGCTCATGCTGACACTCAGTTCTGGTTTTAGGCAATACTGAGTTTCAGAAAAATGGGATTGAGTCTCTCAAGGTGCCGCTCTATCTGCGGGATTCGCCGACAACAAGGACAGTCTAGACGGCAGAACCGGTACTGCTTTTCGATCAGTCTGTGTTCAGCCGCGTTCGGCCGCCGGCCGCCAGAGGCCGACTCCGCCGACGGCGGCACAGGTCACGGCCCGCAGCGACCGCAGGTGCCGCAGGTGGGCCACGACCTCGCCGAGTGCCGCCTGGTGCTGGAAGGCGGACAGCTGGCCCCACGGCCGCGACCAGCTGACCTGCCTGGCCACCTGCCAGGCGGTGTGCCCGGCGGCACCCGACCCGACGATGACCGCCGCCTCCCTCAGCCGCTCGTGGTGATGGTCCCTGAGGGCGTCGAGCCGGTCGTCAAGGCCGGCGAACCGGTACTCGTGCGCCGGGAGCACCTCCCCCGGCGCGGTTTCCCGCAGCCGCTCAAGCGAGTCCAGGTACGCGGCGAGCGGCTCGGACTCCAGGTCGTAGGCGGAGACGTTCGGGGTGATCCGCGGCAGCACGTGGTCGCCGGTCAGCAGCAGCCCGTGCGTCTCGTCGTGGAAGCACAGGTGCCCAGGCGAGTGGCCGGGCGTCCAGACGGCGCGCAGCCGCAGCCCGGGCACGTCGACCAGGTCGCCATGCCCGAGCAGCCGGTCGGCCCTGGCCATCGCCGAGCGGGCCATCGCCGCCGCGGCCCCGCGCTGCGCCTCGGCCCTCATCTGGCCCATGTGCTCTTCCGGCGCACCGCACCAGCGGAGGTAGCCGAAGGTCGCGGCCCGCCGGCCCGGGCGGCTGAAACCGGCGAGTTGCGCGTCCTCGCGCTCGTGCATGCCGATCCACGCGCCCGACTTCTCGCGCACCGCGCCGGACAGGCCGTGGTGGTCCGGGTGCACGTGGGTCACGAGCACGGCGGTGACCGCGCCGAGCGGGACCGAGCACTGGCCCAGGCCGTCGGTCAGCGCCTGCCAGCTCACGGGCGCGTCCCACCCCGGGTCGACCAGGACGAAACCGGAGGGGTGCTCGATCAGGTAGCTCAGCACGTAGCGCAGCGGGCTGTCGGGGATCGGGACGGGCACCGACCACACGCCGGGAACGACCCGTTCGGCCGGCGGCAGCTCCCCGCGCAGCCATGCCTCCCGCTGCAGCGTCCCGGTCACCCGCATCCGCAGCTCATCCCCCTCCGCCGTCGGGTCGGTTGACACCCGCACCCGCGTGTGATTCGCTCAACCCGAGATAAGCATAACCGATTTCAGTTCTCAGGCCACTCTTGAATACCAGACGGAACTGCGGTTTAGCAGGGGATGGACCGGCATGAGCGAGCTATCCGTAGCCGATTTCCGAAACCGGGCGCGAACCTGGCTGGAGCAGAACGCGCCGCGCCGGGGAGGCGACGACGAGCCGGGGCGCGCCGAGATCGCGACCCAGAAGGCCTTCCAGGCCAAGCTCTACGACGCCGGGTTCGCCGGCCTCACCTGGCCGAAGGAGTACGGCGGCCAGGGACTGACCAACGCCGAGCAGATCGCGTTCACTCAGGCGGCACGTGACTTCGCGCTCCCGGTCGGCGCTTTCGTTATCGGACTTGGCATGCCCGGGCCGACCATACTCGAACTCGGCTCCGAGGAGCAGAAGAAGCGGTACCTGCCCAGGCTGCTGCGCGGCGAGGAGATCTGGTGCCAGCTATTCTCCGAGCCGAGCGGCGGGTCCGACGTCGCCGCGCTGATCACGACCGCCGTGCGGGATGGCGACGCGTGGGTACTCAACGGGCAGAAGGTATGGACGTCGGGCGCGCAGTACAGCGACTACGGCGCGGTCATCGCGCGCACCGACCCGACCGTGCCCAAGCACAACGGCATCACGATGTTCATCGTGGACATGCACGCCCCGGGCGTGACCGTTCGCCCGCTCAAGGTCGCGACCGGCGCCACGCCGTTCAACGAGGTTTTCTTCGACCAGGTGCGGCTGCCCGCTGACTCGGTGATCGGCGAGGTCAACGACGGCTGGCACGCGGCCGTCGTCATGCTGCGCAACGAGCGCGTGGCCATCGGCACCATGGCGGCACCGCGGACCAGCCCGCTCTCGTACCACTCGCTGAGCGGCCTGGCCGGCCGCCTCGGCCGGGCCGACGGCGGGCTGCGCAGGAAGCTCGCGGAGCTGTACGCGCGCGAGCGCTCCGTGCGGCTCTTCGGCCAGCTGCTGCGCGAGGAGGCCATGGCCGGCCGCGACCCGGGGCCTCGCGGCTCGGTGGCCAAGCTGGCCGGCGCCGAGCTTGGCGTCTTCGCGTCCCTGGTAGCGGCCGACGTGCTAGGGCCGGCGGCGGCCGGGTCCGACAGCGCGGACGTCCGGGCGGTGCTCAACGCGATGATCAGCGCGCCGGGCGGGTCGATCGCGGGCGGGACCAACGAGATCCAGCGCAACATCATCGGCGAGCGCGTCCTCGGCCTGCCGAAGGACCCCGGTGTCGATCGCAGCACGCCGTTCAACCAGCTGCGCGTTGGAACCCTACCTAAGAACTGAGGACCGGCGATGGCACTGATACTTAACGAGGACGAAGAGCAGTTCAGGCAGTCGGTCCGGCGCCTCGTCGCCGAGCGCAGCCCGGTGACCAAGCTGCGCGAGCTGATGAGCTCGGGCCAGCCGTACGACGCCGACGTGTGGAAGCAACTGTCGGCGCTCGGGCTGACCGGGCTGGTCATCCCGGCGGAGCACGGCGGCGCGGAGGCGGGCTACTCGATCCTGTCGGTGGCGCTCACCGAGCTCGGCGCGGGCCTTGTGGCCTCGCCGCTGCTGGCCGGGACGCTCGCGGCGGGTACCCTGCTGCGGCTCGATGACGAGCAGGCCAGGGCCCGGCTGCTGCCAGGAATCGCCGGCGGCGAGCTGATCGCGACCGTCGCCGTCGAAGCGGGCACCGGCGCGGTACGCGCCGACGGCGACGTGCTGACCGGGGAGATCGCGCCCGTGCTCAACGGTGCGCAGGCCGACGTGCTGCTCGTCCCGGCCGCCGCGGGCGACGCCACGGTCCTGTTCGAGGTCGCGGCGGGCACGCCGGGGCTTGCGGTCACGCCGCTGCCGAGCCTGGACCACAGCCGTTCCCTGGCCCGCGTCCGGCTGGACGGCGCGGCGGGCACCCGGCTGGCGGGCGACGCGGTCGCGGCGCTCGGCTTCGCGGCCGACCTCGCGAACCTGGCGATCGCGTCGGAGCAGCTCGGCGGCATGGCCGCCTGCCTGGAGGAGACCACCGAGTACGCCAAGATCCGCGCCGCCTTCGGCCGCCCGATCGGCTCGTTCCAAGGGGTCAAGCACCGGCTGGCCGAGCTGCGGACCACCTGGGAGCTCGCGCACGCCGCGCTGCGGGACGCGGCCCGCGCCGCCGACTCACGCCCTGCGGACTTCCCCCGCGCGGCCGCCGTCGCCAGGATCGCGGTCTCCGCCGACTACGTCGACGCCGCGATCGCCACCATCCAGCTGCACGGCGGCATCGGCTTCACCTGGGAGCACGACGCGCACCTGTACCACAAGAACGCGATCTCGCAGCACGCCCTGTTCGGCGGGGCCGACGCGCAGCTCGACCGGCTGGCCGCTCTCCTCGCCGCTTCCTAGTCCTCAGCGAACGGGCGTGTTCACCGCGTCCGGCGCCACTCGCCCGAGCTCCTCGTCGACCACGTCGTCGGGGAGCTCGAGCAGCTGGCAGCCGATCTCGATCTGCGCCTCCACGTCGGCCACGGAGTAGGTGCCCGCCAGCCAGCGTCGCGTCGCCGCGCCCTTGATGTCGAGGACCACGGTCAGCAGCTTCTCCTGCTGCTCGCTCAGCGGGCCGCCGCCCGCCGCGACGTGCCGCATGATCCGCCGGTGCGCGTGCTCGGCCGCCTCGATGATCGAGCTGTAGCTGCGGCCGCCGCCGGTCAGCGCCGAGGTCAGCGCCGCGGTCAGGCGCTGGTTGCGCTGCTCCGCGCGGAACTCGCGGATGAGATGGGCGGCGACCCGCTCGCGGGCCGTGTCGCCCCGTGGCACCTCCGCGGACACCCGGCGCCAGGCTCCCTGATACCGGGACAGCGTCACGGCGAGCAGCACGTAGTCCTTCGAAGGGAAGTAGCGGTACAGCGTCGCGAGCGACACCCCCGCCCGCTGCGCCAGGTCCTTCATCTGCACGGCTTCCTGCCCGCCGGCGGACAGGATCTCGGTCGCGGCGGCGATCACCCGGTCGTACCGTGCCTGCTGCACCGGCGTCTCAGGAATCGCCGGAAGGTTCTCCTGGCTCACGTAGCTAATCTAGCCGAGTGGCTGGGGCGGTCCTCCGGCCGCCACTTCGGGTGAGCGGGCGCCGCCGCCTCCGCGTGCCACCGCGCCGCGATCGCGGCGGGATCGTCCTGCCCGCGCGCGGGCGGGGCAGCCACGGGTGCCGTCGGCGTCGCGGAGAACCGGGGTGCCGGGGCGGGCTGCAGTACTCCGTCGCGGGTGACGAACGTGCCGCGGGCGGCGATATGCGGGTGATCCGCCGCCTCGCGCAGGCCGAGGACGGGCGCGACGCAGGCGTCGGAGCCGTCGAAGACCCGGGTCCACTCGGCCTGCGTCCTGGTCGCGAACGCGCCGGCGATCCGCTCGCGCAGTCCGGCCCAGCCGCCCCGGTCCTGCTGGCGGGCCGGCTCCTCGTCGAGCCCGAGCCGGGCGAGGAGCTCCGCGTAGAACTTGGGCTCAAGGGCGCCGACCGCCATGTGCCGGCCGTCCGCGGTGGCGTAGACGGAGTAGTACGGCGCCCCGCCGTCCAGCAGGTTGACGCCGCGCTCGTCCTTCCAGCCGCCCGCGGCCAGCATCCCGTGCGTCATCGCGAGCAGGTGCGCGGCGCCGTCCACGATCGCCGCGTCCACCACCTGGCCTGGCGCGCCGCCCCGCACCGCCCACAGCGCGGCCAGCAGGCCGATGACCAGGTAGGTGCTGCCGCCGCCGAAGTCGCCGAGCAGGTTCAGCGGTATCCGCGGCGGGCCGCCCTCCTCGCCGATCGTGTGCAGCGCCCCGGTCAGCGCGATGTAGGCGATGTCGTGCCCGGCCTGCTGCGCCATCGGCCCGTCCTGGCCCCACCCGGTCATCCGCCCGTAGACCAGCGCCGGGTTGCGCGCGAGGCACTGCGCGGGCCCGAGCCCGAGCCGCTCGGCCACTCCCGGGCGGTACCCCTCGATCAGCGCGTCGGCCGCGGCCACCAGGTCGAGCACCGCGGCCACCGCGTCGGGGCGCTTGAGGTCGAGTACCACCGACTTCTTGCCTCGGCCGAGGACGTCGAACCGCTCGGCGCGCGGCTGATCAGCGGACGCCGGGCGGTCCACCCGGACGACCTCGGCGCCCAGGTCCGCGAGGATCATCCCGGCGAATGGCCCCGGCCCGATCCCTGCGAGCTCCACGACGCGGCAGCCAGACAGCGGACCCATGCGAACTCTCCCCGGTATCTGAAACTCAATTATCAAGAATTATTTAATGAAATGCCAGCATAACTGGTATTTCTATAAGCCTTCTAGATGAAATCTGAAACCGATTATGATCTCCGGGCGGCGCGGCGTCAACAACCGCCCGCCCAGGATCCCACGCACCGCACGGCCGCCGCCACGGGGAGGAACGGGCGCGGGCAGGGGAACCTCGCACCCGTTCTGGATGATGATCGTTATTGATTTTTCTGCCGGGAACCTACGCCTCGGCCGTCGCCGTGGCCGTCTCGGCCGCGTGCGGTTCGCCGCCCGCGGTGCCTGCCGCGCCGGCCTGCGGGCGCTTGCGGACCAGGGTGAATACCGCGGCCGTGGCCAGCAGGCCGAAGCCGGCGGCGACGAGGTACGCGGCGTCAAGGCCGTCCGCGAACGCCCGGTGCACGACCGGGGCGAGGGCGGGAGTGCGGGCCAGGACCGCTTGGGCCTGGCCGCCGCTGAGCGCCGCCGACAGGCCGGTGCCCGCCGAGTGCGTAAGGCCCGAGTCGAACACCTCGCCGAGCACCGCGATGCCGAGCGCGTAGCCGAGCTGCCTGAAGGCGCTCAGCGCACCGCCGGCCATGCCCGCCTGCTGCCACGGGACGGCGGACATCGCCGTCGAGGTCAGCGACGCCATGGCCAGCCCGGCGCCGATCCCCACGAGGACCAGGCCGGGGATGACCACCGGCCAGCTTGAGTTCTCTCGCAGCACCGCCTGGGCCCCGGCGCCGACCGCGATGACGAGCAGCCCGGTGCCGACCATCCAGCGCGGCGACGTCCGGTGCAGGAAGCGGCCGACCTGGCCGGACACGAGGAAGGCGGAGGCCGCGCAGGGCAGCACGACCAGCCCCGCCTTGATCGCGCTCAGCCCGAGCACCGACTGCAGCCACAGCGACTGGTAGGTCATGGACGCCCAGGCCGCGGCCGACAGCAGCGCGCCGGCCAGCAGCATCGCGGTGAACGTGGGGTTGCGCAGCAGCTTCAGGTCGAGCATCGGGGCCGCGCGGCGGCGCTCGGTGACGACGAAAGCCACCAGGGCCACGGCGGCGACGGCGACGAGCGCGATCGTCTCCGTCGACGTCCAGCCGCCCCTGATCAGCGCGTACGTGAGCGCGGCGGCCGCGACCGTGAAGGACACCATGCCCGGCACGTCGATGCGCCTTGGGTGCGGGTCCTTGGACTCGCCGATGACCCGCAGGGTCATCGCCACCGCGACGACGCTGACGGGCAGGTTGACGAGGAAGATCCAGCGCCAGCCGAAGTTGGCCGTGAGCAGCCCGCCGATGATCGGGCCGACCGCGGAGGCGGCCCCGTTGACCGCGCCCCAGATGCCGAAGGCCATGCCCCGCTCGCGCCCGGTGTACGTGTTGCTGATCAGCGCCATCGTGGTCGCGAACATCGCCGCCGCGCCCACGCCCTGGACGCCGCGCGCGGCGATCAGCAGGCCGACGTTCGGCGCGAGGCCGCAGGTAAGCGAGGCCGCGGCGAATAGCACGAGGCCGATGAGGTAGAGCCTGCGGCGCCCGAACCGGTCGGCGACCGCGCCGACGGTCAGCACGAGCGCGCCGAGCACGAGAGCGTACAGGTCGATGACCCACTGCAGGTCGCTGAAGGTCGTGTGCAGTTGCCGCGCCATGTCGGGCAGCGCCACGTTCACGATCGTCACGTCGACGAGCAGCATGCAAGCCCCGGCGCAGATCGCCACCAGGGGCCACCACTTGCGCATCGCTGGTTCCTTCCATTCATTCATCCGCCGGCCCCCTCGTCATCCACCGTTCTCGATGGGTAGACGATCGGCCGGCCGCCTGCGGGACAGCGCGCGTCGCCCGCCAGCGAGTTTCGCGCTCATGCCCCGTGGAGACCCTTCCCCCGGCCTCCTCGACATACGATCTCCTCCCTGCGGCCGGATCACTAGTCACATCGACTAGATGCGCCGGTTCTCGACATTTGCTAGGCTCTGTTTGGTGGAAACCATCACGGTCGACGATCTCGACCGGCAGCTCACGCAGTGCCTCGGGGTGGACGGCCGCGCGCCGTTCAGCGCGATCGCCGAGGTTCTCGGCGTGTCCGACCAGACCGTCGCCCGCCGGTACCGGCGGCTCCGCTCGGCCGGGGCCATCCGGGTCGTCGGCCTCAAGTACCCCAAGTCGGCCGGGTACGCGAACTGGTTCCTTCGGCTGCGCTGCGTCCCCGGCTCGGGTGAGGCGATCGCCGCCGCGCTCGCGCGGCGCGCGGACACGGCGTGGGTGCAGTTGCTTTCCGGCGACACCGAGGTGCTGTGCTCGCTGCGCGGCGAGGCCGCGGACGGCACCGAGTCGCTGCTCACCCGGCTGCCGCGGTCGGGGCGGATCGTCGCGGTGACCGCGTACTCGCGGCTGCACATGTTCACCGGCGGGCCCGACGCCCTTGGCTTCATGGACGTCCTGCCCGCCGCCCGGGTCGAGCCGCTGCGGGTCCCGGTCCGCGGCCGGCCAGCCCCCGCCGACGTCGAGGAGACCG
>Ga0335075_10009907_pt1 | contig 14490 bp, 12 predicted proteins | sample Lox_Sample_24_FD_206723 | JGI IMG/M metagenome (GOLD analysis project Ga0335075, IMG submission 206723) | Soil microbial communities from Loxahatchee National Wildlife Refuge, Florida, United States - Lox_Sample_2.4 | ecosystem: Environmental > Terrestrial > Soil > Wetlands | place: USA...
TTTTGAGGCCGCAGACTACAGACTGAAGGCTACAGGCAGGACGCGTTGGCCACCGCCTGTCTTCGACATCTGTAGTCTGTAGCCTGCGGACTGTAGCCTTTCATGATCCTCCTCATCGACAACTACGATAGCTTCGTGTTCAACCTGGCTCGCTATTTCGAGCGGCTGGGGCAGCGGACCCGCGTCGTGCGGAACGACGCGATCACGGTCGACGAGGTGGCCCGGCTCGCACCGGCGGCCGTGGTCCTTTCGCCGGGGCCATGCGGGCCGGCCGAGGCGGGTTGCTCGCTGGAACTGGTGCGGCAGGTGGGCGACCGGCTGCCGATCTTGGGCGTGTGTCTGGGACATCAAACGCTGGGCATGGCCTTGGGTGGACGCGTGGTCCGCGCCGCCGAGCCGGTCCACGGCCGCTGCTGGCCGATCTATCATGCCGGTGGCGGTATCTTTCGCGGATTGCCCAGCCCGATGCTCGGCTGCCGGTATCATTCGCTGGTCGTCGAGCGGGCGTCACTGCCCGACGAGCTGGTGGTGACCGCCTGGACCGACGACGGCACGATCATGGGGCTCGAACACCGCGAGCGGCCGCTGGTGGGGATCCAGTTTCATCCGGAGTCGATTTTGACCGATTATGGCTATCCGCTGTTGGCGGCGTTTTTGAGCCGTGCCGGCGTCCCGCTGCCCGCCGAACTGCCGGCGCTCGACAGCGAGCGGGCCGAGCCGGCGACGATCGACTTTTCGCCCCCCGCGGGACCGGTCACTTTTTGAAGGCCAGTCGGCAAATTTGCCACGGCAACTCTTGAGGCGCGCGAATGCCGTTTGTTCTGGAAGGTCTGGTCACTTCGGTCGCTGCCGACGGCGCGCCTCACCTGGCACCAATGGGACCGGAAATCGTCGGCCCGCCCGGCGCGATCGAGCGGCTGGTCCTCAAGCCATTTCAAACGTCGACCACCTATCAGAACTTGCGGCGTGCCGGCTGCGGCGTGTTTCACGTGACCGACGACGTGGAACTGCTCGCCCGGGCGGCGGTGGGTGGGCTGGCCGAAGCGCCTCGGTGGCTGGCCGACCACCCGACAGAGGGCCGCTGGATTCTGGCTGACGCCTGTCGCTGGTATGCGTTCGAGATTCGTTCGCTCGACGATCGCGCCGAGCGCGTGCGGATGGAGGCCGAGGTGGTCGCCTCGGGCCGGCTGCGAGATTTCGCCGGCTTCAATCGCGCGCAGTTCGCCGTACTCGAAGCGGCCATTCTGGCGACGCGCGTGGCGTGGTTGCCGCCCGACGAAATCTTTGCTCAACTTGACCGTCTGCGGCCGCTGGTCGAGAAAACCGGCGGAGCGGCGGAAGAGCGGGCGTGGGCGTTTCTGGCCGAATTCTTCCGCGCTCGACTGGGGCGCTGAACGCCCGCGACGAGTGTCACGACGGGTACGCGGAAGGGGGACAGTCCCATTTTGCTGCGCAAAATCGGGACAGTCCCCTGCAAGCCGCGCCGTAGCGGCAGAGCTAACACACCGAAACGTCATGTCCCACCTTGTTCGCGTTCACGCACCGAGCCGATTGCACTTTGGCCTGCTCGCGCTCGGCGCGCCGGCCCAACGGCAATTCGGCGGCGTCGGCGTGATGGTCGATGCGCCGGGGCTAACGATTTCTTTTCGCGCGAGACCGGCGGGCGCCGGCGAACGATTCACGGCCGTGGGCCCGCTGGCCGAGCGAGCGCTGGCTTTCGCCCGGCGGTTTGCCGAGCATGGCTTCGAAAACGCGGCCGGAGACGCGCTGGGCTGCCAGATCGAAATCGAGTCGGCGCCGCCGGAGCACGTTGGCCTGGGGACGGGCACGCAGTTGGGACTGGCCGTGGCCGCCGGCTTGGACCGATTGGCCGCCGGTGGGGCAGGGGGCCAGCGCGCCACCGACGACGAAGCCACACCCTGGGCTGCACGGATCGGCCGTGGCGAACGCTCGGCCATCGGCACGCATGGGTTCGCCCGCGGTGGGCTATTGGTCGAGGGAGGCAAGCCGGCCGGCGGCGGAGTGTCGGCGTTGGTGAGCCGCGTCGAGCTGCCCGAGACGTGGCGGTTCGTGCTCTTGGTCGATGGCGAAAAGCGGGGCTTGTCGGGGGCCGAAGAGCGCCGGGCGTTTGCCGAGCTGCCGCCGTCGCAGCCCGACATCACGGCGGCATTATGCCGCGAAGTGCTCATCGATTTGCTGCCCGCGGCATTGGAAGGCGACTTCGAGGCCTTCGGCGAAAGCGTTTATCGCTACGGCCACGCGTCGGGACTCTTGTTCGCCGAGCGGCAGGGGGGGGCGTATGCCGCCGGCCGCGAGACGGAACTGGTCGCCTGGCTGGGCTCTCGCGGCGTGCGCGGCGTGGGGCAAAGCTCCTGGGGACCGACGATTTTCGCTCTCTGTCGCGATTCGGCCGAGGCCGCAACGCTGGCCGCCGACGCGACGGATCATTTCGCGGGCCTGACCGCGACCGTTGCCGCTCCGGCAAACCACGGCGCGCGCATCGAATTCGAGTGAAGACGCGCGAGAACCGCTGTCTTTTAGAACTCGACGCGCATTGAATTGAACCACGGAGGACACAGAGGGACGCAGAGGACGCGCAGAGGCGAAGCGGAAAGGCGCTGCCTTACCAAACGCGAACGACGCGCGCGAGCGATTGAGTTTTTTTCTTCTCTGTGGTCCTCTGCGTCCTCTGTGGTGAGATTCTTTTGCCTTCTTCCTCAAGCCTCACGCCTCAAGTCTCATTCACTCCTTCTTCTCCAGCGAGCGCCAGCGGATGTTGCGGAGGCCAGCCGAGGTGGCGTAGGAGCAGATGCCGAGCGGGCGCGAGGGCTCGACTTCGGTGCGGATCGAGATTTTCTTGCCCGTCGTGTCAACGTCGACCTGTTTCTGCCGGTCGATCCAAGCTTCGATCTTGTGGTCGGTCACGCGGACGCGGATCGTGTACCAGCGGCCTTTTTCGAAGGCCACGAAGCGGGTCGTTTCGTTCCGCACCGCGTCTTTGCCGTCGAGGCTCGACAGCCCGACCACGCCGCCCCCCCAGCCGCCGACGATGAAGCTGCACGGCGAATCGCCGACCGGGAAGGTCAGGCCGCAAAAGAAGTCGATGCCGTCGATCCGCCGGGCTTCCAGCTCGACTTCGTAATCCATTTTCGGCGGCGGGCCGCTCCAGGTGATGCCGGTCAACTCGTTGCCAAAGCCCAAGCGAATTTGACCGTCGTCGATTTCGACTTCGCCCTGGCCGGCGAATTTCGTCGGCTGCCACTGGCCAAGCGTTTTGCCGTCGAACATCGACACCCAGGCGTTGGCCGGCGCGACTTCGGCCACGGCCGCCTCGACCAATTCGATCAGTCCCGCGTCGACGAACTGATCGCCGGCGGTTTGATGGCAATGCACGGCCAGCAGGTTCTTGCCCGGCTTCAGCGCGCTGCGGGCGGCGTTGTCGAGCGGCAGCGTGTAATACTCCTGGCTGTAGCCGGCGCGGTCGGCGATGAGGCGGCCGTTGATGTAGACCTGCACGTCGTCGTCGTGCCGCAACCGCAAGGCCGCGGTGCCGAGCGGGGCGGCCACGATTTCGAACGGGCGGCGCAGCCAGACGTCGGTTGTCTTCCAGGCCGTACGGGGATTGGCGCCGGGTTGTTCTTCTTTGCCAAAACCGCCCGGCCCGGTTTGCCACGCGGAGTCGTCGAAACTCGTCACGTTCCAATTGTCGCCCGGCGTGTCGAACGTAAAGCGCCAATCCTGGCCCGACGCTTCGCTGGTGGCGACGATGTTTTTGCGCTCGGCGAACTGGCCTCTCGCGGCACGCACCGCCTGGGCCAGATCGAGCTTGATCTCGGCCCGATCGTAGGTCACGAGGCCATTGGTTTCGGTTTCGACGTCGGTAAGCTGCGTGTAGACCGCGGCGGCCAGCCCGGCCGATTCGTGCAGCTCCCACGTTTTTTGCCACAAATCGGTGTAGCGGCTCGTGAGTTCGTCGCTGGCCAGCGCACGGTTGCGCACCCAATCGGCAGCGCCCCAGCGGTGGCCCTCGACCGCGAGGCCCAATCCGCCAAATTCGCCGAGCACGGTCGCCCGGGCCGAATCGGGCGTGGGGGCGAGCGGACCAGGATAAACGTGGGTGTCGAGCACGTTGCCCACGCCTTTGTCGGCCCAGCCGCTGGCGTCGGTCACCAGACGGGTCGGATCAAGCCGGTGGATCTTTTCGGTCAACCGCTCGGTGTCGAACTGCCCCCAGCCTTCGTTGAACAGAATCCAATGCACGATCGAGGGATGGTTCTTGCGGCCGGCGATCATGCGCTCCAGTTCGACTTCGAACTGCCGCTGGATTTCGGGCGTGTTGTTGCTGGCCGAGGGCATGTCTTGCCAGACCAACAGCCCCAACACGTCGCACCAGTAATACCAGCGATCGGGCTCGACCTTGATGTGCTTGCGCGAAGCGTTGAAGCCGAGCTTTTTGGTCAGTTCGACGTCGTATTTCAGGGCGTCGTCGGTCGGGGCGGTGTACAGCCCGTCGGGCCAAAAGCCCTGGTCGAGCGGAGCGGTGATGAACAGCGGTTTGCCGTTCAGCGCGATTTGCTGCCGGCCGCTGTCGTCGCGGACGAGCGAAATCTTCCGCAGCCCGCAATAGCTTTCGACCCGATCGACCACGCGGTCGCCTTGCGAAATAGTGACTTCCAGGTTGTAGAGGAACGGCTCGTCGGGACTCCAGGGCTTGGGGTTCGGAATCGGGATGGTGATTTCCGTGCCGGGCGTGCCACGACGACGGGCGACTTCGGTACTGTCGACGCTCACCACGGCTTCGACGCGGTCGGTGTCGGCGGTGCCTGCTCCGACCACCGTCAGCTTCACCGCGCCGGCGTCAAAGTCGGGCACGATCTCCAAGCGCTCGACGTGGGGGGCCGAAACCGGCTCGAGCCACACGGTTTGCCAAATGCCGGTCGAGGGGGTGTACCAATAGCTGTCAGGCTTGTCGACTTGCTTGCCGCGTGCTTGCGTGCCCGATGACGACGGATCGAACGCAGACACGACCAGCCGCTGCGGGCCGGTGGGGTTGAGGGCGTCGGTGACGTCGAACGTGAAGGCGTCAAAACCTCCCTTGTGCGTGCCGAGCTCGTGTCCGTTCAGCCATACGGTCGCCCGCCAATCGACGGCGCCGAAGTGCAGTAGGATGCGTTTGTCGTGCCAATTGGCCGGCACCTCGAACGTGCGGCGGTACCAAAGGTGATGCGCCGATTGCATCACGCCCGACAGTGCCGACTCGACCGGAAACGGCACCAGGATTTGCTGGTCGAACTTGTCGGGCGGAGCAACCTGCTCGCCGCCGCCGATGGCCAGCTCCCACAAGCCGTTCAGGCTTTGCCACTGCGGGCGGACGAGCTGCGGCCGAGGATATTCGGGATGAGCGTTTTTGGGCGAAACGTCTTTGGCCCAGCGCGTCATCAGCGGGGCGACGCCCGGTTTCCATTCGTCGGCCAGGGCGCTCGCGGCCGGCAGGCAGAGCAGGGCGAGCGCAAGGGCAGCGCGGCGTAGAGGGGGACGGAGACGCATGGTGGATGGTCCGGTTAGCTAGGTGCGACTCCGTACAGTGTAATCGCCGGCCGCGCTGTTTTCGATAATCACCCCGGTCAGTGCGGCGATCGCCGGCGCTTGCAAAACGTCGATGCGCACACCTTTCAGGCTTTCGACTTCGATCTCCAAACCGTCAAGGCAAGAACCGCGCAAATCGACGTCGGAAAGATTCGTGCGAATGAAGCGGGCGCCCGTCAGGTTGCAATCCCGCAGCGTGACATGCGTGAGCGATGCCCCCTCGAACGTGGCGTTGGAGAGATCGCATTTTTCAAACCGGCAGCGTGTGAGCCTTGCCAAGGGAAAGACCGCGTAGTCGGCCTTGCAGTTGAGCCAGGCGACGTTTTCCAACCGGCCTTCCGCGGCGACGAAACCCGTCAAGCGGCAACTGGCGAATTCGACTCTCGAAAATCGCGTGCCGGTCCAATCGGCGGCCGACAGGTCGCACGACGCGATTCGGGTGTCCTCGAACATGGCGCTGCGCAAGCTGGATTTCGCAAGCACCGTCTTCTCGATGAGGCAGCGGTCGAAGCGGATTCCAGGCAGGGGTCGCCCCGAGTATTTCAGGGAGGAAAACAGAAAGCCGCTGTACTCGGACTCGACCAGCTCCGCGTCGGCGGGAAATCGCTTGAGCTCCGCGCCGTCGTTCAGATCGGGAGGTGTCAGCTTGAGCGAGGTCTCGGGCATGCGGTGAGTTTAGCTAGCCGGGAGTCGCGGGTGGAGTGTTTGGCGCGCTCGCGCCGCCCGCCGGGGCTTTCGCCCGCTGTGCCGCGATCAAGTCGAGGCGTTCTTTCACGATTTCTTCTCGCCGTTCTTGCAGTCCACCAACTTTGAACGAAATCCAAAAACAGCGCACGGCCAGCAAAAACGCGATCACCATGCCCAGAATCCACGTTTCAGGCGATCGTGTATGGCCATTCCACAAATCCCACGCATAAAGCGTCACGGCCGTAACCATCAACATGGCGACTTCTAAGCTGAACCATTCAAGCCGGACTTTGCCAATGCGCATGATTTGACGCCTCGCTGGTTCGGTCTGGGCGGTGGCGAAACAACACTCGCATTCTATCCCGTCGGACTGGCGGCAGCACGCCGGCATGCACCGGCCATCGGAAAACCCGCAAAACTTGACCCTGCTGCCGCCGGGCCTTAGGATTCGGGCGACTTTTCACCTCGATCTCGCCGGGCAGCCGATCCTGATGACAACCGACGCCTGGGGAGTGGTCGACGAATACTACGATGCGCTCGGCACGCATCGGGTCACCTCGCCCGAGACGCGGGCCACGATTCATGCGGCAATGGGGGTCGAGCCGGGGAGCGAGCGCCGCACGCCGCCCCCCGTGCTGGTCCTGCGCAGTGGCGAGCAGCATGGCGGCGAAATGCACGGCCAGCTCGTGCTGGAAAACGGCGAGCGCCGCGAAGTGTCGGGCAGTTTGCCGACGGACCTGCCGACCGGCTATCACGATTTTTTTGCCGCCGCGGGCGACCGGAATCCGGCCGGCCTCAATCCGGCCGATGGCCGGCCGCTGCGGATCATCGTCAGCCCGGGCCGCTGCCACTTGCCGGCGGATTTGAGGATTTGGGGCTGGGCGGTGCAGCTTTATGCGGCCCGCAGCCGGGCGAGCTGGGGGATGGGCGATTTCGGCGATCTCGCCCGCCTGGGCGCGTGGGCCCGGCCGCTGGGGGCCGGCATGCTGGTGGTCAATCCGCTGGATGCGGTCGCGCCGACCCTGCCACAGGAATCGAGCCCCTACTATCCCAGCAGCCGGCGGTTTTTGAATCCGATCTATCTGTCGATCGAATCGGTGCCGGGCTACAGCGAGTTGGCGGGGGAACTCGCCCCGCTGGCGGCCGAGGCCCACGCGCTCAATGCCGAGCCGCTGATCGATCGCAGCCGGGTGTGGCAACTCAAGCTGACGGCGCTGGAAAAACTGTGGCGGCGTTTCGGCAGTGACGACGCGTTTGAACGATTCGTGGCCGCCGGGGGCGCGGCGCTACGAAGCTTCGCCACGTTTTCGGCGCTGGCAGAGCGGTTTGGCGGCAACTGGCACGTGTGGGACGAGGCGTATCGCGACGCCGGATCGGCGGCCACGGGGCGGTTTGCGGCCGAGGCGGCTGATCGCTGCCGGTTCTTCATGTGGTTGCAGTGGCTGGCCGATCGGCAGTTGGCCGCGGCGGCCGGGCAGTTGACCGTGATGAAAGATCTGCCGATCGGGGCAAGTCCCGATGGCTTCGACGCCTGGGCCTGGCCAAACCTGCTGGCACGCGGCGTGGCGATGGGGGCCCCGCCCGACTTGTTCAACACGCAAGGGCAGGATTGGGGACTGCCCCCCTTGGTGCCGCACGCCTTGCAGCGGGAGCGGTACGAGCCGTTCGTCGAAATCGTCCGCAGCAGCTTGCGGCACGCCGGCGGATTGCGGATCGACCACGTGATCGGGCTGTTCCGCTCGTTTTGGGTGCCGGTCGGTTTCGGGGCCCAGCGCGGGGCGTATGTCCGCTATCCGGTTGACGACCTGCTGGCGATTCTGGCCCTGGAAAGCCAGCGTGCCGGGGCGATCATCATCGGCGAAGACTTGGGCACCGTCGAGCCGGGCACGCGGGAGCGGCTGGCAGCGCACGACATCCTCTCCTACGCGCTGTTGTACTTCGAGCGCTCGCGGCCGAGCGACTTTCCGCACAAGGCGCTGGCCGCCATCACGACGCACGATCTACCCACCGTGGCCGGTCTGTGGAATGGCAGCGATCTGGCGGAGCAGATGGCCCTGCACCTTTCGCCCGACCCGGGGGAAGAACGGGCGCTGCGGGAACGGCTGATGCAGCTCACCGGATTGGGGCCGACGGCGTCGATCGACGAGATGATTTTGGGGACACATCGGGCGCTGGCCGAGGCGCGATCGATGGTCGTGGCCGCGACGCTGGAAGACGCCTTGGCCGTGGCCGAGCGGCCGAACATTCCCAACACCACGTACGATCGCCGGCCGAACTGGTCGCGGGCGTTGCCCGTGCCGATCGACGATTTTGCCACTCTCGAGCGGCCGGCGAAGCTGGCGGAGATTTTGTCGGGCCAGCGGCGAGGATGCTTGGCCCAAGAAAACGCAAGCTAAATGTTTCTAGCCAATCCGGCCCGGCCCTCACTCTCCGGCAAGATGCGGATATCTGCGACTGGCCCTTCGGCGTAACCATGGAGGACCCACGAACCAGTGGGAAGGCCGGCGCCCACGACTCACCTACTTGAAAAAATGTCGCGACCCCGCTAGACTTCTACCGCCTCTGTCTAACCTTTCAACCATGTCTGTCAACCATACCTGGAGGCGCCCCGTGCCGACGCCGCAAGATAATGGCGATCCCATCCAGCTTTATGACTACCTAGGCGTGGGACAAACGAATCAACTGTGGAAAGTTGAGAGCATAGAGAGCGACTGGGTTCATTTGGTATGTGTCGCGAGCGGCAAGGTTCTGGATGCTGTTGCCCCAAGCGTTGGCAGTAACGGATGCCTTATCCAGCTCTGGGACAACTTGGGCGACGACGAGTCGCATTACAACCAGCATTGGGAGATAGTTTCGTCCGGCGCCGCGGGCGCCGTGTTCCTCATATGCCGTGCTTCACCAGGGAAAGTGCTCGATGCGACACTCGAAAGCGTCGACCAGAACGGGTGCGTAGTCCAATTGTGGGACAGGTTTGACCCGCCTCACCCGAACCAGACGTGGAAGATTAATTCCGTGGGCGGCGGCGCGAACTACATCTCGTCCGCGGATTCCGGGAAGGTTCTGGACGCAAAAAACGAACCGGATCCACCAAAACCGCCGTCGCACCCAAACCCCGCGTGCAAGTGGATCTGGGAATCCGACGGCATGGGTGGCGGGAGCTGGGTTCTGCAATGCGGGTAGGCAATCAGGCCACTGGCCAATCGCAGACGCCGATATTTTGGCGGAAAGTGCGGCGATTTGCAGTCGAGATGCCGACGCAAGAAGCGGAATGGGCGATGATTGCGGGTGCCCGCATTTGGCGAGTTTTCGAGCAGCGAATGGGACTCAGCGGGGCTTTTTCGCCGCACCGGGTTTGACCTGAGGTTTGCCCACGTTGCGTTTCAGGTGCTCGGGTTTGGCCGCCGGCAGCTCGGCGCCGACTTCGCCGGCACGACGAACAAAGGCCGCCCACCACGCGTCCGGCGCTTTGCCCTCTGCGTGAAGTTCCGAGCACCGGGTGATCGGATTCACCAACATGATGTGGGCGAATTCACGGATCCCGTCTTCATGGGTTTTAATGAAGCCGAGCTCCTTCAGTTTGAATAGGCGCTCGCGCATCGTACGCTCGGCGCGGGTGCCGTCGTAGCCGGCAGAGTACGCGAGTTCCTTCTCGTTGGTGATGCTGACCAAGCCCTCGTCGAATACGCGGGCCCAGAGTTCGAGGTAAAGCAACGTCGGGTCGAGTCGACCAGAAAGGGAGCGGATAAGGCCCATGATGAGCGGCAAAAGCCGCGGTATTGTAGTGAAACCCTTATTCTTCGTCCTGTTCCAAAATTCGTCCCCGGAATTCGGCCAAAGCTGCTCGCGCAGCGCGTGCCGCTTGGTCGCCTGCCGATTCCGTCTTGGGCTGACTGGGCCGAGTGCGGCAGCGAGCGTTGTCATAGCGGTCGCCTGGTATTATGATGCAGTTCTCTAACAATGAGTCGCCGGGCGGTGGCCCCCTTCGCCCGAACGACTGTCAGCCTGTCCGTGGTATGGACACACTCTGGCAGCCGATCGGAGAGGCGAACCGCCCGGCGGCTTTCTTATGCTCGTGGGGTTGGCCGTTGGTCTTCGGCTCCTCACTTCCGCGATTATCCGCGTTTTGGTTCTTCCGTCAAGCGATCGGAATTACGGCTACCAATGGACGCTCGTTGCGATTGTCTGGGAATATTAGGCGATGAGTCGGCATTTCCGTTCGACCGATCGCAGATGAAATGGCGATTTGTCGCGCAGAATCATTCGATTTCTCGGGGTTCGCTTGAGCAATTGGGTTCTCCTAGTCCTCCAATTGTTCTCCATTCGTACTCGGTCGTGATCGTCCGTGATCCGCCCCCTTCCCCGCCGAGACTTGGCTTGATGCGGGGCCTGGAGCGCAACCGGCGCCAACGGCGCGTCTCCAGCCGCCGCGCGACGGATGGTGAAAACCATTGCACGAGCGGCAACTGTAGAAACGGCCTGCGCCAGCCGATATGTAGCCGGGCATAGCCGCCGGCCCGTGGTCGAGATAACCACTGGTGGGCCGGACGCCGGTGACGGCGCCGAGAGCGGAACGGAGACGGTCCTATGGGGTCGTGGACCTTTTCACGTTTCCGCCTGGCGGGCGGCGAGGACGTGGGCGATGACGGACTCCATCCGCGATTCGTCGCAGAAGGGGGAGAGGACGTACGACTTGAGGGCCACGATCGGCTCGCCGTAGTCGGTTTGGCGATAACAACTGGTGAGCGAGATCACCACGCCGTTGCCCGACAGGGCCTCGGCCTGCACGCGGGCAAAAATTCGCCGGTTGTAATCGTTGTGGGCGCGCAGATGGTCGCGGTAGCTGGAGTCGTGCTGTTCGCGACCCGGCACCGTGAACGTGTTGACGCCGGGCGGGTAGGCTCGAAACAGGGTGACGGGACCGACGTTCTGATGGTTGAGCACCGTCAGATGGGGGTTCGATTCGATCCGCTCGCGGAGCACTTCCGACATTTCGACCGCGTGGCCCAGCAGCACGCGGTAACCTTCTTTGCCCAGCAGCAGCAGGTTGGCCAAGGCCGACATCGGGCCCAAGCCGCTGCGAGTCGTTTCCAGCGTGTAGAAACCGGGATGATGCTCGCCCGATTGGTAGAGATAGGGCATCGTGTCGCGCGGCCGGGCGATCAGCTTGAGGTCGTCCTCGCGGCGGACCAGCACCAGCGCCGAAACGTACGGGGCGTAGCCGGTCTTGTGGAAATCGATGCCCACGGAATCGGCCAGCGGCAAATGCCGGATGCGGTCTTGGGCGGCGGCCAAAGCCCGCACGGTGCGGCCGCGAAACTGGAGCGGATTGGCTTCGAAATCGTAGTCGTTGAACACGCTCCAGGCCCAGCCGATCACGGCGTCGGCGTGCAGATGGGGCGTGTAGGGGAGCGCGAATTCTTTGACCAGGCGATGCCGCAGGGCGTCGATCGCTTCCAGGTCGTCGATGCCGAAAGCGTCGGTCGTGCCCAGCGTGGCTACGATGGCGGCAATTTGGCGGCCGTCGGCCAGGGCCGCGCGGGCGGCGGCTTCCAGCGATTCGATGCGGATGGCATTGTCCGGACCGGTGGGGACGGCGATCACGCTCTCTTGGCCGATTCCCAGCCAGGAGGCCGCGGTCAGGCAGCAGTAATGGCTTTGCGCGCTGGCCAGCACGACCGGCGACCCGCGGACGCCGTGCACGCCGGAGCCGGGCAGGGCTTTTTCCAGGCCGATCTTGATGCCGTACAGCACGCCGCCGGTGCCGCCAAAGGTGAACACGCCGCCGGCCTCCTCGGGCGGATAGCCAACCAGGGCGGCGGTCATGGCCACGGCCCGCACTTCGGCCTCGGCGAACAGCCGCGCGCTTTCGTCGCTGCACAGGTTGGGATTGTAGGCCAGCGGCAGGAGGACGCCGATCAGGCTGGCGATCGTGGGGTTCGGCACCACGTTGATCTGGGACCGCGGGTGCCCCCAGATGAACATGCCTTGCAGATAGTGGACGAGTTGCGCGGTGACCGCTTCGAGCTTTTGCCCCTGGTCGAGCGTGCGCGAAGCGCGGGCGGCCGGATAGTCGGGCGTGGTGGGGTTGCCGAGGATCGGCCGCTGCGATTTGAGCGCGTCGACCTGGTCAAGCGCGCGGAGAATCGAGAACACGACGTAGCCGTCGTGAACCGGATCGGAAACGGGCTGCGGAAAGGCCTGTCGCAGCTCGCTGAGCAGATTCTGGTAGGAAGGCATCGCACGCTCCGCCAGCATCCATTATTCGGCACGTTGCCCCGGCGGGCAAAGAATCTGTGGTGCGTCAGTTTAACTGGCGGGCTTGTCGCGCGGCAGGGAAGGGGGCAGATCCATGTTTTCGGGCCACGCCTCACGCAAGGGCAATCTCACCCAGCCGAAAAATGGACCAGACCCCGGCAAGGCGGCCAAACGCCGCCGATTTAGCCTCGTTCCAGCCGCCGGGCACGGACCTGGTCGAGCGTGACGGCGGCAACGATGATGACGCCGATGATGATGTCTTGAATCGGGTTGGGGAGCGAGAGGGCGGTCGAGCCGGCATTGATCGTTTGCATGATTGCCGCCCCGGCCAAGGTGCCGACGACCGAACCGCGTCCGCCGCTGAGGCTGCCGCCGCCGATGACGACGGCGGCGATGATTTTGAGCTCCATCCCCAGCCCCGACGGCGGGCTGCCCTCGCTCAGCCGGCTGAAATGGTAGATGCCGGCCACGCCGGTAAACAGCCCGGCCAAGGCATAGACCAGCACCCGGGTGCGGCCGACGCCGATCCCGCACAATTGCGCCGCCCGCGCGTTCGAGCCGATGGCGAACACGTGCCGGCCGAATACGGTCCAGTGGAGCAGGGCCGAAAGGCAGGCGGCCAGGGCCAGCGTGAGCCACACGCTCCAACCGAAATTCGGCAGCAGCGGCTCCCACAGCCAGAGGGGCTGGGGACGCGTGGTGACGAGCGACGGCAGCCAGTCGGCGATGTCGCGAGTCGATGGCCGCACCGTGGTTTCCTTGGAGAGGACCTTGCCGATGCCGAGGTAGGCCGTCATCGTGCCCAGCGTGATGATGAACGGTACCACGCGTAGCAAGCTGGTGAGCAGGCCATTGAGCAGGCCGGCCAGGCAGCCGGTGGCCACGCAGGCGGCGATCGCCACGGCCGTGCCGACGTTCGGATTGGCGCTGGTGTGCTTCGTCAGGGTCCAAGCCATTACGGTTGCGGCGAGCGAGAGCGTGGTGCCGACCGAGAGATCGATGCCGCCGGCGATGATGATCAGCGTCATGCCCAGCGCGGCCACGGCGATGGTCGAAGTTTGCACGGAGCTGGTCCGCAGCGAGCGCATCGACCAGAACGAGGCCCGCTCGCCGTTCATCAATTGATCGGCCACGGCGAAGAGCAGGATGATCACGAGCAGCGCGACCACCGGGCCGATCGTCGAGCCGAGAGCGTGCCCGCGACGGTTCAGCCGGGCGCCGGCGGCGACCAGCAGGGCGACGTCGGCGGCCAGACCGACCAGGCCCAGCCAGGGGATTTTTAGCCAGTCGCCCAGCCAGGCGGCCAGGCACAAAATGCCCACGGCGGCCAGATAGGCGGCGGCGACCGCGGCCAGGCGAAGAGCGGTTCCGCGCCACGCCGAGCCGGGGGGGCCGCCCGCTTGTGCGGCGGGGGGAACGCTGTCGGCGGGAGGCGGGGATTGAAGTCGTGACATGCTGGATGAACTACGCGACTCGGCGCCGATCCGGGGACCAACGCAGGAAGGGGGACAGTCCCAATTCGCTCCGCGGACTTCGCAAATTCGGGACAGTCCCCGGCAGCGACTCAATCTTGAAATTGGGCGGGGGTCAGCAGCGGCTTGATGGCCGGATCGTTCATGTTTTCGGGCGTGGCGATCGTTTCGCCCGTGTCGATCTCGGCCGGAACCTCCTGGCCGTTCAAGTGGTCGATCATCGTCTTGGTGGCCAGATATCCCATCCGCACCGGATCTTGCACGACGACGCCTTGCACTTTGTTTTCGGCCAGGGCCTGCACGATCCGCTCGCTGGGATCGAAGCCGATGAAGACGATCTTGCCGGCCAGCCCCGCTTCTTCCAACGCCCGCAGCGTGCCGGTGGTGTTCGGCTCGCAAACGGCGAACATGGCGTCGATCTCGTCGCCAAATTTGCCGATCATCTGCTGGGCTTTGTCGAGGGCGGTTTGCGGGGTGTCGCCGCTGTATT
>Ga0335075_10009908_pt1 | contig 14489 bp, 17 predicted proteins | sample Lox_Sample_24_FD_206723 | JGI IMG/M metagenome (GOLD analysis project Ga0335075, IMG submission 206723) | Soil microbial communities from Loxahatchee National Wildlife Refuge, Florida, United States - Lox_Sample_2.4 | ecosystem: Environmental > Terrestrial > Soil > Wetlands | place: USA...
CCAGGCCGTCCAGCCCGATGCCGACCAGGTAGCGCCACTGCCGCAGCGCGCGCAGCAGCAGGCCCACGTCCACACCAGAATCGCTGCCGGGATCGACCGAACGCGTCGCGGCAGCCTGCAACACCGTTGCCGTGCCGTAACAGATCGAGCAACCCAACGCGAGCAGCAAGCCGATCAGCACGGAAGGCGAACCTAGTTCGACGCTTTGTCGTCTGAGTCGTCCGCCGAGTCGCTTTCCGGCTCGGAGCCGTTGTGTTCGGGCAGCAGCCGCTCCAGCGCTGGACCGGTGATTCGCCGGAACGCCCGTCGGGGCCGGCTGGCGTCGAGGATCGCGACCTCGAGCTGCGATACGCCCAGCGGGTCGTCGTCGCCGTTGCCGCTGCCCGCGCGCAGCGCATCCACCGCAATGTGCACCGCGTCCGCCAAGTTGGCGTTCTCGGCGTAGGTGTCCTTCAGCGCGGTGATGATCGGCTCGGTCGTGCCGCCCATCACGACGTAGTGGGGCTCGTCGGCGATCGATCCGTCGTAGGTGATCCGGTACAGCTCAGGCGCTTTGGTCTCGCCATGGTGGGCGACTTCGGCGACGCACAGCTCGACCTCGTACGGCTTGGCCTGCTCGGTGAAGATGGTGCCTAGCGTCTGCGCGTAGACGTTGGCCAGCTGCCGGCCGGTGACGTCACGACGGTCGTAGGCATACCCGCGGGTGTCGGCGAACTGAATCCCGCCGCGGCGCAGGTTGTCGAATTCGTTGAACCGGCCCACCGCGGCGAAGCCGACCCGGTCGTAGAGCTCGCTAATCTTCTGCAGTGAGCGCGACGGGTTCTCGGCGACGAACAACACGCCGCCGGAGTAGGCCAACGCCACCACGCTGCGGCCCCGCGCGATGCCCTTGCGTGCGAGCTCGCTGCGCTCGCGCATCGCCTGCTCGGGCGAGATGAAGTACGGGAAACTCATGAGTCACTTCCCGAGCGGTCCGAGTCCGGGCCGAAAGTATCTGCGCGGGAGCGTCTTTCGATGACCTCGCGCGCGAGTTCGGCGATGCGCTGCTCGGGCACGTTGGCCGCGCCGTCGGCGCCGATGGTGACCGCAGTCGGGAAGATTCTGCGAACCAGGTCCGGCCCGCCGGTAGCCGAGTCGTCGTCGGCCGCGTCGTAGAGCGCCTCGATAGCGACGCGGAGCGCCGAATCGGCTTCCGTCACTTGCGAATACAGCTTCTTGATCGACGACTTGGCGAAGATCGAACCCGAGCCCACCGACTGGTAGCCCTCCTCTTCGAGGTTCCAGCCGCCGGCGGCGTCGAAGGAGACGATGCGGCCCGCCTTCTCCGGCTCGGGATCGTCGATGTCGAAGCCGGCCAGCAGCGGCAGCGCCACCAGGCCTTGCATCGCGGCGGCGAGGTTGCCGCGGACCATGATCGCGAGCCGGTTGACCTTGCCGGCGAAGGTGAGCGGCACGCCTTCCAGCTTTTCGTAGTGCTCGAGCTCGACGGCGTAGAGGCGGGCGAATTCGACCGCAATGGCCGCGGTCCCGGCGATCCCGGTCGCGGTGTAGTCGTCGGTGATGTACACCTTCTGCACGTCGCGCCCGGCGATCATGTTGCCCTGCGTGGAGCGCCGGTCGCCGGCGATGACGACGCCGCCGGGATGCTTCAGCGCGACGATCGTCGTGCCATGCGGCAGCTGCGCACCGGGCCCAATGGCGTCGGTAGTGCCGCCCACGCCCGCGGGCAACAACTCCGGCGCCTCGCGGCGCAAGAAGTCGGTGAATGAGGAAAGGCCGCCTGAGGCGGTCCCGGGAAGTGCTGAGTTAGTGGCCAGTCGATCGCGGAACGGCCAGGTCACTGTCCGCCCTTTTGGACGTATGCGCGGACGAAGTCTTCGGCGTTCTCTTCCAGAACATCGTCGATCTCGTCGAGCAGGTCGTCGGTCTCCTCGGTCAGCTTCTCGCGACGCTCCTGGCCCGCGGCCGTGCCGGCGGTGAGGTCGTCGTCATCGCCGCCGCCACCGCCGCGCTTGGTCTGCTCCTGGGCCATCGCTGCCTCCTGCATGGTCATCGGCCGTGCAACACGACCGTGGTTTCTCCACCCTACCGGTCAACACCGTCATTGCTCTGGCTAAACACCATTGTCCGGGTCCTCAGGTGGTCAGCTGCTCCACCAGTTCGACGGCGCTGTCCACCGAGTCCAGCAGGGCGCCCACGTGGGCTTTGCTGCCCCGCAGCGGCTCCAGCGTCGGGATGCGCACCAGCGAGTCGCCACCCAGGTCGAAAATCACCGAGTCCCAGCTGGCCGCGGCGATGTCGGCGCCGAAACGGCGCAGGCATTCCCCGCGGAAATAGGCCCGGGTGTCCGTCGGCGGGTTGTCGACGGCGCTGATCACCTCCTGCTCGGTGACCAGGCGCTTCATCGAACCGCGGGCCACCAGCCGGTTGTACAGGCCCTTGTCGAGGCGGACGTCGGAGTACTGCAGATCGACAAGGTGCAGCCGTGGCGCCGACCAGCTCAGGTTCTCCCGGTGCCGGAAGCCCTCCAACAGCCGCAGCTTGGCCGGCCAGTCCAGCAGCTCGGCGCATTCCATCGGGTCGCGCTCGAGCAGATCGAGCACGTGCGCCCAGGTCTCCACCACTTGGGCCGCGCGCGGATCGTGGTCGCGGCTGTCCACCAGCTTCGCCACCCGGTCCAGGTAAAGGCGTTGCAGCGCAAGGGCAGTCAGCTCGCGGCCGTCGGCCAGGGCGACGGTGGCGCGCAGCGATGGATCCCGGCTGATCGCGTGCACGGCGTGCACCGGCCGGGCCAATGCCAGGTCGCTCAGGTCGATCCCGTGCGCGGGGCCGTCCTCGATCAGGTCGAGCGCCAGCGCGGTCGTACCCAGCTTCAGATACGTCGACGTCTCGGCGAGGTTGGCGTCGCCGATGATGACGTGCAGCCGCCGGTAGCGGTCGGCGTCGGCGTGCGGCTCGTCGCGGGTGTTGATGATCCCGCGTTTCAGCGTGGTCTCCAGCCCGACCTCGACCTCGATGTAGTCGGATCGCTGGGACAGCTGAAAACCCGGCTCGTCGCCGGCCGGCCCGATGCCGACCCGCCCGGAGCCGGTCACCACCTGGCGGGACACCAGGAACGGCGTCAGCCCCGCGATCACCGACGAGAACGGCGTCTGGCGGCTCATCAGATAGTTCTCGTGCGACCCGTAGGAGGCGCCCTTGCCGTCGACGTTGTTCTTGTAGAGCTGCAGCTTGGCCGCACCCGGCACGCTGGCCACGTGCCGCGCGGCGGCCTCCATCACCCGCTCACCGGCCTTGTCCCAGATCACCGCGTCCAGCGGGTCGGTGCACTCCGGTGCGGAGTATTCCGGGTGGGCGTGGTCGACGTAGAGCCGCGCGCCGTTGGTCAGGATCATGTTGGCCGCGCCGACCTCGTCGGCATCGACCACCGGCGGCGGGCCCGCCGACCGGCTCAGGTCGAAACCACGGGCGTCCCGCAGCGGCGATTCCACCTCGTAGTCCCAGCGGGTGCGCTTGGCGCGCTGGATGCCGGCGGCGGCCGCGTAGGCCAGCACCGCCTGCGTCGAGGTCAGGATCGGGTTGGCGGTCGGGTCCGACGGCGACGAAATGCCGTACTCGACCTCCGTCCCGATAATCCGTTGCATGCCCTAAAGCCTAGGCGTGCTTAGGATGCTGCCCGGTGCTGGGGGAACCGCCCAGCCGTTGACCCTGGTTACCGACGTGATTAACTTCACCCTGTGCCCGCACACGCTGCGCCCGAGCCTGCCGAAAACCTGTCCGGAAAACGCTACGGCGAAGTCCTGCTTGTGACACCGGGCGAGGCGGGCCCGCAAGCCTCCGTCTACAACAGCTTCCCGCTCAACGACTGTCCGGCCGAATTGTGGGAGGCGCTCGACGCGCATGCGATCGCGGCCGAAAACGGCGCCGCCACAGCCTTGCTCAACGGCCCGCGCTACTGGCTGATGAACTCCATCGAGAAGCAACAGCAGGGCCCGCGAATCGTCAAGAACTTCGGCGGCATCGATATGCTGCTGCAGGCCACCGTGTTGCTCTCCGGGATGAACCCGGAGCCCTATACGGCCAACCAGGTCAACCGGCACACCGTCTTCACTTTCGATGCCGGAGAACAGATCTACGAACTGCAGGATGCCGCGTTCCGGCGCTGGGTGATGCAGACCTGGAGCCAGATCGTCGATCCCAACCTGTCGCGCGCCGACCTGCCCGGGCTCGGCGAACGGCTCGATCTGCCCGAGGGCTGGAAATACCAGACGCGAATTCTGGACAGCCCGTTGCGGATTGACACCACGACGCACGCCGCGCAGGTGTTGCAGGACGACCTGAAGAACAGCTACTCGCTGCTGGCCGGCTGACCGCCGCTACAGGTACTGACCCAGGTTCGACTCGGTGTCGATCGCGCGCGAAGCGCTCGAGCTCTTGCCGGTGACCAGCGTGCGGATGTAGACGATCCGCTCGCCCTTCTTGCCCGAAATCCGCGCCCAGTCATCGGGGTTGGTGGTGTTGGGCAGGTCCTCGTTCTCGGCGAACTCGTCGACGATCGAGTCGAGCAGGTGCTGGATCCGCAGACCCGACTGGCCCGACTCCAGCACCGACTTGATCGCGTTCTTCTTCGCGCGGTCCACGACGTTCTGAATCATCGCGCCGGAGTTGAAGTCCTTGAAGTACATGACCTCTTTGTCGCCGTTGGCGTAGGTGACTTCCAGGAAACGGTTGTCGTCGATCTCGGCGTACATCCGGTCGACGACCTTCTCGATCATCGCCCTTAGGCACAACGAGCGGTCGCCGTCGAACTCCGCGAGGTCGTCGGCGTGCACCGGCAGCCCCTCGGTCAGGTACTTGGAGAAGATGTCCTGCGCCGATTCGGCGTCCGGGCGCTCGATCTTGATCTTTACGTCGAGGCGGCCGGGCCGCAGGATCGCGGGGTCGATCATGTCCTCGCGGTTGGACGCGCCGATCACGATGACGTTCTCCAAGCCCTCCACGCCGTCGATCTCGGACAGCAGCTGCGGGACGACGGTCGTCTCCACGTCCGAGGACACCCCGGTGCCGCGGGTGCGGAAGATCGAGTCCATCTCGTCGAAGAACACGATCACCGGAGTGCCTTCCGAGGCCTTCTCCCGGGCCCGCTGGAAGATTAGCCGGATGTGGCGTTCGGTCTCGCCGACGAACTTGTTCAGCAGCTCGGGGCCCTTGATGTTCAGGAAGTACGACTTGGCCTCGCGGGCGTCGTCGCCGCGGACCTCGGCCATCTTCTTGGCCAAAGAGTTGGCGACGGCCTTGGCGATCAACGTCTTTCCGCAGCCGGGAGGGCCGTAGAGCAGCACACCCTTCGGCGGGCGCAGCGCGTACTCGCGGTAGAGATCCTTGTGTAGGAACGGCAGCTCGACCGCGTCGCGGATCTGCTCGATCTGCCGGCCCAGCCCACCGATGTCGTCGTAGGTGACGTCGGGAACCTCTTCGAGCACCAGGTCCTCGACCTCGGCCTTGGGAATCCGCTCGAAGGCGTAGCCGGCTTTGGTGTCCACCAGCAGCGAGTCACCGGGACGCAGCCGACGCGGCCGGGTGTCGTCGTTGAGCGCGTCGGGGTGACCTTCGGGCAGATCCTCGGCAACCAACGGCTCGGCGAGCCAGACGATGCGCTCCTCGTCGGCGTGGCCGACAACCAGAGCACGGTGCCCGTCCGCGAGAACCTCGCGCAGACTTGAAATCTCGCCGACTGATTCGTACGTGCCGGCCTCGACGACAGTTAAAGCCTCGTTGAGCCGAACCGTCTGCCCTTTGCGCAACGACGAGACGTCGATGTTGGGCGAGCACGTAAGGCGCATCTTGCGTCCCGAGGTGAACACGTCGATGGTGTCGTCCTCGTGGGTGGACAACAACACGCCGTAGCCACTGGGCGGCTGTCCGAGCCGGTCGACCTCTTCGCGCAGCGCCAGCAGCTGCTGGCGGGCTTCCTTGAGGGTCTCCATCAGCTTGGAATTGCGCGCGGCCAACGAGTCGATGCGGGCCTCGAGCTGGTGCACGTCGCGTGGACTGCGCGTGCTCCCAGAACCAACGGCGCTTTCCAGTTGTTCACGCAGGATCGCGGCCTCGCGTCGGAGCTCCTCCAACTCGGCGGCATCCTCGTTGGATAGGTCTGGTTCGCGCGGGCTACCGAATGGTTCACGCTCAAACTCACCCATGGTGCGCTCCTCTCCCGCATCGGCTGGTGGTGCGGTGGATATGTCAACGCTACCGATGATTTCCGATTCATGCGGGAACTCGAAATGGGGCACACTGGCAACAGCGTTAACATCATGTTGAGTCTGTTTTACCGAGAGGACCTCTGTGACCGTGAAATCCCTAGCCACAGGCGTGGCGGCGGTCGCCGCGATCGGCGCGGCGGCGGCGGGTGTGACGTGTATTGCATCCGTTACCAGTGCGTCGCCCCAAGTTCAGCCGGTGGCCGTCGGCGCGCCGCTGCCGTTGGACCCAGTCGTCGCGGCCGTGGATCTCCCCACAGCCGACCAGCTGGCCTCGGTTCTCAACATGTTGCAGGACCCCAGCGTGTCGTTCGCGAACAAGGGCAACCTCATCGAGGGCGGCATCCCCGTGCCGATCGGTCTGGCCGACCACGAGCTACAGAAGGCCGCGTCCAAGGGCAGCCTGCCGCTGACGTTCAGCTTCACCAGCATCACGCCGGCCGGCCCGGGTATCGCCGCGGCCACCCTCCAGGCGGCGGGCCCGCATCTCGCGCCGACCTGGGAGAACCTCACCTTCGTCGATCAGGGCGGCTGGAAGCTGTCCCATGACTCGGCGATGACGCTGATCTCCGCTGTGCGCTCCCACTGACACGTTGGAATGAGCCGGCACCTCGTCGCGCTGTGGGGTGCCGTCGCGTGCGCGGCAGCGCTCGGCCTGTCCGGGTGCTCGAGCGGTGAGCAGGACGCTTCCCCGGAGTCTGCGCCGCCGTCGACGTCGGCGTCGCTGAGTGCGACGGCGGCCCCGCAGGCCGCGCCGCTGCCGCCTGCCGACGCCCTGGCCGGCGTCCTGCAGCGGCTGGCCGACCCCGCGGTGCCGGGTCTGCAGAAGTTGCCGCTCGTCGAGGGCGCAACGCCCGAGAGCGGCGCCGTCTTCGACCAATTCGCCAACGCACTGGTGAACGGCGGTTATGCGCCGGTGAAGTTCGAAGCGCGCGACATCACGTGGTCTGACCGAGACCCCGCCGACGTGGTCGCCAACGTCAACGTCACATCGGCCGATCCCCATGGACCCAAATTCGCGTTCCCGATGGAATTCAAGCCATACCAGGGCGGCTGGCAACTGTCAGCACGGACCGCAGATGTGTTGCTGGCGTTCAGAACCCAACCGGCCGCGCCGCCGCCGACGCCGGGCCGCTGAGCCCGGCGATGTGGATCGGCTGGTTGGAGTTCGATCTGCTGCTCGGCGACGTTCACTCGCTCAAGCAGAAGCGATCGGTGGTGCGGCCGCTGGTGGCCGAGCTGCAACGCAAATTCGGCGTGTCCGCGGCCGAAACCGGATCGCAGGAGCTTTACCGGCGGGCGGGCGTCGGGGTGGCGATGGCCTCGGCCGACCGCCGGCACGCCGTCAACGTGCTCGACTCGGCCGAGCGGCTGGTGGCCGCGCACCCGGAGTTCGAATTGCTGTCGGTACGCCGCGGGCTGCAGCGCAGCGACGACTAATCCGGATCGAATGACGTTGGTTTTGAACGCTTTTTGCGCAGCGGCGTCGGGGTGACGGTGCCTGGCGCCAGCCGTCGGGCCGACACCAGGAATGCGGTGTGGCCGCGCATGTTGTGTTGGGGCCGCACGGCCAACCCGACGACGTTCCACCCTCGCTGCAGCGTCTCCCAAGCGCGCGGCTCGGTCCAGCACTGCTGCGCGCGCAGCGCCTCGACGGTCCTCGACAGCTGGGTCACCGTCGCCACGTAGATGGTCAGCACGCCACCGGCCACCACCACCCGTGACACGCTGTCGAGCACATCCCACGGCGCCAGCATGTCCAGCACCACCCGGTCGACCGATCCGTCGGCCAGGTCGGCGTCCGCGACGTCGCTGATGACCAACTGCCAATTGTCCGGCGTACGGCCGAAGAACGTCTCCACGTTGCGACGCGCGTGCTCGGCGTGGTCGGCACGCACGTCGTAGGAGATCACCTGCCCGTCGGGCCCGACGGCACGCAACAGCGAACAGGTCAGTGCACCGGATCCTGCCCCCGCCTCCAACACCCTCGCGCCCGGGAAGATGTCGCCCTCGTGCACGATCTGGGCGGCGTCCTTGGGATAGACCACCTGCGCGCCGCGCGGCATCGACATCACGTAGTCGACCAGCAGCGGACGCAGCACCAGGAACTGGTCGCCGTTGGCCGATTTGACCACGCTGCCCTCGGGCAGCCCGATCACGGCGTCGTGCGCGATCGCGCCGCGGTGGGTGTGAAATTCGCTGCCGGCGCTCAGCAGCATCGTGTAGTGCCGACCCTTGGCGTCGGTGAGCTGAACTCGATCACCGATGACAAACGGGCCGGTTGCGGACACAGCTGCCAAGCCTGCCAGCAGACGCGCCGAGTTAGGTGCGCGGGGTTGTCCGACCTGGCCTTTAGGCTGCGGACATGAGCAGTCAGCCAGAGCGAGCCAGGTCGCGGCCTGCCCTCTCGCCGTCGCGGGCCGCCGACTTCAAGCAGTGTCCGCTGCTGTACCGCTTCCGGGCCATCGATCGGCTTCCCGAGCCGGCGTCGACCGCGCAATTGCGCGGCTCGGTGGTGCACGCCGCACTGGAGCAGCTGTACAGCCTGCCCGCGGCCGAACGCGACCCGCAGACCGCGGGCGCCCTGGTCGACCCGGCGTGGCAGCAGCTGATCGCCAGCGAACCCGATCTGGCCACCCAGTTGGACACCGAGCAGCTGACGCAGCTGCTCGACGAGGCCCGGATGCTGCTGTCCGGCTACTACCGGCTGGAAGACCCGACCCGGTTCGACCCGCAGAGCTGCGAGCAGCGCATCGAGGTCGAGCTCGCCGACGGCACGCTGCTGCGCGGGATCATCGACCGGATCGACGTCGCATCCACCGGCGAACTGCGGGTGGTCGACTACAAGACCGGTAAGGCGCCGCCGGAGGCCCGGGCGCTAGCCGAGTTCAAGGCCATGTTCCAGATGAAGTTCTACGCGGTCGCGTTGCTGCGATCGCGCGGCGTGCTGCCGACCCGGCTGCGGCTCATCTATCTGGCCGACGGGCAGCTGCTGGACTACTCCCCCGACGAAGCCGAGCTGCTGCGCTTCGAGAAGACCCTGATGGCGATCTGGCGGGCCATCCAATCCGCTGGCGCGACAGGCGATTTCAGGCCACGGCAGTCGCGGCTGTGCGACTGGTGCCCCCATCACGAGCACTGTCCGGTGTTCGGCGGCACGCCGCCGCCGTACCCGGGCTGGCCGGAGCGTCCCGATGAGGGCAATCCGGACGCCGTTCTGCAGCAGGCAGACCCGGCCGCCTAAGCGGCGGCAGCTACTTCAGCGGCGACATCTCCTGCAGCATCGTCGGTATCAGCTCGCACACGGTCGGGTGAATGTGCATCGTGCGCGCCAGCGTGGTGTAGGGCGCCTTGGCCGACATCACATCCAGGATGCAATGGATCGCCTCGTCGCCACCGACGCCGAGGATGGCCGCGCCGAGGATCTGTTTGGTTTCGGCGTCCACCACGACCTTCATAAAGCCTTGTGTCTCACCCTTTTCCACCGCGCGGCCCACTCGGGTCATGGGCCGCTGACCGACCAGTGCGGGGCGCCCGGACGCGCGGACCTGGTCCACGGTCATTCCGGCGCGGCCGAGCGGCGGGTCGATGTAGAGCGCGTAGGCGGTGATCCGGTCGCTCACCCGCCGTGGGTCGTCGTCGAGCAGGTTGGCGGCGACGATTTCGTAGTCGTTGTAAGAGGTGTGGGTGAAAGCGCCCTTACCGTTGCAGTCGCCCATCGCCCAGATGTGATCGACGCTGGTTTTCAGTTGGTCGTCGACGACGATGTATCCGCGCTTGTCGGTCTGCACGCCGGCGTGCTCGAGGCCGAGGTCGTCGGTGTTAGGCCGTCGCCCGACGGCCATCAGCAGATGACTGCCCGCTATCGGCGTCGCGCCGGCCCGCGGTGTCAGTTCGAAGCCGTTGTCGCGCTTGGTGATCCGGATGTCGTCGGCATCGACGATAACGTCGACACCCTCCTTCTGCAGGATCGTCCGGACGGTTTCGGAGACGTCTTCGTCTTCGCGGGACGTCAGCCGCGCACCCCTCTCGACGACGGTCACCCGCGCGCCGAAGCGCCGGTACATCTGTGCGAACTCGAGCGCGATGTAGCTGCCGCCGACGATCACGAGATGCTCAGGCAGGGTGTCGAGTTCGAGGATCGACACATTCGTCAGAAAGTCGACATCGGCCAGCCCGGGCATGTCGGGCACCACCGCCCGGCCGCCGACGTTGAGGAAAATGCGATCCCCGTGCAGGGTCTCGTCCCCGACTCGCATGGTGTGCGGATCCGCGAACCGGGCGTGACCGCGAATGACCGTGCAGCCATCCATGCCGTCCAGCCAGTCTTCGACACCCTTGCGGTCGCTCAGCATGATGCCGTCCTTGCGCGCCTTGACTTTCGCCATGTCCACGCTGACCGCTCCGGTGGCGACGCCGTATTCGGCGCCGCGCCGCGCCGTGTGTGCCGCCTGCGCGCTGGCCACCAATGTCTTGGTCGGGATGCATCCGGTGTTGACGCAGGTGCCGCCGATCAGCTTGCGCTCCACCATGGCAACGGTCTGGCCGGCCGCGGTCAGTCGCGCCGCCAACGACGGTCCGGCCTGGCCGGCCCCGACGATGATCGCGTCGAATCGGCGCGTCACAGAGCCGCTGTTACCGCGGCAATCGCGAATCCGCCAAGCACCGCCACGGCATCTTCGAGCAGCGCGATGGGCAGGTCGTGACCGTGTGCGGCGGTCAGCCGGCTACGGGCCTGATAGCCACCCAGCGTGCCGAGCACGGCGCCGATAATGCCCGCGCCCAGCGCGCTCCACGTGTACGCCCACGCGGTGCCGACGACAGCGCCCGCGAACCCGCCCGCCACGATGCGGGCGACGAACGACGGCGGCGCGGTTCGCGGCGGTGTCTTCGGCTGCTTGTCGATGAACAGTTCACCGACAGCGAGAAGACTGAAGATGATGACCGTCACCAGGTTGCCGACCCAGGACGCCCATGTGTGGCTCAGGTTGATCCAGTGCAGGTGCGCCGCCCAGGCGACGACGGCGGGCGCCGTGAAAGAACGCAATCCGGCGATGACACCGATTCCCAGGGCTAGCAGCAGAACGTAGAAATGCGTCATATGCGACACGACGACCCCTTCCAGGGCTCGACAAACAAACGCGGATCTAGCGGGACGCTAACACAGCAACGCCTGTCCCACCGGGACATTCATGCTCAGAAGCGGCAGAAACGAACGTCCGAAGCCAAGATCGCCTTCGCCCCGACCGCCGCCAATTCGTCCATGATCGCGTTGACGTCCCGGCGCGGCACCAGGGCACGCACGGCCACCCAGTCGGGGTCTGCCAGCGGAGCGATGGTGGGCGACTCCAATCCCGGTGTGATCGACGTGGCTTTGTCGAGAACCGAACGCGGGCAGTCGTAGTCCAGCATCAAATACTGCTGGCCGAACACCACCCCCTGCACCCGCGCGACCAACTGGTCACGCACCGCGGCGTCCGGCCCGTCGTCTCCCGCATCGGGGTCGACTTGTTCGATGAGCACCGCCTCGGAATCGCACAGTGCTTCGCCGAATGCCACAAGGTTGTGCAGGTTAAGGGTGCGCCCCGAGCCCACCACGTCGGCGATCGCGTCGGCCACCCCGAGTTGCACGGAGATCTCCACGGCGCCGTCCAGCCGGATCACAGTCGCGTCAATGCCGCGGGCCGCCAAGTCTTCTCGCACCAAATTCGGGTACGCGGTGGCGATTCGCCGACCGGCCAGGTCTTCGACCTTCCAGTCGCGTCCGGCCGGCGCGGCGTACCGAAAGCTGGACGACCCGAAACCCAATGCCAGTCGTTCGTGCACGTTTGCGCGGGACTCACGCGCCAAATCCCGTCCGGTGATGCCGAAGTCGAGCTCGCCCGACCCGACATAGATGGCAATGTCCTTGGGCCGCAGGAAAAAGAACTCGACGTGGTTATGCGGGTCGATGACGGTCAAGTCTTTGGGATCGGTGCGACGACGGTAGCCGGCCTCGGCGAGGATCTCGACGGCAGACTCGCTGAGCGCGCCCTTGTTCGGGACGGCCACGCGCAGATTCGTCGATCCGTTGCGGTGGTGTGGTGTCATCAGAGCTTCCGGTACACGTCGTCGAGCGTGAGCCCGCGGGCGATCATCATCACTTGAGCCCAGTACAGCAACTGGCTGATCTCCTCGGCGAGTGCGTCGTCGGATTCGTGCTCGGCCGCCAGCCACACCTCACCGGCCTCCTCCAGGATCTTCTTGCCGACCGCGTGCACCCCGCCGTCCAGCGCGGCGGCGGTGCCGCTGCCGGGCGGGCGGGTGCGGGCGCGTTCGCCGAGCTCGGCAAACAGGTCCTCGAAGGTCTTCACGGCCAGCGATTGTTCCACGCGCGGGTAAGCAAAGTCACGGCGGTTTCAGGTCGCGGCGGGCCGGCCACCCGCCGAGGACACCTCGTCGGGCATGTCTTCCAGCGACACCCCGTTGGTCTCGCGGACCCATCGCCACACGAAAATCAGCGACAGCAGCGCACAGAGCGCGTAAAAGCCGTACGCGACGCCGAGCGCCTGCCGCAGCGCGGGAAAGGTCATGACGATGGTCCAGTTGGCCATCCACTGCACGCCCGACGCCAATCCCAACGCAGCGGACCGGATCCGGTTCGGGAACATCTCACCCAGCAACACCCACAGCACCGGGCCCCATGAAACCCCGAACGCGACGACGAACAGGTCAGCGGCGACCAGCGCGACCACCCCGGACACGATGCCGAGTTCCGGACGGCCGTTGACGACGGTCGCGCCGCTGAAGACGACGGTCATCGTCGCCAGCGTCACCGTCATGCCCGCCGATCCGATCAACAACAGCCGCCTGCGACCAAGCCGATCGATCAGCGCGATGGCGACCAACGTGATCAGGACGTTGACCCCGGTGGTCACCAGCGCGATGGTGAACGACGACTTCTCGCCGAATCCCACTGCCTCCCAGAGCACATCGGAGTAGTAGAAGATCACGTTGATACCGACGAACTGCTGAAAGACCGCCAGCCCCAGGCCAACCCAGACGATGCTGTACAGCCCGCCGGTCGGCTTGCGCAAATCGCGCCACGACGGCGCCTTTTCCCGCTCCAGGGTCGAGGTGATCCGGGTGATCGTGGGCTCCACGTCGCGATCACGGAGCAGCGTGGCCAGCACCCGGCGGGCCTGCGGAACTTGTTGTTGCGCAACAAGATGGCGCGGCGACTCCGGGATGGTGAAAAGCAACGCGATGTAGAACAGTGCCGGAACGACCTCGGCCAGGTAGGTCCAACGCCACGCGGCCAGACCGAGCCAGAGCGGTCCGGTGGAACCGCCCGCGAGATGGAACGGCACCCAGGTCAGGGCCAGGGCGCCGAAAATGCCGCACACGATGGCGAGTTGCTGGGTCGAGCCGAGTCGGCCCCGGTAACGCGGCGGCGAGATTTCGGCGATGTAGGCCGGGGCGGCGACCGATCCGAGGCCGATCCCGACGCCGCCGATGGTGTGGAAAACGATGAACATCCAAATGCTGCCTGCCAATCCGGCGCCGAGCCCGCAGATGACAAACAACACCGCCGAAAGCTTCATCATCGCCAGTCGGCCCGTCCGGTCCGCAGTCCGTCCGCCGAGCACCGCTCCGATGGCGGCACCGAGCACCGCCGACGCCGTGGCGAAACCCAGGAGCGCGTTGCCGATGTGAAAGGTGGCCTGCAATGCCTTGACGGCGCGGTTGGTCACCGAGATGTCGTAGCCGAAAAGAAGTCCGTTGATCGCGGCCACCGACGCGAAGCGTCTGGCGCACAGGAACGCGGCACGAGCGGCGTGCCGGTCGGCCGGCAGGTCTTCGTGCGGAGCCGACGGCACCTGCCCGCGGGCATCATCAACGGTCATAGTTCGCCAGAGGATACCGCCGTCCGTCAGTCCTCCGGGTTATAGCCGAGGTTAGGGCCGAGCCAGCGCTCGGCCTCCTGCATCGTCCAGCCCTTCCGCTTCGCGTAGTCGGCGACCTGGTCCTGGGCCAGCCGGCCGACCACGAAGTACTGCGACTCTGGATGCGAGAAATACCAGCCGCTGACGGAAGCACCGGGCCACATCGCCATCGACTCAGTCAACTCGATGCCGGTCCGCTCGGTGACGTCCATCAAGTCGAAAAGCGTCACCTTCTCGGTGTGCTCCGGGCAGGCCGGGTAGCCGGGGGCGGGACGGATCCCGCGGTATTTCTCACCGATGAGTG
>Ga0335075_10009909_pt1 | contig 14488 bp, 14 predicted proteins | sample Lox_Sample_24_FD_206723 | JGI IMG/M metagenome (GOLD analysis project Ga0335075, IMG submission 206723) | Soil microbial communities from Loxahatchee National Wildlife Refuge, Florida, United States - Lox_Sample_2.4 | ecosystem: Environmental > Terrestrial > Soil > Wetlands | place: USA...
AACGCGGAACAACACGATCTGATCGATCGACTGCGCCATGCCGCAGAGCATGGAGCTGACGGTGAACCCGATCACCGAGGCGACCAGCACCCGCTTGCGGCCGAAGCGGCCGGCGAGCCAGCCCGAGAGCGGCGTCATGATGGCCGCCGCCACGATGTAGGAGGTGAGCACCCAATCCATCTGCTCGAGCGACGCCGAGAGATTGCCGCCGATGTGCGGCAGCGCCACGTTGGCGATGGTCGTGTCCACCGCCTGCAGCACGGTGGCCAGCGTGACGGAGGCAGTGATGAGTCCGCGGTGCTGCGACTGGCTCAAGAGCCCACACCGCGCGCGGGAGGCTCTGCCGCGTGCGGGCGGGTATCGACGGTGACCGTCGCGCTCAAGCCGGAGCGCACCACCGGCAGACTGCCCTCGAGGCGCAGCCGGACGTCGAGCCGCTGCACGACCTTCACCCAGTTGCCGGTCGCGTTCTCCGGCGGCAGAACCGAGAACTGCGAGCCCGTGCCCGGTGTGATGCTCGCGACGACCGCCCGGTAGTCGTGGTCCGGATAAGCGTCGATCTTCACCGTCGCGGAATCTCCAGGACGCATGTGTGCCAGCTGGTCCTCCTTGAAGTCCGCCTCCACCCAGATATCGCGGCTCGATACCAACACGAATGCCGGCGTCGCGCCCGGAAGATAGCTGCCGGCCTGCAGGTGCTCCACACCGGTCACGATGCCGTCGGTGGGCGCACTGACGGTCGCGTAGGAGAGATCGAGCAACGCCCGGTCGAGAGCCGCCTGTGCCTGCTCCACCATCGGATGAGCATCCACCGCGATGTCGGGCTGGCCGCCGAGCTTGGCGACCGACCCCGTGATCTGCTGTTTCGCCGCCGCGACGCCCTGTTGCGCCTCGTTGCGGGCGAGCAGCGCCCGGTCGACCTGCGACTGGGAGGCGATGCCGCTGGCGAGCAGCCTGGACTGCCGGCTGTATTCCCGCTCCGCATACTCGAGCGCGCTCTGTGCGGAGCGCTGATCCGCAAGATGCTGGCGATAGTCCGCCTTCAGCGACTCGACCTGCAGCCGCGCGCCCTGGAGGCGCGCCCGCGCCGCCTCGACGGCGATCCGGAACGGCCGGTCGTCCAGGCGAAAGAGCAGCTGGCCGCGGCGCACCTGCTGGTTGTCGCGCACGTCGACTTCGCTGACTCTCCCCGATACGTTGGCGCTTATTGCCACCTCCGCTGCGCGCAGGTACGCATCTTCCGTCGACTGATAGCGCCCGCCCGTCAGGTACACGTAAAGACCGCCCGCGGCCATGAGGAGCGGCACGCCCCACATCAGCGGCAGGCGCAGGCGGTCCCGCAACGACCTGGCGGGCGCGCGGTCGCGTCCTTCCGGACGTAATGGCGACGGCGCATCGCCGCGGGGCAGTTCACGCGCGGGCTCGGTGCCGCGGGCGGTGCTGGCGCTCATCGTGAGGGTCTCTCCGACTTCTCCTCGGCCAGCGGCGGCAGCGAGGACAGGTTGCCATGGACCCGCTCCAACAGCTCGATCAGCCTGGCGCGCTCCTCGTTGGAGAGCCCATGCAGAGTCTCGGCGCGCGTTTCCGTGATGACGTGGGCGATGTGATCGAGAACGGGCTTGCTCTTCGGGGTGAGCCACAGGGTATGGGCCCGACGGTCCGCCGGATCGAAACGCCGCTGCACCCAGCCGTCGGCTTCCATCCGATCGAGGATGCGCACCAGTGTCATGGGATCGAGCTCGGTCAGCTCCGACAGGCGCTTCTGGCTCACGCCTTCATTGTTCTCCAGGAAGAGCAGCGCCCGGCATTGCGGCAGGGTGAGGGAAAGCGCCTGCGCCCGCTCCTCGAACCGCCGCGTATAGCGGCGGCTGGTGTCCTTGAGCAGGAACCCGAGCTGGCGGTTGAGATCCAGGGTCATGGGACCGGAGTGAGCAACAATCGATCTATATATAATAGATAGTTATATCATATCCTTGGTTATCACACAATTTTCACCGCCGCCTCACCTGTAGAATCCGCCGCAGACCGGGGTGGTCCCCGCAAGCACTCGAGGCACAGGTTCATGCTCGCCCGCTGGATGTCCCCTTCAGCCCTCGCCGGGGCCTGCATCGGCATGCTCGCGCTTTTTTCGCCGGCTTTCGCGGCGCCCGCCACGCCCGCAACGTTCGACCCGACACCCGAGCAGCTCTTCGGGCCGCTCTTCGTGCAGGTGCAGATGGATGCGCTGTTCCCGGACGGCAAGGCGTTTCCCGATGCGACACCGGATGCCTCGCCTCAGGTCATTCTGCAACGCTATCGCCGTTCCCATCCCCGGTCACGCACGGCGCTCCTCGGGTTCGTGAACCGCAACTTCACTTTTCCGAAAGAGGCCCGGACGCCCCCCGCGCAACCCGACAAGACCCTCGAGTCGCACATCGCCAGACTCTGGCCCCTGTTGACGCGTCAGCCGATCGTGCCGCCGCCCTACTCGTCGCTTCTTTACGTGCCGAAGCCCTATGTCGTTCCCGGCGGTCGGTTCAGGGAGTTCTATTACTGGGACTCCTACTTCACGATGCTCGGCCTCATCCCCGACGGCCATCTCGATACCGCCGGCGACATGGTCGACGATTTCTCCTACATGTTGCGCGAGTACGGACACATCCCCAACGGCGCGCGCACGTATTACCTGTCGCGCTCACAGCCTCCGGTGTACTACCTCATGGTGGGCCTCCTGGCGCAGGATCCGGCGAGCGCCTGGTCGCGGCATCTCGACGACCTGAAGCGCGAGTACGCCTACTGGATGGCGGGCGCCGCCGGTTTGCGCCCCGGCGAGGCCCGACGGAACGTCGTGAAGATGCCCGACGGCTCGCTCCTCAACCGATATTGGGACGCGTCGGATACGCCGCGCGATGAGTCGTATCGCAACGACGTGTTGGTTGCAAGAGCCTCGCGCAGGCCCCACGCGCAGGTATATCGCGACCTGCGTGCCGCGGCCGAGAGCGGCTGGGACTTCAGCTCCCGCTGGCTCGCGGACGGGCGGCACCTCACGACCATCGACACCACGGATATCGTGCCGGTCGACCTCAACAGTCTGCTCTACGGCCTGGAGCGTGCCATCTCCAGCGGCTGCGCGGCGCATCATGATTCCGGCTGCGAACGCGAGTTCGCCGGGCGCGCCGACCGCCGCCGGGAGGCGATGGAAAACTATCTCTGGGACGCGAAGGCCGGCTACTTCATGGATTATGACTGGCGGCACCGCCGGCGCACCGGGGAGCTGACGGCCGCGACGCTCTATCCGCTCTTCACCGGCGTGGCCTATCTCGCGCAAGCCGATGCGGTCGGCGGGGTCACGCAAACGCTGCTGCTGAAGCAGGGCGGCATCGTCACGACCAACATCGCTTCCGGGCAACAGTGGGATGCGCCCAACGGCTGGCCGCCGCTGCAATGGATCGCGGTCGTCGGATTTCGCCGTTACGATCAGCCGGCGCTCGCGCATGAGATCGCCCGGCGCTGGCTCGCTACGGTGCAGCGGGTCTTCGCCCACACCGGCAAGCTGGTCGAGAAGTACGACGTCGAGCACAACCTGCCGGGCGGCGGCGGCGAGTACCCGTTGCAGGATGGGTTTGGGTGGACCAATGGCGTGACACGGGCGCTGCTCGAGCTCTACCCTGACCTCGTGCCCGGTAGGCGGGCGGCGGCAGCGGGCGTAAAGTAGCGTCATGGCAACGGGTTGGGCCGGCGACGGCGCCGTACAGGATCAGATCGATGCGACCGTGACGGACGGGGTTGCGCGCGCGAAGAGCCGGCTGCCCCAGGGTCCCGGCCTCACCCATTGCGCCGACTGCGGCGCACCGATCCCGGAAGCGCGGCGCAAGGCCATCCCAGGCGTGCGTCTCTGCATCGCCTGTCAGGACGCAGCCGACCGCGAAATGGTGCAGCACAGCGGCTACAACCGCCGCGGCAGCAAGGACAGTCAGCTTCGCTGATCTCGGCGGCGCTGCCGCGGAGCCGATCCCTTGCCGCTGATCACCCTATTCGACGCTCATCTTGCGCTCGGCGACCGGCCGTTGCTCGACGGCGCCCGGCTCACGCTGCAACCGGGGGAGCGCGCCGGCCTCATCGGCCGCAACGGCACCGGCAAATCGACTCTCCTGCGGATCATCGCGGGCCTCGGCTCGCTGGAGGAGGGCGAGCGGCAGGCGCGCGACGGACTGCGTATCACGCTCGTGGAGCAGGAGCCTGAGCTTCCGCCGGCGGCGACGCTGCGCGAGAGCCTGCTCGAGCGCGCGAAGTCGCGGGAGGCGGGCTCCGCAGGCGCCGCGCTGCGCGACGACGAGCGCGAGCGCTGGACCTTCGGGACGCGGTTGACGGAGTTCCTCCAGCGCTTCGAGCTCGACGCCGAAACGGCTCCGCAGACGAGCTCCGGGGGCGAGCGCAAACGCGCGGCGCTCGCCCTCGCGCTGGCCATGCAGCCGGACCTTCTCCTCCTCGATGAGCCGACGAACCACCTCGACATCGGCGCGATCGAGCGGCTCGAGGAGTTGCTGCTCAAGGCGCCGGCCGCCGTCGTGGTCACGCACGATCGCGCTTTTCTCGATCGGATCACGACCCGGATCGTGGAGCTCGACCGCGGCGTGTTGCGGTCCTATCCCGGCAATTTTGCAGCCTATGAGACGGTGCGCGGGCAGGAGCTCGCCGCCGAGGAGATCGCCACTCGCAGGTTCGACAAATTCTGGGCGCAGGAAGAAGTCTGGATCCGCAAAGGGGTCGAGGCGCGCCGCACCCGCAACGAGGGGCGGGTGCGGCGGCTGGAACGGCTGCGCGTGGAGCGGTCCGAGCGGCGGGAGCGCCTCGGCGCGCTGAGGATGAGCCTCGATCCAGGCTCGCGCTCCGGTCAGCTCGTCGCGGAGCTGACCGATGTCGGCAAGAGCTTTGCCGGACGCCCGCTGATCCGGCGGCTGTCCGCGCGCATCATGCGCGGCGACCGCATCGGACTCATCGGCCCGAACGGGGCCGGCAAGACCACCCTCATCCGCCTGATCCTCGGCGAGCTGCCGCCCGATGCGGGCGAGGTGCGGCTCGGGACCCAGCTCAGGATCGCGTACTTCGACCAGCTGCGCGAGCAGCTCGATCCGGAGGCGACCCTCGCCGACATGATCAGCCCGGGATCCGATTGGGTGGAAGCCGGCGGCGAGCGCAGGCACGTCATGAGCTATCTCGGCGATTTCCTCTTTCCGGCGCAGCGGGCCCGCTCCCCCGTCAGGATGCTCTCCGGCGGCGAGCGCAACCGGCTGCTGCTCGCGCGGCTCTTCGCCCAGCCGGCCAACCTGCTGGTGCTCGATGAGCCGACCAACGACCTCGACATCGAGTCCCTCGAGCTCCTGGAGCAGAGGCTGCAGGATTACGCCGGCACGCTGCTGCTCGTGAGCCACGACCGCCGCTTCCTCGACAACGTCGTGACCCAGACTCTGGCCGCCGAGGGGGATGGGGTATGGCGCGAGTACGTGGGCGGCTACAGCGACTGGCTGCGCCAGCGCCCCGCTCCGGCGGCGGCGGAGAGCCGCGGCAAGGCGGCTGCGCGCGACACTTCGGCGGCCGCAACCCCGACCGTGCCCAAGCCGCGCGTCCGGCTCGGCCACAAGGAGCAGCGCGAGCTGACATCTCTCCCCGGCGAGATCGAAGCGCTGGAGCGCGAGCAGTCGGATCTCACCACGCGCATGAGCGCGCCGGACTATCACCTCGAGGGCGCACCGCAGATCCGCGCCGACCGCAGGCGGCTGGAGGAGATCGAGGCGTTGCTGCTCGCCAAATTCGAGCGCTGGGAGGCGCTCGAGGCCGAGCGCAGCCGCCTGGCCCGCTGAGCGCCTCGCGGCTAAGATGCGAGGCGCATGACCGGGACAAAGCCCTACTCCGACGCCTGCGATCGCAATCAGGGGCCGATACTCGAGGTCCTGCGGGAGCACTTCGCCGATCGCCGGCGCGTGCTCGAGGTCGGCAGCGGGACCGGGCAGCACGCCGTGCACTTCGCCGCGGCGCTGCCGCAGCTGATCTGGCAGACGTCCGACGTCGCGGCCGCGCTGGCCGGCATTCGCCTGTGGCTCGAGGAGTCCGGCCTCTCCAACCTGCCGCCGCCGATCACTCTCGACGTGGCCGGTCAGTGGCCGGACGCGCGGTTCGATGCCGTCTTCACCGCGAACACGCTGCACATCATGGGCTGGTCGGAGGTGCAGACACTGTTTGCCGCGCTTCCACGGGTGCTCACTGCTGACGCCGTGCTCGCCGTGTATGGCCCCTTCAACTATGACGGCCGCTTCACCAGTGCGAGCAATGCGTCGTTCGATGAGTGGCTGAAGCAACGCTCACCGCACAGCGGCATCCGCGACTTCGCGGCCGTCGACGCGCTCGCCCGCTCGATCGGGTTCACCCTCGTGGAGGATCGGCCGATGCCGGCGAACAACCGCACGCTCGTCTGGCGGCGCACCGCTCCTTGACGGCTGCGACCGTCGGAGCGCCAGAGTTGGGTGGGCGCCGCGCCGCTACTTCACCGGTCTCCTCCAGGAACATCGTGATCTTGTGTCCGTTCGGGGTCGTCCAGTAATGCAGATCGATCATGCGGCACCTCCGCTGCGCGCCCGCGCGCCAGCTGCTCCGCAGCCTAGCGCCACGGCCTCACGGCCGAAATCAACCTTTCGAGAGAGGACGTTGACGCGACCCGGGCCGCGGACTACGATGGTACCGATACCATAAATCCACGGCTCGATAGGGGGAATTCGTGGAAACAAGACTCGCCAATCCGGCGCCTCTCGGTCTGATCGGCTTCGCCAGCACGACCTGGCTCCTCAGCATGGTGAATGCCGGGCTCTTCGGCGGCAGCAGCCTGCCCATCGTGCTCTCCATGGCGCTCGCGTTCGGCGGCGGCGCGCAGGTGCTCGCGGGGATACTCTCGTTCTTCCGCGGCAACACATTCGCCACGGTCGCGTTCGTCGGTTATGGCTCGTTCTGGCTGTCGTTCGTCGCTTACGCGCACGAGTTCGGCGGCGGCGCGCCGCCGGCCTTCGTCGGCTGGTACCTCCTCGTCTGGGGCGTGTTCACGTTCTACATGTGGATCGCCTCCTTCCGCCACACCACCGTGCTGCAGCTCGTATTCCTGACACTCTGGATCACGTTCTTCCTGCTCGCGGCGGGCGAGCTGCGCGGCTCGGCCACGTTGCATACGGCCGGCGGCTACCTGGGTCTGGTCTGTGCTGCGCTGGCCGCCTATCTCTCGGCAGCGGAGGTCATCAATGGCGATTACGGCCGGACGGTTCTGCCGATAGGCCTCAAAGGATAGAGCTCGAAGGACAGAGCCGCACCGGCACCGCCTCCGTCCCGGCTGCCGCGCCACTCGCGGACAGGTATAGTTGGCCGGCAGCGATCGTCGTGCGGGCGGTGCCCGGGGAGGACGCCATGCGGCTGTTGGGGAACCTCATCTGGTTGATTTTCGGTGGATTCGCGACCGGCATCGCCTGGTGGATAGCCGGCCTCCTGGCCGCCATCACCATCATCGGCATCCCCTTCGCCATCGCGGCCTTTCGCATCGGCACCTTCTCGTTCTGGCCGTTCGGCAGGGAGGTCGTGGACCGTCCGGAGCCCGACGAGGCCCGCAGGATTCTCGTCGTGCTCGGCAACATCGTCTGGATCATCCTCGGCGGCATCTGGCTCGCGTTGGCGCATCTTTTCTTCGCCCTGCTCCTCGCCATCACCATCGTCGGCATCCCCTTCGCCGTGCAGCACCTGAAGCTTGCCCACCTGTCGCTCACCCCCTACGGCAAGATGATCGTCGCCCGCCCCTGAACCGCGCGCGGGCCGGGCCGGGGGCTACCAGCCGCTGTCGATCAGCGCGCGCGTCTCCTCCACAGCGACACGCCAGATGCCCAGCATCGCCTCGTCCGAGGCGATGTAACGGCCGCCGAAGTTGCCGTCGCCGAGGAATTCACGGATGGCAGGCGGCGGCAGCGACCGCATGTGCGAGGTGTCGAGCATCGGCTTCTGCTGCGGCGGATATTCGGCACCCGCGACCCGCGTCCACGGGAAGTTCTCCATCCATGAGGCGTGCGAGGCTACGGGATCGACGGCCTGCACCGCCCGCCAGGTTGCGGGCGCGTTCCACCAGTTGTGGAACTTGACGGCGACTCCCGGCTTGGCGGCGCGCCAGTCCGCGATCGTCGACTGCACGGATGTATTCCCGCCGTGGCCGTTGACGATCAGGATGCGTTTGAAACCATGGGTGGTCAGACTGTCGAGAACGTCCCGGATCAACCGGCTGTAAGTGTCCACAGTCACACTGACGGTGCCGGGATAGGCCATGAAATACGGCGTCATGCCGTAAGGGAGCCCCGGATAGACCGGGACGCCGAGAGGCTCGGCGGCCTCGACGGACACGCGCTCGGACAGAATATGGTCGACGCAGAGGCTGAGGCCGGCGTGCTGCTCCGTGCTGCCGATCGGCAGCACGGCCCGGTCGTCGCGCGCCAGATAGCCCTCGACCTGCGACCAATTCATGTCGGCGATCTTCATCTACCCACCCCTGCGTGTGGCAACCACCGCTCCCGGCAATTAAGCTGCAAAGACTGGCTTGCCGGGACTGTGCCATGGTAACCGATACCGCCGCCGCGAAACGCCACCCGAGAAGGGCGTTCCTGCTGCTGTTCTGCATCGAGATCTGGGAGCGCTTCGGATATTACGGAATGGCATCGCTCCTCGTGCTGTACATGGTGCAGCAGCGCGGCTTCGGTGACGCCCGCGCCGACACGATCTGGGGTGCCTTCTCGGCCCTGGTCTACGCCATGCCGATGCTCGGGGGCTATCTCGGCGATCACGTTCTCGGGCTGCGGCGCACCATGGTCCTGGGTGCCGCGACCCTCGGACTGGGATACCTGCTGTTGTCGATCCCGCTGGACGCGGCGTTCTTTCCCGCGATGGGCCTCATCGCGCTCGGCAACGGGCTCTTCAAGGTCAATCCCAACAATCTGGTGTCGCGGCTGCACGAAGGCGAGCATTCCCGGCTGGACGTCCTCTTCACCGTTTACTACATGTCGCTGCAGCTCGGCTCCTTCGTGTCCATCCTGCTCCTGCCCTGGATCAAGGATCATCCCGAGTGGCTCATCACCCTCGGGCCGCTGCGCTTCGACAGCTGGCATCTCGCCTTCGGCGTCAGCGCCATCGGCCTGACGCTGGGGCTGCTGAACTACGGCCTGTTTCGCGAGTACCTGCGCCCCTACGGCGCGGAGCCGGACTTCAGGCCGGTCAAGCCGGCCACCTTCGCCGCGGTCGTCGCCGTATCGCTCGCGATCGCGGCGTTGTTGTGGCAGATCATCGGCTACGGCGCCGCGGCCCTGGCGCTCGTCGGCCTCCTCGCCCTGGTGCTGGTCTGTGTCTTCGCCCGCCTGCTCGCCACGGACGAGCAGGTTGCCCGCAACCGCGTCATCGCCTGCATTGTGTTCACGCTCATCTCCATCATCTGGGCCGTGTACAACCAGCAGATCTATACGTCGCTCACGCTCTTCGCCCTGCGCAACGTGCGCCACTCGCTGCTCGGCCTGCGCGTCGCGCCGGCACAGTTTCAGGACCTCAACCAGTTCTGGCTCGCGGTGTTGGCGCTGCCGCTCGCTTGGCTCTACGGCCGCAGGGCACGGACGAGGGGTGGCGATTTCTCGATTGCCGCCAAATTCACGGTCGGCCTCTATCTTCTGGCCGCGGCGTTCTTTCTCTATGCCGCCAGCCGCATCACGGCGCGGGATGGGGTGACCTCTCCGCAGTGGCTGGTGGCCGGCTACTGTGCGCAATCGCTCGCGGAGCTTCTGATCAGCGCGCTCAGTTTCTCGATGGTTTCGCAGCTCGTGGCGGAGCGCTCGCGCGGGATCATCATGGGAGGGTGGTTCCTCGGCATGGGGCTGAGCAACTATGCCGGCGGGGCGATCGCCGGCCTCGCGAGCATCCCCGCGGGCGTGACCTCGCCCGTGGCAACGCTGCCCATCTACACGCGCCTCTTCGCCTGGCTGGGAGTGGGGGCGCTGGCCGCGGCCATCGTCGCGACGCTCCTCGTGCCATGGCTCGACCGGCTGACGGCGATGCCCGCACGGCATGAGCTCGCGAGTTACGATGCCGCGGCCACGCCGCTGGCGCGCTCGAGCACGTGACTCGCAGCGAGTGGTAACCTGCGGCGATGAGCAAGCATCCCGCCCTTCGAGGCGCCAGCCTCGCCGCGATCATGTTGTTCCTCTGGGCGCTGCATCCGCCCGCCGCGCGGGCCCGGCCCGCCGATCAGCCGGGGGGCGCGCCCGTACCCGATGCGCAGACCCGCTGCGGAACGCTCGAAAGAGCGGACCTTACCGCTCTGCGGGATGCGCCCACCCGGATCACGGCAGCGCAGTGGGTGGGAAGCCAGGGCGCCGCCCCGCCATACTGCCGCGTGCGGGGTTACGTCGAGCCTCACGTGGGCTTCGAGATTCAGTTGCCGGGCACGCATTGGAACCGCAAGTTCATCGAGATCGGCTGCGGCGGCGCCTGCGGGTCGATCGATGAGAAGGCCTGCGGCGATGCCCTGCGCCGCGGTTACGCCTGTATCGTCTCGGATGCGGGTCATCGCAGCGACGGCGGCGACTGGAAATGGGCGCAGGATCTGCAGGCGAGAGTCGACTACGGGTATCGTGCCCCGCACGTGGCGGCGCTCGCGGGGAAAGCCCTGACGCGGCTCTATTACCACAGCCCACCGCGGGAGTCGTATTTCGACGGTTGCTCGACGGGGGGCCGGCAGGCCATGGTCGAAGCGGAGCGCTTCCCGTGGGACTTCAACGGCATCATTGCCGGAGCGCCGCCGCTCAATTTCACCGCCAACTCCCTGGCGCAGCTCTGGGCATCCCTGGCGGCAACGAATACGGCCGGGAACGCGATACTGACTCCCGCCGCGGTGGAGTGGGTACACCGTGCGGTCCTCGCGCAGTGTGATCTCGACGACGGCGTGCGTGATGGCATCGTCGGGGATCCGAACGCGTGTCATTTCGATCCCGGCCGCCTCTTGTGCGCGCGCGGCCGCAGCCGGGATTGTCTTTCGCGCGCGCAGGTCGCCGCCGTAAGGAAGATCTACGGGGGACCCTTTGCGGGGACGGGCTCCCTCTCCCAGGGAGGCTACATGCCGGGATCGGAGTTGGAATGGACCGGCGTGTTCTTCTCCGCGGACGGCGGCCGGGGCTTCATGTACGCCTACAGCGCGGGCAAGTTCCGCTATGCCGCCTTCGTTCCCAACCCCGGCCCCGCCTGGCGACCCGAAGATCTCGATTTTCACCGCGATTACCAGCGGCTCGGCATGACGGAGGCGCTCTACTCGGCGACCGATCCGGACCTGCGCCAGTTCAAGCGCAACGGCGGCAAGCTCCTCATGTACCAGGGATGGAATGATCCCTTCGAGCCGCCCGCGGCCACCACCCGCTACTACGAGACCGTCGAGCGGCTCATGGGCGGCCGGGCCGCGACCCAGGATTTCTACCGTCTGTTCATGATCCCCGGCATGGGGCATTGCGGCGGCGGCGACGGCGCCGGGACGATCGATTACCTGACTTCCCTCGAGGGATGGGTGGAGCAAGGCAACGCGCCGCGCAAGCTCATCGGCTGGCACATGAAGGAACCGCGGAGCCCGCAGCGCTTTCCGCCGCCTGCGAGCGAGACCACCTTCAGCCGTCCGGTGTACCCGTATCCATCGCGGGCGAGATACACCGGATCGGGCAATCCCAACGCCGCGGCGAGTTTCCGACCCGTCGCCGCGAAGTGATCTCAGGCATCGGCGACCTGCAACCGCTCGAGATCGGCAATCATTCCCGGCCCGGTCGGGCGCCATCCGAGCTTCTTTCGCGTCTGCGCGCCCGAGGCGGGCGCATCGAGCGCGGCAAACGGCGCCAGCCAGCCGAAATGCGCCTCGGCCTCTTCAGGCCGGATCGACCTGACCGGTAACCGCAGCCGCCCGCCGATCGTCTCCGACATGGCTCTCAGCGAGACGCCCTCCTCCGCGACCGCGTGATATCTCGCGCCCGGCTCCGGCTTCTCGATCGCGAGCCTGTACAGCCGCGCGACATCGCTCACGTGCGCGGCCGGCCAGCGCTGGTGTCCGTCGCCGACATAAGCGCATGATCCCTTTTCGCGGGCGATCGCGATCACCCAGGTGATGAGGCCCTGCTTGACTGTGTCATGCACCTGCGGCAGTCGCACCACCGACACGTTGACTCCTTCCGAGGCGACAGAGTCGGCTGCCTCCTCGGACGCCGCCCGAGGTACGAGGTCGGAGCTGACGTGGGCACCGTCTTCCCTGGCCGGCTGCCCGGGTCCGCTGCCGACCATGAGGGTGCCTGAGGTCACGATGAGGGGCCGTTTGGAGCCCGCGAGGGCGGAGCCCAGCGCGCGGATGACACGCCGGTCGTCCTCGCAATTGGCCTTGAACTTCGAGAAGTCGTGATTGAAAGCCAGGTGAATGATGCCGTCCGACCGCGCGGCGCCTTTCTGAAGGCTGTCCGGATCCTCCAGGGACCCGCGATGGACCTCGGCGCCGGCCGCGGACAGAGCCGCCGCCTTTTCCGCGGAGCGACAGAGCCCGAGCACCTGGTGGCCCGCGGCGGCCAGCTCGCTGACCAGGCTCATCCCGATGAAGCCGGTGGCGCCGGTGACGAAGATGCGCATGATGAAGATCTCCGGTTTTCGCTGGAGACAAATCTCTCGCAGGACGTTATCCTAGTAAAGTAGTGATGTTATCGTGGTATATTTCTTAACACCGTGGACGCGCCCGTCAAGCAAGAGAGCCTGCTCGGGGCTTACCTCAAGCGCCGCCGCATGCAGCTCGACCCGGCTGCATTGGGCTTTCCCGCCGGCCGCCGCCGCACGCCGGGGCTGCGGCGCGAGGAAGTGGCGCAGCGCGCCAACATCAGCCCGACCTGGTACACCTGGCTGGAACAGGGTCGCGGCGGCGCACCCTCGGCCGACGTGCTCGATCGCATCGCAGGCGCTCTGTTACTGACTGACGCAGAGCGTGAGCACCTCTTCCTGCTCGGCCTCGGCCGCCCTCCCGAAGTCCGCTTTCACAGGAACGCGGGCGTCACGCCGCGGCTGCAGCGCGTCCTTGACGCGTTGGCAGCCAGCCCGGCCATCGTCAGATCGGCGACATGGGATGTCGTGGCCTGGAATCGCGCGGCAACGGTGCTGCTGATGGATTACGAGTCGCTGCCGCCGGAGCGCCGCAACATCCTGCGCTGGATCTTCCTCGATCCGCGGGCGCGCAGCGCCCAATACGACTGGCAGAACGTGGCCCGCTCCGTGTTGGGCACGTTCCGCCTGGAAACGACCCGCGCAGGCGCGGCGGCCGAGGTCGAGCCGCTCGTCGATGAGCTCTATCGGTCGAGCGCCGAATTCCGGGCGATGTGGCAGGACAACGAGGTCCGCGGCGCCCACGGCGAGGCCGTCAAGCACATCCGTCATCCCGTCCTCGGCCGGGTCGCATTCGAGTACTCGGCCTTCGCGGTCGATGGGCGTACTGACCTCAGCCTCGTGATCTACAACCCGGCAACCGCTGAAGACGCCGGGCGGATCCGCTCGCTGCTCGAGCGACCCATCGCAGGAGGTGGATGAGCGATGCAAATCAAAGACCGCGTTTTCATCGTAACGGGCGCTTCGTCGGGGATCGGGTTGTCGACGGCCGTCGCGCTGTCCGGCCGCGGCGCGAGAGTCGCCCTGCTCGCGCGCGGCACCGATGCGCTGCGCGAGCTGGCGGAGCAGCTTCCAGGCAGCCTGCCCGTCACCGCGGATATGACTCGATTCGACGCGGTGCGGGAAGCCGTACGCGCCGTGCATCGGCACTTCGGCCGCGTCGATGGACTGATCAACAATGCGGGCCGGAGCTATGCGGCCGCCGTGGAAGAGATAGACCCGGCGCTCTTCGACGAGATCTTTCATCTCAACGTGCTGGGGCCGATCGTCGCGATGCAGGCAGTCATCCCGCTGATGCGCTCGCAGGGCGGCGGCAGCATCGTGAACATCAATTCCGGGACGGCCTTCATGACCGTTCCCCAGTACAGCGTCTACTCGGCCTCGAAGCGCGCGCTGCTGGGATTCAGTCTCACGGCCCGCGCCGAGCTGGAGAAGGACGGTATCGTCGTCAGTGAGATCTATCCCTTCATCACCGCGACGAACTTCGGCAAGGCCAGGATGGGCAACCCCGCCGGCGGCGGACCGTCCGCCAACTATGCCGACGGCGACAAGCCCGAGTTCGTCGCCGGCCTCATCCTGCAGGCCATCGAGGAGGGACAGGCCCAGTATTTCGCCAACGACCGGCTGCGAAAAATGGCCGGCGCCGCCGGCTGACTCGGTCGCCATCGATACACACATGCAAAAAATATTCATTTCGGCCGACCAGCTGCTGCGCGATTCCCTGGAGCTCGCGCGGCGGGTGGTGGCGAGCGGCATGCGGCCCACGTTCCTGGTCGCCATGTGG
>Ga0335075_10009910_pt1 | contig 14486 bp, 14 predicted proteins | sample Lox_Sample_24_FD_206723 | JGI IMG/M metagenome (GOLD analysis project Ga0335075, IMG submission 206723) | Soil microbial communities from Loxahatchee National Wildlife Refuge, Florida, United States - Lox_Sample_2.4 | ecosystem: Environmental > Terrestrial > Soil > Wetlands | place: USA...
TCGAGGAGTTCCTCTACACGCACCCGGACATCCTGGACGCCCAGGTGATCGGCGTCCCCGACGCCAAGTACGGCGAGGAGCTGATGGCCTGGATCCGGCTGCGCCCCGGCGCCACCCCGCTGACCGCCGAGGCGCTCCGCGAGTTCTGCCACGGCAAGCTCGCGCATTACAAGATTCCCCGCTACGTGCACCTCACCGACGAGTTCCCCATGACCGTCACCGGCAAGGTCCGCAAGATAGAAATGCGCGAACGCTCAGCGGAAATCCTAGGAGTAACCCCCGAGCCCTAGCCGATCCGTGCAGCTCCTTACGCGGGGAGATTTATCAGCCCTGCGCCCATTGTTACGCAACGTGAGCCGGTTTACGATTCGGGCGACATTTCCCTACGGAGGAGGGGCACATGTTCGCAACGAAGCGGATCCGGCTGGCGGCGGCGGCACTCACGGTGGTGCTTTGCTCGAGCGGGATCGCGGCCGCGGTGGCCACCACGGCATCGGCGAGCCCGAAGCCGGCACAGTCGACCGAGCACCATGTCAAGTTGAGCCTGAACCGGTTCGACCTCAACGGCTACGTGATCAACGCCAAGTACACCCTCGGCCGCAACACCGGCAACACCTTCCAGCAGACCTACAAGGACTCCACGGTCCTCGGCGTCCCGATCGCCGGACCGAACGTCGGCGTGGTCTTCCCCACGGAGGACTACGTCGCCCTCCCCATCGGCGACCACCAGCTCTACATCACGTGGCTCGACCCGACGACGTTCGCGATCGTCGACGTGTTCGTGATGAACTTCGCCACCCACACGGTGTACGACTACGCACCCGGCAGCGCCCACCCGGAGAGCGCTGGCACGATCACCGTCGTCAAGTGCGGCAAGGAACGTCTCCCATAGCCCCGCTAATCAGCAGACGGGCCGTCGCCTCAGCCACGAGGCAGACGGCCCGTCGCTACAAACGGCCCGATTGTCGGTACCCAGCGTTACGCTGATCCCATGTAATTGTCTATGCCATAGGAGTGGGATAGATGTACTCTCTGAGTATGACTGCTAAGGGCCGCTTGTCCGTGACCGTCGATGAGGACCTCATAGCCGCGGTTCATGTGGCCGTGGCCGCCGGGCCGGCAGAATCTATGAGCGCCTGGGTGAGCGACGCCCTGCGCCTGAAGCTCGACCACGATCGTCGGCTCCGCGGGATTGGCGACTTCATTGCCGCCTACGAGGCGGAGCACGGGGAGATCACCGAAGAGGAGATGGAAGCCGCCGTGCGGCGGGGCAGGGAACGGGCGATCGTCGTCCGGGGTGGCAAGGTCGTACGGAACGGCACGGCCGACACTCAGCGGACGGGAACCGACTGATGCTGGTCTTGGACGCCGGCGCCTTCGTCGCCGCCGAACGCGGTACAGGCGACGTCGCCGCCTGGGTAAAGAACGAGTTCGTGTCTGGACGCGTCCCGCTCACCAATGGCGCGGTCATCGCGCAGGTATGGCGTGGCGGGACTGGCCGTCAGGTTCCGGTTGCCCGGCTGCTGGACAGCGTGGAAGTCATTCCTGTGGATGACGCCTTGGGCCGGCGCGCCGGGATGCTGCTAGCCCGCGCGGGAGCCGCGGACGCCATCGACGCGTCCGTGGTCTGCCTCGCCCAGGACGGGGACGACATCCTCACCTCCGACGCCGGCGACCTGCGGGCTCTGGTCCGGACGGCCGGGGTGCACGTGGAGCTGATTCCCGTTTAAGGCCGGCCGGCGTGCGGTCGGCAGGGGGATCCGGTCCCGGTCTGGGGCGCCAGGGACGAGGAGGCCGTCCTGCCAGTCGTTGGCGGTCGCCGAGGCGCGGACGACGCACAGCGGGGTGCCTACCCAGATGCCGTCGCCGTCGTCTTCTGCAACGGCTGGCAGCCAGGTGCCGTAGCGGGCGGTCCGGTCCGCGAGCAGCTGGGCGCTGGTGAGGCCGGGCGCCCACTCTTCCGCCGCGCCGCGCGCCGTCGCCAGTGCCTGCTGGCCGGCCCACGGCAGCACGACCGCTGGCTCCGCCCGCTCCGCGTCCCCGGCGAGCACGGCCTGGCTGGCCCGCCACAGTCCGCCGAGCACCTGCTGCGGAGCCAGCCGGCCGGCCGCGGCGGCGAGCAGCCAGCCGACAGATCCACGGCCCAGCCCGGCGAACAGCGAGCCGACGTCCTCGAACGCGACCCGTACCACGGGCACCACCAGGAAGAACGACTGCCAGGCGGCCAGCGCTACCTCCGGCGGCTGCCCGCCGCCGGAGGACAGCAGGTCCATCAGCGCGCCCAGGTTGCGCTCGAAGGTCTCCGCCTCGGCCGCGATCAGCGCCTTGTGCAGCGCGAGGGCGGCCATGAAGAGTTCGGTCCTGGCGGCGGTGTACTCCTCGTCCGCCCAGGCCGCGGACTTCTCGCGCTGTTCGATCAGCGCCGCGTCGTCGGTCTCCGCCTGCGACGGGCCGTCCGGCACCTGGTCATCCCAGCGCTGCCGGGCCTGCGTGATCGGTTCCTGGAGCCGCGCCATGTCACCGGTCAGCTTCGCCACCGCCGCCTCCGCGGCCGCGACGGCCTGCCGCGCGCCTGCCAGGTCGGCGCGCAGCGCCTGCTCGTCCCGCAGCGCCGCGTCCCGCTGCCGCGTCGCCTCCGCGCAGGCCGCCCGCAGCGCCCGGTGGGCGCCGCGGGCGGCGACCCAGTCGAACCCGGCTCGCAGCCGGCCTGCCAGCGAGGCGCCGGGCGCCGAATCCTCCTGGCGGCGCGCCGCGAGGCCCGCGAGGCTGGCCCGGCGGCGTTCCTCGGCCGTGACGAGATTGTCGCGCAGCTCTGGCTCGCGCTCGCTGAGGTCCGCGCACCGCTGCCGTGCGGCTTCGAGCGCGCGGGATGCCTCCTCGCGGGCCTGCTCGAGGACAGAGAGGCGGGTGATCGCGACAGCAGCGACGGTACGTTCGGAAGAAAGGGCGGAGACCTCGGCCAGCGCGGTGCGGAACCTGGCGACCGCGGCCGGCCAGCTGACCGCCTCGTTCTTCAGCCGCCGCAATGCGGCAGGCATGCTCTCGCCCGCGCGGAACAGCACGTCGGTGCCGCGCACAGTGCCATGCCAGAAGCGTTCAACGAACGCGCGCCGGCCGGCGCGGTCGCCCAGCCGGGCGGTGATCAACGCCCACGTGCCGTCGCTGTCGGCCAGCTGGGCCGTCGCGGGGAAGTAGTCGGTCTCGGCCGCGGAATCCCGCCACCGCTCGCCGATGTCCGCGAGCCGGGTGTCCCCGTCGGGTGCCGCGAGCACGATCTCGAATCCGGTCAGCGCGGGCACCGGCGCCCTGACGGCGTGCGATCCCCAGGAGCGTGAGCGGCCGAAGGCCGCGGCCGGGGACGGCAGCTCCGCCAGGCGGCGGCCGCGCTCGACGACGATCGCCGCGACGAGATCGCTGAACATTGGGACCGTCCCGGTCCCTGGAGGCGCGTGCACGGCGAACAGGCCGGGGGAATGGATGCTCTCGTTGACCGCGAACTGCTCGCTACGGGCGAGGGGACTGGCCGCGGGCCAGCGGCCGGGCGGAATCCGGCTGGGCGCGCAGCCGTCGCGCACGACCAGCGGCTCACGCCGCACGTCGATCCGTCCGCCGCGACCGGCCCCGTCGTCCGGACCCGCGTTGTCCGCACCACCCGCCGCGCCGCCGCCAAGGAACGCGGCCAGGGCGGCGCCGCTGCTTCCCGCCCGCAGCGCGCCGGCGACCAGCCCGAGATCGCTATCGAACGAGCTGCGCAGCAACTGCGCCGGCGGATCGCCGGCCTCGCCGGCGCCGGCCGGCACCTGGTAACTGCGCACCCGCAGGCCGCGGGGCTCCAGCAGGGCCGCGACGCCGAGCCGTTCGGCCAGCCGGGCGGCGAAATCCCGCAGGTCGTCGCCGTTCAGCAGTCGCCCGGCCAGGGCGCCGGACTCGCCGGCCGCTGCCGCCGGCCCGCCCGCGGCCGTGGCCGCGATCGCGTCGTCGGCCACGATGTCACCGAGGACCTGCGCGCACGGGGAAATAGCGGGCTCGTCGTCTAGCACGCCATCCGCGTCGAGGATGCAGGTGAACAGGGCAGACTGCCCGCGAGCGGGCTTGCCGGCGTCGGCGGCGCCAGCGGCCTCGGCGGTCTCGGCGGTTGCGGCCGCGGCCTGGTCGTCGCCGTACACGATCCGCAGCGCGTCCCGGACCCGGGAGAGGTCGAAGACGCCACCGAACACCTGGTGCCGCCACACCTTGCCAGCCGCGGGCGGCCGCCCGGCAAGCCGCCCGTCCGCCTCCCACGGCATGGGGTCCCCCGGGCGGGCATCGGTCACGTTCTCCCGGAGGTTCGGGCCTGGCAGCGGCTGCGGGCTGAAGACCTCCACCGCTTGCCAGAACCGCACGATCTGCTCAGCGTCTCTGAACACAACTCACCCCCGGCCATCGTGACCCATCGACGGCGTCGCTGCTAACACTACGCTGAGTTATCCGACAATGCGGGAGAGTTACCGATCTCCGTCGCCGTGCGCGAACGGACGTAACGGCCGTAGGCTCACAGATGTGGCGCTCACGGTCCTTGGCATTGACATCGGGGGCACGAAGAGCAGGGCGCGGCTGTGGGCCGAAGGCAAGGTCGCGGCGGAGCGCGAAGCCGCCAGCGCGAGCCTCGCCGCGGCCGGCCTCGAAGCCGCCCAGGCAGCCCTGACGGAACTGCTCGCCGGGCTCCCGCTCGACGGCCCGGCATCGCTGGACGCGATCTGCGCGGGGACGGCCGGGCTGAGCGTCCCCGGGACCGAGGAGTTCTTGCGGGAGCGGCTGTCCCCGCTGACCCGGGGGACGGTGCTGATCGTCTCGGACCCCATGCTGGTGTTGCCCGCGGCCGGCATTGACGAGGGGGTCGCGGTGATCTGCGGGACCGGCTCGGTGGCGGTCGGCGCGTATCGCGACCGCACGGTGCAGGCCGGCGGCTGGGGATATCTGCTCGGCGACGAGGGCGGCGGCTACTGGATCGTGCGGGAGGCACTGCGTATCCTGCTCGCCCGCCGGGACCGCGGCGAGCCGCTCGGCGACCTCGGCGCGCGATTGCTGGCGGCGACGGGCGCCGCCGACCTTGCGAGCCTGCATCGTGACTACTACCAGCGGCCGCATGTTCCGCGCCGCTGGGCTTGGTACGCGCGCTCCGTCGTCGCCAGCGCCGATCCCGCCGCCAGCGATCTCCTGGCCAGCGCGGGGGATGCGGTGGCCGCCCTCGCTGACAGCGTGATCGAGGAGCTGGACGCGCCCGCCGGCCTTCCGGTGGTGCTGGCCGGGGGCTTGTCCCGTAACGCGGCTTTCGCGGACGCGGCCCGGCGCGCCGTCGCGGTAGCACTTCCCGGCAGCGAGGTGCGCGTCCTCGCTGACCCCCCGGTAGCCGGCGCGGTATGCCTTGCCCGGCGAGCCGCCAGCCACGCACCGGCCAGCCCGACCCAGGCCAGCCGGACCCATGCCAGCCCGACCCACAAGGAGGAGCTGTAGGTGGCCAGTCCGCGGAACCGAATAGCGTCCGACGCGTCCGACGAGCCTGACGAGCCCGGCGAGGCCAGGGAACAGGACGCCACGGCCAATACCCCGGACGTCATCGTCCGCATCCGCTCGCTGCTGCCGTCGCTGGCACCCGCCGAACAGCGCGTGGGCATGGTGGTCACCGGCAATCCGCAGCGAGCCGCCCGGCTGACGATCAGCGAGCTGGCGCGCGAGGCGGAGACGTCGCAGGCGACAGTGATCCGGTTCTGCCGCAGCATTGACGTGGGCAGTTACCCCGACCTCAGGATCGCCGTGGCCACCTGGGCCGGCCGGGCCGGCGCCAACGGCGGGCTGCCGCTCTCCCTCGACATCCAGGCAGATGACGGCCTCGCCGAACTGGTCGCCAAGATCGCCGTGTCGGACGCCAACGCGGTCCGCGACACCGCCGCGGTACTCGACCTGAACCAGCTGCGCCTGGCGATCGACGCCGTGGTCGAGGCCGGACGCGTGGACATCTACGGTGCCAGCGCGAGCGGCCTCGTGGCCCAGGACCTCCAGCAGAAACTGCACCGGATCGGGCTGCTTGCCTTCGCCTGGACGGACACGCACCTGGCGCTCACCTCGGGCGCCAACCTCCGCCCCGGCGACGTGGCCATCGGCCTCAGCCACACCGGCACCACCCAGGACACCATCGACGTGCTAGAGCAGGCCCGGCGGGCGGGCGCGCGGACGATCGCCGTGACGAACTTCGCCAACTCCCCGATCGCCGCGGTGGCCGATCTGCTGCTGTGCACGTCGGCGCATGAGACGTCGTTCCGGGCCGGTGCGATGGCCAGCAGGATCGCCGCGCTGACCGTGGTGGACTGTCTTTTCGTCGGGGTCGCGCAGCGCAACCACGGCAGCGCGCTCGCCGCCCTCACGCGAACGTACGACGCGCTCCAGGTTCGCCACCGTCCCAGCCGTTAGGCGCGGCTCATGACTCCATTGATTCCATGATCCGTGCGATGGCGGCGCGCGGCAGGCCGCCGGCCTCATCCAGCGCCGTTCGCGCCGTCCCCGCGTCAGCGCCGGACAGCAGCGACACGAGGGCGACCTGAAGATCCCCGCCGGCTTCGGCGAGCGCTACGGCGCACACGGCTTCGGCGGTGCCCGACGCCTGGCTGAGCAGCCGGACCTGCCGTGCCCGGAGCTTCGCGTTGACGGGCGTCAGCCGGGTCATCAGGTTGGAGAACGTCCGCCCATCCCGCACCATGAGCGCGGTCGAGAACGAGTTGAGCAGCAGCTTCTGTGCCGTTCCGGCCTTGAGGCGGGTGGAGCCTGTGATCGCCTCAGCACCGGTGTCCGTGCAGACAACCACGTCGGCGTGAACGCCAAGCGGCGGCCGCGGATTCGAGGTGAACACGGCGGTGAAGGCGCCCGCTTGCCTGGCGCGGGCGAGCGCGCCCGCCACGTACGGAGTCGAGCCGGACGCGCTCAGCCCGATCGCGACATCGCGCGCCGTCACCGCGGCCGCGTCCGCCGCCCCGCGCGCCTGGTGGTCTTCCGCGTCTTCCGCCGCCCGGACCAGTGCCGCCTCGCCGCCGGCGATGTGCGCGACCACCACGCCAGGCGGCAGGCCGAACGTCGGTCCGAGCTCGGCGGCGTCCAGGACCGCGAGCCGCCCCGACGTCCCCCCGCCGAAGTAATGGACCCGGCCCCCGGCCCGCAGCGCCACGGTGGCGGCGTCGACCACGAGAGCGAGATCCGGCAGCGCCCGGCGGACGGCCGCCGCCACGGTCGCGTCCTCGTCGTTGAGCCGCTCGAGCATGGCCAGCGTCGGCAGCACGTCGATGTCACGGGTCCGGTCGTTGCGCAGCTCGGTGGGGGAGTCGACCAGCCTGCCGTCGGGGGACGCGCTCGCGGTTACCCCCGGCCCCGAGATCTCGCTAGCCTCGCTCGTCTCGCCCAACACTCGCGTTGCCCTGTCCAGCCATCCCGCCCGCCCCGTTCGGACGAGGTACACGGTGGTAACGATACCGATGACGGCCCGTGCTATCGCGGGCGCCGCACCGGAACAGGCCTGCTCGGCCCAGAGCTTCGGGTATCGCCTGCAGGGCTGGCGATCTGCCGTTCGAGATCGGTGAACGCGTCGATGATTTCCTTGGCCTCGAACGCACTAAGTGTCGACTGTGGGTGAGCCTTTGGAGCAGGAACTATGCGGCGGCCGGGGAGCGCGGCTGGCGGCCGAGGAAGGCGACGAGCTGATCGCCGGGGACGGCGGAGCCGGGTAGATGGACCGGGCCGGCGAACAGGCCCGGCCGGGTGCGAGGGGTGACCAGCAGCGCGGCGGCCGGCAGCAAGGCGGAGGCTAGGCCCGGCGGGACCGGGCGGTGGGTGCCGCACGCGGAAAAGATGTCCCAGCCGTGGACGGTGATCTCGATGGCGCCGGTCACCGCGACCATGCTCGCGGTGATCTCACGGTCGCCGATGGCGACGAGGCGCGCGACCGCCCTGGGGGTGGCGCAGGCCGCCCGTAGCCTGGCTGCCTGACCGCGCAACCGGGCGGTCGGGTCGCCTTCCGGCCACGGGCCGGGTGGCGCTGCTGGTGCGGCGGCGCCTGCGTTGCCGATCAAGTCCGTAAGCTCGCCGATCGAGTCGCTGAGATGGTCAAGTAGCGTTTGCAGGTTCCAGCTGGTGCAGGGGGTGGGGCACGACAGCTGCGCCGGGGTGGCCATCGCGGCACCGGCCAGCGCGTAGCTGACCGCTGCGTCCAGCAGTTCCCGCCCGCTGCCCGGCGAGATCACGGCGGCACCGCCGGATGGTGCGCTGACTGCGGCCCGGCCGCCGTGGCGCCGTAGTCCATGGGCAGGCCGAACAGGGCGAACAGGCCTGGGTTGCGGAAGGTGACGATCCGCGCGATCCCCGTCGTGGTCAGCGTGGGCACTGTCACCGCGTCCGCGCGGTAGACCCCGTCGCGTTCGCGCTGGTAGACCGCGAACGCTGGCTGGCCGTTCGCCATGGCCGGAACCATGCGGAACCGGCCGGGCGCGTCGAGCGCGCGGGTGGCGTAGAAGCCCAGCACGGCGGCCCGGCCGGCGAACCAGGCCGGCGCCGGGGGCATCTCCAGCGTGACGTCCTCGCGCAGTAGCTCGGCCAGCGCCTTGGTGTCGGCGTTCTCGAAGGCGGCGGCGAACCGCTCCAGCAGCGCCCGCTGGCCCGGCGCGGAGGGTTCGGCGAGCTCGTCTTCGGCGGGCAGCGCCTGGGCGAGCTGAGCCCGGGCCCGCCGCAGCCCGCTGTTGACGGCCGTCGTTGTGGTGCCAAGCAGTTCTGCCACGCGTGCGGCCGGCCATTCCAGCACGTCACGCAAGATCAGGATCGCGCGCTGCCGGGCGGACAGGTACTGCAGGGCCGCGACCCACGCCAGCCGGATGCCCGCCCGCGATGCCGCCACCGCGGCGGGATCTTCGCCCTGCCCGGACAGCAGCGTGTCGGGAAACGGCTGCAGCCACGGCACCTCGAGCGAGGGCACCACCGGCGTCTCCGGATCTTGCGCCGGGCCGGCCAGCCCGGATGGCAGCGGCCGGCGGCCGCGGCGCTCGATCGCGGTCAGGCACACGTTGGTCGCGATCCGGTACAGCCATGTCCGCACCGAAGAACGGCCCTCGAACCCGTCAAACGAACGCCATGCTCGCAGGTATGTCTCCTGCACCAGGTCCTCGGCCTCCTCGGCCGAGCCCAGCATCCGGTAGCAGTGAGCCAGCAGTTCACCCCGGAACTGGCTGGTACTAATGGTGAATTCCTGGCTGACGCTCATCAGCACTCCGCTCTCGCCAGCGCGAGCGACGCGCCGGGTTCTCCGGGATCATGCCGGGCCGTCGCGGAGCACGCCGCGCACCTGGTCCAGCGACACTGTGGGCTCGAATTCGGTCAGCCACCAGGTGGCGCCCGCCCTGGCATACGGGGCCGGGTCGCCGCCGGGCGGCAAGGCTATCGCGATGTCAAAAGGCGAGACCGTATCCCGGCACGAGCCGGCGATGGCGGCGGTGATCCCGGCGAACTGGTCCGCGTGTTCCAAGTTGACCGGGGGAAAGCCATCGTACCGGGCGGCGCGGCGCAGCGGCCGGGCCTTCCCGGGGAACCCGGCGACCCACACCGGCACTTCGGGCTGCTGCACCGGGCGGGGAAGGAACCGCATGCCGTCGACGGTGTAGTGGGAGCCACGGTGGTGCACCGGCCGGCCGGACCAGGCCGCTGTGAGGACCTGCAATGCCTCGTCCAGCATCTTGCCCCGCATCCGATCATCGAATGGCTCGCCGGTCCCGGAGAACTCGGCGCCGAACCGGTCACTGCCCAGGCCGACGCCCAAGGTGAGGCGTCCGCCGCTGAGCCTGTCCAGGGTCACCGTTTCCCTGGCGACCTTGGCAGGCCGGCGGCGGGCCAGTGGCGTGACCATCGGCCCGAGCCGCAGGCGCTCGGTGGCGGTGGCGGCCGCCAGGGTGATCCACGGGTCGGCCACCTCCAGCACCGGCGCCCGCCAGCTCAGGTGATCCCAGACGAAGAACCCGTGCCAGCCGGCCTCCTCGGCCTCGGCGGCCAGCCGCGCCACCGCCACCGGGTCGGCAAGGTCATCGAACAGCGGCAGCCACAACGCCGAGCGCAGCCCGGCCCGGGCGCTGACCTCGCCGGCCATGCCTCTTCTCCTGTCGTGCCGCGTCACCGGGCCGGGCCTGAGGGCAACGGGCGCGGGCCGGCGGCGGTGACAAGGTAGGCATCCTGGTCCGGGTCAGGGCCGGTAACCAGGCCGGTGACCGCCTGGCCGACATGTTCCGGGGTAAGCACCCCGCCGGGGCCGCCGCGGGTGGCCGCCCCGGCGCCTTCCCGGGCGGCGTAGGCGGTGGCGAACACCGCGCCAAGCGAGGTCTCCGGGGTGAGCTGCGGCAGCAGCGAGACGAACCGGATGCCCAGCCCCGCCCGCTTTGACTCGTCCGCCGCGTAGGCGGTCAGCCACCGGATGGCGGCCTTGGCCCCGGCGTACCCGCCCGTCAGCGGCGAGCCGAACACCGCCGCGCCGCTGGACAGCGTCACCACGGTGCTGCCCGGCGTCAGCGGCGCGAGCAGCGCCTCGCGTGTCCAGTGGAACACGTGCGCCACGTCGACGTCCCAGTTCCGGCTGAAGGTCTCCCACGTGTAGTGCTGGATCGGCCGCGGCAGCGGCGTGGCGCCCGCATTGAGCACCAGCACGCCGGGGTGGTACTTGTCGATCAGTTCGCCGGCCACCATCGGGTCGGCGGCGTTCGCGGCCACCGGCGTGAACGACTCGCCGAGTTCCGCGCGCAGTTCCTCCAGCGCGCCGCGGTCCCTAGCGACCCCGACGACCTGCGCGCCCGCCCCGGTCAAGGCGGCAGTGATGCCACGGCCAAAGCCTCGGCTGGCGCCGGTGACCAGCGCCGTCACTCCTGTTATCGCATGGTCCTGCATGACGATCCTCCTTGGTCCGCAAGTTCAGGGAGCCCGTTCGGCGCTCCTGCCAATACCGACCAGCGCGGCATACAGGAATCGCCGCGGCGCCGGTGAATTTCTCGCGCACGCCTCGCATGGGCCGGCGCGGCGATTCCCGACAATCCGCCTGGTCTATATCAGTAGGCCGCGATAAGCGGCGGCAACTACGCACCCGGAGGAACTGATATGAACATCGCGGGCAAGACCATCCTGGTGACCGGCGCCAACCGCGGCATCGGGCAGGCACTCGTCGCCGAAGCCCTCCGCAGGGGAGCCAAGCAGGTGTACGCCGGCACGCGCCAGCCCCTGGCGCACCCCGACGAGCGGGTCACGCCGGTGACCCTGGACGTCACCGACCCTGCGCACATCCGGACCGCTGCCGAGCAGATCGGATCGCTCGACATGCTGATCAACAACGCCGGGGTCCAGCCCTTTGACGACCTGAGCGATGTCGCCCCCATCGAGCAGGCCCTGGCCGTGAACCTGTTCGGCACCTACCGGGTGATCCAGGGATTCCTTCCCATGCTGACCCGTTCCGGGGGAGCCATCGTCAACAATTTGTCGCTGTTGGCCCTCGCCCCCCTTCCGCTGCTCCCCGCCTACTCGGTCTCCAAAGCGGCCGCGTTCAGCATGACCCAATCGCTGCGGACCCTGCTGGCGGGCCGCGGCGTGCGGGTGCACGCCGTCCTGACCGGCCCGACGGACACCGACATGACCCGGGACCTGGGGATACCGAAGGCTTCCCCGGAGTCGGTCGCCAGGGCCATCTTCGACGCCGTCGAACACGGGGATGAGGACATCTTCCCCGACCCCATGACGCGTTCTATTGCCGACGGCTGGCGCGGCGGCGTGGCCAAGGCACTTGAGCGCGAGAACGCGGCGCTCATGCAACCGCAGTCCGCTGCCGCGTGAGAATACGAGGAGATGGCGCGGACACCGCCAGATCCGGTCATGCCGAGAGCCCGCGCCGCTCCTGATGCTCGGGTTCGCAGTTCTGAGCTACGTCACGTCGCGCGCTCAAGGACTTCACCGAGGCCCTGGCCACCTGCGACGCGGACTACCGGGTGGACTGGGAGCCTGGTGCCGTGGTGACCGTGCACGTGATCGATGACGAGGGACGCAAGCCGGTGGGGCGATTCGCCACCCGGATCGCCGAGCGCGCTGCCGACCCGGCATCCGTCGCTGACGACCCGCGGCGGTTTTGTCGGTGGCTAGTGTGACACTCCGTTTATGGATGCTTACTCAGATGACGTCCCCACTGCGAGACGATGCCTGCGGAACTAGTGCGGTCGGCGCCACCTCTCCGCTGCTTGCGTATCATGCAAGGTATATTGCGTAATATGAAAAAGGCACCTCCGCCGCCCCTCTTGCCGTTGCTACGTTCGCGGCTCCAGGCTGACTTGCTGACCTTGGTCCTACTCGCGCCCGACGCAGAGTTGTCGCTAACGGAACTTGCCAGGCGGATAGGCGCGTCGGTGTCATCCGCGCAGCGGGAGGTCTCTCGAGCAGAGCAGGCAGGAGTTGTCTCAACCAGACGGCTTGGCAACACCCGGTTGGTTCGTGTAGCGGATTCGCCGTTGACGGGGCCGCTGACTGAGCTGCTGTTGCGCTCGTTCGGTCCCCGCCAGGTGCTTGCCGAAGAACTCTCGACCGTCGCAGGAGTCGACGCTGTCTACTTGTTCGGCTCGTGGGCCGCCCGCTACGCGGGCGAAGGCGGGCGTCCCCCGGCCGACCTTGACGTGCTAGTCATCGGCAAGCCGGATCGTGACGCTCTCGACGATGCGGCACAGCGAGCGGGCGAACGCTTGGCGCGGGAGGTCAACGTAACCATCAGGTCGCTTCAGTGGTGGCAGGACGGTGCCGACGGCTTCCACACCGAAGTTACTCGCCGCCCGCTTGTTACGGTCTTGGGCGAGGCGGGCGCATCATGACCTGGGAACCGGGCCGTGAGCGGGTCCAGCGGCTTATTGATGAAGGAGAACTCGGGGTGGTGCCGCCCGACATGAAGGCGGCCATGCGCATGCTGGAGGACGCCGAACGTCATCTCGCGACAGCGGCAACGGCCAAGTCAACCGGCGACCTTGCGGGCGCCTATCAGCTCGCATACGACGGGCTTCGAAAGACCGCCGTGAGCCTTCTGGTGGCTCAGGGCCTTCGGCCGACAAGCCGCGGCGGGCACGTCGCGGTCCAGGAGGCAGTGACAGCACAGTTCGGGACGACGGTGAGAGTCCTTCGTTCCTTCGGAAGAATTCGCCGGGCGCGGAACAACTTTGAATATCCAAGTTCAGAAACGCCAAGGCCATCCGCGGATGATGTTGACGACGCGATCAAGGTGGCAACGGAAGTGCGCGGCGCGGTGACCACGATATTCAAGCAGGAAATTCTCACGCCTTGGCAGTCAGCGGTTGGCGCCTAACACGTCGACGAACTCCGCGCAAGCGCGAGCTCACTCCTGTGGATATCTAGTGCCTTATCCACGCCGGGCGCTTATGCAAGAGGCCGCCGGCTGGTTTCAGCGCCATAGTAGCGATGAACCGGAACGACCTACCCGGGACGCTTGATCCGGAGGGCGGCTGAGGAGCATGACCGATCTCGTGATCGCTGTAGCGGTCTGCGTCGCTGGCCGGATCGTGCTGTTCACGGTCTCCCTCGTCGCTCACCGGCGCTGGAAAGTGCCTGTCCAGGACCTCGTAAGCCTGCTGCGCGCTACGGTGCCCGCTACGGCTGTTCTTCAGGGGGTGGCGCGTGTTCGACGTCCTCCACCGTTTCGGTGAGGAATATCCAGGTCTGAGAAGCCCCCGGCCGTTCGGGATGGGGCCTCGTCTCCGTCCGCCAGCCGGAATCTCTAGGACCGAGGATGTCGAGCAGCGCCGGGAGGACGACCTGGCGTGCCCACTGGAAGCGGTCGCCGACGACCTCTTCTGGCGGGGCGGCCTGCATCAGCCAGGCCTGCACCGTGCCCCACGCAAGCCCCTTGCCGCTGGCGAGCCGCCGGCCGAACTCGGGACGCTGGCGAAGTGCCGCGATCGCCGCCCGGCGGTAGGCCGCCTCAGCGTCGACGCCGCCAGCGATGTCCCCGCCGACCGCGGCCCGCTCGGGGCCCGCCGCCGGCGCGGCGGCCGCCAGCGCGCCGCGGAACCGCCCGCGCAGCCGTGCCGCGTAGCAGGCGACCGGGCCGCCCGAATAGGACGGGTCGCGGAGCTGCCGGTGCTCGGCCTCGAAGCTGAGCACGCGGACCGGCAGCGGGTACGGCCGCGCGTGCCGGTCGGTGCCGGGGGCGCTGGACCAGAAGACGCCGTGCCCGACCAGCGGCTCGTTCAGCAGCGTCGCGAGCAGGTCGTCCGAGAAGTGCGCGTTCGCTCGCTTCAGCGCGGCCAGGTCGCCGGCTGACAGCAGGTGGAAGACGAAGAAGTTGTCGCCCTGACTGAGCAGCTCCGCCGGAATGCTGCCTGGCTGCTGCGTGACGAGAACGGCGCCGAGCCCGTATTTGCGCCCTTCCTTGACCCAGGAGACGAACGGGCTGTCCC
>Ga0335075_10009911_pt1 | contig 14485 bp, 19 predicted proteins | sample Lox_Sample_24_FD_206723 | JGI IMG/M metagenome (GOLD analysis project Ga0335075, IMG submission 206723) | Soil microbial communities from Loxahatchee National Wildlife Refuge, Florida, United States - Lox_Sample_2.4 | ecosystem: Environmental > Terrestrial > Soil > Wetlands | place: USA...
CGCCACGCGGCAGAAATCAACGGCGCGGCGTTTTGTCAATATGGTCCGGGGGCCACGGACCATGCTCCGGCAGGACGTCGGTGCAGGCACGTAGCAGATGTTATGCGGGCCGGCTTCTGCTGTCACTATCTGCTATCCCGATTATATACATAGGAATTATAGTCCACCGCAGCGCCGATGGCCGCAATAACGTCAGGCTTGCGGGGCTGGCCGCTAGCGCGCCGCACGATCGTGCCGTCGCCCGCGAGCACGAGAACGGTCGGCGTGCGCAGCACGTTCAGTTGCCGGACCAGGTCGAGCCGGGACTCGGCGTCGATCTCCACATGTGCCACGCCCTCAGTGAGTCCGGCGACATCGGCAAGGATCCGGCGGGTAGCCCGGCACGGCGCGCAGAACGCGGTAGAGAACTGCACCAGCGTCGCCCGTTCCCCGAGCAGGCGCCCGATGTCGTCGCCACTAATCTTCCGCCCGGTGCGTGCCCGCCCGGCCGATACGGGAACTTCCGGTTCCGCAGGCGCCTCAGCCGGCATCGCAGCATCGCCTGAGTCAACCATCATGACCGGTCCTGCCAGTCCGCCCGTTGTCTGCCCGGCCGCGGCCTGCCCAGCCGCCGCCAGCCCGGTCCCCGGGACCGTGTTGCGCATCCGCCCGTTTGTCCGTCGCCAGACACCACCGGCGATCACGGCGACGGTGAGCGCCGCGACAAGGGCGGCCATTCCGGCTGTCATGGCCGCTTAAAGCGCCGAGTCAGCCGTCCGCATTCCCCGCTTAGCTGGCCGGGACATGACTTAGCTGGCAGGGATATTCAGCAGCACCTTGCCGCCGGACGTGATCTGGAAGGCGCGCACCGAATGAGCTGACACCGCCGATGACGCCGGGTACCAGGCCTTCTCGCCGTATCCACGACCGTAGTCGCCGGCCACCGTCCAGGCGCCCGCATACTGCGAGGTCCCGTTCTTGCCCACTACCCAGAACTGGCAGACGGTGCCCGGCTTGATGCCGCTGACCTGGACCCGCATGGCCGTGCCCCAGCCGACCGGCGCGTAATCAACGACGGCAGAGACGTCACCGGACTTGGCCCAACCCTGCTCCGCCACTGCGCCGCTCGTGGCCGGCCTGGTCAGCTGCGACACTGCGGTGGCACCGGCGGCCGCGATCACCGCTGCCGCCGCAACCGCGGCGACGTTGCGCCACATCCGGCTCTTGCGTTTAGCCGAGACCTTCCCGAGCAGCGAGGTCAGCAGCTCATCCGGCGGTTCGACTGCTTCCGCCAAGTGCAGCAGCGGCAGGCTGAACTGCTCGACATCGGCAGCAGGGACCCGGCTGAGCATGGCCGGCAGGCCAGCCAGCCCGGCGAGCTCATCGCGGCACGACTGGCAGTCGGCAAGGTGCTCATCGACTTGGGCACGCTCGGCCGGATCGATGGCACCTACGACATAGACGCCCAGCAACTGCCGTATGTCACGGCACGCGGGACCGCTAATGCCGCCGGTGTTCATGGCGCCAGTCCCCTTTCTTCCAGTGCCAGGCGGAGCGCCCGGAGGGCATAAAAAGTCCGGGACTTAACCGTCCCGGCTGGCACTCCGAGTGCAGTTGCTGCCTCAGCAACCGACTTGCCACGGTAATAAGTCTCCAGCAGGACTCGGCGATGTTCGGGTCGCAAGGCACCGAGCGCGTCTGCAACTGCCCAGGACTCAAGTGCACGTTCCGGGTCGTCGGGCGCTGGCAGCACTTCAAGACCCGCCTCGCCTACCTCGCGCGGCCTGGCCTTGCGTGACCTGTATGAGTCGATTGCGAGGTTTCGTGCTACTGCGAAGAGCCACGGCCTGGCCGGGCGCCCGGCGATCGCTTCCGGATGCTGCCAGGCACGCAGCAGCGTCTCCTGAACAATGTCCTCTGCGCGCTGGCGGTCGCCGTTCATCAAGTGGACGGCGTAACGCAACAGCGGCGCAGCGTGCTCCGCGTAGAGCGCCCGAACCAGGTCCTCGTCGGACGGGGTCCGCCGCGAGTTCTTGGCGCCAGCGCTTCCAAGGCCTGCCATGTCAGTTACCACGTACCGGGTTACCCGGCGGTTCAACTCCGCTCGATTTCGTCCGTCCGTGCACCGTCTCAGCCGGACGGGCACCGCTGAACGCCTGGTCAGCCGCCGGCGAACGGTGGCAGCACCTCGATGACGTTCCCGTCGGCCAGCACGACCGAGTCGGCCGCTCGGCGGCCGACGGGGTTCCCGTCGATCAAGAACGAGGACCGGTCCAGAACTGCCCTGAGCTGGGATCCACCGCTAGTCTCAGCCGCCGCGCTGAGGGCGGCTGCCAGCGTATCTGCAGTCAGCTGCTGCTCGGCAACCCCGGCTGCTTCCTTTGCTGCTGCCCAGTAGCGCATGGTGACGGTGGCCATGTCAGCTATCCTCGCTCATAGCGGCACCGGACGATGACGACCTGGGTGGACACGCGGTACACGGTAGGGTTCTCGTGCTGGCGCCTGGCGCCAGGGTCCGGAGGTGGCGGCGATTTGAGCAACGTCTTGCTGCTGACCAACGGGCGCGAACCGCCTGGCGACATCTTGCCCTCGCTCGGGTTGCTCGCGCACGGGGTACGCGTCGCTCCGGCCGCCGTCGAGCAGACGACCACCAGCCCGGTGCCTGACGCCATCCTGGTTGATGCCCGCCGCGACCTGGTTCAGGCCAGGCGTGTGCTGCAGGGGCTGCGTTCGTCGGCGAATTCGATCCCGGTCATCGCCATCGTCAGCGACGGCGGCTGGGCCGCGGTATCAGCCGACTGGGGCGTGGACGACCTGTTGCTGCACACCGCGGGTCCAGGCGAGGTCGAGGCACGGCTGCGCCTGGCGATCGGACGGCGGACGCAGTCGGCGTCGGAGCTGCCTGACGAGATCCGGTCCGGCGGGCTGGTCGTGAATGAGTCCACCTATTCTGCCCGGATGCACGGCCGGTCGCTCGACCTGACCTTCAAGGAATTCGAGTTGCTGAAGTTCCTGGCGCAGCATCCGGGCCGCGTGTTCACCAGGGCGCAGCTTCTGCAGGAGGTCTGGGGTTACGACTACTTCGGCGGCACTCGCACCGTCGACGTTCATGTGCGAAGGCTGCGGGCAAAGCTGGGCCCGGAAAACGAGGCGATGATCGGCACCGTCCGGAATGTCGGATACCGGTTCGTTCCGGTGAAGGGGGCCGCAGTCAGTCCGGAGGGTGCCGGAGCAGACAGTGCTGATTCAGACAGTGCGGCCAATGGCGCCGCCGACCCGGAGGACGCGAGCCAGTCCGATCCGGGCGCCGGCGTGACCGCGCGACCCGACGACGCTCACCCGCACCGAGCGGCGGCGCATGCCAGCAGGTAGCCCGCTGCCCGACGAGGTCAGCGTTACCGGTCCGCTGCCTCCCGAGCAGGCAGCAGCAGTGCTGGACCTGGTCCGGCGTGCTGCCGAGGAGGACGGCGTCAGCCCGCTGTCCGAGCACGTACTGCTGCACCTGCGGTACGGCGGTGACCCGCGCGCACGCAACGTGCTGCTCTGGCACGAGGGCGAACTGGCCGGCTATGCCCATCTGGACCCGACCGACCCGGTCGAGGGCCCGGCGGGCGAGATGGTGATCGACCCGGCCATGCGACGGCACGGACTTGGGCTAAGGCTGACCGGGGCCCTGACCGCTGAGGCAGGGGACGCCGGACTCCGGCTGTGGGCGCATGGTGACTTGCCAGCCGCCGCCCGGCTCGCAGCGGCCGCAGGCTTTACCCGGTCCCGCGCCCTGTGGCAGATGCGCAGATCACTGCAGGCCCGGATCGGCAGGCCGCAACTCGCGGACGGCATTACCGTGCGAACCTTCAAGCCGGGCCAGGATGAGGACGCCTGGGTCAGCCTGAACCACCGGGCCTTCTCCCGGCACCCCGAACAAGGCGCATGGACCAGGACCGACCTCGACATGCGGGAGCGAGAACCGTGGTTCGACCCGGACGGGTTCTTCCTGGCCGAGCGAGACGGCGACCTCGTCGGCTTTCACTGGACGAAGATCCACGGCGGGAACGAGGCGTCGGGCCACGCGGCCGCGGGCACCACCCGGCACGGGCACGAGGCCATGGGCGAGGTCTATGTCGTCGGCGTTGACCCGGCCGTCCGCGGCACCGGACTCGGCCGCGCGCTGACCCTGATCGGCCTGCGCTACCTGCGTAGTCGCAGCCTGGCTCAAGTCATGCTGTACGTCGACGAAACCAACACCGCAGCTATCGGGCTGTATGAGTCCCTCGGCTTCACTCACTGGGACACCGACGTGATGTTCGCCAGGCAAGGCCCGGGGACTAGGAGCAGCTAGCGCCTGGCATTCTCAGCGCTATTCGCGGAAAATGCCAGGCGTTGTCTCGATCAGCAGATATTGGCTTCGGCGCCGGCGTGCTGGCGCACTCCGAGGACTTCATCGATCTCGTCGGTCGTCAGCGGCCGGTCAGCGATCGCGACCGCGCTGAGCACCTCGGCGTAGAGTTCGATCTCCTCGAGCGCGACCAGGTCAGGAACACGGAGGTCGACGTCGCCGCGCATGCGCCCCACCTCCGGTGCCGGATGAATCCGGGATAAGCCAGTAACACCCCTGTAACAAAGGCTAGCGGCGGGGCCAGCCCGCGCGCATGACCCATCTGGACCATTTCCCGTACCACCCGCCCAGGATCTCCGGTCCCGCACCACCCTGCTCGGAATGAGCCGCCCGGAAGCTTTAGCCTGGCCCTCCACGGCCTTACGGCTAGCCATCCACGGGCTTCGGCCGCCTAGCCCTCCACGGCCCAGTTCACCGTCCGGTGCAGGGCGGCGCGCTGCACGTAGTGCTCGGCCGTCTCGGCGAACGTCTGCCGATCCGCGTCAGTCAGCTCCCGCAGGATCCGGCACGGCACGCCCGCCGCCAGCACGCCCGCGGGCACGATGGTGCCGGGCGGCACGACTGCGCCCGCCGCGATCAGCGAGCCAGCACCGATGCGTGCGCCGCCGAGAATGATCGCGCCGATACCGATCAGCGCGCCAGTCTCGACATGCGCGCCATGCACGGTGGCGCGATGGCCAAGGCTGACGCGATCTTCCAGCGTGACGGGCTCGCCCGGGTCCACGTGCAGGCAGCACAAATCCTGGATGTTGACATCCGCCCCGACCATGATCTCGTCAGTGTCGGCCCGGAGCACTGAGCCGTACCACACCGACGCGGCCCGGCCCAGCGTCACTCGCCCGACGACGACAGCGCCGGGTGCGACCCAAGCCTGCGGATGAATAACCGGGCATGCGTCGCCCAGCGACCCGACAAAGTTCTCCCGCTCCACCAACCCTGACCCCTATCCCTGGCAGCCACCAGCAGCCGGTACCCCTGCGGCGATCATCTTGCGATCGGCTTGCTCTCGGCAGGTTAGCCGCCGGCTTTGCCCGGGCGTCGCCATGGCTACGTCAAAAAAGATAAATGGAGACAAAAGATCGTTTCGGTTGCGGCTAGCGAGCCGTAGCGACAGAGTCAAGCCCGACATCTCTGCTTGTTGTGCTCGCCTGGTGGCCTAGCCGGCCAAAGCTGACCCGGCGGGCGTGGCATAGCGCAACTACAGCAGTTCTCGCGACCGCCCCCGGCCTCGGCAATTCGGGTCCGGCGTGACTGCACGGATACCTGATGGGTGAGACGATGAGCGAGCAGGGTCACCTTTCCGACCTCGGATACGAAGGTCAGTTCGGGCTCGAACGGCGCGGCTACAACCGGCTGCAGGTCGATGAGGCCATCGCTCAGTTGCGCCTCGAAGTCCGCGCCCACGAGGACGGCCGGCGTGACATGGAGGACCGCCTCTCGCAGTCGCTTGACGAGCTAGAGCGCCTGAAGCTGGAACTGTCCGCGGCGCGGTCCAACGGCCGGCCACCGCACGAGGAGATCAGCGAGCGGATAGGCCAGATCCTGAAGCTCGCTGACGACGAGGCGAAGTCGCAGCGCGTCAAGGCCGACGAGGAGATCGCCAAGCTCCGGGCCGACGCCAAGACCGATACCGACAAGCTGCGCGCCGACGCCAAGGCGGAGACCGACAAGAACCGGGCAGAGGCGCAAGAGCAGGCCGAGCGCATGCTCAGCGCCGCGCAGGAGCAGGCCGACAGCACGGTGGCAAGCGCGAAGGCAGAGGCTGAGAACGCCCGCAAGAGCGCCACCGCGGAAGCACAGCAGGTGATGGCGGACGCCACCAGGCAGGCCGAGACGGCTCTCGCGACCGCTAAGAGCCAGGCCAAGCAGCAACTCGATGAGGCGACGGCACGCGCTACCGCCATCCACGACGGCGCAGAGCGACGGCTGAACCTGCTGATGTCGCGGCACACCGAGTCAATCCGGCGGCTGACCGAAATCCGCGACGTGGTGACGTCGCTGGTCGCCGGCGAAGCCGAACGGGGCTCGCTGGAGGACGAAGTAGCCAGGATCGTGGCTGGCACGGCCAGCACCGCCGGCAGCGAGGGCCAGCCCGGCGGCCGGCCCGGCTCCGCTCCTGGTAGCGGACGGACTGGCAGCCCGCTCGAGGGCAGGCACGCAGGCGGCAATGGCCAGCCGGACGGACGGCCCGGCCTCTCGACCGCGCAGCGCCCAGGTCAGCTTGCGTCCTCCGGCCACGCGGCACCTGCCCCGGTCACCTCCGGTCACGCTGCCCCGGGGTCGGCAGTGTCAGGCCATGCAGCGCCCGGCCACCCGGCTGCCACCCCGACGGCACCCGTTCCCGCCGACCCGGGCGAGCCTGGTCCTGGTCCGGCTAACGGCGCGCCTACCCGTGCCACTCAGGCCTCCGGCAGTAACCAGCATCTGCCTGCCCCGGCAAACATCGATGACACGACTGCCGACGGCTTCAAGGCGATCGGGAGCTAGGCGCGGGCCAAGCGCAACGAGTGCTTTTAGTCCGGGAGTATGTCGAGCTGGCGCAGAATGACGCCTTCCCGCAGCGCCCACGGGCATAGCTCCAGCGTCGGCAAGCCCAGCAGGTCCATCGCCGCGTCGGCGACGATCGCGCCCGCCGCGAGCTGGTGCGCCCGGCCCGCTGACACACCGGGCAGGTCCGCCCGCTCGGCCACGGTGAGGTGCGGGAGCCGCTCCGCAAGGGCAGTCACGTCGGCATGTTTGAGCATGCGTCTGACGTACAGACCCTCGCTGGACGGCGCCGCCCCGGCGGCCCTGGCGAGCTGGCGAAACGTCTTGGACGTCGCAACCGCGTGATTCGGCGGGCCATCCCGCAGCAGTACCCCGGCCATCGTGGCGATCTCGGCCCGCACGTGCCTGCGCAGCTTACGCAGGTCATCGGAGGACGGCGGATCACCCGGCAGCCAGTCCCTGGTCAGCCGCCCCGCCCCCAGCGGCAGCGAGAAGGCGTTGGCAGGCTCCTCGTCGTGCCCGGACGCGATCTCTAGCGACCCGCCGCCAATGTCGAGCATCAGCAGCCGGCCTGCTGACCATCCGAACCAGCGGCGGGCGGCGAGGAAGGTCAGCCTGGCTTCGTCGGGGCCGGGCAGCACCTTGATGCTCACGCCGGTCTCCGCCTCGATCCGGGCGAGCAGCTCATCGCCGTTGGCCGCGTCCCGCACGGCCGAGGTAGCGAACGCCAGCATCTTGTGCACGCCTTTGTCTTCTGCGATCTGCAATGATTCCCGGACGAAATCAAGTAGCTGCCGGGCGCATTCGTCGCTGAGCTGGCTAGCGGAGTCCATATTCTCGCCGAGGCGGATCTCGGCCTTGTGCGAGAACGCCGGCAGCGGCCGGCCTCCTTGGTGCGCATCGACGACCAGAAGGTGAACGGTGTTTGATCCGACGTCGAGCACGCCAAGTCGCATACCCGAAACGCTACCCGGAGTCGATTACCGGGAACATCTGCACGCCCGCCCGGTGCTGTTGCAAGTGGTGAAGCTCTATCCAGGAGGCAGCGATGACCGTACAGAACGAGATCAGGGTGGAGCACAGCCGCAAGCGCGTGCGCATCCTGCTGGCAGGGGAACTGGTGGCCGACACGACGGGCCCGCTCTTGGTCTGGGAGGTGCCCTACTACCCCACTTACTACATACCGGCGAGCGACGTCCGCGCCGAGCTAGTCCCGTACGGATCAGATGCGGACAAGGTGCAGGGCGAGGCCGAGGTCCTGACCGTCAAGGTACCGAGCGGCGCGGCGGCTGTCGGTGCCGCCCGCAGGTACCCGGCCAGCCCGGCCCGCCAGCTGCATGACGCCGTGCGGTTCGAGTGGGACGCGATGAGCGAGTGGCTGGAGGAGGACGAACCGGTCTACACCCACCCTCGCGACCCGCACACCCGGGTGGACATCCTGGCTAGTTCACGGCATATCCGGGTGGAAGTTGACGGAGTTACAGTGGCTGACTCGAGGAGCCCGCACATCCTGTTCGAGACGGGCCTGCCGCCGCGCTACTACCTGCCGCTTTCTGACACCAGGACCGACCTGCTGCGGCCGTCCGACACGCAGACCCACTGTCCCTACAAGGGAACGGCCAGTTACTGGTCGGTCGACACCGGCAAGGAGCTGCACACGGACATCGTCTGGATCTACCGCACGCCGCTGCCGGAGAGCCAGAAGATCGCGGGGCTGGCCGCCTTCTACGACGAGAAGGTCGACGTGTACATCGACGACATCCTCCAGCGCCACCCGCAAACCAAGTGGAGCTGACCACAGCGCGCTAACCGTCGAGGTCTGTCAGCCGCGCCGCGGACGGCGGGCGGCTGGCTTGCATCGTCGCGGCGGCGGATTCAGCTTCCTGTAGCGCTCTCAGCAGGTTGCCGCAGGTCAGCTTTGAGCAGTCCTGCTCAGACCAGCGCCGGTCGAGCAATGCGTCGATGAGCGCGGGGTAGCTCGACACGTCCTCGAGCCCGGCAGGCAACGCGTCTACTCCGTCGTAGTCGCCGCCGATGCCAATATGGTCGATCCCGGCCACCTCGCGGACGTGCTCGGCATGCGCGACCACGTCGGCCAGCGTGGCTTCGGGCCGTGGATGGGCCGCGGCCCACTCGCCCCTGAATTTCCGCCGGCTGGACAGGTCGCGCTGATCAAGTCCCCTGCGATCCATTTCCGCCCCGAGGCTGAGATCCCAGTCACGACAGCGCTGGGAAACGAAGGACGGCACGAAAGTGATCATGCAGAGTCCGCCGTTCGCGGCCAGCCTGGCCAGGATCGCGTCGGGAACGTTGCGCGGGTGATCGCAGACAGCGAGCGCCGACGAATGCGAGAAGATCACCGGCGCCTCAGCGGTGTCGAGCGCATCGCTCATCGTCGTCGGCGCGACATGGGACAGGTCAACCAGCATGCCCAGCCGCTGCATCTCGCGGACGACCTCCCGGCCGAACGCTGTGAGGCCGCCGGCCGCGGGCTCGTCCGTCGCGGAGTCCGCCCAGGGCAGGTTCAGGTTGTGGGTTAGCGTCATGTAGCGGACGCCGAGCACGTAGAGCGCCCGCAGGGTGCCGAGTGAATTGGCGATCGAGTGCCCGCCCTCAGCGCCAAGCAGGGACGCGATGCGCCCGTCCGCCATGATCCGCTTTACATCCGCGGCGCTGAAAGCCAGTTCGAGTGCTCCCGGATAACGCGCTGCTAGCCGCCTGACCAGATCTATCTGCTCGAGCGTGGCAACGACTGCTGCCTCGCCCTGCAACTCGGCGGGCACGTAAACGGACCAGAACTGCCCTCCGACCCCGCCCCGCAGCAGTCGGGGCAGGTCCGTGTGGGTGAAAGCAACGGGTGCTGCGATGTCGACGCTGGCCGGATCTGGCACGCCAGCTTCGCGTAGCGCCCAGGCGAGGTCGTTGTGCCCGTCAATGACCGGGAAGCGCGCCAGCAACTCGCGCCCTGCGCTAGCCTGCGCGCCCGTGGTGGGAGCAACCGTGGTGGGGGCAACCGTGGTAGGAGCAACCGTGGTGGCAGCAACCGCGGTCGGAGCAACCGCGGTGGCCGCAACAGTCGTGGGAGCAACCGTCATGTCAGCGGCTGGGGTTCCGGTAGCAGGGGTTTCAGTCGTCACGCGCCAAGCGTAAGCGGGGCGGAGTGGCCCGGCTGGCCCCGGGATGCCAGGATTACAGGGTGCACCGGCAGCATCTCACCCTGTGGATCCTCGGCACGGTACTGCTCTGCGCCGCGCTCGGCTCCTGGGCCGGTCATCACATCGGCGATGGCGGCACCGGCAATATCGCCTTGATCGGCGCGACCTGCGGCGTGCTCGGCTCGTTCCTGCCGGGCACCACGACCCGGATCTGGGCCAGACTCCGTGGCCGCGGGAGGCCACGCCAGGGCGCCGCCTGATCACCGCGGCACCCAGCGATATCGAGGCAGTCGGCTGGTCCTGCGTGTTCGGCTCGGGCTAGGTTTCCAGCAGGAAGTACGTGTTCTGCCTGCCGTCCTGCTCGCACGTGTGCGTGCCAACGCGACGGAAGCCTAGCCGCGCGCAGAGGCGGAGGCTGCGCTCGTTCCAGTTCAGAACCACCGCGCGCAGCCGGAAATCGCCGGATCCGGCGTGCACCGCGATGTGGTTAAGCACTGCCGCCCCGAACTCTGAGCCGATGCGGTCGCCCACTAGGTCGGGCCGCATGCCCGCGCCGACGTCGACGACACCGGCCTTCTCGGCAAGGCCAGGCACCCGGGCCTCGGCGCCAGTGCAGATGTAGCCGACGAGGACACCGGTCGCCGGGTCAGCGACAGCCTGGTAGCCGGCCTCGGCGCTGAGCAGGCCGTCCTCGGGCCTGCTGTCATAGGTTCGCCAGGCGTCTTCGTACCGCCAGGTCGCGATCTGCTCGGCATCCGCCACCGTGAGCGGCCGCACCACCAGCCCGGCTGGCCGGCTGTCAGCCGTTCTGCTCGCGTCGGCCTTCGCGGGCTGGCTGTCAGGCACTACCCGATCCACGGTGTGCGAGCCTGCCGAAGCGTGCACGTGCTGTCAACTCATTACTGGCCCGCCGCCGGCGGCCGGGGCATGCGCGACAATCGGGCGCATGACAGTAGCCCGATCCATCGGTCTGTTCATCGCCGCTGGGCTCGCGGAGATAGGCGGCGGTTACCTGATCTGGCGCTGGCTCCGCGAGGGAGCGCCAGTCTTCCTCGGCGTGCTTGGCGGGATCATCCTGGTGATCTACGGGATCATCCCAACGCTCCAGCGCAGCCACGATTTCGGCCGCATCTATGCCGCCTACGGCGGCGTATTCGTGGTCGCGTCGCTGCTGTGGGGCTGGGGCGTGGACGGCTCGCGGCCCGATCGGTTCGACGCGATCGGCGCGGTGGTCGTTCTCGCCGGGGTAGGCATCATCTATTTCGCCCCGCGCGGCTAGTGATATCCGCCACATCCCGCAGGGCTTGTGGCACAAGCGAGGAGCGTCATGCCCATTGACAGCCCGATCGAGATCATCGAGGAACTGTTCGCGAGCGAGGGCGCGGCCGGCTATCTCGGCGAAGCGGTGACCCAGGCCGCGCACATGTTGCAGGCGGCCGCGCTGGCCGAGCGGGGTGGCGCGGCGCCAGCGCTCGTAGCCGCCGCTGCCGCTGCGCCACTTCGTGCCGGTGCTGGCAGGACTGGTTGAGCTAGCGCGCGCAGATCGGATTCACCTGCCCTAGCCGAGATCAGGCGGCCGCCGCAGCCAGCCCGGCGCCGGGTGCTGTCGTCCGGAAGCGGTCCCGCTGCAGGCCGGCGTCAGGCGCCTGCTGCCTCACTGGCCCGATCCTGCCGCGTCCGTGCGCACTGATCGGGGGCAGCGAGCGCGTTCCCGGCATGAAAGGTCGTTTCATCACCGATACTTGGCACGGCGGCTGCCAGGGGGCGGCCAGCCGGAAAGGGGACAGCTCATGCCGCGCTACAGCCGGGTCGTTGTGAAACTGAGCGGCGAGGCGCTGGCTGGCGACGCCGGGTCGGGTGCGGATCCGGCCAGCCTGTCGCGGGTTGCCGACGAGATCCTGTCCGTGCGGGATCTCGGTGTCCAGGTGGCGGTAGTGGTCGGCGGCGGGAACTTCTTCCGCGGGCGGATGGCTGAAGGCTGGGGCATCAGCCGGGCTGAGGCTGACAACATCGGCATGCTCGGCACGATCATGAACTGCCTGATGCTCCGGGGCGCACTGACGGCGCGGACGGACATCGACATCCGGGTGATGACGGCCGTTCCGATGCAGAGCGTCGCTGAGCCGTTCATCCGGCTGCGGGCCGTTCGGCACCTGGAGCACGGCTCGATCGTGCTACTCGCTGGCGGCATCGGGCAGCCGTACGTGACGACGGATTACCCGGCCGTGCAGCGGGCGCTCGAGCTCGAGGCCGATGCGCTGCTGGTGGCCAAGCGGGGCGTGGACGGCGTCTACGACAGCGACCCGAAGGAGAATCCGGCCGCAGTCAGATACGACCGCCTCACCTACGACGAGGCGCTGGCCGCAGGCGTACGGGTGATGGATACCAGCGCGTTCGTCCTCGCGAACGAGCAGTCCCTGACGATGCACGTGTTCGATGTCGCGGCTGACGGAGCGATGCGCGCGATCTGCGAGGGCGCGGACCTAGGCACCCGCATCAGCGCCAAGGAATAACGGTTCACCATAGGTCTGCGCCCGATTAATAACGATTTAAGAAAATTGAACCCGACCTCTGATCGGCCAATCGATCCATTGCCCCGGTTGGCCGCGCCACCGGGCTGCGGGTCGACGCCCTGACGATCCCGTCCCGCGCCATCTGCATGAGTGCGGGAGCCAACGGAGTCGAGGCACCCTCGTCGCCAGCGCCTCGCTCAGGCTGACGGTTTCAGCCCGAAACCCCAGTTCAGCAGCCGGGCGGCAGCCTGGGCAGCGGCATCAGGGCCGGTCGTCGGGCTGCCGAGCACATCGCCGATCAGGGTCTTACCGTGGCGGACAGCCTCGAAGAGCAGGCAGTGCTTGGCCGCGTCGGTGTAGCCGGTCTTGATGCCGTCCGCGCCCCGGTAATTGCCGATCAGGCCGTCGGTGTTGTCCCACCAGTAGGCGTGATGGACGCCCTTACGCCGGGCAACGTGGTAAAACTGCTGGCCGACTATCGCCCGGAACACCGGGAGCCTCATCGCGGTCATCCCCAGCGTCAGCAGGTCGGCGGGCGTGGAGTACGTGGAGTACTCGGTCGGGTACGGCAGGCCGTCCGGGCTGGTGAAATGGGTGCGCGTCATGCCTAGCTGAGCAGCCTTCGCGTTCATCTTCGCCAGGAACGCGCGCATCCCCGGCCCGTATGTCATTGCCAGCACGTACGCGGCGTCACAGCCAGACTGCAGTAGCAGTGCCTCAAGCAGTTGCCGTGCCGTCAGGACGTCGCCCGGCCGCAGGCCGGCACTCTCACCCTGGTACTTGGCCACGTAGGCGATGACCGCTTTCGGAATCCGAATTTTCCGATTGAGGCCGCCGGCCTCGATGACCAGCAGGGCCGTCATGACCTTGGTGATGCTGCCGATCGGGCGTTCGGTATTGAGCTGGCGGCCCCAGAGCAGCTGCATGGTGCCGGTGTCCGCCAGCGCACCGCCAGTTGCCTTGACCCGTCGCGGCGAGGTCGCCGTCTGGACTGCCTGCATGCCTGCCGGTGCAGGCGTGGGCGTGGCGGAAGGGCTGCTTATCACTGGATCGGAGTGAAGCGCCGCCGCCGACGGTGCACCGTTCGCGCTGGCGCAGCCAGCCAGTCCTGCGCATACCATGCCCGCGACCGCCGCGAGCGCGGTCAGCCGCGTGGCGTAAGGCATGGCATTACCGTCTCAACCGGTCGCAACTGCACGGGATCGACAGTACCGTGGCCGGCCGGCCGGCAGACCGCAGATCGTGGCGGGGACACCAGCGGTGGCAGATCACGGTCCGTCAGCCGGCAGCGGATTTATCCGTTCGCCGTCATAAGCAACGCCATCGGCCGGCTCGGCTGCCAGCGCCTCCAGGCCCTGGCAAGCCACGAGATCGGCGATGCGGTCACGGGTGACCTTGTCGTTGGCCTCAGTGGTCACGCCCATATCCTCCGTCCTATCCTCAGTCCGAGGCTGCGGGCATAGCCGGAGTCACGGCGGGCGGGCTTGGCCTGCCGGGCTGGCCCGGCGCAGAAGGGTCGAGATGAAGGCGCTCGTGTTCCGGCACAGCCTTGCCCGCGAGGCAGTCACGACCATCGGCGGGCGCTTCGGGCAGCGAGCCTTTGTGTCGCGGCTAGCCCCGGCGCGTCTCGAGGACGTCAGCGAACTGCCGCTTCCAGCGGCGGACTGGGTTCGGGTCGAGACGACGTTCTCCGGACTGTGCGGGTCCGACGTGAAACAGATCGTCCTCAACGGCGTCCGCGACAACCCGCTCACCGCGCTCGTGTCGTTCCCGCACGTGCTCGGGCATGAGGTCGTCGGCCGCCGGGCGGACACCGGTGACCGAGTCGTGCTCAACCCGTGGCTGTCGTGCGTCCCTCGCGGAATCGATCCGCCGTGCGAGGCCTGCCAGGGCGGCCGGTTCCCGTGGTGCCGTAACTTCCGCGCGGGCAACTTGCCGGTCTCGATCCACCTGGG
>Ga0335075_10009912_pt1 | contig 14482 bp, 8 predicted proteins | sample Lox_Sample_24_FD_206723 | JGI IMG/M metagenome (GOLD analysis project Ga0335075, IMG submission 206723) | Soil microbial communities from Loxahatchee National Wildlife Refuge, Florida, United States - Lox_Sample_2.4 | ecosystem: Environmental > Terrestrial > Soil > Wetlands | place: USA: Florida...
TCCGGCGCGTGGCGGTGTCCCTGCTCAGCCAGGACCAGAGTAAGGGCAGTGTCAGCGGCAAGTTGCTCCGCGCCGCATGGAACGATGAGTCCCGACTCCATCTCCTCCATCTCCTGTCCGATGAATCTGCGTAGACCGTGACCGAGTCCCACAGTGGAATAGATCGTGGTTAGCGACGCTTCGCAGAAGCGTCGTCATGGCCCTTACGTTTCTGCGAAGCGTCGCTAATCGATAACCGGCGCATTTCCCATGCGGAACGATGGAACGAGACGTAGCTGGCGGACAGCCCAAACTGGGCTGTTAATGGCCACAGCCTCACCCCGCGCCGAGGTTGTTTTTCAGAAGCTGCGACCGCAAGGTGCCGCTGCCCTTCGTCGCCACCAGCTCGCCGGGAAGCACACCGGCAAGAATCTCGGTGTTAGGACCATTCTTGACGCCGGGCCGGACGCTGCGGACATGGAACACCTTGGGAACGCCCGGTTCGTCAAAGCGCTTGTCACGCACGAAGACGACGTTGCAATCGCCCTCCCAGTGGATCGCCTCATTAGGCACGACGATGGCGCGCGGCTCCTCGCGGAGGACAACCTCGGCCTGGCCGAAAGTATGGGCGTGGTGATGGCCATCCGGATTCGAGAAGGCAACCCGGACCGGAACGGTGCGGCTCTTTTCATCGGCACTCAAACTTACCCACGACACCGTCCCCTCATCCCAGCTCGCATGACCGTCGTGACGAAACCGTACCGGCTGGTCGGGTTTGAGGAGGTCGGCGTCCTCCGGACGGACGTTAAGCAGCAGCCACATTTTTCGGGTGTCGGCGACCACGAACAGCACCTTGGACGGATCAGCCCGTTCCTCGGCCACGACCCAACGCTCGACCACTTCGCCATCCAGCGGCGAGGTGACGGCGAGAAGGTTGCTGGAAGTCGTGCGCGGGTCCAGCGAGCGAGCTAGGTCGTCGGGTAGTCCGAGGAATTGCAAGCGTCGAGCAGCTTCCTCGGTGGGCAAATCCGCAAGATCGGAGGTAGCGATCGGTAGCCCCAGATTGAGCAGCGCCTGTTCCGCGTTGAGCAGGCGCACCCGTGCCTCATCCCAATCCGCCTCGGCGTCCCGCAGGCTCTGCATGGCAACCCCATCTCCGGCCAGCTCCTTGAGCCGGGCCATGATCTGCGCCTTGAGCTTTCTTTGCGTCAACGTTTGCAGATATTCCGCCTTGGCCCGACCCACCGCCGCGCAATCGACGATCGCCAGCACCTCGCCGCGGCGCACGCGGTCGCCCTGCTGCTTTTCGACGCGCCAGACGGTGCCGGCCGCCCGCGCCGCCAGGTGAGCGACACGCGTCGGATCGTAGACAATCTCGCCGTTGGCGACGACAGACTCCGTCACGGCGCCGCGCCCTACCGGGACTACCTCGATGCCCAGCCGTGCGACCGACTCGACGGAAGTAAGCTGGATGCGCTGCTGGTGCAGCTTGCACCTGCTGTTGTTCTGCACCCGCGGCGCCAATGCGAGACCCCGTGCCGCTCGCTCCAAGTCGTCGCGTGAAACCACGGCCGAGTGCGGCAGCTGGGCCAGCTCGGGATAGCACAACGGGCAGTCGTGAACGCCGTGGATCGAGCACCAGCCGGAGCCGGGACCGCAAGGCAGACACTCCTTGCGGCACGCGACGCATTGCGAGTCGGGAACGTTGTGCTCGACGCACCAGTCGTCCTTTTCCGCCTGTTGGCGTCCGAGCAGGGCTGAGAACTTCGGCAAGGCCCAGCCGGTCTGCTGTCCCAGCAAACCCAGCCCCGTCACGAAGACAAGGGCCATGACCGTCGGGACCGTCCGGCAAACCCATCGCAGGACGCGCGATCCGTGACTCGTCTTCTCGACGCCGAGCCTCTGTTGCAAATCGTTCACGTCGTTCTCCCTTCCCTCGAAATAACCCTCGAATTAGCCACGGATGAACACGGATAAACACGGATAAGAAAAAAAAGCATAAAAGAAAAACCACAAACTCATTTGTCCGTTTTGTTATCCGTGTTTATCCGTGTTCATCCGTGGCTAATTCTCATCAGCCACGGCGGATTTCTTCAGCTCACGGAGTAGACGGCCGCTGCCTTTGGTGACGACGCTCTCTTCCTTCAGCACGCCGGCGATGATCTCGGTGTTCGCGCCTTGCCGGGCGCCGGTGCGGACGGTGCGGACGAAGAAATCCTTCGGTCCAACTGGCTCGAGATAGTCCTTGTGCCGGACGAACACGATCTGGCAGCCGCCGTCGAGCTGCACCGCTTCCGCCGGCACAACAAGGGCGTCCGGCTCTTCACGAAGAACGATGCGGCCGACGCCGAAGGTGGACGCGCGTAGCCGGCCTTCCTTGTTGGATAGCTCGGCCCGCACCGGGACAGTGCGCGTTTTCTCATCCGAGCCGGTCCCTATCCAGGTAAGCTTGCCGGTGAATTCTTCCTTGAGACCGTCGGGACGAAACTTGACGGTTTGGCCCCTGGCGACGCAGCCCATATCGTCGAGGCCAACGTGCAGCGTCAGCCACACGCGCCGTGGGTCCACAATCACGAAAAGCACCTTGCTCGTGTCCAGCAGCTCGCCGTTGATCACGTCGCACTTGAGGACCACGCCGTCGAAAGGAGCGCGCACCGGGAGCAGGTTTCCAGTACGAGACGCCTGATCCAGGTGTTGCACGAGCGTCTCCGGCACGCCGAGAAATTGCAGACGGCGATGCAATTCTTCGATGGGAGCGTCGGCGTTGTCGGCTGCGCGCACGGGTAATCCCAGATTGAAGAGTGTCTGTTCGGCGCCGAGCAGGCGCGCTTCCGCGTCGCGCAGGCTGGCCTCCGCTTCCTGGATCTGCCGCCTGGAAACACTCCGGCCGGCCGCCCTGAGACTCGCGAGATATTTTCGCTTCCGTCGCATCTGGACCAGCGGTCCCAGAAATTGCGACTTGGCCATGCCGACCTCCTTGGCGTCCACAAGCGCCAGCACTTCGCCGGCGCGCACCGGATCCCCGATCGTCTTGGCGACGTAGCGGGCCGTCCCGGAAGCGCGAGCGGTGAGGCGGGCCATGCGGGTCGGATCGAAGGAGATCTCGCCGCTGGCGGTGACGACCTCGGTGACGGCTTCCGATAAGACTGGGAAGGAATCGATCCCCGTTTTCGTCACCGCCTCCTCGCTGGCGAAGTGCAGGCGGCGACGATGCCCCCGGTAGACCGGATCGTTTTCGGCCCGCGGACGGACGGCCAGTGCCCGCCGGACACGCTCGAAGTCTGCTTTCGTGATGGTGGGCCGCCTGACGGTCTGGGCCACGTCGGGATGTTCGAGCGGGCAATTGTATACACCATGCCTGGAGCACCAACCGTAGTCCGGTGTCTCGGGATCATCCAGCACGCGGATCCAGTCGCTCGCATCCTTCGCGGAGCCGATCATCGCGCGGGGATTCTCTGCCCCGAAGTTCCAACCGGTGTGGTGTCCCCAGAAGGCCAGTCCGGCCAGCGCGGCCATCACGACGACGGTAGGAAGGGTGCGGACGAGCCAGCCGAGGCAGGCGCGCGGGACACTTAACGGATTCGATTTATCGTTCATGGCGATCTCCTGCGAACAAAGCTCCGCCCTTTCTCTCGTTCCCACGCTCCGCGTGGGAACGCGCGGGGACGACGCTTCGCGTCGCATCCGGCTGCCGCGCGGGACGGGACGCAGAGCGTCCGAACAGGCATTCCCACGCGGAGCGTGGGAACGAGAATACGTTACCGCAGTTGAATGAAGACGAGATCAGAAGCGCGGCGGGCGGATCAATCGACCGCAGAAAGGAGAAAGGTAAACAAGGGGCGCCTCACCGAAGCATTGCTCCAACGAGTCGCTCGGCGGCGGAGCGGGAAGAGAAGGAACGGTCAGGGGCACCTTGGCGATGTTGCAATAGGCGCAGCCGCCGGGATTGGGACAGGAAGAATTGGGCGCGTCCGAATCATGGCAAGGACAGGTTGGGCTGTCTTCGTGAAGGGCTGTTTCGTGGCATGAATCGCAGTCGGCCTGCGTGCAGGATGCTTCGTGATTGTGGTGAAGAGACGACGGCAGACAGGGATGGGCAATCGCTCGGCCGTCCGCGATGAGGAAGACCCCCAACGCGACCCAGGCGATCAAGCGTGTCCACTTCCGCGTCATGAAGAAGAACAACCTCGAATCAGACCTCCGGTGGGAAACTCGTCCTTATGTAACATGCTACATTTCTCGGCCGTTTCCAGCAACCGCATTTACTTTTTCATACTTTCATCAATTTTCGCTGATTAAGTAGTGGTTATCTGTGGAGCGAAAGCGATTGCGGGCGAGCACGGCAAGGGCACGGTGCTGGCGTCGGATGCGTTCTTTCCGTTCCGCGACAACGTCGAGGAAGGCCGCCCGCGCCGGCGTCACGGCGATCATCCAGCCGAGTGGCTCGGTGCGCGACACAGAATCGATCCAGGGCTGCGACGAGCACGGCCTAGCGATGGTGTTCACCGGCATTCGCCACTTTCGACCTTGACCATCGAGAAGCTTGCGGGCAACTGCTGAAGGCGAGCTGCGCTCGCATCAGGTTTTATGCACGGTTTCTGATGTCCCCCGAAGACGCCCGATCTCGTTCATGGCGAACTCGCGAAACAGTCTGAGATTGTCCTCTAGCGAGAAAACAAGGACAAAGGAGTAGGCGAGCAACAGATGGGAATCTGCTGGGCAATTGGTCGAGGCTGGTTCGGCGAACAATTTCCGACCCCGTTCCTCGAAAGCGATCATCCCGCTTCGCACCTCCCGAGCTTCCCGCGGTTGCTGCCGAGAGAGGCGAACGAGTGCCGCGACCTGATTGTCCTGAGGGTCAACCGTGTCCAGCGTTGCGAACCACTCTCCCGCATCGGGATGAGGGATGCGAAACGCCGGCCGAAATGCTCTCAGCAGGGCGTCCGTAAAAGCAGGAAGACCGTCCGATTTGAGGCCAATCTGCTGAAGCACCCAGCTAACAAGCCGGTTGAGGGCAGGTTCGTCCTCCGCCGGCTGGTTCGCGTCGTGAACGTCCCCGCGCATGTCCATGATGATTTTCCCTCGGGCAAAAGACCCAAAATCATTTTACAACGCCACAGCCTGCCCGGACCACGTCAACTGGCTTGCGGGATCGGCAGGAGCAGGCCGGCACCCCCATCCCGTCGTCTGAAGGAAGCCGACAACGTTCGCGGGAGTGGCGGTAAGCATGTCGTACTCGGGCACGATTCCACCTGCCGGGTTTGCTTGCGGGACAGCCCAATCAATGTACAGCCACCGATTCGGGACTGCGCTGCCGTCCACCCGAACAGCAATTTGCCCTGACTTGTCGAAACGGTAAACAATCTCGCACCAGGCATACGGAGCGCAGGTGTTTGTCAACATCCTGGAGAGCAAGTTCGGCAGCCGGGACAGCTTGAACTCAGCCCGGTAGCGCAATTCGACCCAGCTCCTCGCCGGATCAGGGACCGAGACCGGCTGATAGGCCGGGCCATATCCACTTCCATACTGCGGGAGCAAGGGAATCAGGGCGGCGGTATTGACGCCGCCAGTAAACATGCGATAGGGCGTATATCCTGGAAAGATCCCATTCGCGGTACGGTCGGCTCGCGGCGGCGAGCCATCGTCCGGGAACTCAGCGGCAACGCCTTCGAGGTATACTGCCGCTCGGTATTCCCTCGATCCGACCAAAAAGAGGGGATATGACCAATTGGCGAACCCAAGATAGCCGCGGAATGCGATCGGCGGGTTCGGGTTGCCGCTCTGAAACAACAAGGTCGATGCCAATCCGGGTGGGTATCCCGCGGCGACAGGTGGATTGAGGTGAAAGGGTATCCATCCGATCACCAGAACATCCGGGCCTTTCCAGCGCGTTACGGCCACATGCAGGCTCCATCAGAAATTCGATCCCCCGCCGCCCTCAGCTCTGCTGCGATTCTACGATCCCGGCTCGCCAATACGCAAGCACCTTCTTCGCCATTTTCTCCACGGTTACTGCGCGTTCACGAATCATTTCGGTAAGCCGCGGCGTGGAGCGGAGCGTGACAGCCACGCGCTCCGCTCCGCGTCGCGGCTTACCGGGGTAGTTATTCCTGGACGCGCCCTTACCTTCCATCGGCGGTCAGGTCGGGGATGCCTCTTTGTCATTGACAGAGGCCCGTTCATCCGAGACGCTTGGGGGAAGCGTGCGAGGCGTGGTGCTTCGCCCAAGCGTTTTTAAAACCCTATTTCTCTCCGCAATTTCATGAAATACCATTTCACCATCGTGTCGCTCCTCGTGGCGAGTTCTCTTTCCCCGCCTACCGCACGCGGCGAGGAAAAGCCCCTGCCGCAATCGTGGGACTACGCCGCGGCCATGAAGAAGATCGCCGGCAAGTTTCACGGCCGCGAGGGCGTGGTTCTGCACGTTGGCGATTCCATCACCTATGCCAATCCCTACGGCCAGTGGCCGCGCGGCGGCGAGGGCAAGACGGCGCAGGACAAGGCCATCCTCAAATGGATGCACACGGGAGCCGACAACGACACCGACGGCTGGTGGCTGGCGCGTTTCGATCATCCCGACGGCGGCCGATCGTACACCGCCTGCGGCGGCATCCGCATCAATGAAATGCTCGCCGGCGGCAAACAGAAGATGCCGCCCTTCAGCAAGCTGCTCGATACCTACAAGCCGCGCATGGTCGTCCTCATGCTCGGCACCAACGACGTCTCGGCCCGGCGCAGTGTGGAAGCCTATCGAGCCGACATGGCGAAAGCCGTCGATGCCATGCTGAAGCGCGGCATCCTACCGATTGTGTCCACCATTCCGCCGCACATCGGACAACCGAATCGCGCCAAGGATTACAATGAGGCGCTGCGCGAGCTGGCGAAACAACGTCAGATCCCGCTCATCGATTACGCGAAGGAAATCCTCAAGCGTCGGCCCGACGACTGGAACGGCACGCTGTTGAATAAGAACGATGTCCACCCCACGGTTGGCGTCAACGGCACCAAGACCACGTCGCCGCCGACGGCCGAGAACCTGCGCAACAGCGGCTATCTGCTGCGCGGCTGGCTGTCGGTGCAAAAGATCGCTGAGGTCAAGCGCACGGTCCTTGATGGCCTGCCCCCGACCGGCGAGACGCCGGTCCCACCGGCGAGCGGCGACCGTAAGGGAGTGGTATCTGTACGCAAACCAAGCGGCGAATCCCTTCGTGTGCCGGTGACGCGCGATACCTGGTTCTCCAACGTCGGCAAAGAGAGTGACTGCAATCTCGGCGGCTCGAAACAGCTCAAGCTGAAAGCGATCCAGGAAATGAGCCTCATCGACATTGATGCCAAGCCGCTGCGAGGGCGGATCATCCAGGGCGCGACACTGCACGTCCATCTCGCCGGCCCGGAGTCTCTGCATCGCGTCACCGTTGGCAGCTTCGGGGCCGAATGGGTGGAAGGCACGTCGCCGAGCTATGCGCCGCAGAAGGGCAGCTCGACGCACAATCATCGCCGCCATCCCGATGTGCCGTGGACGGTGCCGGGAAGCGATCTGTGCAGCGTGATGCTCGGCGAGGGCGGAACGCTGTGGAAGATGGCCGATGCGTTTCCGCCGGATGAGCGGCGCTGGCAACGGGTGGCCGTCGATCCCGCCGTCGTCGCGGCGCGGGTGGCCGGCGTCAGCTACGGCTTTCTGCTGTTCGACGACACCGGCTCCGAGTGGACGCGCCAGGGCGAGCAATTTAACTTTCGGCTCTTTCCCAATCGCTTCATCCACAGCCGCGAATCCGGAAAGGCGACGGCCCCCTATCTGACCGTTTTTCTGGGGCCGAAGGACGAACAAGCCCCCGCGGCGCCGGGTGAGCTGCGCTCCGAGGTCAAGGATCTGCCGGCCGGAGAGGCATGGGTTTCCTGGACCACACCAACGGATAAAGGAGGTGCGGGGACCATCGGTTTCTTCGTGAGCGTGGACGGCAAGGAGGTGCCGCGCTATCTCATCCCCCTCGCGAAAAAACCCGGCGAAAACGTGATAATGCACCTGCGCGATTTGCAGTTGAAGCCTGGTGCCGAGATCGAGATCGCGGTTCGCGCCGTGGACGGCGCCGGCAACGTCAGCGCGGCGACGACGGCCAAGGTGCGCGTCGCAAACCGGATCGCCGCACCGCTGCCCGGCCGTTCGCCGCAACCGTTCACCGAACAGGCGTCGTTGCCGCGCCTGGGCGATGTCGAAATCGCCATCCTCGATGAGCTGGATAAAGTGCATCCCGTTAGTGGGGAGATGATTCCCAAACAGACCGACGGCTATCTCGCGGCGAATCACCTGTGGAGCGCCAAGGAGAAGCGAATCCGCCTCCACGCGGCCCGCAACGAATTTGTGGCGTTCCAGGTGCTGCTACGCGGCTCGATCAAGGGCGTGCATCCGAAGCTCACCCTCGAGGGCGAGGAGGGTGCGAAGATTCAGACGGTCTTCGGCAAATATCACCATGTTGACTCGAAAAAGGGACCATTGCCGGATCCGATTGTGCCGCTGGGGGGAGTGCTGAACGTGCCGGCGGAGGACGAGGACATCGCCGGACAGAAAAGCGGCAGTCTGCACGTCGAGATCTATGTGCCGCACACAATCAAGGCCGGCGACTACAAGGGGCGGCTCATACTCGACGCCGGCGAGCAATCGCTGTCGCTGCCTGTGTCGCTGCGCGTGTGGGATTTCACGCTGCCGGATTATCTGAGCTTCTTGCCGGAAATGAACTGCTACGGATTGCCGGCCAACGAACGCGCCTACTATCGCCTGGCACACCGCCATCGCACCGTTCTCAATCGCGTGCCGTACTCGCACAGCGGCGCGGTCCACGACGGCGGCGCGCCGCGCTGGGATGGAGAAAAGCTCGATTGGTCCGCCTGGGATCGCCGATTCGGTCCCTACTTCGACGGCTCCGCCTTCGCGGATCTGCCGCGGCGCGGCGTGCCGCTGGACATCTTCTATCTGCCGCTGTTCGAGAATTGGCCGACTCCGATGGCCGGCAATTACAACGGCTCGTACTGGGCCGATCAAGCGTTCCCCGCCGGTTATCGCCGCAATTTCGTCGAGGTCTCGCGGCTGTTTGCCGAGCATTTTCAGGACAGGAAGTGGCGCGACACGCTTTATCATGTGTTCTTTAACGGCAAGGTGGATTTCAAGCGCAAGGGCTGGTCGCGCGGAACGTGTCCGTGGCTGCTCGACGAGCCGGCGAGCTGGCAGGACTACTGGGCGCTGCGCTACTTCGGCAAGGCTTTTCACGAGGGCCGTAATCAGGCGCCGGGCCAGGCCAAGCTCCTCTTCCGCTGCGACATCTCCCGGCCGCAATGGCAGCGCGACGCCCTCGACGGCCTGCTCGATTACAACGTCGTCGGCGGCGCGATGCGGCGCTATCAACGTCTGGTCATGGATCGCAAGGCGGCCAACGGCGAGATCGTCGTCGAGTACGGCGGCAGCAACGCTATCGAGGACGCCAACATGCAGGCGGTCGGCTGGTCGCTCGATTCGTGGTCGCTGGGCAGCGACGGCGTGCTGCCGTGGCAGACAATCGGCAACGGCAATTCGTGGCGCCGCGCCGATCCGCTGTCGCTGTTCTATCCGGGCCGCAATGCCCGCGAGCGCGAGCCGATTCCGTCGGTGCGGCTGAAGGCGTATCGCCGCGGCCAGCAGGACGTGGAGTATTTGACGCTGCTGTCGCAGGTCAAGGGTGAGCCGCGCTGGGCCGTTGCACAGCGCGTGCGCGAGGCGCTGCATCTGGCGGGCGAGCGAAAGGGCACCGGCTTCGCCGGTGAGGACGCGGGGGTGATTCACTTCGCCAAGCTCAAGCCGCAAGACGTGTGGGCGCTGCGTGTGCGCATCGGCGAAGCTCTCTCGGACGCCGCTCCTGCTCCGCAGCGCCGGTTGATCGAGCTGCGCACGCCGACGCGGCATCCGGAGAAAGTGTCGCCGGGTTATGTCTCGGTCGGCGAGGTGCCGCATCAAAACTGAGCCGGGCATGCAGCGAAGCGGAGTAAGCGGCTACGGATTGTACCGCTTACTCCGCTTCGCTGCGTGCCCGGCTCGGAATTTTCCCTCGCTTTCGCTTGTTCGGTTTGTAACAATGAGAGGAACAAGTCATCCTGGCCTCCTTGAGAACAGGAAGAGGGTCTATGTCCGGCACGAAGCAATTCGCCCTTCGTCGCCTCCCATCACGGAAATCGAGCTTCAGGGGATGGCTCCCTCTGGGTGTGGCCTTGTCGCTGGCCCTGGCGGCGCCGTTGCACGCACAGCGAGTGCCGTTGCCGCCGGCTGAGCAGGGCGCCGTCAACGAGGCTATCACTCGCGGTGTTGGCTATCTCAGGCGAACGCAGCAACAGAGCGGCACGTGGGCCAAGGTCGGCGTGGGCCATCGCATCGGCTACGCTGTCTTGCCGGGTCTAACCCTGTTGGAGTGCGGTGTTCCGGCCAGCGATCCCATGATCCAGAAGGCGGCTGATTATCTGCGTACCAGGGCCGCCGGTCTCGATACGACCTATGAGCTGTCGCTGGGCATTCTGTTTCTGGACCGGCTCGGCGATCCGAAAGATAAGAAGATCATCCAGACGTTCGCTCTGCGACTGGTGGCCGGCCAGAGCGCGACCGGCGGCTGGGGTTACAAGTGTCCCCTCCTCCCCCCTCAGAACCAAAGGGAGCTGCTGATTGCCCTGCGTCATCTGGACCCGCGGCCGATCGGCATGCCCGGCATCGCGGGGAAACCTGGCGGTATGCCCGGCATCGCGGGGAAACCCGGCGGTATGCCCGGCATCGCGGGGAATCCTGGTGGTATGCCTGGTATCGCCGGAGGACCAGGCAAAGCGCCGGCTGATCTGGCCCCCATCGCGAAGACGCCGGGCGGTCCGCCGCTGGAAGGAGCTGCCCAAGAGCCCGGTACGCCGTCGCTCTCGGGCAGTATCAGTCGCGGTGGTGACGGAGAATCGCCTTCGCTCTCCGGCGGCCTGCTCGGCAGCGGTCTTAGCGATTCGCTTTCTCCGCGAGAGCTAATCCCCACCTCGCCGAGCCGATGGCGCGACTGCCTGGGCCTGGACATGCTCGATCGCCGGGAGCCTGAGCCGCTCGCCACCGATGCGAAGGCGCGAACCGGCCAGGAGGATGTCCCGGCAAGGCCCGACGAAAACGATAAGCCGCGGCCGCCCAGGCCCGACAAGCCCTACGTCATTCCCTCACGGCTCCGCCTGCTTACCGTGGTTCAGGATCCGGCCTTGCACATCTTGGAAGATCCGCGAGGGCAGCGCAAAGACCTCATCTTCACGACGACCGACAACTCGAACACGCAGTTCGCCATCCTGGCACTCTGGACGGCGCAGCGCTACGAGGTGCCGATGCATCGCACCTTGAACCTGATCGTCCGCCGCTATCTGACCAGCCAGAACATCAACGGCACCTGGAACTATCACTATTGCTTCGGCGGCGCTCTCAAGCACGAGGGCTTTTCCTCTCCGGGTGCCATGACCTGCGTCGGCCTGATCGGTTTGGCCGTCGGTCATGGCCTGGCTCAACCCGTCGCCGGACAACCCGTGCAGGATCCGCGCATCCTCCGGGGACTGATCGCTCTTTATATGATGGTCGGCCGACCCACCGAGCGCCTGACGAGGGTGCCGTTGCAGAACCTCTATTACCTGTGGTCGCTTGAGCGCGTCGCGGTACTCTACCGGATGCCGCTCATCGGCGACAAGGACTGGTATCGCTGGGGCGCTCAGATGCTCGTCACCAATCAGAATGCCCAGGGTAGCTGGGCCGGCGGCGGCTATCCCGGCAGCAGCTCCACGCTCAATTCCTGCCTGGCCCTGCTGTTCCTCAAGCGCGCCAACCTGGCGAAAGATCTGACCTCCAAGCTGCCGTTCAAGGCAGCCGACCTGAACCAGGGCATCTTGGAGAAGCTGACGCCGTCATTGTCGCCGCCGGCGGACGCGCCCCCGAAGCCGTCGGAGCCGTCGAAGGATCTCAAAGAATCGATCTCTGCCACCCAGCCGGTCAAGCAGGGAGCCGCGGACAAGCCTGTCGCCAAACCGTCGCCCTCGCTCAACGGCACGGCGTCGCCCGGCGCCGCGCATGCGGAGGAGGCAGGACCCGACACGAGCGGCGGCAACACGAAGTGGATCGTGCTCTCGCTGCTCGTCTTCATCCTCTTCGCCGGCGGCAGCGTGCTCGTTTTGTTCGTCGCCCGGCCACGCGACGTGGAAGAGGATGAGGAGAAGAATGACAAGCCGGCGAAACGCAAGGCCAAGCACAAGCTACAATCGACGCAGTGATTTCTACCAGCGCGAAGCGTCCGCGAGGTCTGTCTGTCGCCCTCGCGGACGCTTCGCGCTGGTTGATTCATCACTTCATTTTCTGATCATTTTTTCTGGTTTTGCTTTTTTGGAGTGCGGCGCTTTACCGCCGCTTTGTTTTGCTTGTCGTTTTTGAAAACCGAAAGAAAAAAAGCGGCGGAAAAGCGCCGCAAAAAATGCAAATTCATTTTTTTCTCGCTTTCTCTTTTCCGCTTTGTCATAATGACATGAGCATGTCATTGCTGGCCTCCGTGGACTCCTTGACAACGGGACACGCATGATATTCGGCACGAAGCGATTCGCCCAGGGCTGCTCCAAATCACGGAACGCGAATGTCAGTGGGTGGCTCTCGCTGAGCGTGGTCCTGTTGTTCGCACTGGCGGCGCCGGTGCAGGCCCAGCAACTACCATTGCCGCCGGAGGAGCAGACCGCGGTCGAAGACGCCACTCTCCGCGGCGTGGACTATCTCAAGCGGACGCAGCAACCGAGCGGCACGTGGGCCAAGGTCGGCGTGGGCCATCGCATCGGCTACGCTGTCTTGCCGGCTCTAACCCTGCTGGAGTGCGGAGTTCCGGCCAGCGATCCCGTGATCCGGAAGGCGGCGGATTATCTGCGTGCCAGGGCCGCCGGACTCGATACGACATACGATCTGTCGCTGGGCATCCTTTTCCTGGACCGGCTCGGCGATCCGAAAGACAAGAAGATCATCCAAACGTTCGCGTTGCGGCTGGTGGCCGGCCAGAGCGCGACCGGCGGCTGGGGCTACAAGTGCCCCCGCCTCCCCGACCGGACACAAAGGGAGCTGCTGATTGCCCTGCGTCATCTGGATCCGCGGCCGAACGGTATGCCGGGAATTGCTGGGAAACGGGACGGTCCGCCGGTGACCGGTGTGGCCGATCAACCCGGTGAGCCGTCGCTCTTCGGCAGCCTGGCCGGCAGCGGTCTGGGCGAGCCGCTCTCTCCGCAAGAGGCGAAGGAGGCGCGGACAATGCCCGAGGACCAAGGCAAACCGGCGCCGCCCAGGCCCGACCGGCCCTACGTCATTCCCGAACGTCTTCGGGCGCTCACAGTGCTCCAGGATCCGGCCCTGCACGCCTTGCGGGATCCGCCGTGGATGCTCGACGCCCATCGACTGCGGCACGCCAAAGATCTCCTGCGCATGCCGGAGGATCCGCCGGCGATACGCGACAACTTCACCCTGACGACGACCGACAACTCGAACACACAATTCGCCATCCTGGCCCTGTGGACGGCGCAGCGCTACAACGTGCCGATGAATCGCACCCTAAACCTGATCGTCCGTCGTTATCTGACCAGCCAGAACCGTGACGGCAGCTGGAACTATCTCTATTGCTTCGGTGGCGCCCTCAAGCACGAGTTCTTTACCTCCCCCGGCGCCATGACCTGCGTCGGGCTGATCGGTTTGGCCGTCGGTCACGGCATGGCCCAACCCGTTCCCGCCGGCCAGCTCGTGCAAGATCCGGGCATCCTCAAGGGGCTGACCGCCCTCTACCGGATGGTCGGCAAACCCACCGACCGCTTGACGAAGGTGCCGTTACAGAACCTGTATTTCTTGTGGTCGCTACAGCGCGTCGCCGTGCTCTACCGCATGCCGGCGATCGGCGACAAGGATTGGTATCGCTGGGGCGTCCAGATGCTCGTCGCCAATCAGAATGCCCAGGGCAGCTGGTCCGGCGGCGGCTATCCCGGCAACAGCTCTACGGTGGATACCTGCCTGGCTCTGCTGTTCCTCAAGCGCGCCAACCTGGCGAAAGACCTGACCGCCAAGCTGCCGTTCAAGGCGGCTGACCTCAACCACGGCATCATGCAGAAACAGGAGCCGCCGCCATCGCCGGCGATGACCTCGAAGCCGCCCGAGCTGCCGAAACCGATCGAGAAGTCGATCCTTTCCGTCAAGCCGTCCAAGCAAGAGGCCGCGGACAATCTGACCACCAAGCCGCTGTCGTCGCTGGAGGGCCCGGCATCGGCCGGCGCCGGGGAGGCAGGACCCGGCACGAGCGGCAGCAAAACGAAGTGGATCGTGCTCTCGCTGCTGGTCTTCATCCTCTTCGCCGGCGGCAGCGTGCTCGTTTTGTTCGTCGCCCGGCGACGCGGCGAGGAGGAGTAGGAGAATCCCGACAAGCCGAAGAAACGCAAGCTGCAATCGACACGATGATTCTCAACCCGCCCGAAG
>Ga0335075_10009914_pt1 | contig 14479 bp, 10 predicted proteins | sample Lox_Sample_24_FD_206723 | JGI IMG/M metagenome (GOLD analysis project Ga0335075, IMG submission 206723) | Soil microbial communities from Loxahatchee National Wildlife Refuge, Florida, United States - Lox_Sample_2.4 | ecosystem: Environmental > Terrestrial > Soil > Wetlands | place: USA...
GTACTGGCGCTCTTCTTACTGGGGACGGTCGTCGATTTTCTCGGCCGGGTTGCGGCGACGGGGATGTTGCTGGTCGCTGCGATTTTCCTGGCGTATCTCATTCAGCCGCTGGTGCGGCGTCTGAGTGCGCGCATGCCGCGGATCGCCGCGATTGCGATCGTCTACCTCTTCGTTGCGATGGTCATCGCGCTCATCGTGCTCTTGATCGTCCCCCCGCTCACCGCCGACGCGCAGCAGCTCATTCGCACCTTCCCCGGCCTGATCGCACGGATGCAGAACGAGCTGCTCCATCCCACGAGCCCCTTGGTGGCGCGCATTCCCGCCGCCGACCGGATCTACATGGCGAACTATCCCGCGCAGGTCGGAGCGCTCATCCAGAACTACGGCTTTGCGACGGCGCAGCGCACGATTGCAGTCTTGCTCTCCGCGGTCTCGATCGTAGCGACCTTCATCATCGTGCCGGTCCTCGCGGCCTACATTCTCTTGGATGCCGAGAACATCGAGCAGGCCTTGATCCGCGTGGTTCCACCAGCGAACCGTCCCCGCGCCGTCGCCTTGCTGCAGGATCTCGATGCCGTCGTCGGCGGCTTCATTCGCGGCCAGCTCATCGACGGCACGATCGTCGGGACGCTCATCGGTACGATGCTGTGGATCATGCACGTCCCGTACGCGCTGCTCATCGGGGTCCTCGGCGGCGCGCTGAACTTGATCCCGTATGCCGGCGCCATCGTGAGCTTCTTTCCGGCGGTGATCTTGGCGATGCTCTACAACGGTTTCAGCAACGCCGCCGTCGTCGCTCTCCTCTTCGGCGTGATTCATCAGGTCGACGGGAACGTGATCGCGCCGCGTATCTTGCGGGCGAACGTCGGGCTTTCGCCTGTCTGGATCATCCTGGCGATCTTGGGCGGGAGCGAACTCTTCGGTTTGCCGGGCGCTTTTTTGGCGGTGCCGACGGCCGCGATCATCCGGGTCTTACTGCTGCACTTCTTGCCGCGCGACGGATCGCCGCCGCCGGTCATGGCGATGGCCGTCCCCGCGGCGGTCGTCGAGACGACGGCCGAGACGATTCCGCCGGCTGCGGAACCCAAAGAGGCTGCCGTCCGAAAGGGCGCGCGAGCGCGCACCTCGTGAGCCGCCCAAATCTCGATCGTCCGCGGCGGCAGATTCCTTCGCGCGTGGACATCATCGGCGTCCCGATGGATCTCGGCGCCGGCCGCCGCGGCGTCGACATGGGACCGTCCGCGGTGCGCTACGCACGGCTGAGCGAAGGCTTGCAGGCACTCGGCGTGGCCACGACCCGCGATCATGGCAACTTGCGCGTCCCCACCCCCGAAGAGGCGTCGGCGAGCGATGCGCACGCAAAATATCTTCCGATCATCCGGAGAGTCTGCGACGAACTCGCGGGCGTCGTCGAACGCATCGTCCGCGAAGGCGGATTTCCCCTGGTGCTCGGGGGCGATCATTCGATCGCCATGGGCACGCTTGCCGGATTGTATCGCGCCAGAGGAAACGAGCAGCCGGGCCTGATTTGGGTCGACGCGCACGGGGACATCAACACGCCGGCGAGCTCGCCGTCGGGAAACGTTCACGGTATGCCGCTCTTCTTCGCGCTCGAGCAAGGCCACGTCGCCCCGCAGCGCAGCGTGCTCATCGGATTACGGGATGTCGATGAAGGCGAGCGCCGTACGATTCGTGAGCTCGGCGTGCACGCGTTCACGATGACCGACATCGATCGCCGCGGGATGGAGCGGGTCGTCGACGAGGCAATCGACATCGCCGGTGCCGAGCCGGGGAGCGTCCACATCTCCTTCGATATGGACGGCATCGATCCAAGCGAAGCGCCCGGCGTCGGGACGCCGGCTCGCGGCGGCATCACGTACCGCGAAGCGCATCTTGCGATGGAGGCGGTCGCGGCGGCAGGCATCGTTGGCTCACTCGAGGTGACCGAGATCAACCCGATCCTCGACGAGCACAATCGCACGGCCGAACTCGCGGTCGAAATCATCCTCTCGGCGCTCGGTAAGACGATCCTGTAGCCGAACCAGCGCAACTCGGAAGGCTCCCGCCGGAGACGACACCAAAGAGCATGGGTAACCCCGTCGACGAAAGGACCATCATGGGACGTCCGACCCCGATCGTGCTCTACCAAGCGGAATGGTGTCCCTACTGCGCCCGCGTGCGCTCGAAGATGACGGACCTCTTGCTCGATTATCAGACCGTGAACGTCCCACGCTCGCATGCCGAACGCGACGTCGTGCGCGAAGTCTCCGGCCAGACGAGTATTCCCGTCATGGTCGACGGCGAGACGGTGCTGACCGACGACGACGACATCGTTCCGTATCTCGAGCAGAAGTACGGAAAGGCGAACGTCGCCGGCCGCTGATCGTCGGCGTTCAGCCGTTGACGACGCTTCCGCCGTTGACGTGGATCGTCTGCCCCGTGACGTACGACGACAGTTCGGAGGCGAGGTAGACGTACGCCGGAGCGACTTCGCTGGGCTGTCCCGGGCGTTTCATGGGTGAACTTGCCCCGTGTTCGGAGACACGCTTGGCATCGTAACTTGCCGGGATCAACGGCGTCCAGATCGGCCCCGGCGCAACAGCGTTGACGCGGATCCCTTTTTCGACAAGCGACTGGGCAAGCGAACGGGTGAATGCAACGATTGCCCCCTTCGTCGATGAATAGTCGAGCAGGTCGGGCGAGCCGCGATAGGCGGTGATCGATGTCGTGTTGATGATCGTGGAGCCGGGCTGGAGGTGCGCAAGCGCGGCCTTGGCGATGTAAAACATCGCGAAGATGTTCGTGCGAAAGGTGCGCTCGAGCTGTTCGCTGGTGATGTCGAGAATCGACTCTTGCGGATGCTGCTCACCCGCGTTGTTGACGACGATATCGAGCCGACCGAGCGCTTTCACTGCCTGCTGTACGGCTTGTGCACAGAACGGCTCTTCGGCGACGTCGCCGGCGATCGTGACGGCACGTCGTCCCTCGGCTTCTACGAGGCGTTTTGTCTCCTGTGCATCGTCCTCTTCGTTGCGATACACGATGGCGACGTCGGCGCCTTCCTTAGCGAAGAGGAGAGCGACGGCGCGACCGATGCCGCTGTCGCCTCCGGTGATGAGTGCGGCCTTGCCGAGCAGGTGTCCGGCAGCGCGATAGCTTGGCTGCACGTACTCCGGTTTCGGTTGCATCTCTTGTTCGTGACCGGGCTGGGAGGATTGATGCTGTGGCGGGACCGTCTGTGTGCTCATATCTCCGTGGTACCCACCGCGCCGCAATCGCCACACGCGCGCCGAGCGCGAAGCTAACGCTGAATGAGCGCGGGTGCGAGTTGCAGGAGTCCGCTCGGATCGGTCACGGTGATTCCGGCGCCGCGCGCGGGATTGGCGGCGATGTACGTGAACGTTCCGAGATATGGTGCGTAGGTCGTCGACGTCGCCGGTTGCTGCGAAGCGAAGGCGGTCACCCCGCTGAGCGCTATGGACTGGCCAAACTGATCGCCGTAGGTGCCGTATGGGTCGAAGCCGGTAAAGACGAAGCGCGGATCGGTCGTCGCCCCGGTGTTCGAGGCGACGAGTGCGACCCCGAAATCGCTGATGAGGGCCCTGGCCGGTTCCCCGGTGACCGCTTGCAGGTTCGCTGTACTCACCTCGCCGCTGCTCTCCATCGCCTGCAAAAACTTGTCGCCGCCGAAACGATCGTTCAGATAGCGCATGAAGAGATAACTTGCGCCGTAGCAACCGGTGCAATTATAGGAGAACGTCCCCGAGTTGCCTTCGATGCCGCTGAACGAGGTGAGGCTGAAGTTCTGCGGCGCCTTGAAGTAGTCCGCAACGTGATAGGCGATCGCGTCATCGACGTCCAGCGCGACGCTGGGGAAGAGCCGGTGCACCGCGAGATCTTGCGCGAGCATCGAGAGACCTTCGTTGATCCAGCGATCCTCGGTCTGTGGCTGGGCTGCCAAGATGCCGTGGTTGACGAAGTTGATGAGATGCTGGAACTCGTGCGCCGTCCCGCGCACCATATCTTCGTTGAGCTCGTACGAGAGCGGATTGCCGGTCGCATAGCCGACGTAGATCATCGACGCTTCGTTGCTCTTCGGCTGACCGGCGATACAGTTCGCGGCTGCTTGCGTAATATGATTGACCGCGGAGTAGTAGCCGCCCACCCCGCTCCCGAGGTTGGTTTCGTTGATCACGAAGACGACGTGCTGTCCGTTTGGCGGGGGGATCAAAACCGGAACCGGTGTTGCATTGGGGATCGGGTTCCCCGATGTATCGCAGGGAATCGTCTCTTCGGCGGCGCCGGGCGCAGCCGACGTATATTCGGGCGTTCCGAAGTGCGCCGTATCGGAGGCGTAGGCATTTTCGAAATCGGCTCCGATCTGGGCGAGCGAGGCGCTGTCGAAGCTCAGCGTGTTGTCCACCCAGATGTACGCATGCGGCGTCCGGTACTCGAGGGTGGCGGGGACGGGGACGTAGGTCCCCGGCGTCTCACCGATCGGGAATTGATCGACCCACAGGTCGGCAACCGTGCCGATCGAGGTTCCCAGCGAGAGGGTCCGGCGTGTGCTCGCTGCAGCCGTGGAGCGTAGGGGACCGCGTAAGAGGCGCTCGATCTGCGGCGCGATGGCGTCGTCGGGATGGCGGTCGGCGGCGAGTTCGATGACCGTATCGCTCCGCGCCGCGGAGGGTCGCAGGCGCAAGGCAGTTGCCGCCGTGACCGTCGCGTAGGCCGATGCAGTTGCACCGAACGCAACGGTCACCGGATCGCTCGGTAGCGGCGTACTCGGGTCGTTCGCGATCCCAACGTCGGTTGAGAGTAACGCAACGATCCCGCTGGTCGACTGCGGAGAGATCGACGCTTGGAAGACGTTCGGGCCGGCGGTCGCAAGATAGCCAACTGCTGGGCTGGCGAGTGCGGCTGGTTGCGTGAGCGGCGGCGAACTTACCGGCACGGGCGCCGACGTCTCCGGCCCTCCGCCGCACGCCGCAACGACGAGGGCGGCGGCCAAGGCCGGTGCGGCGCGCCAAATAAAGAATCGCGCCCGTTGTAACGGCGGGTTCACCGAAGCATCTTCCGACGCACGCTTTCCTGCCACCCTCCACCGAACGTCATGCTTCTCTCCACGCACTCCCCGGCGTCGCGTCCAATTAGTTCGCAATTAGAAAAGCGACCGCCGCACCGGTAACTGTTGCCCCAAAATTGACCAGGTCATTACCGAACCAGGAGAATCCGCGTAAAGGAGTCGTAGCCGATCCACAGTGATGCGGGTTCGTCTCGCACGCACGCGAGCAGTCCGGGCACCAGCGAAGCGACTGCAGCGTGGCCCCAAGGAGCGAGTCGACGACGGCCCCCGCGACACCAGCAGCGGCGATGACGCCGAAGGCGTGCAGGCCGCAGAGCTGTGCGGCGAGAGCGATGAACGACGCGCCCGCGACCTCCGCGGCGGTCCCCATGAGGGTGACACCGCCGGAGAGCCCGCGCGCGATCGGCTTTCCCGTCAAGATCGAACGTGGCGTGCTCTCTCCCAGTGTCCCGATCTCGGTCGCCCACGTGTCCGCCGTCGCCGCTGCGAAGGCACCGGCGAAGGCGATGCTCCAGCGCGCCGCTTCGCCCTGCGCAGCGACAGCGCAAAGGGCGCAGAGCGCGGCGACGCCGCCGTTGGCGAGGACTTGCAGCGCATCGCGCGGTCCGTGCTTGCCGACATCGACCAACTCTCGCTTGTGGGCTCGGCCCCACCGCGAAAGTCCGACGGACGAGACGAAGAAGGCGAGCAAGACGACGGCGCCGCCCAAACCCAAAGCGGCGAAGACTGCGCTTCCGACGCAGAAGGCGGCGACGGCGCCTCCCAGGGTCAGCGCGTGCGCGCGCCATGCCACGGCGCTGACCACCAACGCGAGCAGTACGCCGAGGGCGGCGTTACTCACGCGCCGCATGCGCGCCGAGCGCCGCCGCTAGGCCCTCGACGGTGTAGTGCTCTGCGACGACGTCGACCGCGAGCCCGCATCTGCGTGCCGCCTCCGCGGTGATCGGCCCGATGCAGGCGACGATCTTTTCGCCGGCGCGTGTGGTCACACCGACGTTTTGGGCGGCGATCTCGAGGTTCTCCACGAAGCTGTGCACGGCACTCGCACTCGTGAAGGTCCAAATATCGCAGGTCTGCGCTGCGTCCGCAATTGCAGTATCGTGGATCGGTATGGTCTTGTACGCGGCGACCGTGTCGACCAGACGATCGTGGTCGCGTAACGTCTCGCCGAGCACCTCACGCGCCTCTTGAGCGCAGAAGAGCAGCACGCGTTCGCCCGCGTGCGTCTGCTCGAGGAGAGCGGCGGCGAGCGCCTCACCAACGTAGACGGGCGGCACCAGATCGGCCTTGACACCGTAGGACGCAAGGATGGCGGCGGTCTTGGGACCGATGGCAGCCACGCGCACGTCGCCGAGCGCGCGCGCATCACGGTGCGCGGTGGAGAGGCGTTCGAAGAAGGCGTGCACGCCGTTGGCGCTGGTGAAAACGATCCACCCATAGGCGCGCGCGCCGTGCACCGCGCGCAGCGCGGCCGCTTCGTCGTCCGGCGGGACGATGGCGATCGTCGGCGCGAGCACCGGTTGCGCGCCGACTTCCCAGAGCGATGCGGCGAACTCGTCGCCCGCCCCGGCAGGGCGCGTGATCAGGAGGCGCTTGCCGAAGAGCGGATGCAGATCGAACCAGCGCGTCCGCTCGCGCTCGCCCACCACCTCACCGATGACGACGATCGCGGGGGCACCGAAGCGCCGGCGTTCCACCTCTGCGACGATCGTTCCCAGGGTCGCGACGATCGTCTCTTGCGTCGGCTTCGTCCCTTCGCGCACGATCGCCACGGGCGTCTGCTCGCGTAAGCCATTGGCGATGAGCTGCGCGACGATACCGACGAGATTTCCCATCGCCATGAGAAAGACGAGCGTCTGAGCAGGATTTGCCAGCTTCGCAAAGTCGAGTGAAGAGAAGCCCTTGGTGGGGTCCTCGTGTCCGGTCGCGATCGTGAACGCGGTGTTGTGATCGCGATGGGTGATCGGAATGCCGGCGTACGCGGGTGCCGCAATTGCCGACGTGATGCCGGGGATGATCTCGAAGGGGACGCCGGCGTCGTGCAACGCCTGCGCCTCCTCCCCACCGCGCGCGAAGACGAAGACGTCACCGCCCTTGAGCCGCACGACGCGGCGCCCCTCTTTGCCCAAACGCACGATCAGTTCGGTGATCGCCTGTTGCGAGAGCGTATGCGCACCGGCTTTCTTTCCCACGTAGATTTTCTCGCAACCGGGCCTGGCGAGCGCGACGATCGGGTCGGCAGCAAGATAGTCGTAGACGAGGGTATCGCACGCGGCGATCGCCCGGGCAGCCTTTTGCGTCAGGAGCCCGGGATCGCCGGGGCCCGCGCCGACCAAGAAGACCTTCCCGCTCATCGCGCGGTCAGTCGTCGAGCTCGACTGCGACCGCCGGATCGTGGTGCGGCACGAGCGGATGTGCAAGCTCGTGCGAACGGACTTTGAGATCGAAGAGTTCGTCCAACGTGCGCGCGAGCGAGAGGGCCTCGGCACGATTGGAGGTCGCGCGCTCGCGCAGGCGCGTCACGACGCTGTGCAAGAGTTTGGAGATGATCGTTAGCGAGGCACCGGTCACGAGCATGCGTTCACGCTCGCTGAGCTCGGGACAACGCGCGAAGAGCCGTGCGATCTCGGCTTCGCGAATCGACTCTGCCTTGTGCACCAACGAGGCAACCACGGGGACGGCGACGCGGGACTGATACCAGCGCGCGAAACGCTCCACGTGTTCGGCGATGATCTCTTCGACTTGTGGAATCGCTTCGCGCCGGCGGTCGAGGTTCTCCTCGACTAAACCCTTGAGTGCATCGATGTCGGCGACACGCACGCCGCCGATGCGCGCGACCTCCGGATCGGTGTCGCGCGGGACGGCGATGTCGACGATGAGCAGCGGGCGCTCCGGGCGCGCGCGCATGGCTTCTGCCACATTGCCGGGCGTCAGCACGAAGTGCGAGGCTCCGGTCGAGGTGACGACGACGTCGGCGGCCTTGACCGCGTCGACGAGCCCGGGCATCTCGACCGCGCGCGCGGCGCCGAGATCGTCGGCGACTTCCTTGGCCTTGTGAAAGGAGCGGTTGACCAGAAAAATCTCGCTCACGCCGGCGGTGCGCATGCGCTTGGCGGCGAGCGTCCCCATCTTCCCGGTTCCGATGACCAGGACCGAACACGTGGAGAGATCGCCGAGACGTTGCTTCGCAAAGGCGACGGCGGCGGTGGCGACGCTGACCGACTCGTTGCCGATCCGGGTCTGCGAACGTGCGGTCTTCCCCGCTTTGAGCGCTTCGCGGAAGAGCGCGTGTAAGGTCTTGCCGATCGAACGGGCGTTTTGCGCTTGGATGTAGGCGTCTTTGACCTGTCCGAGGATCTCCGCCTCACCAATGAGCATCGAATCCAGGCCCGTCGCCACCCGGAAGAGGTGGTCGATCGCTTGTGTTCCGAGCAGGGTGTACAAGTACGACGAAAGATCGTGCTCGACGGCCCCGTGGCGGAAGTTCCGCAGAAACGACTTGAGCTGCTCGACGCCCGCTTCGTAGTCTTCCAACTCCGCGTAGATCTCGAGCCGGCCGCACGTCGAGAGCATCACCGCTTCATGGACGGCCTCGTAGTCGCGCAGTGCAACCAGCGTCTCGGCCATGCGCGAGGGGGGGAACGCGTGGCGCTCCCGTACGTCGACGGGGGCCGTGTGATGGGAGAGGCCGAGGCAGACCAAAGGCATTAGCCAACGTAATACCACGCCGGACGCCTCGTCTACTATGCCATTTACGATGCCGTCTTTTCGAAGTGAGGATGGCGACATCGGGTCTGTCGTCCTTTAAGGAGAGGCGGGGCCGTCCGAGCCCGTGCTCTTTGGGAAATCCACCATGATGTGGTGGGATTTCCACCATATCATGGTGGAATATCCGCCATATCGAGAGGGAGATTCCTAACCGGCCGGTTTACCGCCGCCTTCTTAGCGCCCGGGTCGAGGCGAGTCTCGCCGATACGCCCGCGGTGCTCATCCATGGCGCCCGTCAGGTCGGCAAGTCGACGCTCGCGCAGGCAATTGTCGCCGGCAGGCGGGGAGCGTCCTACCTGACGCTCGACGACAGCGCCACATATGCTGCTGCCGCCGCAGATCCGCAAGGTTTTGTCGAGAGCTTTTCACCCGACCACCTCATCGTGCTGGACGAAGTCCAGCGTCTCCCCGACCTGCTCGTTGCGATAAAGTTGAGTATCGATCAACAGCGGCGACCGGGGCGCTTTCTCTTGACGGGCTCCGCGAACGTGATGCTGCTTCCCCATGTCGCCGAGGCATTAGCCGGCCGGGTGGCGATCCTCGAACTCCGTCCACTTGCACAAGCCGAACTCGAAGGCACCTCACCCGAACTGTTAGGCGCTCTCTTCGAGCCCGGCGCCTTCGTGGGAGGACGATCGCACGAATCGCAGGAGCAGCTTCTCGAACGCGCGCTCGGCGGAGGTTACCCCGAAGCGCGCGCTCGCGACGGAGATCGAAGGGCCGAATGGTTTGGTTCGTATTTGACGACAGTGGTTCAGCGAGAGACGCGTAGCTTCGCTGCAATAGACGATTTGTCACGTCTATCACGTATTCTCGGCTTCGTCGCAACGCGTACGGGGGAACCACGAAACATCGAGGGGCTTTCTCGTGACACGGGTATCGCCGCGTCGACGATCAAGCGCCACCTTGCGATCCTGCAGGCAGTATTTCTCGTCGACGAGTCTCGGCCATGGTGGCGCAACGTTGACGCGCGCATCATGAAATCGCCAAAGCTTCTCATGAATGATTCTGGGTTATTTGCCTATCTCACCGGTGCCCGAGCGGTTCGGGAAATGAAAGGCCCCCTCTTCGAAACATTCATCGGCGCAGAACTACACAAGCTGCTGAGTTGGAGTCCGCGACGTTACGAGTTACTTCATTTCCGCACGCAGCGCGGCAAGGAAACGGACTTCGTCATTGAGGCGCCTGACGGACGTATCGTCGGCATTGAGGTCAAGGCATCCGTAACGGTCAAAGCGTCCGACTTCGACGGGCTTGCGGAACTTCGCGAGCTTGCCGGCGCGGATTTCGTGCGTGGCATCGTCTTACACGCAGGTCGTGAGACGCTCCCGTTTGGAGATCGGCTCTTTTCCCTACCCATGAGCGCACTCTGGCGCGATACGCAGTAGCCAAGGGCTTCGAGGGCTCACTCAATAGAGCTCGCAATGAGCCGACTAAGACGGAACTCTGGGGCGGCTACGATTCGAGCCGCTTTCCGTGAGGAAGCAGAGCGCTTCGTCAACGGCTCGCAGCGTTTCGTCGATGTCTGCGGCGGTGTGCGCGGTTGAAAGAAACCCGGCCTCGAACGGCGATGGGGCGAAGTAAATGCGACGCTCGAGCGCGGCGTGAAAGAATGGAGCGAAGAAGGCCGTATTGGAGGCCTTCGCAGTCTTGAGGTCCGTCACGGCGTTTTGCGCAAAGAAAAATCCGAACATTGATCCGACGTGCGCCACCTGGTGTGCGACGCCGTGTTTTGCAAAGATATCTTCAAGACCGGCCGCAAGGCGGCTACCGAGACGATCGAGCTCTGCGTACAGGCCCGGCGTCGAGCGCAGGGTACGCAACGTGGCGGCGCCGGCGGCCATTGCCAGCGGATTTCCGGAGAGCGTCCCGGCTTGGAAGACATCGCCGTCCGGCGTGAAGCGCTCCATGATCTCGGCGCGCCCGCCGATCGCCCCGACCGGGAGGCCGCCGCCAACGATTTTGCCGAGGGTGGTGATATCGGGGAGAATGCCTTCACGCTCTTGCGCACCGCCCGGCGCCACCCGAAACCCGGTCATCACTTCATCGAAGATGAGCAGCGCCCCGTAGCGGTGCGTGAGCTCGCGCAAGCCGGCGAGAAATCCCGGACGCGGCAAGATGAGCCCCATGTTGCCGACGTACGGCTCGACGATGACGGCGGCGATCTCTGCCGGGGCGGCCGAGAATGCCTGGCTCACCGCATCGAGGTCGTTGTACGGCACCACGATCGTGTCGCGAATCGTCCCCGCGGGAACGCCCGCGGAGTCGGGAATGCCGATCGTCAGCGCGCTGCTTCCGGCACTGACCAAGAACGGATCGGCGCAGCCGTGATAGCATCCGGCGAACTTGATGACGCGATCGCGGCGCGTGAAGCCGCGCGCCAGCCGCAGCGCGTGCATCGTCGCCTCCGTGCCGCTCGAACAGAAGCGCACCAGGTCGATCGACGGCACCATCGCGATCACGAGTTCGGCGAGTTCACTCTCCGCCTCGGTCGGGGCGCCGAACGAGGTACCGCGTGCGGCAGCGCTCTGAACCGCTTTGACCACCGCCGGATGCGCGTGCCCGAGGATCAGCGGACCCCACGACATCACGTAGTCGATGTAGACGTTGTCGTCGAGATCGGTGAGATGACATCCCGAAGCCGACTTCACGAAGAGCGGGGCGCCGCCAACCGCTCTGAAGGCACGCACGGTGGAGTTGACGCCGCCAGGAATCACTCGGCGCGCGCGCTTGAACGCCGAGAGGCTGCGCTCGTGTTTCATCTGTCGTACCGGCCGTCTAGCGTCGTCGCCGCGCGTATTCTTTGGCGAAGTAGGTGATCACGATGTCGGCGCCTGCGCGCACGAAACCGGTGAGCAACTCGTCGACGATGCGCTCCTCCTCGATCCAGCCGTTGCGCGCCGCCGCTTTGACCATCGCATATTCGCCGCTCACGTTGTAGCACGCTAGCGGGACGTCGAAGGCCTCGCGCACGGCATGTACCACGTCGAGGTACGCCATCGCCGGCTTGACCATGACGATGTCGGCGCCTTCTTCGATATCGAGTGCCACTTCACGCAAGGCTTCGCGCACGTTGGCGGTATCCATCTGATAGGTACGGCGATCGCCGAACTGTGGTGCCGACCCCGCCGCGTCGCGAAACGGGCCGTAAAATGCCGAGGCGTACTTTACGGCATACGAGAGGATCGTGATTCCGGTGTAGCCTGCGTCGTCGAGGACGGAGCGCAGGTAACCGACGCGCCCATCCATCATGTCGGAGGGGGCGATCACGTCTACGCCCGCATCCGCATAGGTCAGCGCGACGCGCCCGAGGAGTTCGAGCGTCCGATCGTTGTCGACGTCGCCGGCAGCGTCGAGTGGTCCGCAGTGGCCGTGATCGGTGTACTCACAGTTGCAGAGGTCGGCGATCACGACCATCTGGGGGACGGCCGCTTTGATCGCACGGATGGCGCGCTGCACGACACCGTCGGGTGCGTCATTCGAGCTTGCGACGGCGTCTTTCTCGGCGGGGATGCCAAAGAGAAGGACCGCGCCGATGCCGAGTGCGGCAAGGGTACGCGCCTCGGCAACGGCGCCTTGCACGCTGTGGCGCTCGATGCCCGGCATGCTTGCGATCTCGCCGAGCTGCTGGCCCTCGTCGGCGACGAAGAGCGGCTGCACCAATTGCGCAAGGCGCACCTCGTGCTCGCGGACGAGGGCGCGTAACGCCGGGCTGCGCCGCAGGCGGCGCGGACGTTTGCGGAGCGAGAGGGCAGTGCGGGGCCGCAGTAATTCGCCGACGGTCATAAGTTGGCTTTCACGCTCAAGACGCATTCGGTGATGCTCTGGACGAATGCTGCAACGGACTGCTCGGGGGCGACGACGTCGGGAAGGAAGCCCGCCTCGCTCGCGGCAGCCGCCGAGGCCTCGCCCATGGCGGCGACGACGGGGTTCGCCGCACGCGCGCGCAAGTTTGCCAAAAAGGTCGCAACGGCGGCGACACAGCCGCTCGAGGGGAAGAGCAGGACGTCCGGGAGACGATCGCCCAACTGTTGCGCCGCCGCCGCGCTGTCGAAGGCCTCGATGACGGTCGCGCCTGCTCCGCGCAGTGCGGCCGCAACGCGGCTGGGCCGCTCTTGCGTGCGCGGCAACAAGAAGAGGAGGCCGCGTAGCGGCGACGGCGGCGCAGCGGCCAGCAGCTCCCAGCCGCCCTGCGCTCCGAGCTCCGCCGCGAGCTGGGCCCCGACGAGTTCGGCTTCGGCTACGTCGCGTACCGCCTCGGCACGCTCCCCGCGAACGCTGCGCGAACCGTCGGCCGCGGCGATGACGGCGCGCATCGTCAGGCGCTCTCCGTCGTAGGCAGCGTGTGCCCCGACGGGAGTTTGGCAACCCGCGCTGAGGTGGCGCAAAAACGCTCGTTCGGCTCGTACGGCGATCTCGGCATGCGGATCGGCGACGGCGGCCGCGAGCAACTGCGCGAGCCGCCGGTCGTCGCGCCGGCACTCGATGCCGAGCGCACCCTGACCCACCGCCGGGATCATCACCTCGACGTCCAGCGGGACGGTGAAGGCGGCCGCCAGACGCAGGCGCCGCAAGCCTGCCATCGCCAGGATGATCGCGTCGTATGCTCCGTCAGCGAGTTTGCGCAAGCGCGTGTCGACGTTGCCGCGGATCGGCGCATACCGCAGATCGGGGCGTTGCGCTTGGAGCTGCGCACGGCGCCGGGGGCTCGACGTGCCCACGAGCGCCCCCGCCGGAAGTGCATCGAGCGAAGGATAGCGTTGCGAGCAAAACGCGTCGCGCGGATCTTCGCGCGCGCCGATCGCCGCCAAGAGCATATCGCCGACGAGCGTACTCGGGAGGTCTTTGCACGAGTGTACCGCGTAGTCGGCGCGGCGCTCGCGCAGCGCCATTTCGAGTTCTTTGACGAAGATGCTGTCGGTGCCGAGTGCTTCGAGCGACCGGTCTTGAACCTCGTCGCCTTTGGTGGATACCTCCAGCACGCTCGAGGCGATACCGAGGGTCGCGAGCTTCGCCATGACCAGCCGCGTCTGGTGCAGCGCCAAACGGCTTGCACGCGTCGCGCAGACGTACGTGTGCGGCGCCTCTTCTTGGGGACTCGCGCCGCTGCGCAGGTCGTCGACGAGGTGTTGCGCAGTCTGTGGGTTGAGTGCTGCCAATTCGTCGATCGGCCGCGCGGCGAAGTCACGCAACAGACGTGCCCGTTCGTCTGCGCCGGCGATGTGTTGGGTGTAGTCGCGCACCGCGCGCAGGGCCGCCGCGGCCCGTGCGTAGCGCTCGTCGTAGCGCGCGCGCAGCTCTTCTCGCAGACGAGCCGCAAATGCCGGCGACGCGCCTCCGGTTTCGACGCTGAATGTGAGCGAACCGGTGCGATGAACCGCGGGCGTGACGAAGGAACCGCGCGCTGCATCGCTTGCGTCGTTGACGAGCACGCCGCAGTCGCGCGCGCGCACACTGATGCGGCTGTTGAGCGCATCGTCGTCGGTCGCCGCGAAGACGAGCAACGCACCGTGGAGATCGGCATCTTCGAACGGTCGCGCCTCGTGGTGCACCCGCCCGCGGGCGATCTCACCGCGCAGCGCCTCGGTGCAGGTGGGAGCGATGACGACGACGTCGGCCTGCGCT
>Ga0335075_10009915_pt1 | contig 14478 bp, 7 predicted proteins | sample Lox_Sample_24_FD_206723 | JGI IMG/M metagenome (GOLD analysis project Ga0335075, IMG submission 206723) | Soil microbial communities from Loxahatchee National Wildlife Refuge, Florida, United States - Lox_Sample_2.4 | ecosystem: Environmental > Terrestrial > Soil > Wetlands | place: USA: Florida...
GTTCCGACGAAGCCGGCGTGCGGCTGCTGGAGAACCCCGACGAGGCGATCGCCACTTTGCTGGCGCACTACTCGGACGCCGAGACCGTGCAATTGCACCCGGCCGATGTGTCGTTCTTCGTCACGTTGTGCAAGACGCTGGGCAAGCCGGTCAACTTCGTCCCGGTCATCGACAAAGACGTTCGGCGATGGTGGCGCAGCGACTCGCTGTGGCAGGCGCACGACGCCCGCTACGACGCCGACCAGGTGTGCATCATTCCCGGCACCGCCGCGGTCGCCGGCATCACCAGGATGGACGAACCGGTCGGGGAGTTGTTGGACCGCTTCGAGCAGGCCGCGATCGACGAGGTGCTGTCAACCGGGGCGCAGCCCACGCCGGTGACCGCGCGCCGGCAGGGTCGCGTCGATGTGCACGGGCCACTGGCCGTCGTGCTTGACGCGCCGGACGTGTTGTGGGCCGGCCGGGTCGCCACCAACCCCGTGCACCGCATCGCCAATCCCGGCGAGTGGCAGGTGCACGGTGACATCAGCGGGCCGGAAGAGCCACGAGCCACCCATTCATCCACCGGCGCGCGGCTGCAGGCCTTGAAAACCGAGGGGGCTGACCAGGTTGTCTTGAGCGTGCCGATCGCGGGCACGTGGATCGATATCCGATTCAGCTTGCCCGCCAGCACGGTTGACGGCGGGATTCCGGTCGTCCGCACCAAGGACGCCATCGAAGCCATGCGCTCGGTGCTGGCCATCGCCGCCGGTGCCGACGGTCCGGACACGCTGCCCCGGGTGCACAACGGGACGGCCACCGTCACCGCGCATTGGGACCCCGAGCGGGTGGCCGACCACACCGGGGTCACCGCGATCTTCGGCGAGCCGCTGGCGCCCACCCTGACCACCGTGCCCGACGCCCTGGTCGGGCGCTGCTGGCCCGCGGTCTTCGCGGCCATCGGCTCCGCGGTCACCGGCGCCGGTGTCCCGGTCGTGGAGGGCTTGCTGAGCCTGGTGCACCTGGACCATGCCGCGCATCTTGTTGCCGCGCTGCCCAAAGTACCGGCCGAATTGACCGTCACCGCAACGGCTTCGGTGGCCACCGATACCGAAGTCGGCCGCGTAGTCCCGATCTCGGTGACGGTCGCCGCAGCCGACCGCACAGTGGTTGCCACCCTTGAAGAGCGCTTTGCGATCCGTGGTCGCACCGGCGCCGCCGAACTGACCGACCCGCTCCGCGCCGGTGGCGCGGTATCCGAAAACGCCACCGACACCCCGCGGCGCCGCCGGCGGGACGTCACGCTGCCCGCGCCGGTCGACATGCGCCCGTTCGCAGTGGTGTCGGGCGACCACAACCCGATCCACACCGATCGGTCCGCCGCACTGCTGGCTGGTCTGGAAGCGCCGATCGTGCATGGAATGTGGTTGTCGGCCGCGGCACAACACGTGGTGACCGCCACCGACGGCCAGGCCCGTCCGCCCGCTCGACTGGTCGGCTGGACGGCCCGCTTCCTGGGTATGGTGCGTCCCGGCGACGAGGTGGACTTCCGCGTCGATCGGGTCGGAATTGACCAGGGCGCAGAGGTTTTGGAGGTTGCCGCCCGGGTCGGCGCGGATCTGGTGATGTCGGCGACGGCCCGGCTGGCTGCGCCCAAGACCGTCTACGCTTTTCCCGGTCAGGGCATTCAGCACAAGGGAATGGGCATGGAGGTCCGCGCCCGTTCCAAGGCTGCCCGCAAGGTGTGGGACAAGGCGGACAAGTACACCCGCGAAACGCTGGGCTTCTCGATCCTGCACCTGGTGCGCGACAACCCAACCAGCCTGATCGCCAGCGGCGTGCACTACCAACACCCCGAGGGCGTGCTGTATCTGACTCAGTTCACCCAGGTTGCCATGGCGACAGTGGCCGCAGCCCAAGTCGCCGAGATGCGGGAGCAGGGCGCGTTCGTGGAGGACGGGATCGCCTGCGGCCACTCCGTTGGCGAGTACACGGCGCTGGCCTGCGTTAGCGGCGTCTACGAGCTGGAAGCGTTGCTGGAGACGGTGTTTGAGCGAGGCTCGAAAATGCACGACATCGTGCCGCGTGACGAGCTGGGCCGCTCCAACTACCGGCTGGCGGCGATCCGTCCCTCGCAGATCGATCTCGACGACGCCGACGTCCCGGCCTTCGTCGAGGACATCTCGCAGCGCACCGGGGAGTTCCTGCAGATCGTGAACTTCAACCTGCGCGGCGCGCAGTATGCGATCGCCGGCACGGTGCGCGGTCTGGAGGAGTTGGAGACCGAGGTGGAGCGCCGGCGCGAACTCGTCGGCGGCCGGCGGTCGTTCATTCTGGTGCCGGGCATCGATGTGCCGTTCCACTCCGAGGTGCTGCGGGTCGGTGTGGCCGACTTCCGCCGTTCGCTGCAGCGGGTCATGCCGCGCGACAAGGATCCTGACTTGATCATCGGGCGCTACATCCCCAACCTGGTGCCGCGGCCGTTCAGCCTGGACCGCGACTTCATCCAGGAGATCCGGGACCTGGTACCGGCCGAGCCGCTCGACGAGATCCTCGCCGACTACGACACCTGGCGTAACGAGCGGCCCCGGGAGATGACGCGCACGGTCCTCATCGAGCTGCTGGCCTGGCAGTTCGCCAGCCCGGTGCGCTGGATCGAAACCCAGGACCTGCTGTTCACCGAGGAAGCCGCGGGCGGGCTGGGTGTGGAGCGGTTCGTCGAGATCGGCGTGAAGTCGGCACCGACCGTCGCCGGCCTGGCCACCAACACCCTTAAGTTGAGCGAATATGCCCACAGCACAGTCGAAGTGCTCAACGCCGAGCGCGACGCCGCGGTGCTGTTCGCCACCGACACCGACCCCGAGCCCGATGAGGAGGAGGACTCGGGTGATTCCGTTGATTCCGACGCTGCCGCGTCGGATGTCGCACTCAACGCCAATGTCGTCCCTGACGGAGCTCCGGCGTCAGCCGGAGCTCCGTCAGGTACTCCGAGGCCCGATGACATCGGGTTCGACGCGGCCGACGCCACCCTGGCGCTGATCGCGCTGTCCGCCAAGATGCGCATCGACCAGATCGAGGAGCTGGACTCCATCGAGTCCATCACCGACGGCGCGTCGTCGCGGCGTAACCAATTGCTGGTCGACCTGGGTTCCGAGCTGAACCTAGGTGCCATCGACGGCGCCGCCGAGGCCGACCTGGCCGGGCTGCGGTCGCAGGTCACCAAGCTGGCACGCACGTACAAGCCTTACGGGTCAGTGCTTTCCGACGCGATCAACGACCAACTGCGGACGGTCCTGGGCCCGTCCGGCAAGCGGCCTGCGGCCATCGCCGAGCGGGTGAAGAAGACTTGGGAGCTGGGCGACGGCTGGGTCAAGCACGTCACGGTCGAGGTCGCGCTCGGAACGCGGGAAGGCACCAGCGTTCGCGGCGGCGCAATGGGCAACCTGCACGAGGGTGCGCTGGCCGACACCGCCGCGGTCGACAAGGTCATCGATGCCGCGGTCGCGGCGGTGGCCGCACGCCGCGGGATCGCCGTGGCGCTGCCGTCGTCCGGTGGTGGCGGCGGTGCGACCGTCGACGCCGCTGCGCTGGGGGAGTTCACCGAGCAGCTCACCGGCCGCGACGGGGTGCTCGCGTCGGCGGCCCGCCTGGTGCTGGGTCAGCTCGGGTTGGACGACCAGGTCACCGTGCCGCCGGCTACAACCGACGCGGAACTGATCGACCTGGTCACCGCCGAGTTGGGCGCCGACTGGCCGCGGCTGGTGGCGCCGGTGTTCAACGGCAAGAAGGCCGTGGTGTTCGACGACCGCTGGGCCAGCGCTCGCGAAGACTTGGTCAAGCTCTGGCTGATCGACGACGACGAGGCCAACGCCGATTGGGCGCGGCTGTCGGAGCGTTTCGAGGGCGCCGGGCACGTCGTGGCTAACCAGGCGACCTGGTGGCAGGGCAAGGCACTCGCGGCCGGGCGTCAGATCCACGCCTCGCTGTACGGCCGGATCGCTGCCGGCGCGGAGAACCCGGCCAACGGCCGCTACAGCGACGAAGTCGCGGTGGTGACCGGTGCGTCGAAGGGCTCGATCGCCGCGTCGGTGGTCGGACGGCTGCTCGACGGCGGTGCCACCGTCATCGCGACGACGTCCAAGCTCGACGACGAGCGGCTGGCCTTCTATCGGGCGCTGTATCGCGACCATGCCCGCTACGGCGCTGCCCTGTGGGTGGTGGCGGCCAACATGGCGTCCTACTCCGACATCGACGCGCTGGTCGAATGGGTCGGCACTGAGCAGACCGAAAGCCTTGGCCCGCAGTCGATTCACATCAAGGATGCGCAGACGCCGACATTGCTGTTCCCGTTCGCGGCGCCCCGTGTCGCCGGCGACCTGTCCGAGGCCGGTTCGCGCTCGGAGATGGAAATGAAGGTGCTGCTGTGGGCGGTGCAGCGGCTGATCGGCGGTCTGTCGAAGATCGGCGCCGAACGCGACATCGCCTCGCGACTGCACGTGGTGTTGCCGGGCTCGCCCAACCGCGGCATGTTCGGCGGCGACGGCGCCTACGGTGAAGCCAAGTCGGCGCTGGACGCCGTGGTGACCCGCTGGCAGGCCGAGTCGTCGTGGGCGCAGCGAGTCAGCCTGGCGCACGCGCTGATCGGCTGGACGCGTGGCACCGGGCTGATGGGCCACAACGACGCGATCGTCAGCGCCGTCGAAGAAGCCGGCGTGACAACGTATTCCACCGACGAGATGGCCGGCATGCTGCTCGCGCTCTGCGACATCGAGTCCAAGGCGGCCGCCGCCAGCGCGCCGATCAAGGTGGACCTGACCGGCGGACTCGGCGACGTCGACCTGGACATGGCCGAATTGGCCGCCAAGGCCCGCGAGGATCAGGCCGCGACCGCCGCAGGCGACGCCGAGAAGACCGAGGCCGAGGGCACTATCGCTGCGCTGCCGTCCCCGCCGCGCGGCTTCACCCCGGCCCCGCCGCCGGAATGGGACGACCTGGACGTCGACCCCGCCGATCTGGTGGTCATCGTCGGTGGCGCCGAACTCGGCCCGTACGGCTCGTCGCGTACTCGCTTCGAGATGGAGGTCGACAACGAACTGTCGGCCGCCGGTGTACTCGAGCTGGCCTGGACCACCGGGCTGATCCGTTGGGAAGACGACCCTCAACCCGGTTGGTATGACACCGAATCCGGTGACCTGGTCGACGAGGCCGAGCTTGTCGAGCGCTACCACGACACCGTGGTGGAACGCGTCGGTATCCGTGAGTTCGTCGACGACGGCGCGATCGACCCCGATCACGCTTCGCCGCTGTTGGTGAGCGTGTTCCTGGACAAGGACTTCAGCTTCGTGGTGTCCAGCGAGGCCGACGCTCGCGCGTTCGTCGGGTTCGATCCCGAGCACACCGTGGTGCGGCCAGTGCCCGACTCGACCGACTGGCAGGTGACCCGCAAGGCGGGCACCGAAATCCGGGTGCCGCGCAAGACCAAGCTTTCGCGGACCGTCGGCGGGCAGATCCCGACCGGCTTCGACCCGACGGTGTGGGGCGTCAGCCCGGACATGGCGACTTCGGTCGACCGACTCGCGGTGTGGAACATCGTCGCGACCGTCGACGCGTTCCTGACCGCCGGCTTCAGCCCGGCCGAGGTGATGCGCTACGTGCACCCGAGCCTGGTAGCCAACACCATGGGCACCGGCATGGGCGGTGGTACGTCGATGCAGACGATGTACCACGGCAACCTGTTGGGTCGCAACAAGCCCAACGACATCTTCCAGGAAGTGCTGCCGAATATCGTTGCGGCGCACGTGGTCCAGTCCTACATCGGCAGCTACGGCGCGATGATCCACCCGGTCGCCGCGTGCGCGACGGCTGCTGTGTCCGTCGAGGAGGGCGTCGACAAGATCCGGTTGGGCAAGGCCGAATTGGTGGTCGCGGGTGGCATCGATGACCTGACGCTGGAAGGCATCATCGGCTTCGGTGACATGGCGGCCACCGCAGACACCGCCATGATGCGCGGCCGCGGCATCGCGGACTCGAGGTTCTCCCGGCCCAACGACCGGCGCCGGCTGGGCTTCGTGGAAGCCCAGGGCGGCGGCACCATCCTGCTGGCCCGCGGGGACCTCGCGGTCAAGATGGGATTGCCGGTGCTCGCCGTGGTGGCCTTCGCGCAGTCGTTCGGCGACGGTGTGCACACCTCGATCCCGGCCCCCGGCCTGGGCGCGCTGGGCGCCGGACGTGGCGGCAAGGGTTCCCCGCTGGCCCGTTCGCTGGCCACGTTGGGTGTCGAAGCCGACGACGTCGCGGTGATCTCCAAACACGACACCTCGACACTGGCCAACGACCCCAACGAGACCGAACTGCACGAGCGCTTGGCCGACTCGCTCGGCCGCTCGCAAGGCGCGCCGCTGTTCATCGTGTCGCAGAAGAGCCTGACCGGGCACGCCAAGGGCGGCGCCGCGGTCTTCCAGATGATGGGTCTGTGCCAGATGCTGCGCGACGGGGTGATCCCGCCCAACCGCAGCCTGGACTGCGTCGACGACGAACTGGCCGGCTCGGCGCACTTCGTCTGGGTGCGCGACACGCTGCGGTTGCACGGCAAGTTCCCGCTGAAGGCCGGCCTGGTGACCAGCCTCGGGTTCGGCCACGTGTCCGGTCTGGTCGCGCTGGTGCACCCGCAGGCCTTCCTGGCCGCCCTGGACGCCGGGCAGCGCGCGGACTACCAGCAACGGGCCGACGCACGTCTGCTGGCCGGTCAGCGTCGGCTGGCCTCGGCGATCGCCGGCGGGGAGCCGATGTACCAGCGGCCCGCGGATCGTCGCTTCGATCACGAGGTGTCCGAGAAGCGCCAGGAAGCGGCGATGTTGCTCGATGCGGAGGCGCGGTTGGGCGACGGGGACCTCTACCTTCGCTAACCACCTCCGGTAACCATCCGATAAGTTCGCAACCCATGAGTTGCGCCAGCGACGATGCAGAGCACAGCGATGGGGAGGAGCGGCGCCCATGAGCTGCGCCAGCGACGATGCAGAGCGCCGTGATGAGGGAGGAGCGGCGCCCATGAGTTGCGCCAGAGACGATGCAGAGCACAGCGATGGGGAGGAGCGGCGCCCATGAGCATCGTCGGAGTGGGGATCGATCTCGTTTCCATCACTGATTTCGCCGAGCAGGTCGACCAGCCCGGAACGGTCTTCGCCGAAACCTTCACTCCTGGGGAGCGGCGCGACGCCTCCGACAAGAGTTCGTCGGCGGCACGCCACCTGGCAGCGCGCTGGGCGGCCAAGGAGGCGGTGATCAAGGCGTGGTCCGGATCGCGCTTCTCCCAGCGTCCGGTGTTGCGCGAGGACATCCACCGCGATATCGAGGTGGTCACCGACATGTGGGGACGACCGCGGGTCCGGCTGACCGGCGCCATCGCCAAGCACCTGGCCGATGTGACGATCCATGTGTCGCTGACTCACGAAGGCGACACCGCGGCCGCGGTTGCCATTTTGGAAACCGACTAGCCTGGGGTTCGTGAGCGATCTGGTCGAACGCGTTCGCGAGGTCTTGCCGTCGGTGCGTCGTGATCTGGAGACGCTGGTCCGCATCGAATCGGTCGGGGCCGACCCGGCCCGCCGCGCTCGGGTGGACCGCAGCGCGAAAGTCACGGCGGATCTGTTGGCGCAGGGCGGTTTCGACGATGTGCAGATCATCAGCGAGGGTGGTGCGCCGGCTGTCATCGCCCGGTATCCGGCGCCGCCGGGAGCGCCCACGGTGCTGCTATACGCCCACCACGATGTGCAGCCCGAAGGCGATCCGGCCCAGTGGACGTCACCGCCGTTCGAGCCGACCGAACGCGACGGCCGACTCTACGGCCGCGGCAGCGCCGACGACAAGGCTGGTATTGCAACGCATTTAGCGGCGTTTCGAGCACACGGCGGCCACCCTCCGGTGGGGGTGACGGTATTCGTCGAAGGCGAGGAAGAGATCGGTTCACCCTCGCTCAGCCGTCTGCTGGCTGCGCATCGCGACGTGTTGGCCGCCGATGTGATCGTCATCGCCGATTCGGACAACTGGAGCACCGACGTCCCCGCGCTCACGGTGTCGCTGCGCGGGTTGGCCGATTGCGTGGTCGAGGTCGCCACCCTTGACCACGGCCTGCATTCCGGCCTGTGGGGCGGTGTGGTTCCTGATGCGCTGTCCGTACTGGTGCGCCTGCTAGCCAGCCTGCACGACGACGACGGCAACGTCGCGGTTGCTGGGTTGCACGAAAGCACGGCCGCCGCAGTGGATTACCCCGCCGAGCGGATTCGTGCCGAATCGGGCCTGCTGGACGGGGTCAGTGAAATAGGTTCTGGCTCGGTGCCGCAGCGATTGTGGGCCAAACCGGCGATCACCGTGATCGGCATCGACACCACATCCATTGCCGCATCGTCGAACACGCTGATCCCGCGGGCTCGCGCCAAGGTCAGCATGCGGGTAGCCCCGGGCGGCGACGCGGCTGCGCATCTGGATGCGCTGCGCGCCCATCTGGAACAGCACGCTCCCTGGGGTGCGCAGGTGAGCGTGACACCCGGCGACATGGGTCAGCCCTACGCCATCGATGCCAACGGCCCGGCCTATGACGCCGCCCGAGCGGCGTTCCGGCAAGCCTGGGGCGCCGAGCCGATCGAGATGGGGATGGGCGGCTCGATCCCGTTCATCGCCGAGTTCGCCGCTGCGTTCCCGAAGGCGGCGATCCTGGTCACCGGCGTGGAGGACCCAGCGACGCAGGCGCACAGCGTCAACGAGAGCCTGCATTTGGGTGTCCTGGAACGCGCCGCGACCGCCGAGGCGCTGCTGCTGTCGAATCTGGCTTAGACCGAGAGGTCGCGCCGGAGTTTTGCCACATGGCCGGTGGCCTTGACGTTGTACTGGGCCGCAGCGATCTTGCCCTTCTCGTCGACAACGAACGTCGAGCGGATCACGCCATGGACGGTCTTGCCGTACATTTGTTTCTCGCCGTAGGCGCCCCAGGCGGTCAACACCTTGCGGTCGGGATCGGACAGCAACGGAAACGTCAGGCCTTCGGCGTCACGGAATTTGGCCAGCTTCTCCGGTTTGTCGGGGGAGATGCCGACGACGTCGAGCCCGGCGCCGTTGAGATCGCGCAGATTGTCGCGGAAGTCGCAGGCCTGCTTGGTGCAGCCGGGGGTTAACGCCGCCGGGTAGAAGTAGACGATCAACCGGCGGCCCTTGTAATCAGCCAGCGAGACCTTCTTCCCATCGGCGTCAGGCAGGCTGAAGGCGGGCGCTTTGTCGCCCGGCGCGAGGCGTGCGGTCTCGGTCAAGGAAACGTCCCTTTCTTTTCACCGGCACGTTGGGATCGGCGCCGGCTGTTCTAGGGTAGGTCGGCAGGCACCAACCTAGACCGAGACCCGGCCCTGGTGCGCCGACGACAGGGAGGACGAGAGTGGCGGAGCGGGATCCCGACACCATCAAGCAGGAGATCGATCAGGCCCGCGACCAGCTCGCATCGACCGTCGACTCGCTGGCTGAGCGGGCCAATCCCCGCCGACTCGCCGACGACGCCAAAGCCCGGGCGATCGCGTTCGTCAAGAAGCCCGCGGTGGCGATCTCGCTGGCGGGAATCGCGGTGCTGACCACCGCCCTCGCAGTCCGCAAAATCCGCAACAGGTGATCCAGACGGGGGGCACGGTTGTGTGCCCTATTGCGTTGAGCGGCAACGCTTCGCCTAGCTGATCACTCCCGTCGCAGCCGGTTGATTTCGGTCGATTGCGTGTCATTTATGGGGATAAGAGTCACTGTGGACCAATTCGCAATGGCGAATTTGCTGCCCCGCCCGCGTCGGCTACCTACACGACGGCCGGCCCGCCGAACTCGCCCCACCCAGCCCATGTCCCTTGACAGCCGACGGCACAGCAAGACGTGAAGTCCGTGCCCACGCGGAGCCGCGCAGGCTGCACGGCCGCTTGACAAGTAGCTTTTGTGGGACGTGTTATTCGTGCCAAACGTCCTCCCGGCGGGGCGACATCCGATACGTTCGAACACCGGTACGACGAGGGAAAGAGACGCGGGAAAGTAAAGTGGCAACGGAGACCACCGAGGCGGTACGGCTACCGCCGGCAACACGAATACCCAAGATCGTGCAGGGTATCGCGTTCTTGTCGGTAGCGCAGGGAATGTTTGCTCCTCTGCGCCGACGATACGGCAGCGCGTTCACCGTCAATTTGCCGCTCTTCGGCCGTGCCGTGGTGGTCAGCGATCCGGTCCTGGTTAAGGACGTTTTCACCACGAGCACCGATCTGATCGAACGTCCTACCGGGGCGGGGCATCTCGGGGAGGCATTCGGTCCCGGGTCGACGTTCAGCCTTGCCGGCGACGAACTTCTCGCCCGCCGCAAATTGGTGGTCCCGCCGTTTCTCGGGAAGCGGGTGAAGAGCTACGAGCACATCGTCGAAGACGAGGTGAAGCGCGAGATCGCAGACTGGCCGGAGGGCCGCGAGTTCAAAACGCTACAGCCGATGATGCGCCTGACCCTCAATGTGATCCTGCGTGCCGTATTCGCTGCTGAGGGACCCGCGCTGGACGAACTTCGCGGGCTGCTACCGCGCCTGGTCGCGATGGTCGGTGCCATCGCCGTGCTGTCGCCGAAACTGCGGACTGATCTGGGTCCGTGGAGTCCGGGGGGGCGGTTCCTGCGGTTGCGGCGCCGGTTCGACACCATCGTCGACTCGCTGATCTCCGATGCGCGGGCCGACCCGGCCCTCGAAGAGCGCAGCGACGTGCTCGCGCTGCTGGTGCAGGCTCGCTACGACAACGGTGAGCCGATCCCGGATCGGCACATCGCCGACGAGTTGTTGACCTTGGTGGCCTCCGGTCATGAGACAACCAGCGCAGGATTGGCCTGGAGCGTTGAGCGGTTGCGCCGCCATCCATCGCTGCTGTCGCGGCTGACGGAGGAAGTCGACGCCGGTGGATCTGAGTTGCGGCAGGCGACGATCTGGGAAGTGCTGCGCGCCCGGTCCGTTCTCGAGGGCACTACGCGCCGCACGAAGAAGCGAATTCGGTTGGGGGACTGGGTCCTTCCGGAAAACACCACAGTGATAGTGAGTGTCCGAACGGCGCATGAGTCAGATGACAGCTTTCCGGACGCGGCGTCGTTCAACCCGGACCGATTCGTCGGGGCCGGCGCCCCGAAGCCGTTCGTGTGGATTCCGTTTGGTGGCGGCGTAAACCGCTGTATCGGCGCGGCATTGGCCAACATGGAGATGGACGTCACCCTGCGCACACTGCTGCGCGAACTGCGGTTCGTGCCAACCGATGCACCGGGCGAACGGCGTCACTGGCGCGGTGTGGCGACCGCGCCAGCTCGGGGCGGCCGCGTCGTGGTTTACCGGCGGACGCCGAAGGTGTCGGGCGATGCTGACCCTGCATCGGTGGCTGACCACGCCAGCTGAGCTCTGAGACGACGAGAGCGGATGTGCTGAGCGGATGCTGCCGCCGATCGTCGCCCGGGAGGCTCCCGGGTCTTGCGCCCGCGGTTTCCGAAGACTCCGCGCCGCAACCTCCTGCGTGGAATACTCCCGCGGTGTGACCATGACTCGCTTGCCCCACCCCTCAAAGTCCATCGGTAACGCCTCGTGGTTCAAGAAGGTCATGGTCAAGTACTGGTATCCCTTCTTGACCCGCCGGTGGGATGCGGAGGACGTCCTTCTGCTCAACTACGGTTATGAGGAGGATCCGCCGATGGGGGTGCCGCTAGCGGAGTCCGATGAGCGCAACCGGTACAACATCCAGCTCTACCACCGCACGGCAACACAGGCGGATCTCAGTGGCAAACAGGTACTGGAGGTCAGCTGCGGCCACGGCGGTGGAGCCTCTTACGTTGTGCGCACATTGCGCCCGGCGTCCTACACGGGGCTGGACTTAAACGGAGACGCCATCGCCTTCTGTCGGAAAAGGCACAATCTGCCCGGGCTGGATTTTGTGCACGGCGATGCCCAGAACCTGCCGTTTGCCGATGAATCCTTCGACGCGGTGATCAATGTCGAAGCCGCGCACGGCTACCCTGACTTTCCCCATTTCCTCGCCGAAGTGGCGCGCGTGCTGCGCCCGGGAGGGCGCTTCCTGTACGCCGATTTTCGTAGCTACCTGGACTTCTCCAAGTGGGAGGCAGCGATGGCCGACGCCCCGATGCGGCTGCTCTCGGAGCGGGTCATCAATGCGGAGGTTCTGCGCGGATTGGACAAACTTGCGCCGCGGTACCAAGATCTCGTCGGTCACCACCTGCCCGCGTTCCTACGCCCCTTCGGACGCCTATTTGTCGGTGCGCCAGGCTCGCTGATGTATCGCGAACTGCAACGCGGGCGACTTTCGTACCGGATGTACTGCTTCGCCAAGGATTGAGGCGGCGTTAGTCGCGCAGGTGAGCTTCGATCGACCATTTCGGCAGCCGCGGTTGCGGCAGAGTAGTCGATACCCGCCTCGGGTCGGTTCGCGGCGGTCGCGGACTTCAAAAAGCCATTTGAAGTGCGCCCGGTCCTTGCGTCGTCAGGGTTTAACCCGGAGCCGCCGATTAAGAGCTGGCAGGTTATGTCCATTCCTGTCGGAAGCGGGGACATTGAATCATGCGGACGAGGTGTGGATCTCCTCCCGCACTCGTCGGCGATTGAAATCGAAGACATTTTTAAGGACTTCAGTCCGCACCGAGCCGTCAGAGCGCACGAAACCGACATTTATCGTGAAGACTTAATTGTCGGGAATATCCCGCGTATATGTTCTTAAGCTCCCCGACGATGGGTTTATCCTTCAAATAGCCAATTCGTCGCAGAATGTGGCGAGTCCGTTGATCCGGTGGAAGCGCAGATCATCGCGCCGCGTTGGCGGCTTCGCGCCGAGCCTTCTCTTTCACGTGGGTCGAGCAGCAATGCCCCATCTCGCAATGGTATCGGTCACTGCATTCATGCGAACAAAAAACTGATGCGTACGGAAGCCAGTCCGGATCGGACAGGTCACGCCATCGGTCGTTCGGATCGAACGTATGGCCGCAATGGACGCAGGTCTTGACCTTGGTCTTGGTAGCCATGTCGTCAGGGTACGCGCGATAGCCCTAAAAGGCGTGCAATTCAAAGTGACATCGCTTGCCCAAGCGAATTAATTACTTTCTAAAACTAACGCAGCCGTCGTCGATTCTCGCTATTGCCGCGGTTCGACACGACCGCGCGGTCATCTCAATGGGATCGACGGGCAACAGGTCAACGGGCGGAAAATCAGCGCCGCACAGCGAAATCGCCTGTAGCACATGACGTTTGCATGTCTGCGACTGAAACAACCGTCTCCGAGGGCCTTTCGCCTTACAACACGGTCGTCCGTATCCGCTGTTGAGCGTCGCTATGTGCTGTCCGCGCGCGACTGGCCCACCCTGGCGTCTGGTCGCCGCCTAGCAAACTGATCAGGTGGAGTGCGACGAGCGGTGCGGTTGCAGCCCGGGCGGGCGGCGCGGCTCCGCCGCGACGGCGCACCGCGGAATTAACTCGGCAGCTACGGCGTTCGGCTAGCGGTGGCGCACGCGGCGAGATGTCTTAATATCAGCCCGTCGGGCATTCCTAATCGGGGGGCACGGTGTTGAGGCTTCTCAAACGGGCGTGGGTTCCGCTGGTCGTGGTCGTGGCACTGATCATCGGCGGAGTTGCAGTACTCCGACTCAATGGCGTCTTCCCAGGACCCGGCCTGCCCAAGCCCGATCCCCGGGATGCGACCCCGCCATACGCGGCCAAGACCGCCGTCTACGAAATCCTTGGACCGCCTGGGACGACCGGCGTAGTCAACTGGATGGATGCGGACTCAATACCGCAGAAGGCCAGCTTCACCACATTGCCGTGGTCGAAGACGATCGTCGCCGAGATGCCCGGCATCTTCGCCTACGTCGTCGCCCAAGGTGACAGCCCGTCCATCGGCTGCCGGATCACCGTCGACGGCAAATTGGTCGATCAACAGCAGGCCAACACGCGTGATGCGCAGGTTTCCTGCTTGGACAAGTCCGCGTGACCGACGACGCCAGCGACACCGACGAAATCCCCGTCGCGCCACACTACGAACTGGAGCGCAAACCGCGTGTGGCCCGCACCATCCGCGTCCTGGCGCTGCCGATCGTCGTGGTCTGGCTGCTGATCGCGGTCGGCGTCAATGTCTTCGTCCCACAGTTGGAGAAGGTTGCCGAAGACGTCTCGGTGCCGCTCTCGCCTAACGACGCGCCTTCGGTGACCGGGATGAAGCACATCGGGCAGAAATTCAAGGAGTACGACTCCGACAACCTCGTCCTGGTGACCCTGGTCGGTGACAAACCTCTCGGCCAAGACGCTCACCAGTATTACGACGATCTGGTCAAGAAGCTGCAGCAGGACACCGAACACGTCGAGCATGCGCTGAATTTCTGGGGGCAGCGATTCACGTCCTCGGGTGTCGAGAGCTACGACCACAAGGCCGCCTACGTCCAGGTCAACCTGCGCGGTGACCAGGGCGGAGCCG
>Ga0335075_10009916_pt1 | contig 14478 bp, 10 predicted proteins | sample Lox_Sample_24_FD_206723 | JGI IMG/M metagenome (GOLD analysis project Ga0335075, IMG submission 206723) | Soil microbial communities from Loxahatchee National Wildlife Refuge, Florida, United States - Lox_Sample_2.4 | ecosystem: Environmental > Terrestrial > Soil > Wetlands | place: USA...
GCGCCTTGGCCAGATCGGCCGCCGTCACCCCGCTGTCGCGCACGTAGACGACCAGGGCGGGGTTGTAGTTCTTGGACTGGAAGGCGGCCTGCTCGTTGAGTTCCTGGGTCGACTCGGCCGATGCCGGCAGGTAAGACGACGCGTCGTTCTTCTCCGCGCCCTGCAGCTTGCCGGCCAGCGACCCGAGGGCCGCGACGACGATGAGCCAGAACACGACGACGACCCACTTGGTTCGCCTGCCGCAGATGATGGCGATCAGCCGGTTTATGCCCCGCGGCTTGCCCGGCCTGCCTTGGTCTTGTGATTGCTCAGGGCCGCCCGGCCGAATCTGCCGATGGCGTGCTCCCCGTTCCTGAGTCTCTTGCGCCTGGGCCGTCCTGATGTCCCCGCCGGTGGCGGGGACATCAGGATCTGGCGTGTTACGGGGCGCCCCCGTGGTCCCGCGTGCCACGTCGTCCTCCTTCTGAAATTTTTCCTAGGAAATACGATGTATCGCGTTGTGTTGCCCTGTCAAGCTAGATCGCGAACTGCCTCATTTCGCTGAGGGCGATCAGGTCTAGACAAATCCTAGGAAGCTGGCCCAGCCACCCTAAAAAGAGACCAGTCCTAGCGACAAGTAGTTTTCCGGGGGCTCACTGGTCCTGACGCCGTGGCCGGACCGACGTCACAGCAGCGTGAGCTGTTCGCCGGGCGCGGGGGAGGGGACGATGGGATCGACCGCCGCCGGAGGTCGAAGCACGGCCCCAGGACCAGGGACGGCCTGCCTGGGCACCGGTCGCCGGCCATGACCGGGCCGGGGCCGCCCGATGCCGTGCTTGTCGGCGAGCTCGCGGACCTGGCCGGCGATCCTGGCCTGGTAGGACTTCGGCGCGTAGGCGCTCCGCCCGTACAGGTCGAGGTACCGCCCGACCAGGTCGGGGTGATGGGCACCGAGCCAGCGGAAGAACCATTCCCGGGTGCCCGGCCGCAGGTGCAGCACGATCGGGCTGACGCGCGTGGCGCCCGTCGCCGCGATCTGGCTGACGGCCACATCGAGCTGGGCGGGGGAGTCGGACAGGAACGGCACCACCGGCCCCATCAGCACACCGCAGCGCAGCCCCCGGTCGTTGAGGGCGGCGCAGGCCTCAAGCCGGCGGCCCGGAGCGGGCGTGCCGGGCTCGACAGATCGCCATAGTTCTTTGTCGACAAACCCGACCGAGACGTTCAGGCCCACGTCGGTAACCTCGGCCGCCGCCGCGAGCAGCTCGATGTCACGCAGGATCAGCGTGCCCTTGGTCAGGATCGAGAACGGGTTGGCGGCGTCCTTGAGCGCGCCGATGATGCCCGGCATGAGCCGGTAACGGCCCTCGGCCCGCTGGTAGCAGTCCACGTTGGTGCCCATGGCGATGTGCTCGCCCGTCCAACCCGGCGAGGCCATCTTCTTGCGGACCAGTTCGGGCGCGTTCACCTTGACAACTACCTTGGTGTCGAAGTCCGCACCCGTATCCAGCTCTAGGTAACTATGCGATTGCCGAGCGTAGCAGTAAACGCACGAATGTTGGCAGCCGCGGTAGGGGTTGATGGTCCAGCGGAACGGCATCCGGGAGGCCTCGGGGACGCGGTTGACGACCGACTTGGCCTGGACCTCGTAGAAGGTCATGCCGCGGAAGCCGGGGGTGTCGAAGGTGCGGGCCACCGCCCCGCGCTCGATGAGCGGGAGCGCCACGTCCCGTCGCTCAGCGGGAAACAGGGTCCCGCCGTCGGGTGCGTCCTGGTCAGCGACCAGCTCATCGTCCAGGCGCAGATTGTCCCACCGCATACCGATCACGATAGAACGACTTTTCGAGAATCACAAGCTTGACACACTGCCGCTCGCCACGAATATTTAGACCGAACCTGGGTAAGATGCGGTTCAGCAGGCGCGTCCGCGCTCAGGGTGCGACCGGCTGACGACGGATCTCACGATCTGGAAAACAGGCGAAGTACGAAGCCAGAACAATTGGATAAAGGCCCCCTCCTGAGAGATAGTGAGAGGGTATTCACCCGGATCGCGAGGCGAAGGGGGTGGCGGTATGGCGCTGTCGCAGGATGAGCAGCGCATGCTCGCGGAGATCGAGCGGCGGCTCGCGGCCGACGATCCCGGCCTCGCGTCGTGCTTGACGACCTTCCGGCGGCCGGGTCCTGCCACCGTCCTGCGCTCGCCCCGGGCGCGCATCATCGGCTCGCTGTTCACGGTCCTGCTGGTGGCGATGGTCTCGCTGATGGTCTACGCGATGATCCCGTTTCGCACGCATGTGCCGCGGCATGCTCCGGCGACGACCGCCGCGCCCGTCAATGCCTCGATCTCGACCCTGACCGGCGGCCAGCCAAACCGCACCCAGCAGTCCTCTGCGGACGCCAGCACCAGCGCCAAGTCCGCCGCTAACCAGAGCGCCACGAACCCCTCCACAGGGTCCACGGCCACCGGTAAGGCGCAGCAGGGCAAGGTCGAGCCCACCACCGCGGCGCTGGTGCCGGAGGAATCCGGCCCCTAACCGGGCTCGGCTAAGGACTCCCGCCACAGCTGGACCAGGTACCGTTCGAGTCCCTCGAGGGTCCTCTTTTCCTGCTGGAACTCATCGCTGAGAGGATTGCGATGCCGGTCGAACAGCGCCGTGTACCGGCGCGTCACCACGTCGCGATTGCTCGCGTAGACATGAACGGAATAGTCACCGACCCCGCCGCCCAGGCGGAGCCCGTGAACCGCGGTGCCCGCCTGGCCCATGCTGACGCTCAGCTGCCCGCGTAGGTAGATACTCCCCTTAGCTTCCTCGTCCCAGGCGTCGCCGCAGGGCGGGGGAGCCCCGTCCCACTCCTCGAGCACGAGCCGCACGTTGATGTCCTCCTGCAGGCTGCCCACCCACAGTTGCTCGCGGTTCGTGCTGATGAGCGCGCCTACTGGCGGCAGCGGACCACCCGGGGCATCGGGATCCACGGCGGGGTCGTGAATCCGGAACATTCTTCGTTCCGGCGTCACCGGGATAACCAGCTGCAGAAGCCTGCGGCTCATGGCTCCCCCCTCGGCACGTCGATATCCTCGCATAACGGACTGCTTAGCAAGCAAATCTAGACCGCTGACTCACACCGTGAGGCCCGAACGCACTCTGAAATGCTTAAAGTAGCCACTTGACTACCGAGAGCATCGGTGTACCGTCATATCTGTTATGAACCTTGTGTCCGATCTTGACCTGCCGGTGTTCGACTACACCGCGCCGGACTTCTCGGCCGACCGCTACCACCAGCAGCTGGCGGAAACCGGTCAGCAAGGCTGGCTAGCCAAGTCACCGCTTGCTTACATAGTGCTCGATCACGACTCCGGTGAGTTCTTCCTGAGGTCCCGGGCGACGGCGTTTCCCGGCCGGCAGATAGCTGAGTTCTTCGGAGTCACCGGCGGAGTTCTTGCGGACCACATCGACGCCAACATCCTGAACCTCACCGGCGAGCAGCACCGGCGGCTGCGGGCCCTGGTCGGCCCGGCGTTCACCCCGCGCCGGGCGGATCGCTGGCGCCCGGTGATGCGCGGCTTCCTCGAGCAGCTGTGGTCCGCGGTCGCGACCCATAACGCGTGTGACTTCGTGACCGCGGTGGCTAGGCCCTACCCCGCGCTGACCATTGCCTCCGTCCTCGGTGCACCGCCCGAGGATGCCGCGCGGCTGCAGGAGTGGTCCAGCTGGGTACAGCGGCAGTTCGACATCCGGGCGCTGGGCAGCAACCGCGACGACATCGAGCGGGCGGTGACCGAGGTTCAGGACTACGTGACCGCACTGTTCGAGGACCGGCGTGCCGCGCCGGCCGACGACCTGATCGGCGACCTGCTGGCGGCGCGAGACCAGCGGGACCGCCTGTCCGCCGCGGAGTGCGTGCAGCTTACGGTGAACTTGCTGGCCGGCGGTATCGACACCACCTCCGCTCAGCTCGCGCACGCTGTCCGGCTGTTTGCCGGGCACCCCGCCCAGTGGGCGCTGCTGGCCGCCGATCCCGGTCTCGCCCGGCGTGCCGTCGACGAGGTACTGCGGTTCGAGCCGGTCACGCCGTTCACGGCGCGGATCTGCCTGGAGCAGGTCGAACACCGCGGCGTGATCTTCCCGGCCGGGACGATCGTGGCCGTCTGCGCCGAACGGGCGAACCGCGAAGGTGACGCGGGTGAGGAGTTTGACATCACCGCGGCCCGCGACGCCCGGCTGCTGACCTTCGGGGCCGGGACACACTACTGCCTGGGCGCCAACCTGGCCCGTGCGGAACTGGAGGAGGCCCTGGCCTTCCTGGCGCCGCGCACCCCGGACCTCGCCCTCGACGGACCGCCGCAACTCGGCGGAGTCGAGGGCATCTACGGGATCGACAAGCTCCCGATCACCTGGTCAGGCTCATCCGCTGTGATTCCGAACCACGGCCCTGAGCCAAGCGTGACATAAGTAGCCCCGTACTCGTCCGCGGCGAGTACGTCCCCCGAGGGGTTGGCCGATGCAGGCACCAGTACGAGGCACCGACTGGAGGTCACTCGGCGTGCCCGATCGGCTACCAAAACGGACACCCGTGCCTGTCCTGAGCCTCGAGCTGACCCGGGACGCCGGAGCGCTGACGCGCGATCCCAGACAATTCCCCTTGGACGCCGGACACGACGCCGCTACCGGTCCGCATGCGGTCACCGGCGCCACGGTGCACGCGCGCCGCGCCCTCATGCTGGCCGTCTGCTGCCTGAGCCTGTTCATGGTCGGGCTGGACAACACGATCGTGAACGTCGGGCTGCCGTCCATCGGCCGTGATTTGCACGCCGGCGTGTCCGGCCTGCAATGGACGATCGCCGCCTACACCATCGCGCTGGCGGCCCTGCTGATGTTCTCCGGCGCGGTCGCGGACCGGATCGGCCGCCGGACGATCTTCCAGGTCGGGCTCTCACTGTTCACCCTCGGCTCATGGCTGTGCAGCCTGGCTCCCAGCCTCGGCTGGCTGATCGGCTTCCGGATCCTGCAGGGGGTCGGTGGTTCGATGCTCAACCCGGCTGCCCTCGGCATCATCACCAACACCTTCACCGGCCGCGCCGAACGGGCCCGCGCGATCGGGGTCTGGGACGGCGTATTCGGCCTGTCCATGGCGCTGGGACCGGTCCTGGGCGGCGTACTGGTCGGAGCGGTCGGGTGGCGCGGGATCTTCTGGGCCAACATCCCCGTGGGCCTGGCCGCGATCTCGCTGACCGCGCTGTTCGTGCCGGACTCCAAAGCACCGCGGTCCCGGCGCGCCGACCCGGTCGGGCAGTTCCTCATCATCGTGATGCTCGGCTCGCTCGCCTACGCGATCATCGAGGGCCCTGCCTACGGCTGGCGCTCACCGGAGATCTTCGGCTTCTTCGCGCTGTCGGTGGCCGCGCTGGCCATTCTGCTCGCTTACGAGCCGCGCCGCGCAGACCCGATGGTCGACTTCCGGTTCTTCCGGAGCGTGCCGTTTGCGGGCGCCAACCTCACCGCGGTCTGCGCCATCGCGGCGATGGCCGGGTTTCTCTTCTTGTCCACCTTGTACCTGCAGGACGTCCGGGGCCTGTCCGCCCTGCAGGCCGGCCTGACCATCCTGCCGATGCCGGTGGTGATGGCCTTGTGCGCGCCGATGGCGGGCCGGATCGTGGCCAAGCGCGGCCCCCGGGTCCCCTTCGTCATCGCGGGCGCGGCGCTCACGCTGAGCAGCGCGGCGCTGTCCCGGCTGACCGGCACGACGGAGCACCTGTACCTGGTCATCACCTACGCCCTGTTCGGGATCGGGGCGGGCATGGTGAGCTCGCCAATCACCAACGGCGTCATGTCCGGCGTCCCGAAGACCCAGGCCGGGATGGCGTCCGGCATGAACTCCTCCAGCCGCCAGCTCGGCCAGTCGCTGGGCGTGGCCATCGTCGGCTCGGTCCTGGCGGCCAGCATCCGCGGATCGATGCACGACGGCTTCGTGCACGCCGCGCACGCCGGCTGGTGGATCCTCACGGGCTGCGGTTACGTCGTGCTCCTGCTCGGCCTGTTGTGCACCACCCAGTGGGCCAAGGCCACCGCCTCCCGCCTATACCGATTACGCCCACCGGGAGAATGAGCGAGCAGCGCCCGATCAGCAGGCCAGCGCCGGGCCGGCCTCGCCGTGGGCCGGTACCGGGGTGTCGATAACGTTCATCCATGCCGGTCCCTTGTATGTCTTTTCTTCCACCTGGATGGGCTGGTATTCGCGCAGATTCCGATCATGCTCGATGACTGTTTCGTAGATGAACCTGGTCGTGACGATGCCAAGGCTGGCTCCGCTTGTCTCCATGGCCTTCTTGAGGGGCAGGGCCTGGACCAGCCTGGCGATGGTATTGATCTCATCGCCGGATGGACCCATGGTGTCGCTGAACAGGGGCCCGACGCCGAGGGCAGCTCGCAGCTGGAACCGGGCTGGACCGTACTGGGTACTGTTATGGCGCATGAGCGCCGGGAGCAATACCTCGCGCAGCCGATAGATGACGACCCTAGTAGGAATGCTCGGCCACAGGACCGTCAATATGCCATCGCCGCGGCTTTCTGACCAGGCATCCGTCATGCCTTGCAGCATCATGCCGGTCATGTCACAGAGCGCATCCCTGATGGCGCGGCGATCCTCATAACTGCGGCCCGGGGAGCTGAATCCGACTACGTCGGTAAGCAAGACCGTGCAATTCTGGCCAGTCAGCGGCCAAGGGCCGATGGACCGAATCCTACGAACGCCGCTCGATTGGCGCAGTTCCTCCCGGAAGCCAACCGTCGAGGGATCGATCCGCCTGGGGAGCCCGGCCTCTTCCGAGAGAAGTGTGGCGGTACCGTCTCCTCGGGGTGCATTACGCAGGCTCGGACGGAGTTCCCGCCAACTACCCGGTGCCACGGGCCGAAATGCGTCGCGGACTCTATTATGAGCTAGTGGACGCACTTGCGCCTCAAGGGATCGAGGTCCGGGGTTACCGACTCGTTCAATCTCGAGCTTCAATCGGCCGATCGAGAACGTCCTGTTGCTCAACTGGATACCCTGAGGGCCGGAAGCCGGCAAGCGGGTGCTGTTACGCAGGCTGGGAAACTTGGCGGGCATCCTGATCACCATGTACGGTCATATCAAGGCTCTTCATCTCTGGGCGGGAAAACGATGTTGGAGTCTTCTTCCCGTGGTGTACCGGGTTTTCATTCCGGAATCTGAGAAGCACGATAAGTGTCATGTGGTCACGTTTTCATAACAACAGGATATATATTTGCAACCGACGGCTTGACAAGACGACGGTGATGCGTTACACGCCTTGCGTAATTTTCACGGCAAGATTTACATTCTCCGGGAGTGAGACTTGCGCATTAACACAAAAGCCAATCACCCGGAAAGAGGCTTTACGGCGTTTTACGCGACTCAACATAATTTAGGTAAACTTCCGTCTGGCGAAGCGTAATCGGTGCATCACGTTGAGTTCATCATTCGGGCGGCGCGTCGTCCGCCGTACGCGTGACGAATCTCTCACAGCCGTCCGGCGTTGTGCGGCCGGGCTAGCGGAAATAGTTAGGGGGCGAGTGTAGTTAGTTGCCGTAAGGCAAGTACCTTCACGAAGCCGCCGATCCAGGTGATACCACGTGCCAGAGCTCAGCCACCGCCGCCGCATGCTGGTGCTCGTCATCTGCTGCTTCAGCCTGTTCATCGTCGGCTTGGATAGCACCATCGTCAACGTCGCGCTGCCCTCCATCGGCCGCGAGTTGCATGCCTCGGTGGCCGGACTGCAGTGGACCATCGACGGCTACACGCTTGTGCTGGCCAGCCTGCTGATGCTGTCCGGCGCGACCGCCGACCGGGTGGGCCGCCGCCGGACCTTTCAGGTCGGCCTGGCCGTGTTCACGGTCGGCTCCGGGCTATGCAGCCTGGCGCCGGGGCTGGGCTGGCTGATCGCGTTCCGCATGGTGCAGGCGATCGGGGGGTCGATGCTCAACCCGGTCGCGATGTCCATCATCACCAACACCTTTACCGACCGAGCCGAACGGGCCCGGGCCCTCGGAGCCTGGGGCGGCACGTTCGCCCTGTCCGTGGCGCTCGGACCGGTGCTAGGCGGGCTCCTGGTCGGGTCGGTCGGCTGGCGGGGCGTGTTCTGGGTCAACATTCCGGTCGGGCTGGCCGCCATCGCGCTGACCGCGCGGTTCGTACCGGAATCCCGGGCCCCCAAGGCCCGGCGGCCGGATCCGGTCGGACAGGGGCTCCTCATCGTCATGCTCAGCTCGCTTACCTACGCGATCATCGAGGGCCCCGCCTACGGCTGGCACTCACCCGACATCCTGACGTTGTTCGCGGTGGCGGCGGCGAGCCTTGCGCTCTTCGTGGCCTACGAGGCGCGCCGCACCGAGCCGGTGCTCGACCCGAGGTTCTTCCGCAGCGCGCCATTCGCCGGGGCCGTGCTGACCGCGATCAGCGCCTTCGCCGCTCTTGGCGGCTTCCTGTTCCTGGCCACCTTGTACCTGCAGGACGTGCGGGACATGTCCGCCCTGAACGCGGGCCTGCACATGGTGCCGATGGCGGCGGTGATGGCCGTCGGAGCGGTAGCCTCCAGCCGGATGCTGGCCCGCTGGGGCGGTCGGCTGCCGACGCTGATCGCAGGCGCCGGAATCGCCGCCGGAAGCATCCTGCTCTCCGGGATAAGCACGTCATGGTCCACGCTGCAGATCGTCATCGCGTTCGCCGTCTTCGGCCTCGGCTCTGGTATGGTCAACGCGCCGATCACCCAGGCCGCGGTGTCCGGCATGCCGTTCGCCCAGGCCGGCGTGGCCTCAGGAATAGCCTCGACCAGCCGCCAGATCGGCACGTCGCTCGGCGTGGCCATCACCGGCTCGATCCTGGCCGCGAACCTCCACGGCGCGCTCCGGGCCCGGTTCGTCCCGGCTAGTCACGCCGACTGGCTGCTGCTGGTCGGCTGCGGTGTCGCGATCATGGTGCTGGCTCTCGTCACCAACAGCCGCTGGGCGCTGCGGACCGCGGCCCGCACGGCGGCCAGGTACGACGCGACGGAGCCAAGAGCCCCGATCATGACCCCGTGATAACGCCGGGCCGCTGGCGCCAGGCACGCACTTCTTGACCAGGCCCAACGCTGCTCCGAGGATGGCGGTAACGATCACTGCTCCCAAGAGCTTCGCCCGCCGTTGTCGCGCGATTTCTGCTGGCGCCTGCGGTGAGGTCCAGTGGTATGAGTGAACAATATTCAGGACACCGAGCTCGGCCAGTGCCTTTTCGACGGAATCCACCCGAGGGAGACAGGAAAGCCGTTCTCGCCACAGGTCAAGGTTGCTCAGCCACTGCTTCATAACCGCGACGAATTCGTCTGCTGTCAGCTCGCCGCACCACTTCCGTGCCACCTCGAGAGCCTGGTGTGCGAGCAGGTTATCCGGATATTGCGTTTTATGGCGCTCCGCGACCTCTTCCAGCAGTGCCGTGCGCTCCTGGAGGAGCTGCGTCCAGAAGTCCGGCCGCATTGCTTCCTGCCAGTAATCGGCCTCGCTCTCCGCAATAGCGACGGCGTTCGTTTTTCTGCGGGTATAAACCAGCCAGAGCAGGCCGGCCGCCAGGATGTCTCCGAATTCCTCGTTTTTGGCGCGCTCCGGGGAGGCGAAAGGCTCATAGCGCAGTTGCCCGACCGTGCCGCCTATCGCAACTTCGCGTAGCCTGAGGTGGTTGATGGCGCAGAGCCAGTCCTCGTGATAGATAGCCGGGAAAAATCCGTCGAGCTGCTGCGGATCAATCAGGAGAGACCCGCCTGAAATGAAGGGCTCCTGTCTGCGCCCGGTCCGGCGGCGCGCGTGGCCCACCACTGATGCATCTGGGTATTTGCGCACTTGGAGCCCGACAATCGGGTATCTGTCGAGCAGTGCCGCTGCCGCGCTCAGCTTCTCGATGTTCAGCCTGCGGATGTCATCGTCGAGCAGGAGAATGCGAGTCCACCCGCGCATACGCCCGATCAGCAGGCCGAGATTGCGTTTCCGGCTGATGTCCAGCGCGGCCTGTGAGGCGAAGCTCTGCGGCAGGTCCGCCCCGAGGTCTAGCAGGTGACGGTTCCTCACTCCGGACCGGAGCATGAGCGGGATCGCCTCGCCCTGCTTGAGCCCGGCCAGTACCTCAGGCAGCCCGGGCGGGAACTCGTCGGTATAGAGCAGAAGTAGCTCGCATCTCGCCTGCGAGGCGAGTTCCACGGCGCATTTGATCTGTTCTGCCGAGCGGAAGGTCGGAACGATTATCGCATCTACGACAGGAGTGGAAATATTTCGCTTGCCAGATGGTATGTCTCTGCCAGTAGCCGGAATATTGGTAAATTGAAGCAAGTCCAGGTACGAGGAGATCTCGAAAGGGCGCGGCAGATCTCCGTTCTCATCTGTGTCGCTAAATTGCACGTTATATTCAACCGCCTCAATCACCAGCGCACCCCCGTCCCGGGGGACCATTCATATAGGCGAACATCCTCGTCCTGAAGGTTGGGCGGTAGGGCTGCGTTGTTGCGGACCGGAATGCGCATGAGGATACAAAAGGCTTCAGCGTCGCCGAATGTGTCAGTGAGATACTGCAAATTAGCATCTCTGACATGCGCATCAGTAAAAGTGAGCGCAGCGCCATGTACGCCGCGGCTGGTAATGCCGCCTAGCACGATGACAACACGTCCGGGAACGATTTTATGTGGAGCCCGGGCGATGAAACCGACATCGTAGGTCATGGTTCCATCGCTATCGCGCGTCGACTTGAATTCGCGGACCTCGCCATCGACCTCATAGCTGAAGATGTGAGTGTCCTGCGACTCGTGAACCGTCGGCAGGGTAACGCCCTGCGTGAACCAGGGCGCCGCATCGTCAACGGCCGCTCCGCCGATTATCACGAGATGGTTGAGAGCGAAATCGTATTCCAGAGAATGCGGCGGCAGGATCCGGATCCAGCTACCCGGGTTGTCCGCTTTTACCTGCCCGTGGACCTCGATCAGCGCGTCGAGGTCGGCATGCCTGGCATAGCGGCTGTAGTTCAGGTGGTCTTGGTCAGCGTATGACGGGCGGTCTTCTGGCGGTGCGTCGGAACAGACGATGCTGATCGCGCTTTCGTCGGGGAAGCGCCAGAGTGAGCGGCGCTGCTCGACTGAGTATGGCTCAGGCGAGCTGACAACAAGGTCGGTCGACTGCGCGCGCTCATGCAGATCGAGTAGCTCCTCGTACAGTTCGGCCTCCCTCGCCCGCTCCTGATCAGCCAGCTCCTCGTCGCGCAGCAGGCGCGGCGCCCCGGAGGAAAGCGATCGCTCCGTGCAGAAGAGCCGGGCGTAGGCGGCCAGCCGCTCCGGTGGCGGCAGCCGATCCGAGCCTGGCTTCTCCCAGAGGGAGACGGTCGAGATGCTGAGCGACCCCGCACCGCCCAGGGCCTTGGCCAGCTGCTTCTGGGTAAGCGGCCTGAACTCCCGCTCCCGGAGTTCCCGCAGGCGCTCGGAGAGTATCCGAGCCGGAATGGACGCGTGGCCGCGACCGGCAACCATCTGTCCTCCATCCTGTGGCTCCCGTGCTCTACGTGACCACCGGACACGGCTGACCGACTGCGGGATATTTGGTTCTACCACCTTCGGCCACCCTCATGTAGAGATTCCGCAGGACCTTACCGAAACTTTACCATGCGTTGCTGCGGTTTTCACGGTCTCAACGCGTTTGACGTCAAACGCGACGAGAGCGATCTGAACTACGGGGCCATGACCTGTATCACGCCTACTGCACCAGGTGACGTCAATACCTAGGGTCTGACGGGCATGACCGACGGGTTGCCGGGATGAGTCCGTTGTACCACCTTCGGCCGCCGTCGCGCAGTCGGCCCGCGGGACCCTTACCAAAATTTTACCTGAACTTTCCGCGATTTTCACGACCTCAACGTGTTTTACGTCAAACACGACGGGAACGATGCGAGCTAGAGCAAACCAGCTCAAGGCCGACGAAACTTTACGCAAAGACGCATAAGGCAGTCAGAGGCATAGGCGGCATCTGGGACGCTGAGGAGGCACACAATGCATCTTCACCACCCGGTCCGACGACGGACCACATGTGCCTACGCAGCAGCGACGCGACGGTACCCCTCCTGCAGACGACTGTGTTCGGTTGGACCTTGGCGGCGGCCAAGGCGGCCGATATGGTGACGCCGACGATCTTGCCCTACGTCGGCAGGCCAGCCGACGCTCTCCAGGCAAACGGTGACACAGCGCCGCGAAATGGCAAGCGGCCACGCCGCGCGACGTCGCTTCCCGTCTACCGGAGCATCCTGGCCGTCGACATCGAGGGCTCCACCCAGCGGACCAACCCGGTCAAGGAAGAGCTACGCGAAGAGATCTACCGGCTCGTGGTGAGCGCTCTCTTCGTAGCCGGGATCGACAGCCGGCACTACGACCCGTTTACCGACCGGGGCGACGGGGTGCTGGTCTTGCTGCGGCCCGCGGATGAACTTCCGAAGCCGCTGCTGCTCAGTCGGCTGATCCCGATTCTCGCGAGCTTGCTCGTCGCCCACAACAGCAGCATTTCCCCGGCCGACCAGCCGCGCATGATGCGGCTGCGTACGGTCATCCACGCCGGGGAGGTGCACCACGACGAAAATGGGCCCTTCGGCGAGGACCTGGACGTGGCCTTCCGCCTACTGGACGCGCCGCGCTTCAAGACCCATTTCAAGAGCGCGACGGTGCCCCTGGCCCTGGTCGCCTCGGACACTATCTACCAAACGGTCATTCGTCACGGCTACGAAGGCATCTTTGAGCAGGAATTCCTTCCGCTCGTGACCGTGAACGTCGGCGACCAGCGCCGGAAAGGCTGGGTTCAGCTCCCGTACGCGTGCGGAATCCCGATGACCCTGCCGTCGCTGACACCAGGCTTCCTGAACGGGGGAGCGGGAATTATCGCGAGCCGGGTCGCGGGCTAGGCCGACGGACCCATGACCCGTCTGAGGGCCGACATTTCGACGATCGTGACGTGGCGGTGAGCGGTGCGGATGAAGCCGCGCTTGCGCCAGTTGCTCAACGCGCGCGTCACGGTGGCGCGGGAGGTGCCGGCCAGGCTGGCCAGTTCATCTTGCGTCAGCGGCAACGCCAGGTGGATCGCGCCGTTCACGGCCTGGCCGCGGCGGTCCGCGAGGTCGAGCAGGATCCTGGCCAGCCGCTGCGCGCCGGTGGTGCCGGTGCGGCTGCGCAGAGTCGTGTCCGTGTCGTTCCATTTCCGCGTCATGACCCGCCGGTAGACCCGATCGGCTCCCGGATTGGCGTCGAGGAATGAGCTGAACTTGTCATACCGCACCATCAGCGCGTCTACCGCATCGATGGCCTGCATCGTGGCGTTCCGGCGTCCGGTGGTCTCACCCGCGACCTCACCGACGATCTCGCCGTCGCCGCGCAGCGCGAGCACGATTTCATGCCCGTCCGCGGTCGCGGCCCGGATCTTGACCCATCCGTTGGTCAAGATGTACAGATGCGTGTCGGGATCGCCCTCATGGCAGATGATCGTGCCAGGCGAATAGTGCCTGGGCAAGCCGATGCCCGACAGGGCGCCCTGTTCATCTTTAGAGAGCAGAGTCCAGAATCCCTGCCCAGGTCCCATCCTCTGCTGCATCTTCGTATCACCGTCGGAAATGCCTTATATGGCGGCAAGCGGGTAATAGCCGACACTGGTTCCAACAATGAGCCTTGCGCGGCTCGTTGACAAATCCCGAGGTGACACGATCCTTCTCGGCCCCCTCACAGGCCGAGAAGGATCACGACGATCCAGCTTCCGCCCAAGAGCATGCTGCCGCGCGTGTCACGGAGCAGCCACCGGAGCAGCCATGCCATCTGGCCGATGATCTCTTGGGCGGGCCCCTGATCTAGCTGTGCACGATCAGGCCGGGCGCGGCCGCGGGGATCGTGTCGCGCCGCCGGCCGGTGAGGCCAGGATGGTCTGTCGATCATCACCAGGGCCATCGCGCTTGCCTCCGCACCTGCCCCTCAACTCTTTTCCGAGTTAAGCCAAGCAGGCGTGCCGGAAGCGTGTTGTGGCACGCGAGCCAGCACCGCTGTGTCATGTGACGCAGGCCAGGCGCTTAACGGCAGCCGCAGGCCCCGCCGCAGCAACCCCCGCCGGCCGAGGCCGGCCCTGCGGCCGAACGGCCGGACGCGAGACCACCCACCGAGACCGTGGACAGGAGCTTCACCGTGTCGTCATGACCCTGCGGGCAGGTGCAGGGCGCCGATGACTCGGTCATCGGACGACTCAGCTCGAACGTGTCGCCGCAGGCGCGGCAGCGGTACTCATAGCGTGGCACGGGGCTATCCTACCTGCCGGTCCGCCGGCCGCCAGGCTGCGCGGCGTCGGCCCCGGGCGCGGAGTCACCGTTCGCGGGGGTGAGGGACGGCCCGTTCGGCGAAATGGTCCCCGGAGCCGGGGCGGGCGGGACGGTGACAGCGGGACCTGCCGTGACCGGGGCGTCATCGTAGTAGAACTG
>Ga0335075_10009917_pt1 | contig 14478 bp, 8 predicted proteins | sample Lox_Sample_24_FD_206723 | JGI IMG/M metagenome (GOLD analysis project Ga0335075, IMG submission 206723) | Soil microbial communities from Loxahatchee National Wildlife Refuge, Florida, United States - Lox_Sample_2.4 | ecosystem: Environmental > Terrestrial > Soil > Wetlands | place: USA: Florida...
GCTGCTCGCGGGCGAGAGCTATCTGGCGACATACTCGCAGGGAGATTTTGAAATGTCGCAGGGATTTCTGGGGCCGACGGAGATTCGGATTCTGTTGATGGCGGGGACTGCGTTGGCGGCGTGGCGAAGCCGGTATGCGACGGTGCTGGGGCACAGGTTGCTGCTGTTCGATGTGGGCGGTGCGATTGCGGCGGCGGCGATGCTGGGGATGGTCATCGTCGTGGCAACGCGGCATACGGTGGAGCTGTATCGGCAGGAGCCGTTGCCATGAATCTGCTGGCGCGGTGGGGGAAGTTCAACCTGGTGGGCGCCATGGGGATGGGCGTGCAGCTGAGCGCGCTGGCGTTGCTGAGCCGGTGGATAGGCGGGCACTATCTGGTGGCGACCGCGGCGGCGCTGGAGATCACGCTGCTGCACAATTTCGTGTGGCACCTGCATTACACGTGGCGCGACCGAAGAGATCGGCGGGCGCTGGCAGGGCAGCTGGTGCGGTTTCACTTGTCGAACGGGATGGTGTCGCTGGCGGGGAATCTTGGGCTGATGCGGCTGCTTGTGGACGAGGTGCGGCTCCCGCTGCTGGCGGCGAACGGGATCGCGATCCTGGTGTGCTCGGTGGTGAATTTTGCGCTCGGGCATACGTGGGCGTTTGCTTCACTCCCACATCTGCCAAAACCGGGCAGAGCCGTTCGACTCGCCTGCGGCTCGCTCAGGCCAGGCCGTGGGGCACCCGGTGTGAGTTCTTCAATCCGACTTCTGCCAAATTCGGGCAGAAGTGGGGCACCCGAAGTTCGCGGATGACTATTCGGCGCCGGAGTACTTTACGCTGCAGCCGTAGGAGCGAGTGTAAGCGACGGCGACCGGCTGGCCGGCCATGGCCTCGTCGAGCGCCTCGTTGACGTAGTTCTTCGAGTGGGGGATGTCAGCGGGATCGGTGGTGGGGTGATCGTCGATGGCGCCCTCGTAGATGATTTTGCCGCTGGGATCGATGACGACCATGTCGGGCGTGGTTTTGGCGTCGTAGAGATGGCCGATGACGCCGGTGGGATCGAGGATGGCGGCGGTGGGATCAGCGTGCTCGCGGGCCATATAGGCATTCTGGTCGGAGGCGGTCATGTATCCCTGCTGGCCGGGCGCAGAGGAGAGGATGGTGAGCCAGATGACGCCGCGGCTGGTCCATTTCTTCTGGAGGGCCTGCATGTTGCCGCTCTCATAATGCTTGCGCGTGAAGGGGCAGCCGTTGTTGGTCCACTCAAGGACGACGTACTGGCCGTGGTACTGCGAGAGCGTGTGGGTCTGGCCGTGCGAATCGGTGCCGGTGAAGTCGGGCGCCTGGGTGCCGACGCGAACGGCGAAAGCGGCGAGGGTGAAGGCGAGGGCAGCGGCGAGGACGGAAAGAGTGCGGCGGGGATGGGCCATGGGGGTACCCTCCTGGGCGGCTATTGGGATATTGGACGTGCGAGAGCGGCGGATTGTCTATCGGGTTTGGGTAAAGAGTTGAGGGCATTCAGAACGATGCCGGGAGTGAGGACGGCGGGCAGGACCTGCGGCGGCGCGGAGGGGTCGGCAGGGTAGATGGCGTAGGTGGGGACGCCGCTGCGTCCGAGGGCAGCAAGGGCGCGGGTGATGTCGGGATCCTGGTTGGTCCAGTCGGCGCGGAGGAGGGTGACACCGGAGTCGTGGAGTTTCTGCTCGACATCGGCGCGATCGAGGATGAGGCGCTCGTTCACCTGGCAGGAAAGGCACCAGCTGGCGGTGAAGTCGACGAAGACGGCGTGGCCGTGGGCGCGGGCGTTGGTGAGAGCGGTGGGGGTGAAGGGCTGCCAGGCGCCGGGCGCCGGCGCGCCGATCTGGACGTTAGAGCCGTTGCGGAATACGACGGCCGTCTCGACGTGAGGAGGCGGCATGGCGCGGATGATCGAGACGGGCAGCGCGACGGCGCCTAGGATGAAGACGGTGGCGACGATGCCTGGGCCAATGCGCGCGGGCCAGCGGCCCAGGAACCATCCGGCAATGGCGAGGAGCAGGAAGGCGGCGAGCAGGCCGATGAGTGCGAGGCCGGTTCCGGCAACGCGCAGGTAGACCCAGACGAGCCAGATGACGGTGGCAAAGATAGGAACGGAGACGGCCTGCTTCAGGATTTCCATCCAGGCGCCGGGTTTGGGGAGCACGCGCGACCATCCTGGAAAATACGCGAGGAGCAGATAGGGGATGGCGAGGCCGAGGGCGAGCGCGGTAAAGACGACGAAGCTGACCCAGGCGGAATGGGAGAGCGCGTAGCCGATGGCCGCTCCCATGAAGGGCGCGGTGCAGGGCGTGGCGACGACCATGGCCAGAACGCCGGTGAAGAAGCTGCCCGCGTAGCCGTGCTTTTGCGCGAGCGAGCCGCCGGCGGAGGTGAGGGAGAGGCCGATCTCGAATTGTCCGGCGAGCGCGAGGCCAAGGAAGAAGAGCAGCATGGCCATGAGCGCGAGGAAGACGGGGGACTGGAACTGGAATCCCCAGCCAAGCTGGCGGCCTGCGGCGCGCAGGCCGAGCAGGACGGCGACGACGACCCAGAAAGAGACGAGGATGCCGAGCGTGTAGACCCAGCCATGGGCGCGGAGGCGGTGGCGCTCCTGCTGCGAGGACTGTACAAGTGCGAGCCCCTTGATGAAGAGCACAGGGAAGACGCAGGGCATGAGGTTGAGCAGGATTCCGCCGAGGAAGGCGAGCGCGGCAGCGCCGACGATCCCACCTTCTTCCGACGGCGACAAGGGTGGGGCACTCGTGGTTGCGCCGGGCGTGGCGTGGATGATGTAAGCGGCGCCGGTGGGCAGTTCAAGGACGCCGTTAAGCTGATGGGGAGTGCCCTGGATGTTTTCGTCTTTGGTGAGCGCGAGCTGGACGCCGCCGGATATGGAGTGGGCGGGCTGCGGAGCGGCGTTGGCGACGACGGTCTGGTCGAGCGGGAAGAATTGTGCCGACGACGGTGACGAATTGGTGCGGACGTCGAGGATGAAGCCCTGGGGCGTGGTGCTGAAGGCCGCGGAGTCCGATGCGGGGAGCGGTTGCGGGAGCTTCGCCTGGAACTGCGCGATGAGGGATTGCCCGGCAGCGTCCACCGAGGGCGCGGCGGGCGCGGCGCTCAGCAGCGTGCGTGTGAGCGAAAGATCGGCTTTGCCGGGGATGCAGACTTCGCGACAGACGAGCCAGCCAACGTGCGCCGCGAGATTGGCGGGGCCGTGCGCGGAGTGGGTGTCCGGCGCGACCTGCATGGGGATGGGGAAGACGACTTCGTTCTCGTAGCCGAAGTCCATCAGCGGGCCGAGGGGCAGGCGGGTCGGTGCGGGGAACTGCATGGGGCCGGCGGTGATGCCGGCGGGAAGTTTCCAGTCGATCGTGGGCGGTTCGCCGGAGTCGCCGGCGTTGGTCCAGTAGACGTGCCAGCCTTGTTCGAGCTTGAAGTCGAGGCCGGCAGCGAAGGACTGGCCAGGGTAGAGATCGTGCGGCGGGACGAGCAAGGAGACGGTGAGGTGCTGCGCGGAGGCGGACGCTTGCGGGTCAGATTGCGCCACCGCCGATGCGGCGCAGAGTGTTGCGGAGAGAGCGGCGAGCAGCGCGAGCGTGCGGAAGCGCAGGGGCATACAGGACTTAGGAATTATTGTAGGCCGGAGACGAAGGTTTGCGGCGGAGCGGACGATGACGCGCACTCGCCGGAATTTTACGGAGCCCAGGAAAATTCCGCAGAGGTTTATAGGACAATAAAGGGAGTCTGCCAGAAAGGTTCCGCATTGAGAGTCCCATCCACGACGGCGGAGGCCGCCACATCCCCTGCCATTCGCGAAATCAGCATCGCCCACAGTCCCGACTCCGACGATGCCTTCATGTTCTATGGGCTCGCCACGAATAAGGTGCGGGTCAACGGGTACAAGTTCAATCACGTTCTGTGCGACATCGAGACGCTGAACCAGCGCGCGATCAGGGAAGCATTCTACGACGTGACCGCGATCAGCTTCCACGCCTATCCGTACATGCAGGAGAACTACGCGCTGATGGCCTGCGGCGGATCGGTGGGCGAAGGCTACGGGCCGATGATCGTCGCCACCAGGGCCTTCGACCTGGACGAGATTCGCAAAGTGAAGATTGCGGTGCCGGGAGCGCTGACCACGGCGTATCTGACGCTGAAGCTGTTCGCCCCGGAGATCGAGACGGCGGTGGTGCCGTTCGACGAGATCATTCCCCAGGTGGTGGCGGGGAACTACCAGGCGGGGCTGATCATTCATGAAGGACAGCTGACCTACGGGCAGAGCGGGCTGCGCAAGGTTCTGGACCTGGGTGTGTGGTGGCGCGAGCAGACAAAGCTGCCGCTGCCGCTGGGCGGAAACGCGATCCGGCGCTCGCTGGGCGAGCCGGTGATGCAGACGGTGACCCAGGCGCTGCGCGACAGCATCCAGCACGGGCTGGACCATCGGGAGCAGGCGCTGGAGTACGCGATGCAGTTCGCGCGCGATCTGGATGCGAACCTGGCGGACAAGTTCGTGGGAATGTACGTGAACGAGCGGACGCTGAACTACGGCGACGACGGGCGCGATGCCATCCGCCGGCTGCTGGAGATGGGCCACGAGCGCGGGATCATTCCCAATCCGGTGAGAGTGGATTTCGTGGATTGAAGACGGTCCCCAGTTTCCCGTGTCCGGCTCCGGTAGTCAGTGGGGGGTGGGAACGGTTTTCGGCTCCGACTGCGCGGGCAACGGGATGGTCTTCGGCTCGGCGCCGGGCGGCATCGGCTTCTCTTGGAGTTCTTCGTTGCTGGTGGCGCGGGCAACGTAATCGGCGAGCGTCGATTCGGATGCTGCGAGCACGCGGCCCTTGTTGCTGAAGGTCACATCCCAGACCTGGTAACGGCCGGGCGCGTCGCGATCGGCAAAGACGACATGATCGAGGTGATCGACCTCTGAGACGCGCAGGGTGGGCTGCGGCGCGCGGACGAGGCCGGTTTCCTGGTTGGCCTGGGTGATGACCCAGGGCTCCGCCCCGACAAACTCCGCATAGCAGACGGCCAGCTGCAGCCAGCTGCCACTGCCATCGGGATTGAGAGCCTTCCCGGCGGCTTCCGGCGGGATGGCGCGGTTGTAGACGGCCAGGCTGCGCTCGCTGCCGATGGCCGAGGCGAAGGGCGTGGCTCCGTGATAGAGGACGGGAACGACGTAGACGCGGGATGCGTCGCGGGGGATGAAGGCGGCGAAGAGGGATTGCGCGCCGTTGCGCGCGGTGCGGCGGTAGTGGAGCAGCACGCCGTCGATCTCAGGACAGAGGACCTGGTCGGAGCTCCAGCCGGAAGAATCGAGGTGGTAGCCGAAAAAGGCGGCCTCGGTGGCGAGGTCGAGGCGGCGAGCGCGGACCAGCGCGGCGTCGGCGGGATCCATTTGCGCAGCGTTGCGGTGGACCACGGGAATGTAGGCGGGCTCGGGCTGCTGGGCGCGAACGGGTGAGCCGGCGATCAGGAAAGCAAAGAGGATTGCTGCGCCGGCGGCGCGGGCCAGGATGCGATGCGGGGACGGCATTTAATTTTCAATGTAGCAGCAAAAAGGGCAGCCGCGCGGGCTGCCCTTCTGGCCTTGAGCCGGTGCCGATCTACCGGGCTGGATGGTGAACCGTGCGGCGCGCCGGGGTTCTCTTTTCGGGAGTGGGCGGCGTGCCATCCTTCATGGTGATCATGAGCGGCCTGGGCGTGTAGGAATCGAAGGTGGCAACAAAGGTCGCCGTGGCTCCGGTCTGCGGGATATCCCTCGCCTTGAGCGCCGGTTTCATGTTGATGGTGAAGTCGGCGGTGTTGGACTGCTGCGCATCCTGAGAGACGGCGAGCTGCACCGAGGTCCCGTCGGGCGCGGCCGAAACGACCTTGCCGGGAACCTGTGCGGTAACGCCGCTCATGATGCCCCAGATCAGCTGCTGATCCTGAGGATCGCCGTTCTCGAGGATGAACTCCTCATCCGACAACCCGAGGGTCTTTTTCAGGCTGTCGGTGCAGGCGGTGGGCGCCGGTGTCGCCGCAGCCTCGGGAGCTGCAGCCGGAGCCGCAGCAGGAGCGGGGGTGGTGGCCGCAGCCGCGCCGTTGGCCGGAGCCGCAGGCGCAGGCGGAGGCGTCGGCGTCACGCCGGCGCAATCCGGAGTGCCGACGATGGCCGTGTGGGCCAAGTCGGCGGGCGAAGGCGGCGGTGGAGCGGGCGTCGGAGCATAGGACGACGGCGGGAAAACGTTGGCGGGGGTAGCGGCGAGCTGCTGAATATCAGAGTATCCAGGCGGAGGATTGCCGTTGATGCAGCCGGCGTCGCTGGTAGAGCAGTGGAACTTCTTGTACCAGTAGACGGCGGCGTTCTCGATCTGCGCCTGGTAGGGCGGCTTGGAGAACTGCGCGGCGCGGGTGAGGAACCAGATGGCGTTCTTCAGGTCCTTGGGATCCAGCTGCAGGTAGGCGTTGCCCAGGAAATACGTGTCGAGGAGCGCGGGAACCTGAGTTGTCTGGGTGGGATCCTTATAGGACTGCAGCTCTTTGGTGTAGGCGTCGATGGCGCCCTGATAGTCCTTTTTGGCGGCATCGTCGGCGCCGATGGCGCTGTAGAAGACGGGCGTGGCCGCATCCTTAACCTTCTGATAATCGGCGTCGCTCATGCAGGGATCTTTGCTGGCGCTCAGGCCCTTCTGGGCCAGCTGCGCAGCGTCGTCCAGCTGCTGCTGGTTGCCGTTGGCCTGCTGGTGCTCCACATAGACGGCGATCAGCAACGCGCGCAGGTCGTTGGGATCGACGGCGAGGAGCTGTTTGGCGGCGTCGAGAGTCTGAGCGAGGCCGAGCCTCTGATTCACGCCCATGAGGGTGCGCAGCAGGTCAACTTTGGCGACGCTGTTGGGGTACTGCTTGAGGAAGGACTCGATGGCGTCGGATTCAGCCTGGGGAGAGGACTGGCTGGTGGCGTTGGTATAGGCGTTGTACTCGGCGGGGTCCTTGATGGTGATTTTCTGACAGTTCGCGGCCGCGCCCTGCGCACTTTGGCCACCCGCGTCCTGAGCAAACGCCGGAATACCGGCGGTGGCGGCGGCGCCAAGACAGGCCAGCGCAACCGAGGCAAATACGAGCTTCTTCATTCAACGCTCCTGGGAGGATTCCCTTAGTAGTGAACCAAGCTTCTGAGGCAGCGGCCGCTTCGTCATCGCGGGGCGGCCGGCAATCTCGCTGCGGGCAGCAAACGCATCCGGCGGCCTGCCTCGCAACGATGCTGGATTATAAAAACGCTTTCCACACACTGACAAGTGATGGTCCGGGACAATCCCGGGCTCGCTGATTGGGATGCCACAGACGATGGATTGCGTTGACACTGGCGTGTAAGCAGCAAGATACCACGAGATTTGAGCAGAACCGCCCGGAGGCTGTCCATGTCCTGTTTTTGGGCGCGGACGGCGGGAAAAATGACGCGGAAGCGGGGCAAAGTGGCTATTTCGAAGACTGGATAAGGCGGATGCGGGTGGTAAACGAACGGCCCAGGGGGTCAGAGAAGGTGTCGTACTGGGGCGAGGAGACATTGGGGTTGACGAAAGCCGGATCGCTGGCATTCGTTATGTTTTCGACGATTCCGCGCAGGCCAACGTATTTGCCGAAGATGTGAAAACGCCACTCGAGGCCGGGAGAAGAGGAAAGATAGTCGGGAAAGCGGCGGGAGCCGGGGGTTCCGGCCAGGACTTCGGCAGCATTGAAGGAGTCGAAGGGGTAGCCGGTGGTCCAGGCGACGGTGTAAACGAAGTCCCAGTTTTTGTGGAAGGTGGGGAACCAGGGCGCCCAGGCGGGCAGCCATCCCCAGGAAAGGACACGGTTGGGGGTATCCCAGGCAAGCGGACCGCTTTGCTGCGGGCCGAGGATAGGGATGCTGGGAACGTAGTCGAGCGCGGCATTGGTGGTCGCCGATGAATGCGTGTAGGCGGCGAAAAGGGTGTAGTTGCCGCCAAAGGAGCGGCGGCCCTGCACTTCGATAGAGTGATAATGATCCTGGCGGCCGTTGGTCAGCAGGTAGTCGCCGGGTTGCGCTCCGGTGCCGTCCTGGTTGGCATAGATGAACTCGTCGGTGTCGCGCTTATCCATGAAATTGGCGCCGGCGTAGATCTGGAAGGGGAGCCGGCGTTCGGCGCCGAGGCTCCAGTTGAGCGCGTGAGCCTCGCGCAGCGAACCCTGGTGGACGGTAAAGACGGTTTCCTGGGGTGGGCTCAGGGGGGTGACGCCGTCGGGGGCGTAATAGGTGTCGTAGCGGATGCCGGCCAGGGCGCGGGTGAGCAGTTCGAGCTGGGTATGTTCGTAGTACTCACCGATGCCTGCAGTGAATTTGGTGGTGTTCTCCTGGCCCGGCGGCGAGAAGCTCATGGCGATGCGCGGCGAGACGAGCGGGCGGCGGATGATCTCGTCCCAGTCGTAGCGCAGGCCGGGCTCGACGAGCAGGCCGCTGGGCGATGACCAGCGGTCTTCGATCCAGGCGCCGAGCTCGACATTGTGGCGCACCGCGGGAGCAAATGCGGGGAAAGTGCTGCGGCGCACCAGGACTCGCGCCTCATCGACATAGTTCACCGGAGCCAGCTCTTCGTCGAAGTTGTAGCCGATGTGGTCCGCGTCGATGCCGGCGGTGACCTGATGGCTGCCCAGCCAGTGTTTCGGCGGAAGATACGCGTTGGCGTAGGCCTCGAGGCGCTGCGCCAGGGTGGTCTGGGATTCAAAGCTGCTGCCGGTGGCCTGTTCGGGGTTCAGGACGTAGGGGGTGTCGCCGTGAGGCTCCCATCCCTCGCGATAGCGCATGTCGGCAAAGCCGGTGTCGAGGACGACACCGTTTTTGAAGCTCTGCTGGTCGCTGGCGTAGGGGAGCCACGCGATGATGTCGTGGTTGTCGGTGCTGTCCTGGGGCGTGAGCGTGGAGAGACCTTCGTAGGGGGAGTGATAGTCGTTGAAGAGCAGGGCCGTGGCGAGGCTGTTGGCTTTGCCGACGTTGCTCTGAAACTTGAGCAGATTGCTGCCGCGGATGACGTGGTCGGTATCGGCGTTGTCGGGCAGGCCGGGAATGTAGATGTCGTTGTATTCGGTCTCGAAGCTGTCGAAGTACCAGGCGCGGCTGGAGACGATGGGGCCGGAGAAGGTGATGCGGGGCTCGAAGGTATCGAAGCGGATGCCGTTCTGGTTGCGGAACGAGGGGATGAAGTCGGTGGCGTTGTAACGGAACTTGTTGTCGCCCGTGCCGGTGCTGTAGGCGATGACCCCGCCGGTGCTGCGGCCGTACTGGACGGGATAGCGCGTGGTTTCAGTGTCGAGCGAGCGGACCGCGTCGGTGGGCACGCGCAGATCGAGGGTGCCGAAGATGGGATTGCGGATATCGAAGCCGTCGAGGGTATCGAGGGTCATGTAGGTTTCGCCGCCGGCGACGTGGACCTGGCCGGAGGCGTCGGCAACAACGCCGGGAATGAAGGGCAGCAGACCGCGGATATCGATGTCGGTGGGGTAGGGAACATTGACCACTTCCTCGGTGTTCATCTCGGCCTTGTCGGAGATCTGCTGGGGATCGATGCCAGGCGTGGAGGCCGTGACATTGACCTGCTGCTGGAGCCATTGCTCGTGAGTAAGGGTGATCGTGACGCTGGAGGCGGAGGTGTCGAGATCGGATTTGGAGGTCAGGTAGAAATTGGGACGCTGCGCGACGAGGCTGTAGGTGCCCTGGGTTCGAGGGGTCCAGAAGGCGCGGCCGGCGTAGTCGGTGATGAGATGAACCGGCGGCTGGCCGGATTCCTGGAGGGTGAGCTGGGCGCCGGAGATGGCGAGGCCGTTTTCATCGACCACGGTAAAGGTAATGACGCTGGAACGCTGGGCCGGCGCGGAATGGGCGGGGGATGCCTGCCCGAGCGCCGCGGGCAGCGGGACGCATAAACCAAGTACAGCGGCGATGTAGAAAGCTCCACGGGGCAGACGTGGCATGCCCATCGAGGTCCCCAGCCAAAATGTAGTGTAACGGGCAGCACCAAGGGACCACCCTGAAGTTTGGATCGACGTTTTCACGCGGATGAGGGGGGAATCTGCGCGGATACGGGGATTCAGCGGAATTTCACTTGCCGCGGTCGCATTGGGGAGCTAGCGTGAGGTTAGCTGGCGATTCTCCGCAGACCGAAGCCGTACCGTCCCCAAAGAACGCGTGTGCGGGTCTAATAGTTGGGTTTCGACCCCCTTATCCACAAGATGTTGGGGTGGCTCCGTTGACCTTGCCGGAAGGCGAACGCTACAGTCGTTCTTGATGGTTCGGTCGTCCCGCACCTTCTCGCCCTTTCCCGGCCCTTATGGGGCTCAGGGGATACGGCTCTCTCCCACGGGATGGAGGAACAGTCTCCCATGCTGAAGCTGAAAAAGATCCACGTTCTGGGCTTTAAGTCCTTCGCCGACCGCACGGAAGTGTCGCTGCCGGGCGAGGGGATTGCCATCGTGGTGGGCCCCAACGGATGCGGCAAGTCGAACATTCTGGACGCGGTGAGCTGGGTGCTCGGCGAGCAGAGCGCGAAGAGCCTGCGCGGCGGCAAGATGGAAGACGTTATCTTCGCCGGAACGCGGGAGCGCAAGCCGCTGGGCATGGCCGAGGTTTCGCTGACGCTGGTGGACCCGGAGACCTATGACGGAGGGCCGCTGCTGGCCGAGCCCGAAGTCGTCATCGACGAGCGCGAGCCGGACTGGGACGAGGAGAAACTGCGCGCAGAGCGGGCGGCCGAGGCCGAGGAGATCATTGCGGAGTCGCAGCCGGGCGTGGCGCTTGGCGAGCAGGGGCAGGACGGCGAGAGCGACGGAATTACCGAGCCGGGCCCAGCCGCGGAAGCTGCGGCGGAGCACGCTGTGCCGGCGGTGGTGCTGAAGATCCGGCGGAGGAAGTTCAACCGGACGCCGCAGAGGGGCGAGATCGTCGTGACGCGGCGGCTGTTCCGCACCGGAGACAGCGAATATCTGCTGAATGGGAAGCTGTGCCGGCTGCGCGACATCCAGGACATCTTCATGGGCACCGGTCTGGGGCCGGAGAGCTACGCGATCATCAGCCAGGAGCGCGTGGGACAGTTGCTGACGTCGCGGCCGCACGACCGGCGCGCGATTATCGAGGAAGCGGCGGGGATTACGCGCTTCAAGACGAAGAAGCGGCTGGCGGAGCTGCGCCTGGAACAGGCGAAACAGAACCTGGCGCGCGTGAACGACATTTTTGAAGAAGTGACGCGGCAGATGGCGTCGCTGAAGCGGCAGGCGGCCAAGGCCGAGCGCTATGCGAAGCTGCGCGACGAGATGCGCGCCCGGCTGAGGGTGGTACTGGCGAGCCGCATCGCGCAGATGGATACGCAGCACGCGGCGCTGGAGACGCAGATTGCCGAGCTGACGGCGCAGATTGACGCAGGTGCGGAGCGGGTGTCGGGGCTCGAGACGGAGCACGAGGCGCTGGTGGCGCGCGGGTATGAGCTGGAAGACGCGGCCAAGGACGCGGAGACGCGGGCGAATCAGCGGGCCGTGGAGATCGAGCGCGCGGACGCACGGCACCAGACGAATCAGGAGCGGATTGCCGAGCTGGAAGCGCGGAAGGCCGCGGCGCAGGCGGAACTGGAGCAGGCGGGCACGCATTTGGAGAGCATGGCTGCGGAGCGCGAGTCGCAGCGCAACTTCCTGGAGAGCGCGGCATCGGAGGCGGCAGCGTTTCGCGAGCAGACAAAGGCGAAGCAGGAGGCGATGCGCGCGGCGGTTGCCGCGGTGACGGCTGCGGAACAGCAGTCGGAAGCGGCGCGGCGCCGGGCGGCGCAGCTGATGTCGGAGCTGGGACAGGCGCGGAACCAGATCACGCAGGGCGAGGAATCGCTGGCATCGTTGCAGCGCGAGGCGGAGCGGCTGACGGTGGAAATGGACTCGGCGCGGCGCGATCTGGAAGCGCTGGGCGCGGAGCGCGGGCAGGCGTCGCTGACCTTTGAGAGCGTGACCGAGACGCTGCGGCGCGTGGAAGGGGAAATCGCCGGGCTGCGCAGTGAGATGGAAACGGCGCGCGGGGAAGAAGCGTCGGCGCGGCGGCACGCGGACCAGTTGCGCGCGGAGCACGCCACGCTGACGGGGCGCAGGAATTCGCTGGAGGCGCTGATCCGCGAGCACAGCTACTCGACCGACACGGTGAGAAAGCTGTTCCAGCAGAAAACGGCGGGCAACGGGCTGGCGCCGGTGGGGACACTGGCGGATTTTCTGGAAGTGAACGGCGAGTACGAGAGCGTGGTCGATGAGTTTCTGCGCGATGAGCTGAATTTCATTGTGGTGAAGAACTGGGACGCGGCCAACGAAGGCGTGCGCATGCTGCAGACGGGCGTGGACGGGCGGGCGACGTTCCTGGTGCATCCGGAGGATTCGCAGGCGAAGTTCTCGTTTGCGGGGGACGACTCGGTGCCGCAGCACAACCCGGCGCAGGCGATCGTTCCGCTGCGCCACTGCATTCGCGTGCTGAACGGCTTCGGGCGGTCGCTGGAGGCGATTTTGCCCAAGCTGGGTTCGGGATATGTGGCGCCGGATTCGGATACGGCGCGGTCGCTGGCGCTGGAGAATCCCGCGGCGTTCTTCCTGGCGCCGTCGGGGGAGTGCTTCCATAACGTGACGGTGACCGGGGGCAAGCCGGGTGCCGAGGGCCCGCTGGCGCTGAAGCGCGAGCTGCGCGAGACGCAGCAGAAGCTGGCCCAGGTGGAACGCGAGCTGGGCCAGGTGGAGACGCGCGTGCTGGCGCTGGGAAAGACGCTGGCCGATCTGACGCGGGCTCTGGATGCGAAGGCGGAAGAGCGGCGCGTAGCCGAGCGGGAGAGCGCGAACCAGAGCGCGGCGCTCCGGCAGATGGAGATGGAGGTCCAGCGGCTGGAGCGGCGGCTGCAGGAGTGGACGCTGCAGGCCGAGCGGAATCGCGATGCGCGCGCGGGCAAAGAGACTTTCCTGGAGCAGCGGCGCGAGCAGGCGCAGAAGCTCGAGGCCGAGCATCAGGCGGCCGAGCAGGGAATCGAGGCGCTGCAGCAATCGGTCGCGGAGCTGCGGGCGGCGCGGGATGAGGCGCAGCAGGAAGCCGCGCAGATTTCCGCAGAGCTGGCCGGTCTCGAAGAGCGGCGGCGCGGGGCGGAAGCGGCCTTTGCGCGCATCGATCGCATGCACCGGGAGCTCGAGTACCGGGTGGGGCAGATCCATCAGCAATTGGCCGCGGCGCAGGCGGAGCAGGAACAGCGGGCGCGGGAGAACGAGCAGCTGGTGGCCTCGCGCGAGCAACTGGCGGAGGCGCGAGAGACAGCGCAGCGCGAAGCCAACGAGGCGCACGAGCAGATTGCGGCGTTGCGCGCGGAAGCGGCGGCGCTGGAACAGAACCTGAAGGGGCTGCGTGCGGAGATCGACGCGCAGCGCGAGGCGCGGAGCACCAGCAGCAGCCAGGCGGCGACGCTGGCCGCCGATCTGCGGCACGCGGAAGAGACCTGCGTGGCCGATTTGGGCGTAGAGGCTGCGGTGCTGCGTGAGGACACCGGCTTCGAGCGCATCGAAGGCGAGCCGCTGGCGGCGGAAGATCAGGCGTGCCGCGAGATGAAGCAGAAGCTCGAAGGCATGGGCCCGGTGAACATGATGGCGCTGGAGGAGTACAACGAGACGGCGCAGCGCCACGAATTCCTGGAGACGCAGCGCAAGGATCTGCTGGATTCGATCGACAACACCCAGGCAACCATCAAAGAGATCGACGAGATTTCGCGGACGAAGTTCGACGAGGCCTTCGCGCGGATCAACGAGAACTTCAGCGTGACCTTCAGTAAGCTCTTCAACGGCGGCCAGGCGTTCATGCGGCTGACCGACGAGGAGAACGTCGCCGACAGCGGCATCGACATTGTGGCGCAGCCGCCAGGCAAGAAGCTGCAGAATGTGCTGCTGCTCTCCGGCGGCGAGAAGGCGCTGACGGCGCTGTCGCTGCTGGTCGGCATCTTTGTTTACCAGCCGAGCCCGTTCTGCGTGCTCGACGAAGTGGACGCGCCGCTGGACGAGACCAACGTGGGACGGCTGGCCGATATGCTGCGCGGTATGGCCGGCGAAACCCAATTCGTGCTGGTAACGCACTCCAAGCGGATGATGGTGGCCGCAGATATGATTTACGGCGTCACCATGCAGGAGCCGGGTGTGTCGAAAGTGGTCAGTGTGAAACTGGGCGGCGTGGAGCGCAGCGGCGAACGGCAACTGGCGACGGCGTGAGACAAGCGAACAGAGAACAGTAAACAGTGATCAGGGGGCGAGAATGCGTCTCGCGCCGCAGGCGCAGGGCGTAATTGATTTGGGCCACCGGTTCTGTGTCACCGCGCGGCGGTAGAAAAAGGCGACCGGGTGGAGTAAAACGGCTTCATGGCCGAGACTGTCGCCCCATCCCAAAACAAGCTCACCACGCAACAGGTGGTGGAGCTGACCAAACAGCTGAA
>Ga0335075_10009918_pt1 | contig 14477 bp, 10 predicted proteins | sample Lox_Sample_24_FD_206723 | JGI IMG/M metagenome (GOLD analysis project Ga0335075, IMG submission 206723) | Soil microbial communities from Loxahatchee National Wildlife Refuge, Florida, United States - Lox_Sample_2.4 | ecosystem: Environmental > Terrestrial > Soil > Wetlands | place: USA...
GGGGTCGGCGGCAGCATGCGCGGTCCCGAAGGCGAAGACGCCGTCGGCAAGACCTCCGGCCACCCCGGCGGCCAAGCTCAGCCCGGCCGCTCCCTTCAGGAATCCCCTGCGGGGAATGCCCGTGTCGTTGCCTGCCTCGGACTGCACTTCTTTATCCATGCGGCGGACGGTAATCGTGGTCCGCGAATGCTCGATGGCCCGCAGATTACAGGTGGAGTGACATTCGGCGACGTTCCCGGGCGCATTAGCGCGGCCAATTCAGATCCAAATCGCGCCGTCGCTCCCCAGGCCTGTGCGCCTGCCGCGCTCTCGCCCGCTGTCGGCTGGCTGTCAGCGCCTCGTGATCGCCTGTCAGCGGGCTGTCGGCGGCTTGTCAGCGCCGCCGCTGACGATGACTACGACCAATATCACAAGAGATGGGGGCAGCCGTGGCCATCGTCATCAAGGCCGAAGGACTGACGAAACGATTCGGCGGCACGCAGGCGCTAGCCGGAGTTGACATCTCGGCCGAGAGCGGGCAGGTGCTGGCGCTGCTCGGGCCGAACGGAGCCGGCAAGACCACAATCGTGCGGGTGTTGTCCACTTTGCTCAGGCCGGACGGCGGGCGGGCAAGCGTCTGCGGCTATGACGTCGTGCGCGACGCGGTGGAAGTCCGCCAGCTGATAGCGCTTACTGGCCAGTATGCCTCGGTAGACGATGAGCTGACCGGGACCGAGAACCTGATCATGATCTGTCGGCTGCTTGGCACGTCACGCCGTACGGCGCGCAGCCGGGCCGGCGAGATGGTGGAGCGCTTTGACCTGGCAGACGCCGCCGGGCGGGCAGTTAAGACCTACTCAGGCGGCATGCGGCGCCGGCTTGACCTGGCGGCCAGCTTGCTGGGGGAGCCGGAGGTCTTGTTCCTGGACGAACCTACGACCGGGCTGGATCCGCGCGGCCGCGGCCAGATGTGGGACACCATCCGCGAGGTGCTTGCCGGCGGGGCCACGGTTCTGCTCACCACGCAGTACCTGGAGGAGGCTGACGAGCTCGCCGACAAGATCGCGGTGATCGACCACGGGAACGTCGTGGCCTCCGGGACTCCGACCGAGCTTAAGGCGCTGGCCGGCAGCCAGACCCTGGCGGTGCGCGCGATGGACAGGAGCTACACCCAGCAGGTCGCCGACGCAGTGGCACTGGTGATCGGCACACAGCCGGACATCAGCACCGACACCGGGCTGGTCACAGCGCCGATCAGCGATCCGGCCCTGCTCGCTGCGGTCGTGCGGCTGCTCGACGACCTGGGCATCGTGGCCGCCGAACTAGCGCTGCGGCTGCCCAGCCTGGACGAGGTGTTCTTGACGCTGACCGGGCACCGGACCGAGGACGCCGGCGCCGGCGCCGAGTCGGCTATGCGCAACGGGAGGGCGGCATGACTTCGCAAGTGACGAGCGCGGACATCAGCGGTATTCCGGCGCGTTCAGACTTGGCCGGCCGACCTGGCCGACCGGGTCGGCCTGCCCGCGAGCTGCGGCACCGGATCGGTATCGTCCAGGCGCTGGCCAACGGGCTGACGCTTGCCTGGCGCAACGTGACCCAGCTCAAGCACTCGCCAGAAAAGCTGATGGACGTCACGCTGATGCCCATCGTGTTCCTGATCCTGTTCCTGTACGTGTTCGGCGGCGTAGTAGCGGGCAGCACGCATGCCTACCTGGAAGTGCTCCTGCCCGGACTGCTTGGCCAGATGGCGATGTTCACGTCGATGGGACTGGGCACTGCGCTGTGCGAGGACATCCACAAGGGAGTGTTCGACAGGTTCCGCAGCCTGCCAGTCGCCCGCTCGGCTCCGCTGCTTGGCGCCGTGCTGGGCGACACAGTGCGGTTCTGCGTGGTGATGGCGGTCCTCACCGGCTTCGGCTCGGCGCTCGGCTTCCGCTTCCACACCTCGCCGCTTGAGATCATCGCGGCGTATGCACTCACCTACGTGTTCTACCTCGCGGTGTGCTGGGTCTCGGTGCTGGTCGGCCTGGTCGCGCCGTCACCGGAGACGGTGCAGGGCATCTCGTTCATCTGGACTATGCCGCTGGTCTTCGGCAGCAGCGTGCTGTTGTCTAACACCAGCACGATGCCGGGCTGGCTGCAGGCCTGGGTCAAGGTCAACCCGGTGACGCACCTGGCCGACTCGGTCCGTGCGCTGACCATCGGCGGCCCGGTAGGCACGCATGTGCTGTACACGCTGGCATGGGCGGCCGGGATCGTAATCGTGACCTTCCCGCTGGCGATGCGGATGTACCGGCGGCGCGTGTAGCGCCGCGGGCCGAAGTGGTGCGGCAGGTAACTGCAACGCTGGTGACAGGCGCAGCCGAACCTCAGGTGCGCACTGCCGCCGGGTTCAGGGCCAGCGCTTCGGCCCGGCCCATGAGGCGCCCGCGCGCGTCGGCAGCCTCGGCGTCCGCCCTGCTCAGAGCGGCGTCGATGGCTGCCTGCGCCCGCTGCACTTCCAGGCTGGCAGTGTTGCGGTAACCCTGCAGCCGGTGCGCGAGGCCGAGCAGCTCGGCGGCTCTCACCTGCTCGCCCGAGGCGGCCGCCAGCGCGGCGATCCCTTCCACGACCAGTGCCATCGTCGGGTTGTTCGGCAGCAACGCGGCGAAGCCGGTTCGCAGCTTGCCGATTGCGCGGTCGTGCCATTGCGCCGCGGCGGCTAGGTCGGCTTCCTGCTCAGTGAGGCAGCCGAGTTTGCTGAAGGTCATCGCGGTGACCATAGCCATATCAGGCCGCTCAGCGTGAGACTCGACGATCTCCAGTGCCCTGGCGAGCAGGTCGCGCGCGCAAGCCAGGTCGCCCTCTCGTCGGGCGATCTCGCTGAGGTACACACAGCCGCCGGCCGCTTCGCCAACTTCGCCGTCCTTCTCGGCGAGACGCACGCCTTCTTCCAGATCGAGTCGCGCACCGGTGACATCGCCGGCGAGGGCCCGAACCCGGCCGAGCGGGATCCGCATGGTTGTCTCCCGATGACCGGTCAGCCCTTCAGCGGCGAACTGCCTGACCTGCTCGAGCGCCCGCACCGCGTCTTGCGGGCAGCCGCGGGCCAGCGCCACTTCGGACAGCCCGGCCAGGCAGCCGATCCTGCCGAACCGGTCGCCGATCTCGCGGAACAGTTCGTCGCCTGTTGCGAGTTCGCGCGCCGCGGACTCGATGTCGCCGTCGTGAATCGCGACGTGTCCGGAGAGAGCGTGCTGCGCGGCCCGTACCCAGGGATCAGGGTGCTCGGACAGCGCTGTCAGCTCCTGCCTGGCCCGGTGCTCGTCCCCGGCCAGGAATGTCAGCATGGGTGCGATCAGCGCGAGCAGCGGATCGTCGGTACCGGCTGGCGGGGCGAGCTGGCTCAGCATGCCCCGAAGTTCGGCCGGGTCGCCTGCGCTGCCCGCGAACTGGCTGACCGCGGTGGCGATCCGGCAGACGGCGTAGGCACCGGCCAGACCGTCGGGCGGTGCGTCCCCGGCGACCTCAAGGGCCTGTGCTGCCCATTCGCTGGCCTCGGAGTCGTAATCGCGCATGGCCCAGAACAGACCAAGTGCCCGGACGAACCGCAGCGCTGCAGCACCGTCTCCGGCGCTGAGGACATGACGGATCGCGGCAGACATGTTGTCGTGCTCGGCGGTAAGCCGGTCCAGCCACTTGACCTGATCACGACTGCGAAGCTCGGGCTCGGCTCGTTCCGCCAGGCCCAGGAAGTACTCAGCGTGTGCCGCGGCGACCCGCTCGGCCTCGCCCGCTTCTGCCAGCCGGTCGGCTGCATAAGCGCGCACGGTCTCCAGCAGCCGGTACCGGACCTCGTGCTCGCCGGCAGCGACGACCAGCGACTTGTCCACCAGCGACGCGATGACTTCCACGATCGCAGCGCGGTCGGCGCCGAGCGAGCACACCTGCTCGGCGCTGTCCGGCGTGGCGCCGCCGCTGAATACCGAAAGGCGCCGGAGGATGACACGCTCGCGCTCGTCGAGCAGGTCCCAGCTCCAGTCGACGATCGCGCGCAGCGTCTGATGCCTGGGCAGCGCGGCCCGTGTACCGACCGAGAGCAGCGCGAACCTGTCGTCGAGCCGGTCGGCGACCTGAGCCGGAGTGAGTGCGCGCAGCCGCGCCGCGGCCAGTTCGATGGCGAGCGGGATGCCGTCGAGGGCGCGGCAGATGCGCACCACCGGCCCCGTCGAGTCGGCGTTGATGGCGAAGCCTGGACGGACGGCCACCGCCCGGTCGGCGAACAGCCGCACCGCGGGGCTGCCAGCCGCCTCGTCGGCATCCGCGTCAGCGGGCGGGAGCGGCAGCGACGGCACCGGACAGAGCGTCTCTCCGGTCAGGCCAAGGGGCTCCCGGCTGGTGGCCAGGATGCGCACGCCGGGCGCGTCGGCGAGGACCTGGCCGGCCAGCCCGGCGACAGCGTCCAGGACGTGCTCGCAGTTGTCCAGCACGATTACCGCCGTGCGCGCCGCGAGCACCTCGCTGAGGCGGTCTAGCGGCTCCATGGCAGCGAGCCGGGCGGCCTCGACTGCGTCGACCGGCCAGCCAGTTTGCCCGCCGTCGATCGCAGCCAGCACGGCCTGCGGGACGTCGATCGCGTTCCGCACCGGCGCCAAGGGCACGAACCAGACGCCGTCAGATGCCTGTGTGGCCAGCCTGGTGCCGACCTCGATCGAGAGCCGGGTCTTCCCGGCTCCTCCCGGGCCCGTCAGCGTGATCAGGCGCGACTCGCCGAGCAGCTTAGTCACCCGGCGGATCTCCTCGTCCCGGCCGACGAAGCTGGTGAGCTGAGCTGGCAGGTTCCCGGCATGGGCCGAGGACTGGCGTGCTCCGGGGCTGCCCGGCTCGAGGCCGGCAGCGGAGCCGGACCCGGCTGCCAGCGACCCGGCCTCGGGCGGTGCGACCACGGCGGTTGGCCGGGTGCCGGTTTGCATCGCGGCGAGTGACGGCACGGCGACGGGCAACTCCCCGCGCAAGATCGCCAGGTGCACGGCGGCCAGCCCCGGCGACGGGTCGACGCCGAGTGCGGTCGCGAGCTCGCGCCGGGTGGCCTCGAACACGCCGAGCGCGTCTGCCTGCCGGCCCGCCGCGTACAGGGCCTGCATGAGCTGGCCTGCAAGACGCTCACGCAGCGGGTGCTCGGTTGCCAGTTCCTCAATCTCATGCACTAGCTCAGCGCCGCGGCCAAGGGCGAGATCGGCATCAATCCGGTCCTCGGTAGCGGCGAGCCGCAGTTCGGACAGGCGCGCGATGGTCGGCGCGGCAAATGGCGCGTCGGCGACGTCGGCGAGTGCCGGGCCGCGCCACATCCCAAGCGCCCGGCGCAGGCTGCCGGCGGCGCGTTCGCTCTCGCCGGAGCCGAGCGCATCCCGTGCGGCTGCCACGGCAACCTCGAACATCCACGCGTCGATCTCTTCAGGCTGCAGGGCCAGGCGGTACCCGGTCGGCTCGCGCTCGACGATGTCCCGGCTGACCGCGTTCCGCAAGCGGGAGACGAGGGCCTGGACCGCGTTCCCTGAGGCGCCCGAACTGGTGTCTGCCCACAGGTCGGCTACGAGAGTATCGACGGGAACGGGGCGGCCTGGGCTGATGGCCAGGCGGATAAGCAGGCTGCGCAAGCGTGCCCCGCCGACCGCAAGCGCCAGCCCGCGGTTGTCCCGCACTTCGAGCGGGCCGAGTATGCCGATGCGTGTGCCCATAGCCTCGCTGGTCTGCCTGACTGTGCGCTGCCGCAGCAAGCTGCGCCTCGGCTACCAGCCTAACCGGGCGAAGCGACAGCGGCTCTGCGCCGCGACCTGGCTGCCTGCCGACGCGTGATGACCAGGCCGGCTGACGTCAGGCCGGGTATCGGGATTGACCCCCACGTCTACGGGGTGAAGCAGTGCCAGGCCCCGATGGCCCAGCGCTGTGTGAGGTCGGCGCCGGGCCCGCGCGGCGGATCTGCCGGAACTAGCCCAGTCGCGTGTCAGTCCGGCGGGGGAGAGTCGTCGTCGGCGTCCGGGCCAGCCTGGGTCCTGCTGCCGACTGGCCGGCCGGGCCTGCGCATCTGCCGGGCATGACTGGGTAGCCGGCCGGCTTCTGCCAGTGCCCGCCGGAGTACGAACTCGATCTGGGCGTTCGTGCTGCGCAGCTCGTCTGATGCCCACCTGGCCAGCGCGTCATGCACGGCCGGATCGAGCCGGAGCAGGATGCCCTTACGCTCACTCACGCTGCGAACCGGCCCCCCTTGTGGCCGCACCTGTCACCACCAGGACAGCTGTCACGAGTACAGCGAACCGGTGTTGACCACTTGCTGGGTTGCCTGCTCGCTGCACAAGACCACGAGCAGGTTCGACACCATCGCAGCCTTCCGCTCTTCGTCGAGTTCCACGACACCCTCGTCCTCAAGTCGGTCCAGAGCCAGTTTGACCATACCGACGGCGCCCTCGACGATGCGCTGCCGTGCACCTACCACGGCGCTGGCCTGCTGCTGGCGCAGCATGGCCTGGGCGATCTCTGGCGCGTAGGAGAGCCTGGTCAGGCGCGTCTCGATGACGTGGACCCCTGCCGACTTGACCCGGTCAGTCAGCTCAGCCGAGAGCCGCGAGGTGATCTCGTCCGCATTGTCGCGCAATGACAGCGCTCCGCTGCCGCGGCTGTCATACGGATAGCTGCTGGCGATATGCCGGACCGCGGTCTCGGCCTGGATCGCCACGAACTTGGCGTAATCGTCAACCGAGTAGATCGCGTTAGCGGTGTCGCGGACTTCCCAGACGACAACGGCAGCAATCTCGATCGGGTTACCGTCGGCGTCGTTGACCTTCGCCTGCGCGGACTCCAAGTTGCGGATCCGGGTGGAGACCTCGATGCGCTCGGTGAACGGGTTCACCCACTTCAGGCCGGCATCGCGGATGGTGCCGCGGTACTGGCCGAACAACTGCACGACGCGCGCCCGGCCAGGCACTACAGGGACCAGCCCCCGGAGCGCCACCGCGACGACGACGAAGATCACCACGCCAATCGCAATCAGCGCCCCTTGAAGCGCCCCGGTCTGGTGAGACGCCACCACGACCAGCACCACTCCGCAAGCGATGAGAACGATGCCGATCACCGCAATGCCCAGCCCCGATATGAACCGGGCCGGGTATTCGTTCACCGGCTGCCTGGGTGTCTGGTCACCTTCTTTGCCTTCGCTGCCTTCTGCTGCGAGAACCTGGGCTGCCATCTGGCCACCTCCGTTACAGTCCTTGATACCACTATTCTAGCGTAGTGATATCAGTTTGCGGTGGCAACAGCTCCGGGCAGGTTGCCGGGACGGCGAGGCAACGGCCGACGACGGACAATTCGAACTAATCGAGTTGCGCCGCCGCTTTCTCGACACGATAGCCGTGCATGGGCTGGGCTTCATGGTGCCGCGCGGCGAGTTTTCGGCATCGCGAGGGCCAGCCAGGGCGCGCCCTCGTGCCGACCGTGAGCAGGTCCAAGATCCGGCAAGTGCTCAGATCTGCTGCCTTGCCGCTCTGATAGACATAGAGCTATGTCAGGCGAGCAGGAATCCGGGCAGGCAGCCGGCCGCCCGAAGGCACGGGACCTTAACGAGCTGATCCGGTACGTCATGTGGTCGGTGTTCCGGGTCAGCGGCCCGGAGGCGATCGACGCGGCAGCCGTCAACGGCGGGCGCGCGGGGCTGGCGGCCGAAGTCGACGACCTATGCCAGCAGGCAGCCGGGAAGGGCGTGCTCACCCGCGGCTGCTACGACATCCAGGGCATGCGGGCGGATGCCGACTACATGTTCTGGTGGGTCGCGCCCACGGCCGATGACCTGCAGGAGATGTACGCGCGCTTCCGCCGTACCGGCCTCGGCCGCGCCAGTGACCCGGTCTGGTCAGCTATGGCCCTGCACCGGCCCGCTGAGTTCAACAAGAGCCACATTCCGGCGTTCCTGGCCGGCGAGGACCCGAAAAACTACGTCAGCGTGTACCCGTTCGTCCGCTCGTATGAGTGGTACCTGCTCGATGACGGCGAGCGCCGCGAGTTGCTGGCCGAGCACGGCAAGATGGCACGCGACTACCCGGACGTCCGGGCCAACACCGTCGCTTGCTTCTCGCTCAACGACTACGAGTGGATGCTGGCGTTCGAGGCCGACGAACTCCACCGGATCGTCGACCTGATGCGTCACCTCCGCGGCGCCAGGGCCCGGCGGCACACCAGGGTGGAGATCCCGTTCTACACAGGCCGCCGCAAGCCGGTCGACGAGCTCATCGCGGCGCTCCCGTGACGGCGTGAAGGTCCTCTTCGGCCGGGAGCAGCTCAGCGCAGCTCTGTCCTTTGATCAGCTCGCCGCGCACCTGCCGGGCTGGGAAATTGCCCACTGCGCTCGCGACGAGGTGGCTGCTCACCTGGCTGACGTCGACGTGATCTGCCCGTTCGGGGCCAGGATCAGTGCGCAGGTCGTGTCCAGCGGCTCATTCGGGCTCGTGCACCAGTTTGGTGTCGGCCTCGACGGCGTCGATATCGAGACGGCGACGAGGCTCGGCGTGCTGGTCGCGAGGGTGCCCGGTGACATCGGCGGCAACGCTGACAGCTGCGCCGAGCTAGCGATGCTCCATCTGCTGGCGATCTTCCGCCGGCTGGACGAGTCCAGGCAGGCGCTTGCCGAGCGCAGCTGGCCGCACCGGCCGGTCGGCCGCTCGCTCCTCGACGCGACTGTCCTCATCGTTGGCCTCGGCGCAATCGGGACCGCGCTCGCCCGCCGCCTCGCACCGTTCGGCCCCCGCCTGCTCGGGGTCAGGGAACGGCCTGAGCTCGGCGGGCCTGCCGGAGTAGAGCTGGTGACAGGCCCTGATGAGCTGTCGGACCTGCTGGCTCAGTCGGACGCGGTGATGTGCTGCGCGGCTCTTCATAACGGGAACGCCGGGATGTTCGGCCCGCCCGAGTTCGCCGCGATGCGGCCAGGGGCGGTGTTCGTCAACGTAGCCAGGGGCGGTCTGGTCGACGAGGCCGCGCTGCTGGCGGCGCTTGAGTCCGGCCAGGTCGGCGCGGCAGGCCTGGACGTGGTCAGCCACGAACCCGCCGACCCGGACTCGCCGCTGATACAGCACCCGAACGTGATCGCCACTCCGCACGTCGGCTGGCACACAGGGTTCATGTTCAGGCAGACGGGCGAGGCCTTCGCGGCGAACCTGATGCGCTACAGCCGCGGCGAGCAGCCGCTGTGGACCGTGAACTCGCCGGCCGTGCGACGCTCCTGACGCCCGCGCTGGAAGCCTCTGCCGCCCTCTGCTGCCCTCGGCACCGCGCTAACGGCAGTGCCCGCGCCGACGCAAATGCGACTTGCAGTCACACATTGTCACTGATCCTGTCGAATGCGTAACGGCCGCGGTTGCGCCGTGCTTGGCTGAGCCCAGTACCTGGGAGCTCCGACTGGGGGGATGCCATGTCTAGCGGGATCATGCAGGCACAGGCGACCGAGCACGCAGAGGCGACCGAGCACGCAGAGGCGACCGAGCACGCAGAGGCGACGGAGCAGGCAGACGCGACCGAGCGGGCACAGGCGACCGGGCAGCTCAGCGCGATCGGCCAGGCGGAGCAGCCACCACCAATGACAGCTGAGGCCGCGCGGCGGCTTGCGGCGATCCTGGCGCCGCACCTGATGGCGATGCGAGCGGTGACAGCGGGCACCCGGTACGGTGCGTGTGCCGCCGCCGACGCGACCGCAGGCGACCCCGCTGCAGGAGACTCAGCTGCAGCCGGTACCGGCGCAGGAGTGGAGCTGCCGGCTGCGTCTGCGGCGACCAGGATCTTCATCGCCGGAATGCTTGAGCGCCTCTCGGTGTAGTTCGCCGGGCGTGGTCGGCCCCGAGCCGCTGATGACAGAGTTGCCGATAACAGGCGGGCACGCGCTGGTACTAGGCGCTGGCGGTTTGGCGGGCATCGCCTGGATGACCGGACTGCTGACCGGGCTGGCCGAAGCCGGTGACGACCTGACCGGAGCAGACCTGATCATCGGCACGTCGGCCGGCGCGCATGTGGCTGCTCAGCTACGAAGCGGGCTGCCGCTAACCGACTTGTTTGCCCGGCAGGCAGATCCGTCACGGCAACCGGCCGAGAAGATGGCCGGGCTGGATATCTCGAAGTTGGCCGCCGAGATCCGCCCTTACCTTGCTGGCGCCCGCACGGCAGCAGAGATTCGGCAACGAATCGGCGCCTATGCGCTGGTCGCGCTGACGGTGCCGGAGGATGTCCGCCGCACGGTCATCGAGGGTCGCCTGCCCGCACGTTACTGGCCTGCCAGGCCCATCCGGCTAACCGCAGTCGATGCGGCAACTGGCGAGCTGCGGGTTTTCGACTCGGCCTCGGATGCGAGCCTGGTTGACGCAGTAGCTGCGAGCTCGGCGTTGCCGGGCCTCTGGCCGCCGGTCACCATTGGCGGCAGGCGCTATGTGGATGGCAGTGTCCGGTCAGCTGACAATGCCGACCTGGCCGCGGGCTTCTCGCGTATCACCGTGATCTCGCCGATCGGCTTCGATTCGCTGATCCCGTCGTCGCTGCCGCTGCGCGAGGCGGTCGGGAAGCTGCGGGCGGACGGCTCAGCAGTGACGGTCCTCGTTCCTGACAGGGCATCGGCTGTCGTCATGAGGACCAACACCCTCGATCCCGCTACCAGGACACCCGCAGCCAGGGCAGGACTGGCACAGGGCCGGGCCGGCCTGGCAGCGAACGCCGCCGCAGTTGGGTGAGTCGTCGGGCGGCGGCCCACCGTGGCGCGCTAGCGGTTCTTGCGCAGGAACTCGGTCAGCCTGGGTAGCGGCCAGGTCGTTATCACGTCCTCGGCAGTGAGCCAGCCGCGCTGCGCCGTCGCGACGCCGTACTGCAGGTAACCGAGGTCGCGCACGGAGTGCGCATCAGTGTCGACTGCGAACTTCACGCCCGCGTCGCGCGCTGCCTTGATGTGCGCAGACGGCAGGTCGAGCCGGGCGGGGTGCGAGTTGACCTCCAGCGCTGTGCCAGTGCGTGCGCAGGCCCGGAAGAGTTCGGGGAGGTCCACGTCGACCGGTGGCCGGCGCCCGATCTTGCGAGTCAGCGGATGGCCGATGACGTTGACGTACGGATTCTCGCAAGCGGCGATGAACCGCCTCGTCATCTCCTTGCGTGGCTGGTCGAAGTGCGAGTGTACGGATGCCACGCAGATGTCGAATCCGGCCAGGAAATCGGCTGGCCAGTCGACGCTGCCATCGGGCGCGATGTTCAGCTCGGTGCCGTGCAGCAGCACCATGCCCGAGCTGGTGCTTGATCCGGCGCCCTCAGCCTGGGCTGCGGCGGCACTTTCGGAAAGCCGGGCACCGAGGGCGCGAACCTGCTCGCGCTGGGCAAGCATCTTGTCGTCGGTCATCCGCTGCATGACGAGATTGGGTGCATGGTCGGTGATGGCGTAGTACTCGTGCCCGCGCTCCTGAGCTGCCGCGACCATCTCTTCCAGCGGGGCGATGCCGTCGGTCAGGTTCGTGTGCGTGTGCAGGTCGCCCCTGATGTCCGACTCGGCGACCAGGTCCGGGAGCTCGCCGCGGGCGGCGGCGGCAACCTCCCCGGTGTCCTCGCGCAGTACCGGCGGGATCCACGCCAGGCCGAGCCGCTCGTACACCTCTTCCTCGGTGCGCGAAACGATGAGCTCCCCGGACTCGGCGTCGAACAACCCGTACTCGGACAGCTTCAGTGCCCTGCGGACCGCCAGCTCGCGGATCCTGATGTTGTGGTGCTGCGAACCGGTGAAGTACTGCAGAGCGGCGCCCCAGCAATCGAGCGGCACGACGCGCAGGTCTACCTGTAGCCCGGTACGAGTCCTGATGGAGGTTTTGGTCGGGCCGGAAGCGATCACCTCGGCCGATTCCGGCATCGCGGTCAGCGCGGTCATCAGCGGTGCGGTGTCAGCAGCTGCAGCGAGCACGTCGACGTCACCGACGGACTCGGCGGCGCGGCGGAGCGACCCGGCTGCCGCGATCCGCAAGCAGCCCTGCACCGTGCCGACCGCGTCGATCACGCTGGCCGCGGTCTCGGCTGCGACGTTCAGGAGGACGCGGTGGCCAGCGCTCTCAAGCAGTTCGATGCCGCGCAGTAGCTTGTCCGCGCTCTTGGTGCCGAAGCCTTTCAGGTCATTGAGCTGGCCTGCGGCGATCGCCTCTTTCAGCTGCTCCGGCGTGCTCACCTTCAGCTCCTGGTAGAGCTGCAGGGCGCGTCGCGGACCAAGCGCCGGAATCCGCGTCAGCTGCCGGACGCCGTCCGGGATGTCCGCGCGCAGCTGCTCGAGCTCGGCGAAGGTGCCAGTGGCGGTGATCTCGGCCACCTTGGCCGCGATGGACTTCCCGACGCCGGATATCCGGAGCAACTCCGCCGGGGACAGCTCGGAGACGTCCACCGCGAACGCCGCGATCGCGCGGGCGGCTTTGCCGTAGTTACGGGCCCGGAACGGATCGCCGCCGGTCATCACCATCAGGTCGGCGTATTCGTCCAGGAGCGCCGCCGCAGTGTCGTTGGCGGTTGGCATGGCCTCATTCTGCCTGCCGCAGGCTGCCCCCTGGCCCGGCGGCATAGGTAACGATGCGAGGTACGGGCTGCCGACCAGCGAACGCACCAGCGCGTGCAGGCCGGCCGTGGCATGACACCATGTGGTCGTGGGCCAGCAACTTGAGAGCTATCAGGACGAGATCTACCTAACCGGGCTAACGGGTACCGTGCCTGACTACCCGACTGACCTCAGCCGGCTGGAGGAGACGGCCCGCACGGCCATGGCGCCGCGTGCGTACGACTACGTGTCCGGCTCGGCGGGCACAGGGGACACCGCCAGCGAGAACCTGGAAGCTTTCCGGCGCTGGCGGATCGTGCCGCGAGCGCTGACCGACGTGAGCACGCCGTCGTACGCGTCAACCGTGCTAGGCACCGAGCTAACGGCACCGTTCCTGCTCGCGCCGGTTGGCGTGCTCGCCATCGCACACCACGACGCGGAGCTCGCGGTAGCCAGGGCCGCAGCTGCGCAAGGGGTGCCGATGATCCTCAGCACTGCCGCATCGACCGCGATGGAGGATGTTGCCAAGGCGAACGGCGACGGACAGCGCTGGTACCAGCTGTACTGGCCGAAGGACCGGACAGTAGCGGCCAGCCTGCTCGGGCGGGCGCGAGCTGCTGGCTACAGCGTCCTCGTCGTCACGCTCGACACCCGGATACTTGCCTGGCGACCGCATGATCTGGCTAACGGGTACCTGCCGTTCCTGCGCGGGGTCGGCATCCAGAACTACGTGTCCGACCCGGCGTTCCACGCCAGCCTGTCCGGCCTGGCCGATGGCGGCGCGGACGCCGCGGTCCTGCGCTGGACGCAGATCTTCGGCGATACGTCGCTGACCTGGGACGACCTGCCGTTCCTCCGGCAGCACTGGAATGGCCCGATCGTGCTCAAGGGCATCCTGTCTGCCTCCGACGCGCTCCGCGCCGCTGCCGCCGGGATGGACGGCATCATCGTCTCCAACCACGGCGGCCGTCAGGTCGACGGGGCGATCGGGGCGCTGGACGCGCTGCCGGCTGTCGCCGAGGCGGTCGGCGGCCGGGTGACCGTCATGTTCGACAGCGGCATACGCAGTGGCTCGGACATGCTCAAGGCGCTGGCACTCGGAGCCCAGGCGGTATTGCTTGGCCGGCCGTATGTCTACGGGCTCGCGCTCGGCGGCGAGGCTGGTGTACGGCACGTCTTGCGCGTGCTCCGCCAGGAGTTCGAGCTGGCTATGCGGCTGTCCGGACTGGCCGGGCTCAGCGACCTCGGCCTGGATTGCCTCTTGCGCCAGCCAGGGACCGGTCATGCCGGAGTCGGCCACGCCGGAGTCGGCCTTGCCGGAGCCGGCTACGGAGAAGCCGGGCCGTAGCCAGCACAGCGGCGAGCGGAACAACGGGACCAGCAATGGAACTCCAGCAGATCGGGCTGCGGCACCCGGCCGCGGACCTGGTCAGAGATGTCCGCGGCAACCGCACCGGGATCCCGCGCCGCAGCTTCGTGGCTGAGGGCCTGTACGAGATGAACATGGTGCTCGCGACTGGCACGCCGGTTGAGGTGTTCCTGTGGTGCCCGGAAGCCGCGTACTCGGACGAGTCAGCGAAGCGGGCCGGCGAGCTGGCAGAGCGTGCCCGCCGTTCGTATCAGATATCAGCGAAGACACTGGAGCGGCTTGCCGAGCGGCCGAACCCGGACGGCCTCATCTGCGTCGCGCAACTGCTGGACTGGCAGCCCGATGACCTCGCGCTGAGCCCCGACGCGCTGGTCGGAGTTGCGGACGCGATGGAGATACCAGGCAATCTCGGCACGCTGGTCCGCACGCTGGATGCCTGCGGCGCAGATTGCGTCGTGCTGACGAGCAAGCGCACCAGGCTCACTCACCCTAAGGTGCTGCGCAGCAGCCAGGGCATGAGCATGAAGGTACCGTCGCTGGAGTTCGCCGAGATCAGCGACGCGATCGGCTGGC
>Ga0335075_10009919_pt1 | contig 14476 bp, 11 predicted proteins | sample Lox_Sample_24_FD_206723 | JGI IMG/M metagenome (GOLD analysis project Ga0335075, IMG submission 206723) | Soil microbial communities from Loxahatchee National Wildlife Refuge, Florida, United States - Lox_Sample_2.4 | ecosystem: Environmental > Terrestrial > Soil > Wetlands | place: USA...
TCGCAATGACATGCGGGCGACAGCCACGAGTCAGCCATTTGGCGGTCTGGTATGACAAGACCCAACCCGTCAGCGCCACGCCCCATCATGCCTAGCCCCGCCCCATCCGCGCCGACCAACGCCCCCTACATCCCGCCCGGATAATTCGGCCCCCCGCCCCCCTCCGGCGTGACCCAATCGATATTCTGCGTCGGATCCTTGATGTCGCACGTCTTGCAGTGCACGCAGTTCTGCGCGTTGATCTGCAGCCGCGCCTCGCCTTCCTCCGCCCCCACGATCTCGTAAACCCCCGCCGGGCAATACCGCGTTTCCGGGCTGCGGTATTTCTCCCAGTTCACCGCGATCGCCTTCGCCGGATCGCGCAGCCGCAGATGCGGCGGCTGGTTTTCCTCGTGGTTGGTGTTGCTGATGAACACCGACGACAGCCGGTCGAATGTCAGCACGCCGTCCGGCCGCGGATAGGCGATGCGCGGCGCCGTGGCCGCATCCGTCAGCGTCTCGTTATCGCGATGGCTGTAATGGAACGTCCACGGCGCCTTGCCGCGAAGCACGTATGTATCGATTCCCGAATATGCCAGCCCGCCCCACATGCCGAACTTTGCGAAGGCCGGACGGATGTTGCGCACGCTGGACAGCTCGGACCACACCCAGCTTCGCCGCAGCAACTGCGGATACACCGTCAGCTCCGCCGGCCCGCCGGCAAGCGCCCCGGCCACCGCCTCGGCCGCCAGCATGCCGGACTTCATGGAGGTATGCGTGCCCTTGACCTTCGGCACGTTGATGAACCCTGCCGCGTCGCCGATCAGCGCGCCGCCGGGGAACACCAGGTCGGGGATCGACTGCAGCCCGCCCTCGTTCAGCGCGCGCGCGCCGTAGCTGATGCGCCGCCCGCGTTCGAAATGGCCGCGCACCGCGGGATGGGTCTTGAACCGCTGCATCTCCTCGAACGGCGACAGCCAGGGGTTCCGGTAGTCCAGCCCGATGACGAACCCATACGACACCAGGCGGTCGCCGAAATGGTAAAGAAACGAACCGCCATAGGTCCCGCTGTCCAGCGGCCAGCCGATCGAATGTTCGATCAGCCCCGGGCGGTGGTTCTCCTCGGGGATTTCCCACAGCTCCTTGATGCCCAGCGCGTAGGTCTGCGGATCGTGGCCCTGGCGCAGGTTGAACCGCTCGATCAGCCGCTTGGACAGCGACCCGCGGCAACCCTCGGCGAACAAGGTATAGCGGGCGCGCAGTTCCATGCCGCGCTGGAAATTCTCGGTCGGCTGGCCGTCCTTGCCGATGCCCATGTCGCCGGTGGCGACGCCGACCACGCGGCCGTCTTCCTCCAGGAAATCGGCGGCGGCAAAGCCGGGATACAGCTCCACGCCCAGCGCCTCCGCCTGCTGGCCCAGCCAGCGGCAGACATTGCCCAGCGAGACGATGTAGTTGCCGTGATTGTTCATCTGCGGCGGGGTCGGCAGCTTGTACGACTTTGTTTCGGTCAAGAACAGAAAACGGTCCTCGGTCGCGGGGGTGCCCAGCGGCGCGCCCCGGTCCTTCCAGTCCGGGATCAGCTCGTTCAATGCCCGCGGTTCCACCACCGCGCCGGACAGGATATGCGCGCCGATCTCGCTGCCCTTCTCCACCAGGCAAACCGAGGCATCCGGCGCGAGCTGCTTCAGCCGGATCGCCGCCGCCAGGCCGGACGGCCCGCCACCGACGATCACCACGTCGAATTCCATTGCCTCGCGGGGGGGCAGGTCCTCCGCCATCACCTCGTCCTCCGAATATTGCGCGCAAACCTAGGCAGTGGGCGGGCGTTGCGCAAAACGCAAGGGGCAGGCAGGACTCGCGCATGGACGCGCTGGCACTGCTGCGGCTGCAAATCGAATGGGGCGCCGACGAAGCGCTGGAAGACGCGCCGGTCGATCGCCTGCGCCCAGGCGGGGAGACAGGGGGTCGGGAAGCCGGCCGGTTCACCCTCCCCGCGCGGCCTTCGCCCGCGCAGCGGACCAACGGTGGCGGAAGCGGCCATACCCACCGTCCGGACGACCCCTCGCCCCAACCTTGGTCCTCTCCGCGGCCCGCCCCCGCAAGGGAAGGGACAGTTCCTGCTCACCCCTCCCCCGCCACGGCCTCGGCGCCGTCCTCCCCCGCCCTCCGCGCCGCGTCGGCCGCCGGCCAGGCCCAGACTCTCGAAGAGCTCCGCGCCGCGCTCGCGGCGTTCGACGGCTGTGCCCTGCGCGACACCGCCGCCAACCTCGTGTTCGCCGCCGGCGACCCGAATGCCGGCCTGCTGTTGATCGGCGACGCGCCCGGCGAGGCGGAAGATCGCAGCGGCGTTCCCTTTGCCGGCCCCGACGGTGCATTGCTCGACCGCATGTTCGCCAGCATCGGCCTGACCCGCGACAGCCTATTGCTCACCCCGCTGATCCCTTGGCGCCCGCCGGGTGGACGGCCCCCGAACGCTGCCGAAATCACGGTCTGCCTGCCGTTTCTCCACCGCCTCGTCGTGCTGGCGGCCCCATCCCGGCTGCTTGTCGCCGGCACGCTCGCCGCCCGCACCTTGCTCGGCCCGCCACGCCGCCGCACAGCGCCCGCCTGGACCGACATCGCCGTGCCCGGGCTTCCGGCGCCGGTCCCCGCGCTCACCATGCCCAGCCCCGCCATGGTCGCCCGCACCCCCGGCGCCCGCCGCGAGGCCTGGGCCGCGCTCCGCTTGCTCCGCCGGACGCTGGACACCGATCTCGCCAAAAATTGAGGCGCCGGTGGGCCGTTAACTGCCTGATTTCCCAAGACCCGTCCCGGCGCATGGGATTTGTCTCACCGACAAGGGTTGTCGTCTCAAGCTTGTGCCTGTAGCGACCTCCGCCATGCGAGGGGTCAACGTCACGCAAGCCCGCCTGCCACGCACCCGGGCCTTCTTCGCCGGGGTCGCGATTCTAGCCGGAGCCTTCGTCCCGGCTGCAGGCGCGGCCCAGCCGAGCAATAACGACGAAGTCGCCATGGCCGTGCCGCGGATTGCCCTGCCGGACGGCAATGCCGGCGTCGCGCTGCCGCAGCCGCTGAACCCGAGCGACGCCGCGCTGGTCCGGCAGGCCTTCGCCTTGCAGGCCCACGGCAATCTGGCCGGTGCGGACCGCGCCATCGCCCGGCTGCAAAACGACCTGCTGCTGGGGCCGCTGCTGGCCGAGCGCTATCTCGGCCGCTTCCATCACGCCTCCGCCGCGGAGTTGACCGCCTGGCTGCAGCGCTTCGCCAGCCAGCCCGACGCCGCCGCGATCCGGTCCCTGTTGCTCCGCCGCCTGCCCCGCGGCGCGACCGTCCCGCCATTGCCCGCGGCCGCATTGCCACCGCCGAAGCAATTGCCCGTGCCGCCGCCGCTGCCGGCCGCGGACGATCCGCCGCCGCTGCCGCGCCAGCCCGCACTGGAACATGCCGTCGCGGCCCGCATGGCCCGCGGCGACACCGCCGCCGCGCTGGACCTGATCGACCGCCGGCGGGCGCTCGCCCCCGCCTACGCGTCCCTCCTGCGCGGCGAAGTCGCCCGCGACTTGTTCACCCGTAACGATGACGCCCAGGCCGTGCACGTTGCCCGCCAGGCCGACCGCCTCGCTCCCCCGGCACACGATGTCGGGCTGGCCGCCTATGTCGGAGGGCTCGCCGCCTGGCGGCTCGGCCATCCCGCCCAGGCGCGCCAGCTTTTCGAAGACGCCGCCGAGGCACCGCTCGCCTCGCCGCCGCAACGCGCCGCCGCGGCGTTCTGGAGCGCGCGCGCCGCAGAGCAAGCGCACGACCCCGCCGCCGCCGAGCACTGGCTGCGCCGCGCCGCCGCGCAGAAAACCACGCTGCACGGCATCCTCGCGCGAAGATTGCTCGGCCTGCCCACGGGCATCGTGCCCAGCGGCGCGCTGCTGTCGCAGGCCGACGTGGACGCCATCGCCGCAACCGACGCCGGCTGGCGCGCCTTCGCGCTGTTGCAGGTCGGCCAGCGGGAGCGCGCCGCGGCGGAACTGCGCAGCCTGTGGCCCGGCGCGCGCGACAACCCGCCGCTGCGGCGCGCCCTGTTGCTGGTCGCCGCCGGCGTAGGGCTGACCGACTGTGCCGCGCAGCTTGCAGCGTGGGATGCAGCCGCGGATCCGGGAACCGGCGGCCTCGCACAGATCGCACTGCCGCCGCTGCATCCGGCAGGCGGATTTCGGGTCGATCCGGCCCTGGTCTACGCACTGACCCGCGTCGAATCGAATTTCGATCCGGCCGCGGTGTCCGCCGCCGGAGCGCGCGGGCTGATGCAACTCATGCCGGCGACGGCACATTTCGTCGATACGCTCGCGCGAGGCCGGCCGATCCGCCTGCACGATCCGTCGCTGAACCTCGAACTCGGCCAGCGTTACCTGTTGTTCCTGGCCGCGCGGGACTCGATCGGCGACAACCTGCTCCGATTGCTGGCAAGCTATAACGACGGGCCCAACGGCTACCTGCAATGGGCAGACAGCATCCGCGACGACAACGATCCGCTATTGTTCATCGAAGCGATTCCAAACGACGAGACGCGCCGTTTCGTCGAACGCACGCTGACCTACACCTGGCTCTACGCGGCACGCCTGCACGTACCCGCGCCCAGCCTGGACGAAATGGCCGACGGCGCGTTCCCCCGCTTCACGCCGGCCGCCTCCGGGCGCAAAATAGCCGAAGCGTGGCTGCACTGATCCGGGCACTGATTGCCTTGGGCCATGGATCCCATGAGCCGTGGATTCCCTGGGCCGTGCGGCCACGATGGCAGGAGGCACTCCCATGGCGCGCATCGACGAAACCCGTCCGTTCCTTCCGGTGAACATCGCCGTGCTGACCGTGTCCGACACGCGCACGCCAGCGAACGACACCTCCGGCGACGCGCTGGCCGAGCGCATCGCCAAGGCAGGTCATCGCGTCGCGGCGCGGGCGATATCGAAGGATGACGTGCCCGCGATCGAGGCGCATCTGCGCGCCTGGATCGCCGATCCCGAGATCGACGTCGTGATCACCAACGGCGGAACCGGCGTCACCGGCCGCGACGTGACGCCCGAAGCGTTCGAGCATGTGCTGGACAAGAAAATCGAAGGCTTCGGCGAATTGTTCCGCATGCTGAGCTACCAGAAGATCGGCACCTCCACCATGCAATCGCGTGCGATCGGCGGCGTTGCCGGCGGCACCTACCTGTTCGCTCTGCCGGGAAGCACCGGTGCGGTGAAGGATGCGTGGGACGACATCCTGGTCTCGCAACTCGATAACCGCCACCGGCCGTGCAACCTGGTGGAACTGATGCCGCGATTGCTCGAACATTTGAAACCGGCAGCGGAATAACGTCGCCGGAGCAGGTCCGGCGTCAGCATCGCATCAACACGCCGCAGCTCATCTTGCAGCATCGTGTTGTTTCGAATTTACGGCACTTCCGGCCAATTGTGTTTCGGGTAACGCCCGCGCATGTCGCGCCGCACGTCGGCCCAGGACCCCCGCCAGAACCCCGCCAGGTCCGTGGTGACCGCGACCGGCCGCCCCGCGGGCGACAGCAACGACAGTCGCAGCGGCACGCGCCCGCCGGCCAGCAACGGCGTTTCCCGCAGGCCGAAAAAAGCTTGCGCCCGCGCCGAGGCAACCGGCGGCGACGCCGTGTAATCAACCGTCGCCCTGCCGCCGGGCAGAGCAAGCTCGCACGGCAGGTCCCGATCCAGCCGCGCCGCCAACGCCCCAGGCAGCATGCCGCGCAAAAGAGTCGCAACGTCAACCCGCCCCAGATCGGCCAGCCTCGTCATCCCGGCCAGATGCGGCGCCAGCCAGTCGGACGCAGTCGCAGCGAGAGCAGCGTCCGACAGATCCGGCCACCCGGCGTCGGGCTCCAGCGCGCGCATCAGCGCCACGCGGGCCTGGAACTGGCGGCCCGCGTCGGCCCACGGCAGAGCCGCCAGGCCGTCGGCCGCCGCGGCACGCGCCAGCGCCTCGGCGAGCATGCCGGGATCCGCAGGTTCCGTGCGGTCGGTCAGCACCAGGGTGCCCAGGCGCCGCCGCCGGCGTGACAGCACGGTTCCGGAGACGGGATCGAAGCCGCTCTCCACCGTCTCGGTCACGCGTGCCGCCAGGACCGGAGGCAGCGCGTCGGGATGCAGTTCGGCGGCCAGCCGGATGCGCGACGACGCCTTGAGTTCCAGCGCCGCCGCGATCAGCAAGCCGGCATTCGAAAGCTTGTCGGTCCGCGGCAGCCGGGCGCCGCCACCGCCGGACAGGCGGAACGACCCCGGCTCGCCGCGCCGCTGGGCGATGCGGTCCGGGAATCCGGCGGCCAGCAGTTTGCCAGGATCGCCCTCGGGACGGATATCGCCGCCGGGACCCAGCCGCCGGCGATACTGGCGCGCGGCTTGGCGGATGCGGGCCAGGGCGCCTCGGTCGGCAGCCGGATCGCCATCCGCGATCGCCGCCAGCCGCAGGGCGATATCAGCCGGAGCCTCCGGCGCCCGCAGCGGATCCCGTTCTTCGAGCAAAGCGGCAAGGTCAGCGGCCAGCGCCTTCTCTGCCGGCGTTTCGGCGGCCAGCAGGATGGCCGCCAGCCGCGGATGTGCGCCCAGCGCGGCCATCCGCCGCCCGGTCTCGGTAATCCGCCCCTCCGCGCCCACCGCGCCCAGCTCCGCCAACAGCGCCCGCGCCGCCGCGACCGCCGCGGCGGGGGGAGCATCCTGGAACGCCAGGTCCGCCGGCACCGCACCCCAGGCAGCGCAGTCCAGCACCAGGGACGACAGCTCGGCTTCCAGGATTTCCGGGCGGTCGTAGGCAGGCAGGCCGCGATGTTGAGCCGTGCTCCACAGGCGGATCGCCACGCCCGGACCCTCGCGCCCCGCGCGGCCGGCCCGTTGCTCCGCCGCGGCACGCGAGATGCGCAGCGTGGCAAGCCGCGTCAGCCCGGCGCCGGCGTCCAGCCGAGGCGTGCGCCGAAAGCCCCCATCCACCACGATCCGCACGCCCGGCACGGTGAGCGAGGTCTCCGCGATGGACGTGGCCAGCACCACCCGGCGCGTCTCGGCGGGACGCAAGGCGCGGTCCTGCGCCTCAGGCGGCAGATCGCCGTGCAGCGGCAGAACCAGGGCGCCGCAGCCGGCCAGCGCAGCCTCGGCGCGGCGGATCTCCGCCATCCCGGGCAGGAAGGCCAGCACGTCGCCCGCATGCTCTGCCAGCGCGGCGCGCACGGCGCGGGCCAGCGCCTCCGGCAGGTCGCGCGGATGCTGAATGTCGCGGGCGGCGTGGCGCACCGTGACAGGAAACATCTGGCCAGTGCTCTCGACGATGTCGGCACGCATCAGCCCGGCGAGGCGCGCGCCATCCGCGGTCGCGGACATTGCCAGCAGCCGCAATTCCGGCCGCAGCGCCGCCTGCAGGTCCAGGCAGAAGGCAAGTGCCAGGTCGGATTCCAGCGACCGTTCGTGCACCTCGTCCAGGATCACCGCGGCGACGCCGTCCAGACCCGGATCGGATTGCAGGCGCCGGACGAGCAATCCCTCGGTGACGACTTCGACGCGGGTTTCAGCGGAGACCGCGGCGTCCAGCCTGGTGCGGTAGCCCACAGTGCGCCCGACCTGCTCTCCGAGGAGGCTGGCCATGCGGCTGGCGGCGGCGCGGGTGGCGAGCCGGCGCGGCTCCAGCACCAGGATTCTTCCCCCGTCGCGCCACGGCGCGTGCAGCAGGTCGAGCGGAACCAGTGTGGTCTTGCCCGCCCCCGGGGGCGCCACCAGCACGGCATTGCGCCCAGCGGCCAGGTGGCCACGCAGAGCAGGCAGTGCCTCGATGACGGGAAGATCGGGAACCGGCGGCATGCCAGGGATGTGGCGCAGGCCAGACGGGTTGTCATGCCGGGTCGAGAGCACGCTCTTATACCAGACCGCCAAATGACTGACTCGTGGCTGCCACCCCATGTCATTGCGAGGAGCGAAGCGACGAAGCAACCTCGGTCGAGCGGCGCTCAGACGAGCGTGCGCGACGCGACCGAGGTTGCTTCGTCGCTTCGCTCCTCGCAATGACATGGGGAGCGCAGCCGCGTACGTCGGTCATTCAGCGGGTTGGCATTACATATAGAGCACGCTCTAACATATGTATCAGACGGGCGGTGTATCAGACGGCTGGCGGATTGGCATCGGACCTTGAAGGTATTTGGGCCCTTTGCACACCGGCGGCATCGCCGGTGTGTTAGCCCTGCCGTCATCGTTCGTCGGCAGCATCGCAAAGAAAGTATTCAAACGCAGATGACAGGAGATGCACGCAGAACACGCAGATAGCCCGCGGCTGAATGATCTGTCAGGGCGCGTGACCGGTTGCGCGTTCGTCGTGCTGAATGCGCACGGGCTGGACAAGATCTACGCGAATGCCCTCGCCCAAGCGCCGCGGGATGCTGACATTGTGGCGCAGCAACAATAGCGCACCAAGGTGCACGACCATGGCGTGGCGATACGGACCTGTTGCCCGAACGCGCGTTTCGGATTGAGCTGAATCCAGCCAGGGCATTGGACACGCCGCATATTGCCGCGCAGCGGCATAAAATCTTCTCAGTGAAACTCCGTGGCATACTCGGTGAAACTCCGTGTCTGCTTGATTTCCCGCGACCCACCACCTCACCCGCATTCCGAACCAAAAGATCTGCCCTGCACAGCGCCCGGCTCTCCTCCGACGGGAGCACGGGACGATGGCAGTTGACACCAGGCCAACACCGCGGGATTCACTCACAAAGTCTTAGCGTTCCTTAAAGCCCTACGCGTTCCCTCTTTTTTGCCCTGCCGGAGGCACAACGCGTCAGGCCCAATCAGTACCCCAAGTCCGCTCACACCCGAAAACCCAAGTCTACACCAGCATCCGTACGAGCATAGCAGAACCCCCACGATTGCCCGGGTGCGGCCACCGGCCGCGCCACGTCTGCTGCCTTCACCTAGCGCCCAGCCATCGCGGGTTCGCCGTCAACATCAGCCGTTCCTCACCTCCGCAATAGCGTGCAGCCGCGCGCGATACCGCAGCATCGCCGCCAGCTTGTCTTCCCCGCGCAGTGCCGGCCAGAAATGCACCAGGCCGCAGCGTCCGTCGGTCGAAGGCTCGGTATTCGGCCAGCCGCCATACCGCACGAACGGGTGGATCGCCGCTCCGAAGCTGGTGAGCCGGAAGGAGACATAGTTCGCCACTTCCTGGTCCAGATACGGCAATGCCGTCCGCCCGTGCAGCGCGGAGTGGTCCATCATGATGCGCCGGATCAGCCGCAGCGTCGGCGCATGGGCCGGCAGATTGGGAATCCCGACCGTGCCGAAATTCATCCCCACCGCGAATCCCGGCGCCAGGCCTTCGATCTGCAGCAGGCCCGACCCGGCCGCCGGCGAGGACCGCATCGGTGAAAACGGTTCCAGCGGCGCGGTTATCTGGTCCGACCGGGCAACGGCACACAACATCGGCTCGATCGCGCAATCGAACACCACGTCGCAATCCATGAACATCACCGGCTGGAACTGCGCGGCCCAGGGAAGATCGACGATCTTGAATCGCGCCGCCACAAAGCCCGCGGTATCGGCCGGCGAGGCATCGGCGGTATGGAGACGCTCCGGCGGCATTGCCGGCAGCATCGTGGCGATTGCATCGGCCGATTGGTCGGTGATCGCCAGCACCTCGCCGTCGTAGCGTCCAAGGTCGAGCAATGACTCGATGGCGATCCGGAATTGCTCGAATATCACCTCGCTGCGAAACGCGGTGAAGTAGATCAGCGGTCGGTACAGGCAGATTTGCTCGATCCGCCAACCCTCCTTCAGCACGGTCAGGCGGAACGGCCATTGCGCATCGTCAAACGGAAGTTGGTAGCGCAGGTCGAGTTCCAGGGCGCCGATCCGCAGGCTGTACCACGGTCCCAGCGCAACCTCGGCGGCGCGCACCAGCGCACCGGACGACCGCACCACCCAATCGCTGGTCAGCAGCGTTCGCAGCATCGCGAGTTCGGTATCGGAGATTGGCAGGAAGCCTTCCCAATCCGGCGCGCCGGCGTCGCCTGCAACGCGGCCGTCGTCCAGTGCGTACAGGCGCTGGCCGCGCCAGGTCAGGCTGACGCAGCGTGGATGGTGGGCGTGGCCGATCCGGCATTCGCCCAGAATGTTCAACGCGACGGTTTGCTCCGGCGTCGGCAGGCGATCCGCGAGGTAGTCGTCGAACTGAACGCGAAAACGTTCGACCGGGACATCGGTGCTGAGCAATTCGACCGCGAGGTCGGTGGCTTCGACCGGACACTGCAACATGATCAGTGCGCCGTCATGCAGTGCCAGGCAGGCCAGCTTGCCGTGAAACGTCAGGAAGTACGTCAAGGGCTTCGCTCCGGTGCCAGGCTCACGCCATTGATTCTCTTCTGGGTGACGCCATTGATTCTCTTCTGGGTCACGCCATTGATTCTCTAATGCCGGCTGAAAAGAATGCCGGCTGATTCCCCAAAGAATGCCGGCGGGAGCCGATCCAACGGCGGCAGGCCAGTACACCCCGCCAGAAACCCGAACCCCTTTGGGCCGGGCCGGTTCTGCGTGGCAAGCCGATGCCTGCCATCTCGGGCATCCGAACGGAGTCGCAGCTTCCGGCGGGATGTACCTGGGGGTGGCAACGCCCTTGGCTGCGCCGACTTGCCGTAACGGAGAGCGTTTTGCTCGCCGGCGCGGACCCGAATTTCGGTGCCAGCCCGTGCCGCCGCGTGCGCCGCGCCGCCGGGCTAAAATCGCTCTTTGTTATCATGCGTGATGTACCATAACCGTCCGATGCGCTTGGATATTCCGCCCATGCCTTAGCAATAGCAAATTTCGTCAGTTGAAATCCAAGCCCATCCATCCCTTCCTCCGCTGGATTACCCGGTTGCGGCCCCTGGCAGCCTCAGGCGCCGTATGTTCGCCAACGGGCCAACCGCCGCCCCAGAAAAAAGCGGCCGCCCCAGGAAACGAACCCGCCCCGGAAAAACCCACTCCCCCCGAAAAAACACGCCCACTGTTGACCGACACTCAGAACCGGAAACCCGGGATCGTGCGGGATGATGCGGGATTTGGTGGGATTTTTGGCGGTGGACGGCGGGTTTGCGGGGCGCTCGGCGGGCGGGGCGGCGAGCGGGGGCGTGACCTGGAAATCGGCGGCGGCGGGGCGATGGGCCACGGGATGCTGGAAATCGGGGACGCGGGGCGGCGAGGTTCTGAAAGATGCTGGAGAGGCTTTTAAAGGGTTCTTAGTCAGGGCTTTAGCGGGGGTGTGGTGGCCAGATCGGGCGGCAGGACTGGCGCTGAATTCATGTGCCGGACGGCCGACGGCGGGGATGGCGCTTGCCGTCATGGATCCGAACCTGGGTTCCGTCGCCGGGGAAAAATGGTGGCAGGTTGGAATAGTTGCCTCGTTCCACGGCGCGGCGGTGCAGGTCAGCAAAATATGTTTCAGCGGGGCAGGCGTCATTACCCGGCACCAGCGTCAGTTTCCAGCCTGTGACCTTTGCGCTTTCGGCCAAATTATTGATGTCCCGCGTTACATAAACTGCCGCAACCAACGTGAGGGCGAATAGAGAACTTCGCATCTCCTCCGGTATTGCCGCCCAGGGAGGAGGAGGGGCGATCTTCATATCGTGCCATGTTGCCGGCCAGAAACCGACCTGTTGAAATGCAACAACCAACTGATCAAACCACGGCCAAGCCCATTTCTTTCCAGCTAGAGCTTTCACGACAGCTTCACGTTCATCCGTTCCGGCCTGATGCGCGCTTTTAAAGGCCGCATATACCGCGCCAGCTCGCCAAAAGCCGAATTTTGCGCCCTTCTCGATCCGGTCGAAGGCCGCTTGTATGATCGGCGTCGGGGTGGCGAAGTCGCTCATTTGCTTCTCATTCCGCAGGCTGCGCAGCAACCGGAGCGGGGAATGCGGGAAGCTGCAACGTAAATTGCTCGATCACGATGATGACGGCGGGGACGGGGGAGCCAGGCTTTGCAGGCTGGGCGAGGGTTTGCAGGAGTTCCAACGCTTTCTGGTTGAGCATGTTCCCCGCCATCACGGCACGCACTGGTGCGAATAGGTGTCCGTTGGGTGGCAGTTTCTATAATTGCGTGCATGGAGTCAACAGCTTCGCGGAAAAAACGAGTCGCGATCACCGGTTTTCATCTTCCGCCTCGGACAGCGCGCGTTGCACTGCGGTATCGTCGGCTTCAGGTTCTTTCAGCGTATCGTAAATCAATGTAACAACCTGTGCCATGCGGCGCCAGCTTGGCGTGAAGCCCTTGGCTTGGAATGTGAGGGCGGCGACTTCCATCGCCTGGGCCATGGTTTCCATGTCCACCGTGCCGAACAGCTTGAAGAAGGTAGGGCCAGATGGCGGCGCGAGCTGCTCGCCGGGGCGCATGGGGCCTCGGCCGGCGGCGAGCCATTCCAGGGAGACGTTGCAGGCGTCGGCGAGGGCAACGAGGGCCGCGGGCTTCATCGCGCGGCCGTCTAAGTGGTGCTTAAGAGAGCCGAGCGGGATGCCGGACCTTCCGGCGACCGCGCTGGGGCCGCCGGCGGCGCCCACCGCCTCTCGCAGCCTTCTGGGCCATTCGGCAACGGCACAGTTCGGCGATTGAACTGTGCCGCTCGCTTTGGGTCCATCAGAAATCCTGCTTTGATCTATTTTTGCTTTATTTGCCAAGGAAGTAGCCCACAAAATTAGCAGTTTCAGGTCGCAGCCGAACTGTTCCCCGCTTCTGGGCTTGCAACAGGTTCGGTATTGGTCCATCCTCCGCAACCAGATGCGCCGAATCGACCGGAAACGGCCGGCTCGGGACCGGTTTCGGAAGGATCAGCATGCCACAGCAGCCCCAGGGTTGGCACCCGGAGCGGATCAAGGCGGAGCTTCGCATACGTTACGGAAGCTTGCGGGATATCTGTCGGACCTGGGGGCTTTATCAGGGCGCCATCAGCGGTGTCCTGCGCGATCCCGCGCATTCCATTCCCACGGAAAAGCGCATCGCCCTGGCTTTGGGCGTGCTGCCGCAGGAGCTGTGGCCTGATCGTTGGGGCGCCGACGGCAAAGCATTGCCGCGCCCGAGCAAGACGGATCGTAAGTCGGAGCTGGTTGTATCCCAACGTAAAAAAATGAGGGCGGCATGAACGTCGAAGCACCCCGGGTGGAAGCGCTGCCGGAGCCGGTGCCGCTGTCGGAGATCGAAGTGCCGGCGGACCGCTTGCGCGACATCGATCCGGACAAGGTGCGGGAGATGGTGATCTCCCTGCGCGAGAACGGGCAGCTTCAGCCGATCCAGGTGCTGCCTCGGAACCCCGTTACGGGGAAATATGTGCTCAATATCGGGCTGCACCGGTTCAGCGCGGCGCCGGATGCGGGCCTGCCCAAACTGCGGGCCGAGCTGTTCCATGGCACGGCCGATCAGGCCCGGCTGGCCGAGATCGACGAAAACCTATACCGCGCCGAACTGAACCCGCTGGATCAGGGCGCCTTCGTGGCTGAGCGGCGGGCTGTCTACGAGCGAATTTACGGCATCGTGTCGGGCGGCCGGCCGAAGAAGAAAACTGGGACAAATTTGTCCCAGTTATCGTTCTTCGATGACACGACGGCCCGTTTCGGCCTGTCGCGCAAGACAGTGCAGCGGGCGTTGGCCCGGTTCAACGGGCTGGACCCCGTGGTTCGGCGTTTGCTGCGCGGGACGCGGACGGCGCGGATCGCTTCCGAGATCGATGCGCTCACGCGGCTTGTGCCCTTCGAGCAGCTTGAAGTGGCGAAGCTGCTGGCAGGCCCCACGCCACCGAAGAACGTTGTGGCGGCGTGGGCGAAGGTGCGGGGTGTCGAAGCACGCAAGCTGCACATCGTGCGCACCGCGACCGATCGGATGATCGCGATCTGGACGAAGGCGCCAAACGAGGATCGCAGGGCGTTCATCGAATACCTGCAGCGTGAGCATCCGATCGGCGGCATCCGGGCGGCGCTGAAGAAGGTCGACGTGGCGAAGGGGAAGCGGTGATGCGACGCCCGAAGCTGGATCCCCGGCCGCCAGGGCTGATCGGCTATCGCCTCAGTCACCAACCGCGCCAACGTGCGCCTCTGCCGTTCCAGCAGACGCTTGCGTGGCGCTTCGATTTGCATCTTCGCGCCATCAATCCGCGGCTTTGCATGGCGGAGCGCGAGCGCCGCGCCGACGCAATGGCGCGCGACATGCTGGAGACGTTGTGGCAGCGCGCAGCCACGCGCATGCGGTTTCCGCGTGGGGCGGGCGTCTGACCGATGTCCCGTTCTCCCCTAAACGGCACGAAAACGCATCCGTTGTCAGATCACGCGTGGGGCGTTCTTCAATCGCTCGCGGACCGCAAGCCGATCCCGCAATTCCTAACCCGGCGGAGCCGGAACCAAGAAGCATAGTGTAGGGTAGCTGCCCGGGTAAGCTGCTGGGGGCAAAGAATGTCGCAATCCCTGACGGAGCGCTACGACGATCGGATCGCCGGTATGCTGTC